>JACCDU010125766.1_pt1 | contig 24249 bp, 23 predicted proteins | sample 7446081 | NCBI WGS metagenome assembly JACCDU01 (sample SAMN15323447, study PRJNA562643) | freshwater metagenome | isolation source: river surface water | place: USA:Blue River Watershed | collected 2017-08-17
CAACCCAGTCGCAAAACCCAGAACCAACCTTGAGCCAGTTTCTGAACTGCTCGAAGTGCTCAAAGCGTTCCTGAGCCTCGAACAGTCTTGCCTCCAATGCCATGTGCTTGCGGTGATACCAGCCTAGCCTTTTCTTCCTGGTGTGAATGCTGACCATTTCACCGGGCTCCAGCTTGAACAGGCTGGTCACAAAACGACGCCACTGCTTGCGTCCTTTATCACCAAGACCATCAATGGCTCCAAACAGAACCCTTCGAGCCGCGTCTTTGTCTGCGTCAGTAACCGGCACGGCTTGATTGCGCACAAGGATGATTTCGCTCATGTCACGCAGCCTTCTGGTGCAGGGCCGCACCCATGGCGAACACGCTCGATTGCGGCGCCACGGTGGTGTGCCGGGCCCGGCCGGTGCGCACGCTGGAGGCATACCCGCGTGAGATACCCCAGCGGTCAACAATCTCTTGGACCGTCAGGCCCTTCTCCCGAATCTCTGCGACATCGGCAGCGCTGAGTGGCGAGTTCTTCAGCCTGGCGGCTGAAATCTTGGCCCGGTCCAGCGGCAGCTTCACCAACCTCAACGCACGCATCTGCGTCTTGCGCGTGCCGCACCGGCGGTGGGCTTGGTTCACGCAATCACCGCTTCCGCACATGGCGTGCCACGCTTGCCCCTTCTTTGGGCGCTCACCGGTGCGCCAGAAGGCCGCTGCCGTACCGGCAGAAACCGTAATACCACCCAAGGGCGGAAACCGAAAGCTGGGCCTGCCGTTGCCGTCCGAGCCGCCGGCCCAGTGCCAGCAGTCCGTGTGCTCATCCACGCGGCAGCGCAGCTTGAGGTCTTCGGGGGTGCGGATGCCTTCAGAGCGCGTCATGCGCCAATCTCCTTGGCAACAGCCTTGACCTCTTCGTGAACCTGTTCGACCACGCCCAGCGTCTGCAGACGGGCCATGTAGGCGGGCGTCAGCTTGCATGCTTTCAGGCTTGCGAAGTATTCAGGCGAACGAGCAATGGATCGCAATGCGCATCTGCGGCAACCAGCGATGACAATGCCGCTGCGCAGGTCGGAACACGCTTCGCAATTGACGCTCATAGCGTGTTACCTTTGTGAAGTTCACGCTTAGCTTCCAGGTATTTTTCTTGCGCACTTTGTGGAGTTGCGTAAGTGCCAAGCCGAATCTCAACCCCATCGACCATGATCCTGGCGCGCCACCGGTTGCGCTTTTTGGACACACCAAGAAACGCGCGCCCCCGGCTTGGGCCCTTGCGGTTTTCGATATTCATGCGATGGGTGATGTCGCGCAAATTCACGATCCTGTTGTCATTCCGCACGCCATTGATGTGGTCAATGACTCCACACGGCCATGTGCCATGCACAAACATCCACGCGAGTCGATGAGCAAGATACTTTTTGGTGTCTATGCAAATTGCTATGTAACCTAAGGCGTGGGGCGATCCGGCAGCAGATCCGGCCTCATAAGCTCCGCGCTTTGTTAGGTTTATGAATTGACCAGTAATCTCGTCGTACCCCAATACTTCGAGAAGTCGCGCGTGAGTTAATGCGGCGCAGTTCATGCCCGACTCCTTTCGCGTTCCTGCGATGCAATCCAGGCCGCGTGTGCCGCGTTCCGTTGGCGCAGCGATGCTTCTGCATCCAGGCTCAGGCCCTGTGACTGCGCATAGGCCAGCACGCGGCGCTGGGTTTCGTCTTTCAGAGCGGCCGTCAACGCCCTGTCCGCTTCTGCGGTCACGGCCGGGCCGCTGCCGCCAGCAATGGCCTGCAGCATGGCCAGTTGCGGCGCTGACAGTCGCTCTCCTGCAGCGCGGCGCGCTTCCAGTCGCCTAGCCACCGCGTCGGCTGGCTTGCCGGCCTCCCGCTGGTGCGCCTTCAGGCGCGCAAGCACTTCGGCTGCAAACTGCGCGTTCGGCTTGGAGGCTGGCGCAGGCAGCGCCTTGTACTTTGGCGTGTACTGCAGGCACAAGCGCAAGATCACGTCGCACGTTGGCGGGAACTCCGGCAGGTGCTCCAACGCATGCTTCAGGCCGTCTGGGTTGTTCTCGGCAACGCGCCACAGTTGACGTTGCCAGTCGCGTTTCACGTCGGCCATGGGCAGGCCTTCCCACTTGTTCGCCCAGGCGCTGCCATAGCGAACCGCCATGCGAGAAAACACCCAGTCAACCCAGGGCGGGAATGTCGGTGTGCTCTGCATCAATGTGCTCCTTTGGCGCCAACCGGCGCGCGTTCAACATCCCGCCCGTCATTTCGATCACGCGGTCTATCGCGGCGGCTTGACGGGGGGTTTCGTGCTGCAAACGACTGGCGCCGTTGGCGCTGCGGTCTGCCGCCAACCAGGCCGCTTTGAATCCGGCCCAGCCGTTGCCAGCGGCGGTCTTGATGGCCTCGGCAATCGTGAGGTTGGCCTTGGCTGCTTCTTCCTTGGTCTGCTGCCAGGCCGTGGGCGTCAGAGGCAAGGTCTTCTTGGCGCGGGCAACCAGCCAGTCGGCAGCATGTTGCGGGTCCACCCCCTCGGCAACCATGGCATCGACAGAGACAAGCTGCGCAGCAGCAGCGCGCTTGCGCGGTGTCTTTCTTTCTGGTGTTGGTGTTGGTGTTGGTGTTGGTGTTGGTATAGCCGTTGCGTCAGCGTTGCCGGTTCGCACCTGTTCGCGTTGCAGGTTCGTTTCAGGCTCGTTGCAGTTTTCGTCAAAGAGCCGTTGCAGTTCTTTCATCGGGACATCCCAGGCAGGGACAACGTTCACCGCACGAAGCGCCTCGAACATCTGCGCCCGGCGCTCGCGGAAGCGACGCATGCGTTCCGCTTCATGGGCGTCCTTGGTGCTCTGCTGCTCCTGCTTGGCCACCATCAGCGTCAACTCGGCGTCTGCCCGCTTGTTGTGGTAACCGTCCTCGGAAAGTTCAAAGAACTCGGCCAGCACAACCTCGACCACCGACAAGAACTTGGGCAAGCGGATCAGCCGCGCGACCTTTGCGGCATCGCCGGGCAGAGCCCGCTCGTTGAGGTAGTAGGCGTCAAGCATCCGGCGATATGCCAAGTCTTCCATCGGCTCAAGATGGGCTGTGTGGGCGGCATAGTCACCAAGGTGGAACGGGTAGTAGTTCACTTGTGAACTCTCCACTTTTCGTCGGACTGCTTGATCTGCTCGTAGTCCAGCTCAAAGCGCCAGCCCTTGGCGCGCGTATCGGGCGGGTACGGTGCTGCGCTCACGGCTTCGCCTTCCTGGCCGTCAGGCACTCCCAGCAGCGCCAGCGCGCGCCCTTGCCCGCGCTGCCGAGTTGCGTGCGCAGCTTGTTGCAGCCCATGCACAGCTTGGGTAGGCCCGTGCCAAAGCCATTGGGTGGGCGCTGCTGGATGCTCAATTCGACACCCCCTCATACTGCACAGCCCCAACCAGCACACCCGTGGCCTTGCCCGTGCGGTAGCGGCTGACAACCGACTCCGAAACGCCATGTGTGCGCGCCAGTTCGCGGCCCGTCACGCTGCGCGGCGCGGCCAGGATTGCCTGCACCACAGCCAGCGGGGTAAACACCGTGCCCACCTTGGCGTGTGCGGCAAGCATGTTCGCCCGCCGCGCCACAAGGGCAGTGCCTTTGCGTGCGCCGTTGCGCCGGGTGTGCTCGCCAATCTCGGCCAGCGTGCGGGCCTCACGCAGATGCGCAGGGTTTAGGCACACTGGGTTGCAGCAGCCACGGAACACGATGCAGCCGGCGCGCGGCGCTGAACCATGGGCGATATGCCAAGAGGCCAGCGGCCCCGACATGACGCGCTTCTCGCCCCGGGCGTAGTCCAGGGTCCAGATGCGCGGTTGGTTGCGAGTGCTGGCGCCCAGCCATTCCCAACAGTGGGTGGCCGGGTCAACCTTGCAGCGGGCCTTGAGTGCTTCCACGGTCAGCACGCCACGAGGCATCTTGGGTAGCTTCACTTGATGAGCTCCTCGCCACCACCAGCAGCAGCCCGCCAGGGGTTGGCCGGGAATTCCATTGGTTCGACGTCGTTGGTTTCCATGCGTGCAACCCCGTCGCGCACGTTGCGTTCAATGCCCTTTGCCTCCGTGGGCACGGGGTCGGGTTTGATGGCGGTCATTCAGGCCACCAACAGGTAGCAGGACCACAGGCCCAAGCCGTACAGCCCCAGGCTGCACTGGCGCGGGTAGGTGTCGCGCCACATCGCTACGGCGCAGCGCCCCGCATGCCAGCAGGCGTAGGCCGACACGCACACAAGGAAGCCGGTCATGGTGCGTCAGCCTTTGCCAGCAGCGACTTCAGGGCACGCGGGCCGCTCGTGGCTTTGTTGTACAGGTCCAGCAGCTTCAGTGCATTGTCTGCAGCCTGCGGCGCCTCGCCTGTAGACCATCTTGATATGGTGTAAGCCTCAATGCCAGTAAGCCGGCAGATGTGCTTTTGTTTCAACCCTGCGTTGTGCAGGCCCTGAATGATGTGCTTCATGTCCATGCCGCAAGTATATGCAAAACTGCATGCAGCCTGTCAACCTGTTTTAGGAAAAAAGCGAAATAAATCTTGCGGACCACTTGCGCTGCTGCAAGTGTTGGTGCATAGTTCAGTCATTCGCTGAACGGAGCGCCCCGCACAGTGCGGGGCCCGGCAGCGCAAAGGATGCAGCGATGAGCTACCGCACACCGACCGGCCCCGAGCGCCTGCTGATGGCCGACTTCATCAAGGCCTTGGAGCAAGGCGACCCGCGCGCCGTGCTGGAGACGCCGGCCGCCGAACAGAAGCAGCAGACCCTGGGCAAAGTGCTGGCCGCTGCGGCTGCTGACAAAGAAGGCGGCCCGTTCCTGATCGCGTGCCTGGTTCGCGCCGTCCAGCACGGCTTGATGTCCACCGACCCGAAAACCCGCTTTTCCGTCATGGCCGAGGCAGCGAACATCGCCCGCCTGGTGTTCGACGCGCAAGCACCGAAGCCTATCGCCATCAGCGCCGACGCCGACGACGACAGCCCGACCGACACGGAAGAAGCCTTCGCCCGCGCTGCTGCCTTTGCCGGTGAGTGCTTCCCTGCGCTGCGCCGGGGTGCTCTGTGAAGCCCCAGCGCGGCAGTTTCGAGGCCGCCATGTCGCAGGCCAAAAAGCCGAAGCCCAAACCAAAGCGCATACCTTGGGAACTGGATGTGCTGGTCATTGGGTGGCTGGCCGTGCTGGTGGCGTTGCTTATCAAGGCAGGCGTGATATGAGCGCCGCCGCCAAAGACAAGGCCACCGAGCAGCAGTGGCTTGAAGACCAGGCCAGCGCCGCACAAGACCATCACGACATCGAGACAGCCCAAGGCGAACTACCCCCTGTTGGCAAGGTGCTGGCCACCTGCGCCGTTGTGGCCGGCCTGGGTGTTGCGGCCCTGCTGTTGATGGGCGCTGCTGGCGGTGTCGGCTGGGCGCTGACAGAACTCGCAAACAAGGTTTTCCCGTGAGCGATCACGACTCGGCCGCCGCCGCTGTCGTTGTGCTGCTGCGGGTGGTCATCTGGGCCCTGCTACTGCGCTCTGCGCTGGCGCTGTGGGCCGACTGCGGCAAGCCCTGCGGGTTCCAAGCCCCGCAAACCGCAAAGCCAATCGAACGCCCGAGGTGGGTGCGATGAAGAAGCCGCTTGACCTTCGCCTGCTGTTTTCCAGCGGCGCCATTGATGGCCCGTACACCCGTGGCTGGTGGCGCCTGCTGCTCGATTTCCTGATGGCCGACAGGCCAGACCTTTCCATAAACCACAAGGAGATTCTGTGAACCAACTTGCCACACAGGCGCTGCCGGCGCCGCCGCCCATGGCCATGCAGCCGACCGGCGAAACAGCCAGCGCCTTCGCTGCAGCTACAGCCAAAGCCACCGTTGAGGCCCGCTACCTCATGGCCTTACGCACGCCGCGCAACTGGGATCAAGTGCGGCGCGACATGCTCCACGAGTGCAAGCGCCCCAGCTTCGCGCGCAACAAGAGCACCTGGTACCGCAAGCCCATCGGCGGACAGGGTGTTGAAGGCTTCGGCATCCGGTTTGCCGAAATGGCCGCCCGCTGCCTGCGCAACCTAATGGTTGAAAGCGTGCTTGTGTTTGAGGACGCCGAGAAGGAGGTCCATCGCCTGATCGTTACCGACCTCGATGCCAACAACACCTTTCCCGAGGACTACAAGGTCAGCAAAACGGTCGAACGGTCGAAGCCGCGCGATGACGGGTCTTACATCAGCACCCGCCTGAACTCGCAGGGCAAGATTACCTACACGGTGCCCGCCGAAGACGAAGACCTGTTGAACAAACGCGGGGCCCTGAAGAGCAAGGCCATGCGCAACGTGCTGCTGCGCATCGTGCCCGGCGACATCTTGGACGAGTGCAAGGCCAGCATCATGCATGTGCGGGGCGATGCTGCTGCATCCGACCCCGACGGGGAGCGCAAAGCGCTGGCAGACGAGTTCGCCAGCGTGGGCGTCACACCAATGATGTTGGCCGAGTACCTGGGCCACGACTTGGCGCAGTGCTCACCAGCTCAGCTTGTCTCCCTGCGCGACCTCTACAGCGCCATTGCCGAAGGTGAGGCGTCATGGCGGCAGGCCATGGAAAACAAGGCCGAAGGCAAGCCGACACCGGGCAAGAAAGAGGCCCGAGAAGTTTGGCCCGCCGACAAATTCGCGGTGGAACTGAAGCGCTGGGCCAAGGCTGTGGAACTGCTCATCAAGACACCTGACGACATCCTGATCCTGGCCGAAAAACGGGGCGATCTGACGCCCGAGCAAAGAGCCACGATTGCGGCACTGCAGCCGGGCGCGGGCGGCGCTGGCGATAGTGCGGACAAGTCAGCCACCAACGGCGCTGTTGATGGCGCGACCACCCAGGCTACCGATGCCACTACCACCACCGATGGGGGTGCGCAGCAATGAAGACGCACAACCTAAAACAAGGCACACCAGAGTGGCTGGCCTACCGCAAGACCATGCGCAATGCGTCCGACGCGCCGGCCATGATGGGCTGCTGTCCCTACCGCACGCGCAGCGAACTCTTGAGGCAGGTTTACACCGGCATCACGCCCGAGGTGAGTTCCGCGACGCAACAACTGTTTGACGACGGCCACCGCTTTGAGGATCTGGCCCGGCCGCTGGCCGAGGAAATCATCGGCGAAGAACTCGATGCGTTGGTGGGCAGTGACGGCCGCTACAGCGCCAGCTTTGACGGCATCTCCCTGATGCAGGACAAAGTGTGGGAGCACAAGCACCTCAACGACAAGCTACGCGCCGTGCTGCCTGCAACAGGCGTTGGCGGCCCAGAAGTCGGTGCAGCCTTGCCGCTGAACAACCGCGTCCAGATGGAACAGCAGTGCATGGTCAGCGGCGCCGAGGTGGCACTGTTCACTGCATCGCAATGGGATGCCGAGGGCAACCTTGTAGAAGCCCGGCACTGCTGGTATGCGCCAGATGCCGAACTGCGCGCCGCGATCATCGGCGGCTGGGCGCAGTTTGAGGCGGACTTGGCCAGCTACGTGCTACCCGAAGCCGCTGCACCGGCCCCGGTCGGCAGGGCGCCTGAAGCACTGCCCGCGCTGCGCATTGAGGTTACAGGTCAGGTAACCGCCAGCAACTTGGCCGAGTTCAAGGCCACGGCCCTTGGTGCCATCCGCAGCGTGAACCGCGAACTGCGCACTGATGTCGACTTCGCCAACGCCGACAAGGCCGTGAAGTGGTGTGCCGATGTCGAGGCCCGGCTGAAGGCGGCCAAAGAGCACGCCCTGAGCCAGACGGCCAGCATTGATGCGCTGTTCAAGGCGTTGGACGAAATCGGCAGCGAAGCCCGCACGGTGCGCCTGGACCTGGAAAAGCTGGTGACGCGCCGCAAGACCGAAGTGAAAGAGGCGGCCGTTGTGACCGCCCGCAAGGCTTGGGACGGCCACATTGCCAGCCTCAACGCCGAACTGGCGCCGATGGCGCTGCGCCAAGCGACTCCAGACTTCAACGCGGCCATCAAGGGTTTGCGCACCGTGGCCAGCATGCAAGACGCCCTGGACACCGCGCTGGCCAACGCCAAGATCACGGCCGACGCGCAGGCCCGGGACGTGCGCGCAAACATCGCAACCTTCAAAGCCAACGCCGAGGGCCTGGAGTTCTTGTTTGCCGACCTGGGCCAGGTGGTGCACAAGGCGCCCGAAGACTTCAACCTGCTGGTGCAATCCCGCGTGAAAGCGCACCGGGAGGCCGAAACCGAGCGTGCCCGCAAGGCGGCCGAGGCTGAAGCCCAGCGCATTGCAGCGGCGGAACAGCGCGCCCGCGCAGAAGAGGCGCAGCGCATTGCCGCTGCGCAGGCGGCCCAGGCGGCACAAGCCGCTGCCGCCCAGGCGCAAGCCAACGCTGCGCAAGAAGCGCAGGCTTCAATCGGGATTACGACCCTGCGGCTTGGCCAGGCGAAGTTTGACGGCAGCACCCATGGCACCGTAGCTGTGGACGCCGCCGCCCCGCAGCCCGCCGAACCAGCCGCAACACCAGCCGCCAGGCTGGAAGCCGCAGCCGTCATCGCGGGGGCCCAGACCGCAGCCGCCGAGCCGGCCACGATCACCCTGAGCGCCATCAAGGAATGGCTTGGCATGCCCAACGGGCTGACCCGCGAATTCGTCGAAGGCCTTGGCATCAAGCCAACGACCGACGGCCGTTCGATCCTGTTCACGCCCACGCAGCGCCGCCAACTGAAGAGCGCCATCATCACCATGCTGCAGAACCTGCAGGACTGAACCACCACCACGGCCACCGGCCAGAAAGCAGAAAGCCAACCATGAGCGAACCCAGCAACGACGCATCGCGGGCCGTCACCAACGTGCCCGACTTCTTTGGCGAACTGGACGGGGGCCAATTTGAGCGCGCCTTGTCCGTCGCCTTGTCAGCAACTGCCGCCGCCGTGGTCACGCACGGCAAAAAGGGCGAATTCACCTTGAAGCTGAAGGTCGAGCACATCAAGGGCACGCATCAGGTGCGCATTGAGCACCAGGCGAAGTTTGAGCACCCGACCTCGATGGGCAGTGCCGGCGAGAAGTTCACCGCCGCCACCGTCATGCACGTTGGCCGCTTCGGCAAGCTGACGATTGCCCAGGAGAGCCTGGACGGCATGGGCCGGCAATCCAGCATCCCCATGCCCCCTTAAGCCTCACCAACCCCAACCCAAGACCACAACCAACCCACCACCCAAAAGGAGAACCGCATGACTTTTTCCAAAGATGCGCTTGAACTGCTGGCTGAAGCGAACGCCATTGACGAGGCGCTCAAGGCGCTTGAGGCCGGCACCCGCCACGAATTGGCCACGGGCCTTGTCGCGCTGCCCGAGCGCTTCAAGGTCCACGACCTGGAGCGCTCCCTCAAGCACCGCCGCCGCCTGCGCGGGCACATGACCACGAGCGTGCTGCAAGACTTTGCCGACTACGTGGACAAGCACTGCGACGAGATTGGCGGGGCGGTCTTTGTCGACGAGCATCACATGACGGCCACGGCCGTACTGAACCTGGGCAACCCGGAAATCCCCGGGCACGCCGACAACACGGCCACGCTCACTGTCAAGGCAACGGCCGCATATGCAGCCATGGGCAGCATCACATCCGGACCAAGAAAGCAAACCGACATTGCCGAGTGGCTGGAAGACTGGGGCCCGCACCTGGGGTGCTTCGCGCTGAACGACGATGGCGACACGGCCCTGCTGGAGTTGAAGACGGCCATCAGGTCTGTTCGAAACATCAAGATCGAAGACACGCGGGAAGCGGGGTCTGAACAGAAGAACCTTGGCGCCAGGCGCAGCTTGGTCGAAAGCACCCAGGTCAAGGACACGGACTCAATCCCGGCACGCATTAAGTTCAAGTGCGCGCCCTATCTGGGCTTGGCCGAACGCACGTTTGAACTGCGGCTTGGCATCCTCACCGGGGTGCAAGGGCCGCAGATTCAACTGCGAGTCATCAACCTCGAAAAGCACGATGAAGAAATGGCCGCCGAGCTGGCGAACCTCGTGCGCGGCGCGGTGTCCGACATGCCGGTTCACATCGGCAGCTACACGCCGAACACGAAGTAAGAACGGCGCAGCGCTGGCGGGTAATCCGCCAGCCCCACCAACCACAGCAACCGCAGCAACCACCACCATGAACATCACTGGTATGCCGGCCCTGGCGCCGATCAACTCCACCGCCCTCAAGGCCTGTGCCTATGAGCCCACCACACAAACGCTGTTCCTGCAGTTCCCCAGCGGCAACGTCTACAGCTATGCCGATGTGTCTGCAGAACTGTGGGCTAGCTTCCAGGCAGCCGAAAGCAAGGGCAAGTTCTACGGCCAGCACATCAAGGGCAAGCTCACGGGCAGCCCCGTGAAGCCCGATGCCGCCGCCGACGATGGTGAAGGCTCCAGCGCGGACTGACATGAGCATCGTCCTCATTCAGAGCGCGAAGTGCGGCAGCTATGGCTTCCAGGCGCGCGCCCATGTGCGCAAGGGGCACCCTGCGCTGACCCGCTTCTTTTCGTTTGGCCAGCACGGGGGCGCAGACGCCGCGTATCTCAAGGCGCAGCGGCACGAGGCGCGCCTGAAGGCCCAGGCCCGGCGCCTGCGGAAGGCCCTGCAATGAAAGCCGCCGCCATGCTCCCGCTGCTGCAGGCCTGGGCTGAACGCCATGCAGAACTGACCAAGAACATGGACGCCCTGGCCGCCGCTCTTGGCTCTGCGCTGGATGGGCCTTTCGGCATCGCGGTCTACAACACGGCGAACAGCTACACCGACACGCTTTCTGCCTTGATTGGCGACGACCTTCACTGGCTGTCGTGGTATCAGTTCGAAAACGACATGGGGCGCAAGGGGCTCTGTGTGACCATCAAGGGCGGGCGCGTGCGGCGCGTGCGCAACCTGCGCCAGCTTGCCAGGGTCATTGAGGCGTGCGCACGATGAAGCCCGTGATCTGCGACTACTGCCACCGTGAGGCCAAGCTGGTGGCCGGCCGTGCGATCTACCCGCACCGGCCAGACTTGGCCGCCAAGCCGTTTTACAAGTGCAGCCCGTGCCAGGCCTGGGTGGGCTGCCACCCGAAACCGCAGCGCGGCCGTGGTGGCATGGGCGACGGCTATGTGCCGCTGGGGCGGCTGGCCAATGCCGAACTGCGCAAGGCCAAGATGGCAGCGCACGCGGCTTTTGATCCGCTGTGGAAGTCTGGGGCGATGACACGCCAGCAGGCCTACAAGTGGTTGGCTGAAGGGCTTGGCATCAGCGCCGCAAACTGCCACATTGGCATGTTTGATTTGTGCGGCTGCCAGGCCGTTGTGGCGGCGGTTGCCGCGCGCAGGTATGCAGAAAGGGCAGTTTGATGGATGACACGCAGCGCAGCATCGGAGAGCGGTACAGCACCGCCGTCGATTCCAGGCGCCTGGTGCTGCACCCGCGTCGGGTGGGCGACGTTGATCTGCTGATTTCCGCCGGGTGGGTGAGGGATGGCCTGGGCACGGCCCTGTACCGGCTCGCCGCCGAGTTCGACGTAGTGCGCGGTGAGCACCGGCAGGCCTTCGAGCACCTGCGGGCCGCCGAGTTGCTGCACCGAAACACCATCGTGGCCAACACCGGGCCGCGCCTGGAGCGCACAGCGAACGCGGCGGCGCCGGCCATGCGCCAGCGGTACCTGGACGGCGCGGCCCAGACCGTGCTGGAAGCTGGCGATGATCTTGACCGGGCGCGCGATGCGGCAAGCCGGGCCAAGGCGATGGCGATGGCGAAGCTGAAGAGCTTGGCCAGCGCGCGCCGGATGACCAATGCTTTTGCCGTCCAACAAGCCCCCTTCAAATGCCCGGACCTTGGGGTTGAGGGTTCGATGCAGGTGGCCGGATCCGCCCTATCGGCATGGCTAGATCCGCTTTGCTTCACCTGCAATGGCCTTGGGTTTACGGGTATGTACATGCGCCAGCAAACTACTTGCGCCGCGTGCAACGGGAACAAGCGGCGGCTGGTGCGACTGGGCCCCGACAACAACTCTCACGAGTTTGGCCGGTGGCTGCTGGTGCGGATGGACCACAAGGCGCACTACGTCGAGCGGCAGATGAAGGCCTTCTTGGGGCGCCAAGATGGCGGCGCAGCGCCCCACGCGGCCGAAGCCGTGGAAGAGCTGCAGGACCGGCTCAAGATGCTGCGCAGCAGCAAGGCGCAGGAAGACTGAAGCGGTGGAAGACCCGTTGATGTCACAGGCCGAAGCGCAGTCAAAATTGAGTACCTCAGCGGTCAAAATTGAGTACCTCAATCCTTGGCCAAACAACCCCCCGCTGACACGCATCACGCCAGGTTCCCTGTTTCGCGCTCGGACTGTCAGTCTTGCTGATTTTGAACGCGAATACGGTCAATCTTGCTACAAAGCAACGGATTAGGCACAATCTGCGCACTGCGAAGAAACGCGCCCAGTCTCAAGCGGCTGGGCACAAGGGGCGGCCGGCGCATCGGATTTACGGTTGTGGCCAGGATGCGGTGACGTAGCCACCTCGCACGAAGCAAGCCCCAAGGCGTTCGGAACCGCCTTGGGGCTTTTCTTCTGGCCGCAAGCGGCCATCACAAACCACGCGGCGGGGCGCCCCTTCAGGGCCGGTCCCGCCGGTTCCACCATTCGATGCCCACCACCAGGGCCACCGGCACCAGCGCCAGCAGGCCCCACGGGTAGGCCACCACGGCAACGCCCAAGCACGCCAGCAGCGCTGGAAACTGCCCGCTGAATCGGCGCTTCACTGCAAGGCCTCCACCACGCTCGGGCGCAGCTCGCGCGGCGTGGTCCTGATGACGCGGTCCTTGCTGGTGGACTGCATGTTTTCCACGCGCCTGCGCACCTGGTCGGCGGTGATGACGATGGGCGAATCCGGGTTGTCCTGGTTCCAGCGCTCCCAGCGCGCGACGGCCTCATTCAGGGCCGCCTGGTCCTTGTCCCGCACCGCCCTGGCCATCGCATCCACCATTTGCGCCTCCCGCACCCTTGCAACGCCAACCCGCTGCCGCTGCAGCCACTCATTGCTGCGCGGCTGGGCTACGCTGTTCGGCTGGAAGCCCGCGCCCTTGGCCGCCGCATCCCCCAGGCTCACGGGCACCACCAGATTCTGCCTGTTGTCGCGGAACTCGCCCGTGGCGCCCATTTCAATGCCCTTGGCCAGGTTTTGGCCGGCCACCGGCAGGGCTGCCCTCACGGCCTCTGCGGGCTTTCCGTCCGCCAGCGCCCCGGCGGCTTGCCCGCCTTGCTTCAGCAGGCTGCCCACAGGCCCCAACAGTTCAAGGATGTCGGATGCGCGATCTTGCTTCACGGTCAGGGCGCTGGTGGCCGGCACGATGTTGGCCATGGAGAAGCGGCCCGACACATCAATGGGTGCGCCAGGGATGCCGCTCAGGCCCTTCTGCAGGAACCGCGTCGTCAGTTCGGCTGCTTCGGGGCTCATCAGGTTGGCCAGCGCCGCTTTGATGGCCTTCTCGCGCTCAGCCCGGGTCTGCCAGTTCCTGCCGCCCATGCGCTGCATGATGGCGTCGATGATGTCCTCAACGTCCTCGCGGAATGGCAGGCCCTCCAAGCCACCCAGGATCAACATGGCCAGCAGCATCAGCGCCAGGGCGCGCCGGCCTTCAGGCGTTTTGCTGTTGCGCACCATTTGCTCCAGCATGCTGATCGTGTACATCTTGAACGTCAGCAGCACAGCACCCACGCCCGTGCGCATCAACACCGGCCTGTTGCCCATACCGTAGACGAACTGTGTGGCGTCAATAAGGTCGACGGCGTATCTGTACGGGTCGCTCAGGCCCTTGGCCGTGGCGGCCTGATACCCCGCGATGAACGTCACGCGGCGGTTGAACTGCTCGGCCCAGGCGAAGGGGCGGCCCCAAATGTGCGCCAGGCGGGTGATGCCGTTGCCGGCGGCCGCCATCGCTTTGTCTAGGCCGCCATCGCCCGTGCGCAAGTGCCCCGCGCCCTGGGCCAGGGCCATCAGGTGGAAATACTCCTGCGGCGACACCTTGCCCTCGTCGGCCGCGCGCTTCAATGCCTCGCCCAGGTCGCCCGTGCGCTTGGCCGCCACCGTAAACGCCGCGTTGCGCACCAGCTTGGCCGCACCAGCGGCGCCCACCAGCTTGGACAGTTCAGGGATCGTGGTCTGGAAGGGCTGCGTCATGTTGACGATGGCCGACGAGATATTCCCGCCCAGGAACCAGTGGAAGAGCATGCCGCGTATGGCCTGCAGCTGCTCACTCGGCGCCTGCACAAACTCGCGCAGTTTGGTCGCGTAGTCCTTCAGTTCGCCGGCTCCGGTGCGCTCGCCTGCCGGGTCGATTGCTTCGATGGCGTCAAGAATGCCCTTGGCGTTCAGGTTGTTGGCGCTGGCGCGGGCGTTGCTGGTGACAAACGCCGCCAGCACGCGGGCCACATCCTCACTGAAGCCTTCAATGCCCTTGCGGTGAATCAGGCGCTTGAGTGCGCTGCGGTTGGCCACGGCGTTGCGCAGGTACTCCTGAAAGAGCTGGTCTTTGCTCTGCTCGTCGGTCAGGCCGACGATGTCAGCGAACATGGCCAGCGTTTCAGGGCTCACGCCTTCGAACAGCTTGTAGGACTCCTGGCTCACAGTGCCCTGCCGGATGGCCGCGCCTGGGAATGTGCGCTGCAGCCTGGCCACATCGAGCGCTCGCTCCATGCTGGACTCGTACATGCCGAAGAAAACGCGCTCGCCGTCTACCGTGACATCCGCGAAGCGGTTGCCGAAGCGCATCAGCGGCGCGTAGCCCTCGGCCTTCAACTGTGCGGCCCGGTCGGCCAGGTCGGTGATCTTGTCGCCTGCCTTCTCGGCCAGGGCTGTTGCTGCATCGGGGTCCATGCCATCCCTGATGGCCTGCCTTTCGACCTTGAACTCCACGGCCCGGCGCACCACCTCGGCCGCGTCGTCGGGTCCCATCCCCTCCACCTGGGCGCGCAGGCTTGGGTCTTGGGCTATGCGCACCATCGTCGTCACGGCCAGGTTGTCCAGGCTCTTGTCGGTTGCGGCGCGGAACTGCTGGTACAGCCCGATCTGGCGGTCTGTCAGCTTGAACATCGTGCGCAGCTCCTGCGGGGTCCACACAATGCCGGGGCGCAGGTACTCGCGCTCGTACTTGGCGTTCACGACATTTTCAAACCACTCCTGCGGCTGGCCCTGCCACATGGCCATGACGCGCGGGTGCAGCCTGCGGTCGCGCATCATCTTGCGCGCCTTGTCGTCGGCGCTCATCTCGGCGGCGCTGGCCTCCAGGTCTTCCAGGGTCACAGCCTTGCCATTGGTGTCGCGCGCCCACAGCAGGGTGCCATCAAAGATGGGCCGCTGGATGGCGGTGGCGTCCTGAGCGTTCAGCGGGCCCTTGAACACATCGCGCAGGCTTTCCAGGCGCGGCAGGATGGCCGGCGCCAGGTCGGCGGCCTTGTTGGCGAAGTCGCTGATGTCGCTCATGTGCCCCTGCACCGCGTCAAACACACGCTTGAAGGCGGGGTAGCGCTGGGCAAGGTTGTAGGGGGTGCCAAAGCTCTTGTCCCACCACGACAACGTGCCGGGGTCGCTGAGCATGGCGCCCAGCTTGTGGGTGACCTTTGACTGAAGCTCGCGGCGGCTGGCAAGTGCAGGCCCGACGGAGCCGCCGGCTACATCGGCGTCAAAGACTCGCGCAATTCGCCGACGAAGGGCGTCCAGTCCTTGATTGGCTTCTTGTCCGCCACCGCCTGGGCCAGCGCTTCCAGCAATTCCGGCGGCCGGCCGCTCCTGGCCACCAGCTCCAGCGTCTCCTGGGGTATCGGCGCGAACGTCTCGGAGTAAACGCGAACCATCGCCGAGTAGTGTCGTGCCGAAAAGTGCATGGTAGGCCCCGTAGGCGGTTGGCAGCGAACGCTGCATCAGGTGTTGATCGCCATGATAGAGCACGGCCAACCGAGCAAACAACTCCGCCTGGATGCGCTGTGGAGAAAAGCCATAGGCAGGGGTCAGCGGGTAATCAAGCATATCCGCCAAGCCTTTTCCGCTCGCGTGCATTGCCCGCACTTCGGCACCGATGTCGCCGCCTTCGGCAAGGCGCTTGCTGGTCGCGGAGATGGCCGAATCAATGCCCACCGCATCAACCGCGTGCATCAACTCTTCGGCCATCACCTGAGCCCACTCAGCGCGCGTCAAAGTCTGAAAGCTCGGGTTGTAGCTGATGGTGCGCGCGCCGAGGTTGAACTGCGCGACGGTTGCGGGCCCAAGTTCCGGGTCGCGAACCAATGGGATGTTGACCTGCAAATTCATGCGCGACATGGCGTCACGAAGCCCGCGCTGCGGATACCCTCGTTGATCGCCAAGCGCGGCGAACGTGCCGAACACTCGCCCCGTCGAGCCATCCAAACTTGCGCGGTTGAACAGCACATCCGCCTCATTGGCTGCTGGTGAACCAGTCTGCGCAAGGTTGGTGCTGCCCGCGTCTTCCTCGGCCGGCATCGGCGCATTGCCCGCAAGCTGTTCAACCACCTGCCGCAGGCGGTCGCGCTTGCCTGTCAGCTCTCCGGCTTTTGGCCACACCGCAACGGCGGCCAGCTTGGCCTCCAGTTCCGGCAGATCGCGCTTGGCGTCTTCAAGCTGGCGCTCCATGTACCGGGCCGAAATGCTCGCTGCACCATCTGCCACCGTGCCGTAGAGATTGCCCAGAAGGTCACGCATCAGCGGCGTGCCCACCTGCATGCCCGGGTCCAGGTCTTGGCTGTTTACGGTGCTGACGGTGGTGTTGCCGTTCAGCAGCGTGATGTCCAGGCTTACAAAGCCCTTGCGGTACCGCGAAGGCGCCAGGTCGGCCACCACGCGCAACCCGTACATGGTGCCCAGGTCGACGATGACATCCCTCTTGCTGGCGTTGACCTCGGCCATGGCCTTGTTGATAAGCGGCGCCGCCTCGCGGCCGGCCACCGTGCGCTGGGTGTAAACCGTGCCGCCGAATTCGATCTGGAATGGCTGAGCGTCGCCCAGGGCGGCGGTTATGGCGTCGCTGATGGCGTCCTTGCTGGTTACCCGCCTGCCGTTGACGTTGATCGCATAGCGCGCGGTTTCCTTGCCGTCCTGCTGCAGGTCCACTGCCGCCTTGGCTGCCGCAAAGGCTTCGGACAGCGAAGTGAACTCGGCGCCCTCTACCGTGACGGTGCGGCCAGCCGTGCGTGCCTGCTCGGCCTCTTGCAGTTCTTGGAATCGCGCCGCACGGGCCTTGGCCTGTTCAATCTTGGCCGGGTTGTCTTCGATGATGGCGCGGGCGCGCTCAACGGCATCCAGGGCGCCCCAGCCCTTGCGCTGGTGGGCGCGCTGCTGAAGTTCCAGCGTACTGATCTGGCTCTCCAGCTTCACACGCTCCAGCAGCAGCGGGTTGCCTGACGCCAGCGCGGCCATTTCAGCCATGGACACGGATTCCTCGTCCTCAATGTCCATCGTGAAAGCGCCGTCGTAGTTGCGCAGCCCGTTGATGGTGCGCAGCTTGGTAGCGTTCAAGTCCCACATCTTGGCGTCGACGGTGCGCTCGGTGGCGTAGGCCAGGATCTCCACCTCGAACTTGTCGCCGTACTTGGCCAGCAGCTTGTTGCCCTGCCGGATGATCCGGCCCTCGCGCTGCTCGATGTCGCTGGGCTTCCAAGTCACATCGGCGTGGTGCAGGCCAACCAGGCGCTGCTGCACGTTGGTGCCCGCGCCCATGCGGGGCGTCGAACCAATCAGCACACGCACCTTGCCGCCGTTGACGGCATCAAACATGGCCTGCTTCTGCTCGTCGTTGGTGGCCTCTTGGATAAACCGGATTTCGTTGGCAGGGATGCCCAGCGCAACAAGGTTGTCCTTGATCTGCTGATAGGCGTTCCAGCCGCCACCCTGGGCGCTGCGAAGCTCTGCAATCTCGTTGCTGTCGTACTTTTCCAGCGCGTCGTTGGCGTCCTGAAAGGCCTCGTCATCGCCCGCCACAGCAGCAGCATCGCGCCTGGCTACCAGCTCGTCGTACTCCTTGATGATCTTGTCGTCGCCTTTGGCCTTTGGCACTGAGCGATCCAAGAAAATCACCTGCGTACCAAGGTCATCGTTCCACTGGTCATAGATGCGTTTGACGTTGCGCGAAAGCACCTCCAGCTTGCCGTTTTTCTCGGCGCTGTTGCTGAGTGAATTGACTGCGCGGATGTCCAGAGACAGCTTGCGCGCCCGGTCCATGAGACGCAGCCGCGCTTTGTTGCGGTCGTATGGGTCTTGGATGTTTGGCAGCGCGTCAAAGTCCGCCATCGTTTGCTTCAGCAGGGCATCTTGAGCTGGCGTTGGCGACATCTTCACCAACTGCCGCTCGCCACCCTTTACCGGCGGCACCGGGAACTTGGCGCCGTCGTTGTCTTCGGCGTACCACTTCTTGATGTCGTCGTTGCTGACAGCATCGGTGAACTGGTAGTAGCTCTCCATGAGTGAACGCATGTTCGACCACGTGCGACCCAGGCGGGTGACTTCCTTCAGCCGGCCTGACTCGGTAGGCTCAAATGCTGGTGTGGCCTCCACGTACTGCGTGCGCCAGGCGTCGAAGTGAGTCAAGCCCTGGTCGGCCAGCTCATCGGCCGCTAGGTAGCGCATCATGGTGTAAAGCTCCACCGCGCTGTTGCTCACCGGCGTGCCCGTCATGAAGGTGACAGCGCCACCGCTTTCGCGCAGCACCCGCACCTTGTTGTACAGGTCAGCCGCTTTGCGGGATCCGGTTTTGTTGCCCATGCCACGCACACCCGTCAGCCGCGACGAGTAGTACAGGTTCTTGAACTCGTGGGCTTCGTCGACGGTGAGGTCGTCAATGCCAAGCTGTTCAAAGGTCAGCAAGCGGTCGCGCGTGCCCTCGGCAATCTTGTCCATGCGCTGCTGGATCTTCTCGGCCAGCCGCTCGGCCTCTTTCACACCGAAAGGCTTGCGGCGCCCGTCGTCTTGGCCATCCTCTTTGGCCTGCTCCCAGGCGTCCTTGATGGCAGCCTCGGCGTCGCGCATCTCTTGTTCGAGGAACCGCTGTTCAGTCTCGGGCGCAATGCCAATGAACCCAAACGACGAGTGCGGCACGATCACGATGTCCCAGTCGCCCGTGGCAATCTTGCCGAACAGGCGGCGGCGGCGCTTGGGCTCAAAGTCCTTCTGGCCAGCAGCCAACACCTTCGCGCCAGGGTATAGCCGGTACACATCGGCGGCCCACTGTTCAACCAGGTGGTTGGGCACCATGATGGCCGGCTTGCGCGCCAGGCCCATGCGACGGCGCTCCATCGCACGTGCGATGCCAGTGAAGGTCTTGCCGCTGCCAACAACGTGATCCAGCAGCAAGAATTGGCTGCTGATGCCGCGCCAGATGGCGTTTTTCTGGTGGCGCCTCATGGCGATCACACTGTCTGGCACCTTGCCGGGCAGCGTCAGGTGCTGGCCGTCAAACTGGCGCGACACGCGGGTGTTGAACTTCTCGTTGAAGATGCTCACAAGCCGTGCGCGGCGCTCCCCGTCCTTGAACACCCAGTCGCCAAACTCGTTGACGATTTCCTTCGCCTTCAGGATGGCCAGCGAAGTCTTTTCCTGGTCAACCCGCGTTACCTTGTCCTGGTCGACGTAGGTGACAACCACAGCCTGGCTATTCAGCAGTCTGGTCAGGATGTAGGTAGCTGGCGCCCCGTCGGCATCCCACTGGTCGGCCTTGGCTGGGTTGCGGTCTGAAGTGACCAAGGTGAAGCTGTTGGTGGCCGGCGAAAAGCTGGCCCGCGCCTTGCCGCCCAGCAGGTGCTCTGCAAACGCGGCGTACACATCCGGCGGCACCCAGGTGGCGCCGATCTGCGCTGTGACGTTCTCGGCCGTCCAGGCTTCAGGCTGCACAGCCTCCAGGGCCTTCACGTTCAACTCCATGCCAGCAGCCTTGGCGGCCACCAGCTTGCGGCGCACCAAGCCCGACAGGTAGGCATCAGCCGTCTGCCAGTCGTTGCTCTCGGGGTCCATGAACACCAGCGGCTTGTCGCCCGCCTGCAGTTCGGTGGCCGCAGCCTCAGCGCTGATGCCGCGCAACTGCGCAATGCGGTCCATGTCCACGCGGCCGCGCTCGGCCAGCGTGATTACCAGCGCATCGGCGGCACTCGCTGCGGTGGTGGCTGCCTCCTGCTTGAACACCATGCGCTGGCGCATGATGGGCGCGGTTTCAACGCGCTCGGCCTGAGCCGGCAGGCCGGATTTCTTGGCCTGCTCTTCGGTGCGCTCGGCGTCGTAGGCCGTTTCCAGTGCCACCACCAGACCACCATCGGGCATGGTCATCGCCAGGGCCAAATTGGCCTTGCGGCCCAGGGGGCCGTGCTTGTCCACAAACTCCTGGTACGCGGCTGCCAAACTCTTGCGGTTGGCCTCCATCATCGCCACCGGGGCGTCTTCGGTTTCCAGCACGAGCTGGCGCTTCAACAGATCCCGCAGGCCCACGATGCCCACCAGCCTGTCATAACCGGCTTGGCCAAGGCGCAGGCCTGCGGGCACATCGGCCTCGGTGGCGTAGACCGTGCGGTCGTAGACGTTGCGCTTTGTGGCCTTGCCGGCCTTCATCAGCTTCAGCGGCTTGCCGTCGGGCCCGGTCTGCACCTCCAGCTTGTACCAGCGCCCCTCGGTGTCCATCGAAAGCGATTCGCTCCAGGCGCTGTCGGGTGTGATGGTCTGGCGGGCCATGATGTCGCCGCCCTCGGGGAATTCGCGGTCAATCACCCGCGTCAGCTTCCCGTCCTCGTCGAACTTCATGTAGCCGGGCTCTTCATTGGCCACGGCGATGCGCAAGGCGTCGCCCAGCATCTTGAAGCGGGCTTCAGTGGCGGCAATCACCTCGTCGCCAATGTTGCTGATGCCCTCGGGCAGCCGCTCCACGGCGGCGGCCAGCATGCCCTCCAGCGCCTTCGGGTCGTCCAGGCGCACGGTGATGTCGGCGCCATGCTGCATGGAGCCGCTGCGCTCCAGCACGCCCAGCACCTGCCTGGGGTTGTTGGCGAAGTAGCGGTTGACCACCATCGGCTCGCCACCCAGCGGGTCTGGCACCCGCGACGTTTCAACCCAGTCGGGTATCTGGTCGGCCAGCATCCAGCGCTCACGCTCTTTGCCGGCATCCTTGTTTTTGGGCTGCAGGTAGGCATCAACGATGGCGTTGGCGCGCGATTCCTCTTCAGGCGTGTAGCGCTGCAGGATCACGATATCCGTCACCACCTCGGTGCGGGCGTTCTCCTTGAATGCGGTGTCAGGCAGGCGGATTGCGGCCACCAGGCGGCCTTTGCGGGCCAGCGCCAAGCGTGAGGCCTTGTCCTGGGCATCCATCAGGAACCGGCTGACCACCATGATCTGCAGCCCGCCGGGCCGCACGGCGTCCAGGCCGGCGCGGAAAAACTGGTTGTGGATGCTCACGCCCGTCAGTTCGGGCTTGTACTGGAACCGCAGCGACTCGGACCCGAAAGGCGGGTTGCCGATGTTCAGCGCGAAGGCGCCATTGGCCAGGGGCACCTTCTGGAACCCGCTGTGCAGCACGGCTGCCTGGGGGTACAGCAGGGTCGCAATGCGCGCCGTGAGGCTGTCGTATTCGATGCCGATGAACCGCGTGGGCATGCCCTCGGGCGCCATGCCCAGGAAGTTGCCGGGGCCCATGGACGATTCCAGCGCCAGGCCACCACGGTAGCCCAGGCGTCGCGCGGCGCTCCACATGGCCGACACCACCACCTCGCTGGTGTAGTGGGCGTTGCGCGTCGACCGGCGGGCCGCCGCGTACTCGGCAGGCGTCAGCAGTTCGCGCAGAGCTTCACCGCGATCCTTCCATGCGAGCTTGAACTCGCCGGTCAGCGGCGCGGGGAAGGCGTTGGCCAACCCGCCCCAGCCGACGTAGCGCGCCAGGATGGCCTGCTCGGCTGGGGTGGCGCGGCGGCGCTCTTGCTCAACCTGCTTGAGCACGCGCACGGCGGCCATGTTGTCGTTGAACTTCTCGACCTCGCCGCCACGCCCCAGGCGCAGTTCGGGCGTGATGCGGAAATTTTGGGCCGGGATGTTGGGCGGGCTGGCCGCCTCGGGCGAAAGGTCTACCGCATCATCCGCCGGTACTCCCGCTCCAGCTTCGCCAGCTCCTCCGTCTCCCACGGTTCCTCGCCGGCGCCGGCCTCTGGTCGCAGCAGCACGTATTCCGCCAGCGCCACCTCTTCCGCCTCGTGTTGCTGGTACCGCTGCTCCATCAGCTCCAGCACCTTGGCCTGGGCCAGCTTCCCTGCCGTCTGCAGCGCCGCCTCCAGCTGCCCCTCGGCCTTCAGTTCCGCCACCTTCTTCGGCAGCCATTTCGTCCAGTGCCTGCGGGCCATCGCTTGGTAGGTTTGTGCTGACATTGGTGTTCTCCTGCCCGTCATTTTGCTCCTGCACAGTCTCGGCAGCACCCCCCAGTTCAGCAGGGGCCGCCGCCACCATGGCATCAATTTCGGCCGGCGTCAGGTCTTCCACCGCGCTGGCCTTGTCCATGTCGGCCTTGAATGCCGTGGCGCGCGGGTCGGCGCGCAAGGCCATGTACCAAGACTGCAGGTATGGCTTCACGCCGTCGCCCAGGTCGTTGACCATGGCCTTGGCGTAGGCGGCAAACTTGCGCGCGCCGCGCTCCACATGGAATCCGGCCAGGGTAATGCCGTCCATCAGGGTTTCGGGGTCGATGCCCGACTGGGTGCGGCCCAGCTTGGCTTTCAGCCTGGCGCGGGCTGCGGCGGCCGCATCTTCGGTGAAGATGGTGTTGGCGCTGGCGGCCGGCGCCGGCGCCGCTGGCGCCGCTGGTTCCGGGCTCGGCGGGGTGATTGGCACGGCCTCGTCGCCGATGCTGCCGTCGGCGCGGCGGAACGGGCGTATTTCGCCTTTGTCGGGCTTTGGTGCTGGCGCTGGCGCTGGTTCCGGTGCTGCTGGCGCGGGTTTGCGGCGCACCACAAAGCCTGTTGCCTGCGGGTTCAGGCTGGCGGCCGGCACAACCTCGTGCGTTTCGCCCATGCCGCTCATGCTCAGTTCGCGCGCTGCAGCCGCTTCTGACTTGAACGTGGCGCCGCCCTTGGCCGTGATGACGTTGAACAGGGGGTTGTCGGCCGCCTCTTTGGCGTCGGCTGCACGCTTCTCGCCTGTAGGGTCCAAGTTCTCGCGCTGGATGCGGCCGTTGTTCTTGCCGTCTGCAGTGAACATGCGGATTATGCCGGGCGGCCCTTGCAAGTCGCTCTCACGCACGTAGGTGTTGTTGCCGAACACCGTTTTGACCTTGACCAACTTGGGCGGCTCGGCCGGCGCTGCCACCTGCGCAGATTCCGCCGTTTTCTGCACAGGTGCCGGTGCATCTGTCGAAGAAACCGGGGGTTGCTGTACAGGTGCGGGGGCGGCCTTTGCCTTGGCCGCCAGTTCGGCAATGAGGTTGTCCAGCGGTTTGGCCTTGCTGAACTCGCCTAAGCGGCCCTTGATTTCGTCTGCCGTCTTCTCGCGGGTGACGGAGTGAAACACCTTGTCCCCGAAACCGTCAGCAAAGCTCGCTTTGTAGAGGGATACCGCGCCGTCGGCGCTTTCCACGCCGGTGACGATCTTGTGCTCGTCAAACTTCTTGCCATCAGGCGTGGTCTGGTTGATGACCCAAAACCGGCCGTTGTCGCCCTTGTCGCCAATGAACAAGTCCACATGGTCGCCGTCGGCGCCAGTGGTGCCCCTGATGTAGCCGTAGTGGGCCGGCATTGTGACTTTCCACGGCTGCGGATCGTCGGCTTTGCTGCGGCGCTCGGCACCCTTGGGTGTCTCGATGCTCACATCCATGCCGCTCAGGCGCACCCGGCCAACCTTGTAGTTGCCGGCCTCTTTCTGTGCGTCGGTTGGCTCAGGCAGAGCATTGAGGGGCGAACTGGCCGCCTGGTGCGCAGCTTCGTCTATCTGTGGCGCCTCGGTCGTAGTCGCGGTCTGTTTGGTCAGTGCCTTGTCGGGTCCGCCGGCATCTGCCACAGCGCCAGCCGGCTCAGCGCTGGGCGCAGTTGCGGCGGCGGGTGAAACCACCGATCCTGGTTCACCAGAAACAGGTCTTGCAGCCAAGCCGCTTCCGCCAGCGTCAACACCCCGTCCAGCACTGGCGCCAGCAGCTTCGGCGGCAGCGTCTGCCATGTCAGGCTGGTTGTCATTGGCGGCTCCTTCTGTGGGCTTGATGACCCATCCGGTTTTGACGCGGGCCAGGCGGTAGCCGTCGCCCAGGTCGCGCAGGCGCTTGTTGGCGCTGGACTTGCTGGCC
>JACCDU011121205.1_pt1 | contig 24233 bp, 21 predicted proteins | sample 7446081 | NCBI WGS metagenome assembly JACCDU01 (sample SAMN15323447, study PRJNA562643) | freshwater metagenome | isolation source: river surface water | place: USA:Blue River Watershed | collected 2017-08-17
CTTTCGACCGGCAAGCGCATCAACAGCGCGTCCGACGATGCTGCTGGTCTGGCCATCAGCAACAAGATGACGGCCCAGATCCGTGGCCTGAATCAGTCGGTGCGCAATGCCAACGATGGCATTTCTTTGGTTCAGACGGCAGAAGGTGCCTTGACCGAGGTCACCAACATGCTTCAGCGGATGCGCGAACTGGCCGTCCAGGCGACGACCGACACCAACACCAGCAGCGATCGCTTTGCATTGGACCTGGAGTACCAGCAACTGGCCCGCGAAATCTCGCGCATTGCGACCAATACACAGTGGAACGCAATGAATATCCTCAACAACACTGAGGTGGGCGTCAAAGGCACTTCCGCCGATGTGGGGGAGGGCGTTCGTAACGTGAAGTTCCAGGTCGGTGCCAACCCCAACCAGGTCATCAATATCGGATTGAAAGACTTCTCTTTCCAACTGCCTGTGCCGGCAGTGCCGAGCGAGACCAAGTTCACTCTCGGAGATTTGAGCGGCCGTCAAAACTTCAGCTTCACCATGGGCAGCGTGACCAAGTCCAACGACATCAACACCCAGGATCTGGACGGTACGGTCATCAATTTCTCGCTGACCACAGCGGTGGACGGTACGGCCATGACTGAGGAAGAGCTGGTCGATTTTGAGACCCAACTCAACAAGGCCATCACCGATACCCCCGGGTATTCAAATGTGTCTGTGACCCGAGTGGGGAGGGACATCTATATTCGCGATGCCGAGGGGCGATCAATCGATACTACGGCATTCAATAACTTGAATTACACCGTCTCGTCTGCTGCAGCAGCAGATATCGATGCAGGAACATCAGGTTCTCAGGCTGGCTTTCAAACCACTTTCACTATGAGTGACATGGTGGGAAAGAAGTATTTCAGTCTGAAGTACGGCAACGGCTCTGTGGCCAATGTGACTTTGGCCAATCCGCTCACCTCCAACACGGATCTTTCCACGTTGGCGACGGCGCTGGACACGGAGCTTCCTGCAGGATACTTTGTGACCTCAAGCAGTAACACCTTGGTGATTGGTCATGCGACTGAGACTTTTTCGGACCAGTCCTTGTCTGGTTCGGCCTACCCTCTGACCAGCATCACCGCCACGACCGTCACTGCCGGCAGCATAGAAACCGCCGCTGTGGGTCCTGCCAGCTCTTCCGTCTTCTCGGGCAGCGCACGGCTGAATGATACGGACATCAAGTCGCAAGCCAACGCCAATCTGACCATTTCTCGCCTGGACAATGCCATGGCCAATGTGGATCATGAGCTGGCGACTTTCGGCGCCGTCATGAACCGGCTGACCTATGCAGGCGACAACCTGACCAATGTATCGCAGAACACCTCGTTCTCGCGCAGCCGAATTCTCGACACCGACTATGCGGCGGCGACGACCGAGCTTGCGCGCACACAGATCATCCAGCAGGCGGGCATGGCGATGTTGGCCCAAGCCAACCAGCAACCGCAGACGGTGTTGACGCTGTTGCAGTGATCAATTCAAAGTTCCTTCAACCCGGCCTTGGAGCCGGGTTTTTTATTGTGTTGAGCGATCACAGAGCTTGCTTTGTAGAGCCTACTGGTTTTGCAAGGCAAAGAAAAACCCGGCAGTGGATACTGCCGGGTTTTTAGGGAGCCTTCACGCAGTCGGATGCCGGTGCTCAGGTTTTGCTGTTCCAGAGCAGACCCTTGGGATCGTCGAGCTGCTCTTCGATCTGGTGGGCAAATTCGATCAGGCCATCGGACGGAATCTGGCGGATCACTTCGCCTGTCTCGCGCTGACGCACGGTGATGATGGTGCGATCGGTGACGTCGTCCACGCTGAATTCGATGGCGCGGGCGTTTTCTCGCATGTGCTGGTTGAGCTGTTCCAAGGCCGCTTGCAGCTTGGCTTGATCGGCCTCGGCCCGTTGGGCTCGGGTTTTGGCGGCCAGCTGGTCGGCCTCCATGGTTTGGATGCGATTGACCGGCTCGGCGCTAACGGTGGGTGCTACCCGGCCACTGGCTTGGGTATCGGCCTGGTGCGTTCGCTCTGTGCCGGTCTGGGCAGGTGCTGCCCCGGCTGTGGTGGGGAGGGCCGTGGTTTCAGCGGCAGGGGGCCTGCCCCCGCTTGGGGGCATGGCGACGGGTGGACTGAAACCTGCTCGGGTGATTTCGGTATTCATGGCATCGACATGGTAAAGGATGAAAAAACCGACGCCTGCACAAGGCACGCGACAAGACTTTCATCTTGGATATCGACACCAGATTGAGGAACTTGAGGATTTTTTTTCAAAAAAATCGCGCCGCCCCATAAGGGGCAGCGTGATCAGCCTTGGAGATTTCGAAAGGCACCCTTGTTTACGCAAAAATGCGTAAAAAGGAATTCAAAAAATGGACGAGCCATTGCGGCCCGACCTTAGACCAGACAGGCTTCAGATGTCTTCGTCGAGCAGCACACCCTTGAGCTGCTCGATGTTGTGAGCCACTTTCAGGGCTGCCGGATCGGGGATCTGGCGAATGACTTTGCCCGTGTTGGCGTTTTCGACGGTGATGATGGAGCGGCCCAGGCGCTCGTCCATGGAGAAGTGCAGGCCCTTTTTGCTCTGCGCCATCTCGTGGTTGAGGTCCTTGAGGGCGGCGCGCAGGGCTTCGCGGCTTTCCTGGGCGGTGGCTTCGGCGGTTTGCTTGGTCACAGTGACCGCTGGGCGCACTTCGGCGGCAGCGGGTGCGGCCACAGCTGCGACATCCTTGGCCATGACGGGGGTGATTTCTGCACTCATGATGTTCTCCTTGAAGGGATGTGTCGGAGGGCGGGTGAAAAAAGGTTCAGTTCACGATCCGCAGGTGCGGCGTGTAGTTGCGCGTGGTCTGCGGCAGGGTGCTCCAGGCCTTGGCAATGTCTTCCATCAGGCCATGGACTTCGCTGAGGACGTCCAGGTCGTTTTTGAGGTTGACCTGCATCAGGCGGCGCAGCACATAGGCATAGAGCTCATTGAGGTTCTGGGCGAGTTCGCCGCCCCGCTCAAAGTCGAGTGCGGTCTGCAGGCCCAGAATGATGCGGTTGGCGCGGTCAATCGCTTCCGAGCGACCCTTGATGTCCTTGCGCTCAATGTGACCGCGGGCGATGGAGAAGCTCTCGAGCAAACCATCGAACAGCATCTGGATCAGACGAACGCTGTCGGCGGCAGCAACGCCGGTTTGCACTTGAACATCTGCATACATCGTTGAGGCCCGCATCACTGACTCCTGGTTGTTGGTGACTACAGTCCATGAATCGGCGGCAGGGCGGGAAACTTGAGGCCTGGCGTGAAGAGGTCAGGCCTGCGTGGGTGCTGACCCCTGCGCCGGGGGCCGGAACGGGGGGTCAATTGTTGTTGTACATGGCCATCAGGCCTTTGAGGCTGCTTTCAAGGCTGGTGCGCTGGCCATTGATGCCGCTGACGATCGAGTCCATGGCGCTGAACTGGCGGGTGTAGCGCTCGAGCAATTTGTTCATGCGCTCTTCGAGCTTGGTGAGCTCGGCTTTCTGACGCTCGATCAGGGCGTTGGTGGTGTCGGTTTGGCGGGCCACGGCGCCGTCGCTGCGCAGCATGGCGTCGATTTTCTTGACGGCATCACCGGCCACGCCCCCAGGCAATGGGGAATAGACGCTCTGGTTGTTGGTGTTGGCCGAGAAAAGCGTCACCACGTCTGAAAAATTGTTTTTGAGCGCCGATTCGAGCTTGGTGGTGTCCAGGCTCATCTTGCCGTAGCGGTCGATGTCGATGCCGACATCGCGGGCCGCCTTGAGCTTGCTGCCCGGGGTGCTCGAGTCGCCCATGACCAGGCTGCGGACCTGGGCCTTGATGCTGGGCAGGAAGCTGTTGCCTGCCAGGGCGCCACCGTACTGTTCCACATCGCTGTTACTGTCGCCCAGGATCTTCATGTTGTCCATGAAGTCGTTGTAGGCGGTCACCAGGGCGGTGAGCTTTTCCTCAATCCCGCTGCTGTCGCGGTTGAGGTCGACGCGGGCCCCGGTGGCGCCGGCGGTGGGCGTGAACAACTCCAGGCTCACGCCGGGAATCACATCGCTGATGGTGTTGGTGCTGCGACTGATGGGCAGCCCATCCACCGTGAAATCCGCGTCGTCGGCTTCTTGCAGGTTGGCAAGCCCGGTGGGGACGCCAAAGTTGAGTTCGGCTACATCCTCGCTGGTCAGCGTGAAGCTGTTGCTGCTGCCGGTCTTGCCTGTCACCACAATGGTGTAGGGCGTCGTCGGATCTCCGGTGTTGAGCAGTTGAGCGGTGACGCCGAGGTTGGCGCCATTGATGGCACTGACCACGCCCGCCGGTGTCGCTGTCTCGACGGTGATGGTTTCAGGATCTTCGCTGCCGACGGTCAGGATCAGATCAAAAGAACCTCCATGGAGCGTAGTGTTGCGCGCGGCAAACGCCCCGCTCGGACTGCGTTGTGCCGTGGCGATATTTGTGACCTGGACATTAAACGTGCCGGCCTGTGCGCTGCTGTCGGTCGTCACCGAAAAGGCCGACGCCTGGCTGTTGGTGGCGGTCAGCGAGGTGAAGTCGCTGGCATCGTTCAGGTTGGCAAAGGCTTTTTTGAGCTCCCCCAGGGAGTAATTGACCAGAGACAGGCCGGAGATGCGGGCCTCCGATTTGCTGATCTTGGCTTCGATGGCTTCCTTGCGCGGGGTCTTCTCGGCCTCCACCAGGTTTTTGGCCAATTCCTTGATGTCGATGCCAGATCCGGCACCGAGGCTGGAGACAATGTTGCTGGTCGCCACGAGCGAATCCTTGTGTCAATTGCAGGCCTCAGCCCGCCGCAAACCGGTTGATGAAAAGCATCATAGGCTCTCAATCGGCAGCAGCCGCCATAACTTGAGCGCCAGGCAAGGCCATCACATGTAGTTGAAAAGACTCAATTTGGAGGATTTGGTGAAGCTGTTCATCGCGGCCTCCATGGCCAGCATTTCGCGGTTCATGCGCGAAACCGCTTCCGCATAGTCCAGATCCTCGATGCCCGAGAGGGTGTTGCGCAGGTTCAGCACGGTGCTCTCGATGATGCTGGTTTCCTGCTCGATGTTGTTGCGGTCTGCGCCCAACTGGACCAGGCTGATGTTGAGGGTGTTGAACAGCTGATCGGTTTCGGCCAGGCCACGGCGGATCTCGTCGGGTTGCGAGGTCTGGACGGCCTCGATCAGATCGTCCACCACGTCAAAAAAGCCCACGCTTTGGGCCTGGTTCTGGGTGGAGGCGTCGTTGCGCACCACCCGACCGAAGACTTCGGAGCCCGAGTAGGTGAAAGACAGGTGCCCCTTTTCGGCTGCGGTCAGCCGTGTGGAGGTCTGGTCGCCCACATAGGCAACACGACCGTTGACTTCGACAAAAGGCTCGGTGGTCGCACTGGCCCCTGAAAACAGGTAGTGCCCCAGGTCGTCGCGGCTGTTGGCCTGCTCCAGCAATTGGGCACGCAGGTTGACCATTTCAACGGCGATGGCCTGGCGGTCGGACGGGGCCAGGGCATCGTTGGAGGCCTGCACCGTCAGCTCCTTGAAGCGCAGCATGAGCTCGACGCTGCTGTTGATGGCGGTTTCCTGCGAAGACAGGCGGCGGTCCTGGGTATTCAGGTTCGACTTGACCGCTTCCTGGCGATCGATGGAGGAGCGGAAACGGTCGATCAGCAGAGCGCGGTCAGGCTCGTCGCTGGGGTTGATGAGTTTCTTGCCGGTCGACAGCTGGGCCTGGCTTTCCGTGATGCGCTTTTGTGCCTGCACCACCTGGTTGGTGGAGTGGTCATAAAAATAAGCGGTGGAGATGCGCATGGCAGCCTCTTATCAGAGTGAGTTGAGCAAGGTGTCAAACACGTTGCCGGCGACCTGGATGATCTTGGCATTGGCCTGGTAGGCCTGCTGGAAGCGGATCAGGTCGGCGGCCTCTTCGTCGAGGTTGACGCCCACGGCCGACTCCCGCGTCTGCAAGGCCTGGTCGTACACCACGCCCAGGGTTTTTTCGGCCAGGCTCGCTTGCTGGGCCACATTGCCTGCCCGCTGGACAAAGTCGACGTAAGCCTCATTGAGGGTGTATGAACCGATGACGGCCTGGTCCTGCAGGTCACTGATGCGCAAGACGTTCGTGTTGTCGCCGTTGCCGTTGCGGTTGTTGTCAAAGTAGAACTTGTCGCCCGGCTCGACCACGGAGTTGAAGATGAAGGTCAGACCGCGGTAGTCGATGGTGCGTGCAACCGGGTCGTATGCCCGTTCGGCCAGCAGTGTGCCTGTGGCCTTGTCGGTGATGGTGTAGCGGTTGTTGGCGGCAAATTCGATGGTGAATGGCGAGTCGCGCAAGGAGGCCTGGGTATCGAATTCGGTGACAGTGGAGGAGGCCGACACCTTGGCGGTACCCACGCCGGCCACAAACACCAGCAAGTCCTCGGGCATCACGCCGTCCAGGTAGGCCGCGGTGCGAAAACCCAGCTTCTCGAGCTCGGCTGGACTTCCTCCCACCCCCAGACCCAGTTCAATCTTGTCGTTGCGGTGCAGGTTGTCTTCGGTCAGCAGGTTGCCACTGATGTTCAGTTCCGAGCCATCCAGGGTACCAAGAATCAGCTGGCCAGAAGAAGAGATGGTCGCCTGGATGTTACGCACATCGAGTGTTTCGAATTTGGCCAGGATGGCTTGCGACAGCTGTGCCAGGGTGTTCACCCCAGTGAGGTTGATCGCGGTACCGTTGATGGCCAGCGACTTGCCTGCCATGGTGGCGGGCAGAGCATCGACCTGGTAATTCGGACTCGCGTCGATTTGCAAGCGGCCCCGGAAAGTGCCCTCCGGCAAGGTGAACAATTTGGGGTCGTTGCCACCACCAATGGTAATGTCGCTGCCGTCCAGTGTGCTGAGGACCAGCTCGCCCGAACCGGCGAGCGTGGCCTGGAGGTTCGGTCCCATCTGGTTGCTGATTGCCTGGGCCAGGCCCGACAGGCTTGTGACTCCTGCCAGCTGGATCTGCTGGTTGTTGAGGTAGAGCACACTGTCGCTGGCCAGCCGAACGGCCTGGAGGTTGATGGCGACACTGTTGACCAGCTTCGCGCTCAGGCCGATGCGTGCCTCCTCGCCAGCCGCTGGGGCAGAGTTCACCCAGGCAATGAAGTCGTCTACGTCATTGACCGAGTTGGGCAATGCGATGCCGTTGAGGGTCAGGGCACCATCACCCAGGTCGCTGGGAGAGGTTGAAAGGCGTTCGCTGGTCAACCGGGCCGATGTCGTCTGTGTCCCGATTTGCAGATGACTCTGGGGGTCGAATTCGGAAACTGGCAGTGATTGGGCGCGTGCACCTATAAAGTAGGACAGGTCCAGGTAACTGTTTGGGCCTGCCGGCTTGTTGAGGTAGGTTTTGGTGTACCCGGCTCCGGTGGCCAGTCCATTGCCGGCGTTCGGGTCGGACAACAGTCCCCACTCAGTCGGGCTGAGCTCTTTGCCCAGCAGATGGCGCCCATCCCGGGTCAGCACCTGCAGCCATTGGTCACCATCGGGGTCCAGGTAAATGACGGTGTCTTGGGAGCCTGCCGGTACTGTTGCCAGTGGGGTGATGGTCTGGACATCCACCAGCACACTCGCATCGGGGTGGGTGTTGATGCCGCTGATGACCTGCTGCAGTGCTGGTACCGGGGCCTCTGCCTGTTCGCTGTAGGCGATTCGGACCAGCGATGCGCCCTGGTTGAGCGGTTCGGCCACTGCCCGGAATGCAGCTGCAGCGGCCACACGCTGCGGATCCACCACGCCGACCCCCAGTGCCTGGGCGACCGGGATGCTGCTGGACGACAGCGTGAACAGATCCTCACCCGGACGGCCCATGGCGTCCACACCCTGACGGTGGATGGCGTTGACTTCGTTCATGAAGGTCTTGGCCAGCAGGTTAAGGTTTTCCTGCATGGGTTTGAGCACTTGTTCGCGGAAGGCGAGCAGACCGCCCAGGGTGCCGCCGCCCAGGCTGCCCAGTGTCTCGCGTTTGTCGGGGCTGTAAGGATTGAGCACCAGGGCGACCCGATTGTCACCGCTGACTTCCAGACCCAGGGTCTGCGCCTTGTCCCGCTCCACGATGACGCCCTGGTCGAAGTTGTCGGTCAGGCTGACCTTGACCTCGCCATTGGTTGCGAATTGGGTGTTGATGCGGACCTGCTCTGACATCTGGCGCAACAGGCGATCACGTTCGTCCAGCAACTCGGCCGGCTGGTTCTCCAGCAGGGGAGTTCTGCCCAGCTGTTTGTTGACCAGCGACAGCTGCTCGGCGAGCGTATTGACTGACTTCGGAATGTCCCCGATGCCGATGCGCGATTCGGTTTCGATGGCATTGAGCTGTTCGGCAATCAGCCGAAAGCTGGAAGCCGTGGAGTCGGCGCTGCGCAAAAAGACATTCCGCGCGATCAGCGAGGCGGGTTCAGCGGCCAGATCGCGGGCGGACGAGAAGAACTTGCCAATCGTCAGCGATAGGCTGGTCGACTCGTCGGCCATCAGGTCCACGACGCGGTTGGCGTAATTGACCAGCGGCGACTGGCTCTTGAGGTCGCTCAGGCTGCCGCGCAGGTTGGATTCGACGAAGGCGTCGTACTGGCGGACGATGGCCTCCACGCTGACACCGGTACCAATGTAATTCGTGCCCAGGGCTTTGGGTGTCGTGGATTGGAACGATACCGTTTGACGCGAATAGCCATCCGTCGCCACGTTGGCGATGTTGTTGCTGACGGTCGCGAGCGCACGCTGGTAAGCGTTGATGCCCGACGCACCGAGGCTGAGCATGTCGCTCATGGTTGCTTATCCTCGTCAGTGTGGCCAAGGCCGGCGCCCCGGGGAACGGCCGGGGTCTTGTCTTGTATCGGCACCAATCCCGAAGAGTTGAGGGGCAGGGGTTTCTGTCCCGCCACCGGGTACGGCTGGGCCGGCCCGGCGGGGTCTTGCAATTTGTAGGCCTGTGCCGCGCCTGGACGCAGCGGGTAGCCTGTCGCCTGGCCCTGACGCCCCTGCAGCACGGCCTGGGTCGAACTCGTGTCAGACGGCGTCAACTGGCGGGTCAGCATGTCGGCGATGCCCAGGGTCCTTCGCTTGGCAAACTGGACCGAGAGTTCGCGGTCCATCAGGTCCTGGTACATGTCGGCGGCCTGGGAAGTGTTTTCTTCGTCCTTGACCACCGATTCGCGCATGGACTTGAGCATCATCTGGACGAACAGCGCTTCGAACTGTTCTGCCGCTTTGTCCAGCGAACCGCTTTTTTTCTGTACCGCGTCGCCACGCAGTTGTGCCAGCCCCGAAAAATCGAGGTAACCCGGGCTGGCCGTCTGGATGGGCGTGGTCATGGCAATGGGCTCAGATGATGATCAGCTCGGCACGCAGTCCGCCGGAGTTTTTCAGGGCTTCCAGAATCGCAATGAGTGCGGAGGGCGTGGCGCCGACCTGGTTCACTGCATCGACGATTTGCTTGAGGTCAACCCCCGGCTGGAACAAGAACATGGGGGTCTTGGTTTCGCTGACAGCGATGTCAGCGTTCTGTACCGGTGTGGTCTGACCCTGACTGAAGGGGGCAGGTTGCGACACCTCGTTGGTGGCCGAGACCCGGACCGAAATCGTGCCGTGCGATACGGCCGATGCGCTGACCTTGACGTTGCGGCTGATGACCACCGTTCCCGTACGCGCATTGACCACCACTCGCGCCGGGGGCTCGCCCGGAATCACATCCAGGTTCTCGACCATGCTGAGGAAGGCGACGCGCTGGGAAACGTCTTCGGGGGCGCGTACGGAGATGGACACCGGATCGATCGCCTTGGCGATGCCCGCGCCAAATTTTTCATTCACGCTCTTGACGATCGCGCTTGCGGTGGTGAAGTCCGGTTCGCGCAGGTTGAGCACAACGTGATCGGCTTTGTCGAAAGGGGTATCGATGGTGCGTTCGACGATGGCCCCGCCGGGGACCCTCGACGATGTCGGGACGCCGATGCTGACTTTGGAGCCTGCAGCGCTGGCCTCGACCCCAGTGGCATTCAGGGCCCCCTGGGCCAGGGCATAGACCTGACCGTCAATGCCTCGCAGTGAGGTCAGCAACAGGTTGCCGCCGCGCAGGCTTTTGGCCCGGCCAATGGCCGAGACGTTGATGTCGATTTTCTGTCCGGGCTTGCTCAGGCCTGGCAATTCTGCGGTCACCATGACTGCGGCAACGTTCTGAATGTTGTTCCTGCCGCCCCTGGTGGTGTTTTCAAAATCGGACAGGGCGCCTTCGAGGCTGACGCCCAGACGACTGAGCATGGCCCGCATGCTTTGGACCGTGAAGCTCACGTCGGTGCCGTCGCCGCTGCCTTCCAGACCCACCACCAGGCCGTAGCCGACGAGCTGGTTGGGACGCATCGCGGCCACCGTGACCAGGTCCTTGACCCGATCGGCGTAGGCTGTGGGTGTGAGGGCCGAAAGGAATGCAGCCAACAGGAGGGGCAGGATCGGTTTCATGACTGTTTTTGCCTGGGTGGGTGAGAGCCTGCTCAGAAAGGCCAAAGGTTGAGCAGGGTGCGCGTGGCCCAACCGGGTCGCGCCGTGTTGCTCAGGTCTCCGGTGCCCCGGTAGGCAATTTGCGCATTGGCAAGCCGCCTGGACTGGACCGTGTTGTTGGGCGAAATGTCGGCCGGGCGAACGATGCCGCTGAGCTGGATGACTTCGGTACCCTCACTGAGGGCCAGCTGTTTCTCGCCGCGCAGCACCAGGTTGCCATTGGCCAGCACCTGCACCACGGATGCGGTGATCGAGCCCTTGAGCGTGGCGGCCTGTCCGGTCTCGCCCTTGCCATCGCTGGAGATGGTGGCGCCGTCGGTTTTCATGCCCGAAAGGGTGTTGCTGCCGGGGAGCTTGGCAATCAGGCCGGGGGTCATGACATCGTTGCTGGATTCGCGCGAAACGGTGGTGTTTTGCTGGCGCGCGGCTTGGGTGGATTCGTCGAGCAGCACGGTCAGGGTGTCGCCGACCTGGTAGGTCACGCTGCGCCCGAACCAGTTGTCGCTCTGGCTGCTGCCAGTGAAGATAGAGCCTGTGGCTTCGGCGCGAGCCACCTGGGGGGCCGGATAAACCGGCGCAAAATCCGGGCTGTGGGTCAGCTTCAGTGGCGCCTGTCCGCATCCAGCCAGCAGGGCTGCCAGGCCCACAGTCATCAAGCAACGTGCATTCATGGCTGGGTTCACATGTTGTTGTTGAGGTAGCGCAGCATGCCGTCGACCGAGCTGATGGCCTTGGAATTGATTTCGTAGGCGCGCTGGGTCTCGATCATGTTCACCATTTCTTCGACCACGTTGACGTTGGAGGCTTCCAGGGTGCCCTGCATCAAGTTGCCTGCGCCGGCTTCGCCCGGGACCTGCAGCTGTGGCGGGCCGCTGGCTGGGGTCTCCCGCATCAGGTTCTGGCCCATGGCCTGCAGACCGGCTGGATTGAGGAAGCGGGCCACCTGGATCTGGCCCAGCGTCTGGGCTCCGCCGCCGTTGGTCAGTTCTGCACTGATGGTGCCGTCGCGGCCAATCGTCAGGGTGGCCACGTTGGCGGGCAGGGTGATGTTCGGGATCAGCAGGCTGCCGTTGCTGGTGACGATTTGCCCAGTGCTGGAAACCTTGAAGCCACCATCGCGGGTGTAGGCGATGGTGCCGTCAGCCATCTGGATCTGGAAGAAACCGTCACCTTGCACCGCGAGGTCGAGTGCATTGCCTGTGGTGATCAGGTTGCCCTGGGTGTGTGTTTTTTCGGTAGCGACCACACGCGTACCGGTACCCACCATCAGACCGGTGGGCGATTGCGTGTCGACACTCTGTTGTCCGCCGGGCTGCTTGATATTCTGGTAGAGCAAGTCTTCGAACAGTGCACGGTCGCGTTTGAAGCCATGCGTGTTGACGTTGGCCAGGTTGTTGGCAATGACCGACATGCGCGTTTGCTGCGCATCCAGCCCGGTTTTGGCGATCCACAATGAGGCATCCATGGTTGTTTCCTTTGTGGGAGAGTTTTATGACTGGCGGATCATGGTTGCGCCGGATCCATCGAGGTCCTTGGCTTCCTTGATGATGCGAATCTGTGATTCGAAGGTGCGGGCGTGATCGATCATCTTGGCCATTGATTCGATCGCACTGACGTTGCTGCCTTCCAGGGCCTGGCTGACCACGGAAGGCACTTTTTGCGTGACAGGAATATCCGTTCCGGGCGGTCTGCCATCCATGCCATACAAGCCGTCCTGACGCCGGCGCAGCTGGACGGTGCTCGCATCGCGCAGCAGCAGTTTGCCCACCTGCTCGCCGGTCTGTGTACCTGCCTGGGCGGGATTGCGCGCGAAGATCGTGCCGTCCTGCAAGATGGTGTAGGTGAAACCCAGGGGCATGGTGATGGGCCCATCCTCGCCTCGCACGATTTCGCCGCTGCCGGTCTCAAGCACGCCACTGGCATTGACCCGGAGGTCTCCGCGGCGCGTAAAGGCCAGTTCGCCGTTGGGCGCCTGGACCCCCATGACCGTAGCGTCTTGCATGGCGATGTCAAGGGGGTTACCTGTGACCATCAGACTGCCAGCCTTGAGGTTGATGAAATCGCGTTCGACGGTCCGCGCCTGGATGCGGGTGTCAAAACCCGGGCCATCCGCCTTGACCGCTTGCAGCGTCGCAGCAAAGCTGGTCTTGAACCCGGTGGTGGACACGTTGGCCAGCTCGTTGGTCAGCATCTGTCGATTGACTGCCTGCTGGGCCACCAGGTTGGCGGCGTTGAAGATCAGCTTATCCATGGTCTGTCCAGTTGGGGTTCAGCTCACCTGCATCACGAGCGGATGTTGATGATGGTCTGGGTCAAGGTGTTGTTGGTCTCGATCGCTTTGGCGTTAGCCTGGAAGTTACGCTGGGCAGTGATCAGCTCGATCAGTTCCTGCGTCAGGTCCACGTTGGCGCGTTCGGTGGCGCCGGCGCGCACGGTACCGAAACCGGCCGAGCTGGCTTCACCCAGCGACAAGGCACCGGATTGAGCGGTGGCGACGTAGTTGCTGTCGCCGATCTGGCGCAAGCCGGTGGGGGCAGAGAAGTTGGCCAGCACCACCTTGGCCAGCTTCTTTTGCGTGCCGTTGGAATAGCTGGCCATCACCAGGCCGTCGTTGCCTACATCCAGGCCGATCAGGTCACCCTCGGGCTTGCCGTTCTGGTCTTGCGACATGATCGAGAACGACGAAGCGTATTGTGTCGAGCCTTCGTAGTTCATCGAGAAGCTCAGGTTATAGGCCGAACCGGAAGGCTGCACCAAACGAGTGGCCACTGTGGGCGAGTAGAGGTTGCCACGGGAATCAAACGTCAGCTCCCCTTTGTCCAGGAAGACAGGGACCCACTCCGGCAGGGTGTCGTTGCTGGCTTGTGTGGACTCGGCGAAATTGTTGTCATCTTCTGCAGCGACGTACAGCAGTGAGTTGCCGGCGTTGGTTGCCTGCAGGCTCTCGATATTGGGTACCCACAGGCTGGTGGCTCCACGCGCACTGCCAATGTCCGACAAGCCCCAGACACTGTCGCCCGAGACGCGGATGAATGCATTGTTGCCGGTTGTGCCTGTAGTGAAGCTCAGGCGGCCTGTACCGTTGCCGGTCTGTTCCACATTCACCTTCACGCCGTTCACAGTCCGCCCTTCGTTGTCGACCATGGCGTTGATGCGTCGCTCCAGTTCGGCAGCAAAGGAATAAATGGTGTAATCATCCTTGACCGGCACCTGGACCGTGCCGCTCACGTTGTCCACCGACACCACAAAGGTGTTGTTGGTCGAATCGACGCGGAACTTGTTGTTGAGGTTCACGCCGATCGTGTTGCCTTCCAGCAGGGCCGGCTGCGAAGAGATACCACGCGCCGGATTCAGCGCGGTCGAGATGTAGTTGCCGTCTTTAGGATCACTGGCGCTGCTCAATCCAAACAGGTCATAGGCGATATTGGATGCTTCGTAGATGGCAATGCTCGAATCGTCACCTGTCGAGCCGGAGGAGATGCTGAAGCCTTCGTCGCCGAAACTCACCTTGATCCCGTAGCGCTGGTCGCTTTTCTCCCGGACCATGTCGCCGTTAGGGATGGTGTAAGCACCGTACAAGCCGGTGACCGGGTCGACAGTGGTGTACTGGGTGCCACCCATACCGAAGAAACCATCGGACGCCAATCCGCCAGCGGAGCGAAGGTGTACCCGGTTGGTGTCACTGCTGTCCTTGAAGGTGAAACTCTTGTTGACAGCGTCGTAGCCTACCGTGACATTGGGGTTGATGGCCCGCACTGCATCCTGAATCCGGGTCACGGCATCCTCGACCGTCATCTTGCTCATGTCTTCATTAGGGCCGATTTCAAAATTGATCATTTTGAAATCGCTCTGCGATGCAGACTCTTCTGCGGTAGTGACAGCGATCTGGAACAGTTCGACTTTATTTTTGCCGGAATTCAGGTAGTTGGTGAAGTCGAAATAACGCTCATCGCCGTATTGCTGGTTAATCAGCTTGGTCATTTCACGGGCCATATCTGCGCCGGTGATCGCCGTTTCGCTAGCGGTCAATGACGACAGGTCTACAAAGATGGGTTCCTTGGAGTTGTCGACGTTCAGCTTGAAGCTTGCGCCGGACTGCCAGGATGTGGTCAGTGCCGGGTTGGCAGTAATGGCTGTGATGTCTGTGCCGCTGGTTTTGGAAAAAGTGAAGGTAGGCAAGGGTTCGCCAGCGGTGTCTGCAGTGATCAGTAGTTGACCGGATGCATCAATGTCGGCTGAAAACGCGATGCTGGTGTCTGCATTGATGCTGGTCTTGATTGCGCTCAGCGCATCGCTGTATTTGGACGTTCCCGTGGCGGTGAAGCTGTAAGTTTTTGTGCCAGCGACCAGTTTCATGACCGTGCCATTGCCCAGCAGAGCATCTTTGTTGTTCACTGTGAAACCCGTCGTGGCCACCGTATCGACGCGCAGCTTGTCTGTGGCATAGCCGGTTTGCCAGTTGGTGATTTTGGTCAGCGTCAGGGCATCGCCCTTGGCGGTGGCGGGGGTGGAGTCGATGCGGTCGTTGAGACTGTCCAGGTAGTAGAGGGGGGTACCTTCATACACCGGTGGTTCAGTGCCGGCTTCAAAACTGCGGGTTTCACCATATTGGTTGACGAACAGTTTGGCGCCCTCTGGGCTGGTCGCCTGGATGAGTTTCTCCTCCAGTTTGGTGTCTCCAATGAACACATGCGTCTGCCATTTGTTCGTGGGGTCGGTTGTGGTGGCATTTTGGGTCTTGACGTAATAGACGGTGGCCAGATAGCCATTGCCTGCCTCGTCGAAAACGGTCACACCGGTGGTCAGGTTGTAGGTGGTCGAATCGGCTGGGTTGAACGGGGCCTTGATGACGGCGGCATCCGCTGGCAGGTTCAGGCCCAGGTTGACCTGAGTGGTTTCTCGTGCATCGCCAATGGTGGCGCGCGGAATGACCAGTTTGCTCAGTTTGCTGAGGTCGGCCTTGCCGGCGTCGTCGACTGCAGCGGCCATCAGGGTCTGCTTGGAGGCATTGACCACCGCATAGTCTTCATTGAGCACAAATTCACCGCTGCGGGTGTAGACATCCTGGAGACCGTCGGCAGATTTCATGTAAAAGAAACCATCACCGCTGATGCCCATGTTCAGCGAGTTGGCTGAAAACTGCAGGTTGCCCTGGCTGAATTCCTGGGTGACCGATTTGATGGCCACGCCCTGGCCGATCACCGAGGCGGCGCGTTGCAGGGGGGAGGTGGCAAAGATGTCGCCGAAGTCCACGCGCGAGCGCTTGAAGCCTGTGGTGCCGACGTTGGCAATGTTGTTGCTGGTCACGCCCAATTGCGCGGTGGCGGCGTTCAACCCGGTCAGAGAGGTGTAAAACGACATGGCAGGTTCTCCTGTGGACGGTTATTTGGAAGCGGTGCTGACTTTGGACAGGGGCACGGTGGAGCCGTCCTCGAGCGTCAGGATCAGGTCTTTTTGTGCGGCGCTGTAGGTCACGCTGCTCACGGTGTTGGGTGTGGTGATCGGCATCTGCGTGACCTGGCCCAGGCTGGTGACGGAGGCCACGATCTTGTAGCGTCCGGGGGCCATGCGCTGGCCCTGGTTGTTGGTGCCGTCCCAGCCGATGCTGACCTCGCCCGGCATCTGCCGGCCCATGGCGCGAGTGGAGATCTTGTTGCCGGCGTTGTCGTAAACATCGACGTTGATCTTGTCTGCCCCTTGAGGGATGGAGATGATGCTGCTGATATTGGCGCCCGCCACCAGCTCGGCCGTGCCTTCGGGTGCAGTGACCCGCTTGCCGATCAGTGCCGCTCCCTGCAGCAGCCGGTCAGCTTGCGTCGCGCTGACCATGGTGTCGAGCGAGTCGGCCATTTTGGTGGTGGCTTCAAGCTGGGAGAACTGGGCCAGCTGGGCCACGAAGGCTTCGTTCTTGACCGGATCCAGCGGGTTCTGGTTTTGCAGCTGAGTCGTGAACAGTTTCAGAAAGGCCGATCTGTCCATCTCTTCGCTCTTGCTTTTGGGAGTTGGACTGGTGATGGACAGGTTGGCATTGATGCCGCTGGCGGTGAGCATGGTCACGATGAGTCTCCGCGATCAGGAACGGGTGATTTCGAGGGTGCGCATCATCAACTGCTTGGTGGTGTTGATGACCTCGACGTTGTTCTGGTAGGCGCGCGAGGCGGCCATCATTTCCACCATTTCCGTCATTTCGTTGACGTTGGAGTGGTAGACGAAGCCGTCCTTGTCGGCCATAGGGTTGGTCGGTTCGAAGACTTTGCGCACTGGAGTTGCGTCATCGGTCATGCGGTCGACTTTGACGCCGCCAACGTAAGGCGCTGCGGCGTTGGTCATCTGCTCGCGCATCAGGGCTTTGAAAACCGGTCGCTTGGCCCGGTAGGCTTCGTTTTCGGTGGTGCTGACGACGTCGGCGTTGGCCAGGTTCGATGCCGTGCTGTTCATGCGCGTCATCTGCGCATTCAGAGCGGTGCCGGCAATGCCGATGATGTTGTCCAGAGACATGCTCACTCTCCTTTGAGTGCCCGACGCAGGCCATTGACACGGTTTTCGAGAAAGCTCAGGGTGGCCTGGTAATCGGCTGCGGCCTTACCGAACTGGGCTTGCTCGACGCTGAGTTCGACGGTGTTGCCGTCAAACGATGTGTTGAAGGGGACGCGGTAGCGCAGACCATTCGTGTCCAGACCTTCACCGGCCTGGTAATGACCTGCGGCGGTGGCATCCATACGGCTGTCGTTGGCCAGGCCGTTGAGCACGGCCTTGAAGTCCAGGTCCCGGGCCTTGAAATTGGGGGTGTCCGCGTTGGCAATGTTTCGCGCAAGCAGATCCAGGCGCTGGCTTTTGAGCTGAAGCGCTTTTTCGTGGTTGCCAAAAACGTTGTGCAAGCCGCTGAGGAGACTCATCTTTTTGCCTTGGTGGTTCGTGTGCTCGGATCGGGTTCCATGGGAATCACGGTCAGAGATCGGGGGCATTTATGCAATAGCCGTGCCATGCTCATCCCTGTGCCTTCAACCCAGAAGCAGGGCCTGTTTCTGGGGCTTTCCCGGTGTTTCCGGCCGAGCGGCCGGCAAGGTCTTGCCGCTGAGTTGCCGCTGCCGCCGCTGGACCCGTCAAATTTTTCTCAGGTGCTGCAGGCAGATTGAGCAAGCCCATTTGCCTGCGGGGATCGATGTCCGGCCTGTCGCCCAGGCGGTTCTGGCTGTTCTGGATCAGGCCACTGACGATCGATGCTCGGGTGATGGGGCGGTGCCTTTGCCCATCGGGATGCAATGCGGCGGCCTGAACGCCCGGAATGGGCAAGGATTGATTGGGCTCGCGGTAAGCGCGGGCGGCCGGTGTGAGGATGCTCAGGTAAAGCTCATCGAGCTGGATCTTGCGGGGGGCGCCGGTTTCCAGGCCAACGTCACGGAAATACCGGTCGACCAGGTTGAGCTGGTCCAGCACACTCATGTTTCGGATGCTGGCCGCCTGGCCCAGTTTGTCGACGCTGGCCGCCCCGCGCCCAGGGCCTTCGCAAAACTGGATGATGCCGTGGCAACGGCCGTTCGATGCCTTGGGGTTGAGGCCATCGCTTTCCATCATGGCCACGTGGGCGAAATCGTCCGGGTTGAAATTGAAATCGTCGGCCAGTTTGAGGATGCGGTCGTACACCAGAGGCTGCTCAGCACGGCTGAGGTAACCTTTTTCGACCGCCCGCTCCAGGGTTTTTTGAAGTACCGCATGGGTTTGTCCGGACTGGCGGGCCAGCAGTCTTTCCTGGGTGGACCAGGAGGCGCTGGCGGTGAGGCTGCTGTCTTTAGCGGGGGTGGGTGTCGTAAATTCGACGGTCTGACCGGGGAAGATCAGGTTCGGATTGGCGATGCCGTTGGATTTGGCCGTTTTCAAGGCTTGTCGCATGGCTTCGTTGTCGCTCAAAGAAATACCGGCCTGGGCGGCCTGTTTTTTGGCCAGGCCGATGAGTGTCTCGCCGGCACGCACTTCGACCCGTGCCTTCTGGGCCGGCTGACTGAGTTGGTCCTGTGCCGATTTCAGGAGTTCACCAAAGCCGCCCGCAGGGCCCTGGGGGTCGCGGATGGACGGAGTCATGCCTGAGGAGGGCGTGATCCCCGGGGATGATGACAGCAGAATGGGCGACGATGTACTCATGCTTCAGTTCACTCGGTGCAAGAGCCCTGTTTGGCTCGTTTTATGCTTGTGCCTCTCACATGTTCAATGGCTGACGGAATTTCCACAGGCAACCCAAAATGCAAAGAGCGTGCCAAACAGATCGAGCAGTGCGGCGGAATCCCCCGGCCTCGCCAGATGCCCGCAGGCCTGCATCCGCGGCCTGGCGGCTGCTCATCCTGCTGCTGTGGGTGGTGGGCGCGCATGCCGCATGGGCCAAAGATCCAGGCCAGACGCTGAGCGCGGGTGCTCGCCAGTGGGTGGCCGAGCAGCGCGGTGTGCGAGCTGAATCGGTCAACATCGGCGAGATCGATACCCGCCTCAAGGTGCCGCTGTGCCATGACCGCAAAGGATGGCAATACGACTTTCCATCGGCTCAGCAGCAAAGCGTGCGTGCCCGATGTGCAGAGCCGGTCGCCCAGTTCTTTTTGAATGTGAATGTCAGCGGCCCCAGAACGGCGGCATCGGCCGCCAGGACCCCGAATGCCCAGGAGGCCAGGGACAGCCGCCCCGTGGTGGTCTTGCGCCAGGGCCTGCTGAGGGGGACGCGGTTGACCGCGGAGCATCTGGAGCTGCTGCAGTGGCCAGCGGGCAACGTGCCCCTTCAAAGCATCGACAACATGGACAACGCCATCAATGCCGAATTGACCCGCGACGTTCTGGCCGGGAAACCGATCCGGAGCACGGATTTACGCCCGGCGCTGCTGGTCAAGCGGGGCCAGACGGTCACCTTGACCATTCGTCAGGAGGGTGGATTTGCGGTCACAGCGCAGCTGGAAGCCTTGCAAGACGGCCGAAAGGACGATTCGATCCGCTTGAAAAACCCCGAATCCGGTCGTATCCTGACCGGTAAAGTGGTTGGGCTCAACAGCGTGGAGGGACAATGAGCACATGTTTCTGCACGTCTGTAGCCTCAGGTCCTCAAGTTTTCCCGTGCACTGTCGAATCTGATGACAAGGGCTAAAATCAAAGCCCATTGCCGGTACTGCCGGCAGGAGTGAAGAAGATGAGCGACCCGATTTCTAACTACAGCCGCATCGCGCTCAATGACGCGCGTACCCGCAGCTCGGCCAGCAGGCCGGAGGCACTGGACGGACGTTCCGAGTCCGGTCAGGGCGCTGCTGTGGGTGCTTCTTCCATCATGACCCCGATGGGTGACCAGCTCCAGCTCAGCGATGTGGCACTGCAGGCCATGAAGACCGATGCGTTTGATCGGGCCAAGGTCGACGCCATCAAGTCCGCCATCGAGAAGGGGGACTACCCGCTCGATCCGCGCCGGATCGCCGAAAGCTTCTACGCCATTGAACAGATGATCAAAGGCTGAGCCTCTGGCTCTGTTGCCAAGGCACTTCATGTCCGGTAAATCCTCGGGCTTTCAACCTTCCTCTGCGCCTGCGGCGCTGTCTTTTGCCGAGACCTCACACGCCACAGCATTGCGTCTTCTGTCCTTGATCGATGCGGAATTCGACGCCCTCAAACGGCAGGATCTGACGGGTTTTGAGGCTTTGCAGCCAGAAAAACTGCAGCTGCTGGAGCAGCTGGGCGATGTGGCCAAAAAAATCGAACAAGGGGCGCAGGCAGACCAGGACCGCGCCCAATGGGATGCTTTCAAGGCGCTCGTGCACCGCTGCCGGGATGGTCATCGGCGCAACGAGACCCTGATCAGCCGCCAGCTGATGACGATCCGCGGTGCCTTGCAGGCGCTCTCCGGTGCCAATGGCCCGGATTCCGTTGAAATGTACGATCGCCTTGGGCAAATCACACAGTCCAATAGACGTGATCGTTACAACGAGGCTTGACGCCTCTTGGGCGCTGTCCTGTGGCCCGAGGCCGGGTATTCAGTCAATCTTCAGACGCAATTGCTCACCCTGGCTTTTCTTGGGCAAAGTCAGTGTCAGCAGCCCTTTTTCGTAATGTGCCTTGGCATCTTTCTGGCTGACCTCGATGGGCAGCGACAGGCTTCGACTGGTCACGCCGTGGTAACGCTCGGTGCGTAACCAGGATTCGTTTTTCTGAATTTCTTCCTGCTTGATCTCGGCCTTGACCGTCACCCGGTTGCCGTCGATCGAGACTTCGATGTCTTCCTTGCTGGCGCCCGGCAGCTCAGCCTGGATGATGTATTGCGAGTCGGTATCTTTGACATCCAGGCGTATGGGGCCTGGTGCATTGGATTCGCCATGAAGGGGGCGGATATAAAAACCGGGGAAATCCTTGAAAAAGTCTTCCAGCAAATCGCTGCTGCGGTTCATCAGAGATTTTTGCATGTCACGCTCCTGGGTTGAAAGTGAATGTGGCCATGTCGGGGCCACTCGCGACTTTCGTTGCGGTCAGCGGCTGGCGCAATACTGTGCTTGAAGTAGTCCCATGGGTTGCCTGTGGGGTGTCTATCTTTTGGGCGTGTACCTGCAGCTTTGCATCTCCTGATGCCCGGTGCGATGGCATCGGCCGTAAGGGTTTAAGTAACAATGGTGACAAAAGTGTTCAGGATAGTCTGGAAAGATTGAAAATCCAATAAAACCTCCGACACCATGCAAATCTGGCAGCCCTCCGATGCGCATCGGCTTCGCCAAATGCGTCTCGCCCAAGGCCTGGACACCTTTGCGTTGGCCACCAGGTGCACGCTGTCGGAGCGCCAGCTGCTGGAGCTCGAGGGCACAGGCGAAGGCAGCTTCTACAGCGAAACCATCAAATTCCAGACCGGCATCAAGATGCTCCGGCTCCTTGGCGATGAGACCGCAGCGCAGTCTGTGCAGGCCACCGCCTTGCCTCCCGTTGTGTCTGGCAAAGCCTTGCAATCGGTCAATCTCCCCTTGCAAGTGGCGCCGCCATCCGAAAACCAGAGGCTGCTGCGCCACATTGGCATGGCCTTGGCGCTTTCCGGTGCGCTGGTGAGCTTGGTCAATATCCTGGATGGGCTCGGGCCGCGCCCTGGTGGTGTGTTGCTGGTTGTCGTGGGGCTGGCGATCGTTGCGCTGGCCCTGCTGGGCAGAAACTGGTGGGCCGTGGTGGTGCTCTGCTGGGGCTGTCTGCTGATCAATTTCTCCAGTGCGCTCGCGATCAGGGGGCTGGAGAACGTGTCATGGGTGGCGGTGCCCATTGCGGTCATGGCGGCGGGCTGGTTCATGGGGCGAGGCATGGCCTGGACGATAGCGGCAGTCAGCGGTCTGGGCGCCCTGGGCCTGTACCTCATGCATCGGCAGGGTTATGCCTTCGCCAAGGCGATGCCAATCGAGTCGGTACTGGCAGGACTGCTGGTGGCCTGCGCCGTCGCCGCACTGGTTGGCGGAGCCATTTCACAAACCTATGGGCGCCAGATCGAACTGATCAGTGAATCCCGGGCCGAATTGAATGCCGTGATGGACAGCACCCGCGCCATGATCTGGTCGGTCAGTGCCCATGATTTCCGTTTGCGCACCTTCAACCGCGTGCTGGAGCGGGAAGTGCATACCCTGTTGGGCGTGCAACCTGGTCAGGGCATGTTGCCTGAACAGGTTTTCGGTGCCGAACAGGGACAGGACTGGGATGCCCTGTACAGAAAAGCCGTCGATAGCGATGGACTTGCGATTGAAAAAGAGATCTTCGGTGACGAGCGGCTGTTTGAGGTCAGTTTCCAGCCGATTCACAAGGCGAATCAGGTGATCGGTATCGCGGTCTATGCACAGGAGATTGGCAAACAGAACCAGTCTGAGCGCATGGTGGCCTGAGGTGAGCACGCTCTGGCGTTGCGTGTTTGGTTGCCGTTGGCACCGGGGGGTGCTGGAACCAAAACAAAAGGTCCTTGCATCGCTGCAAGGACCTTGAATGGTGGCTCCCCGACCTGGGCTCGAACCAGGGACCTACGGATTAACAGTCCGGCGCTCTACCGACTGAGCTATCGGGGAATAGCCCTCAATTATAGCGTCAAAAAGCAGCTCAGAAACTGGTGCGGACCGTGATGCGGCCAGTGCGCGGCGCACCCGGGTAGAGGTAGTAGTGGCCAAACTGCTTGGGCGACTCGCGCCAGTAGCGCTGGTCGGTCAGGTTGTCGATGGCAAAGGTCCACTCGGTGCGGATGCCACCCATGCGCGTGTCGTAGTGCGCGGCGAAGTCCAGCGTGGTCCAGGCGGGCAGGTTGATGCTGCCGTCTTCGAGCACTCTGCGCTGGCCTTCATGGCTCAGGCGCAGGCTGGTGCGCAGGCCGGGCACATCGGCCCAGCGGTACTGGGCGAGGGCGCGCAGGGTGTATTTGGGAACATTGACGGGACGCTGGCCATTGACAGAGGGATCGATAGTGGCTTGCTGGCGCTGCGCGTCAATCCAGGCGCCGCTGCCTTGCAGCAGCCAGGGGCCTTGTACATAGGAGCCGCCCAGCTCCAGACCGGTGTTGTGGGTGTTTCCGTCAATGCGGCGTACGCAGTTGTTGTTGACATCGCAGGCATCGCCCGATTGCGGGCGCTTGATGTCAAACCAGGCCAGCTGCCACTTGAGTGGACCGGTCTGGGTCTTGAGACCAAGCTCCAGTTGCTTGCTCCGCAGGGCGGGCAAAGGTTGACCGGCGTTGCTGTATTGAGGCAGGTTGGGAGCAGCATCGACCTCGATGCCCTCGCCATAGCTGCCATAGACTACAGAGCTGGCGGTTAACTCCTGGCTTACTGCTAGCCAGGGTGTGGTGAAGCTGGATTGAATGCGGTTACTGTTGCTTGCGTCACTGGTGCCGCGGTCCATATTTGTGTGGCGCAGACCCAGCCAAAGGGCTGTACTGGCGGATAGAGTGAGCTTGTCCTTGAGTGAAAGTTCGGTGTAGTACTCGCTGCGAATGTTGCCAGTGTCTGGTATGGGGCTCGGATCAGAGTAGCTTGGAAGCGAAGTGAACATGGAGCCGGTGCCTGCCGAGTTGTAGGCATAGGGCTGGGTGTTCAGCGTCATGCGGTAACGTATCAAACTCACAGATACATCGTTTTTAAACCCTCCCAGCATGGTTTGACCGCTGAGCTCGGTTTGCAGTGCGTCGACCTTCCGTCGTTCGTTGTCACTGCGGTAGTCGTACAGATCAAAAGTGCCGTTTTGGCAGAAGCGATCCCCGTAGCCTTCAGCAGCGCAACCTAGTGCAAACGCCAACCGGTCATCGGTCTTCAGGCGTTGCGCTCCATAGCTCGTGGTCCACAACCAGCCATTGGCCAGATTCTGTTTGAAGCGGATAGTGCCGGTGTCGGCGCCAAAGACGCCAGGTACGGCCCAGTCCCGCCAGGTCAGATTGCGCTTCCCGTCCACGGGCGCGGGCAGGGAGTTGCCCAGCAGGCTGTACCCATTCACCCCGATCTGCTGTCGCTCGCTGCGCTCAAATTCCCACTCCAGCTTGCTGTCCGGCGTGATGCGCCAGTCCATGGCCAGGGCGATGAGGTTGCGGTGGCCCTGGGTGTTGCGGATGTAAGGGTTGAGGTCTTCGTAGGCGGCGTTAAAGCGGTAGCCGAAGTCCTTGTTCTCGCCAAAGCGGGCACCGAGGTCGAGGGCGATGCTGCTGCTCTTGCCGTTGCCGTAGCTGGCGGTGACCGACCGGATTGTGTCGTCGTTGCCAGTGGGGGCGC
>JACCDU010035398.1_pt1 | contig 24215 bp, 24 predicted proteins | sample 7446081 | NCBI WGS metagenome assembly JACCDU01 (sample SAMN15323447, study PRJNA562643) | freshwater metagenome | isolation source: river surface water | place: USA:Blue River Watershed | collected 2017-08-17
ATGGCTTTCCTACAGCAGAAAATCAAGGGATGATGGCCAACATCACTTTTGCGATTACTTCTAAAGGTGTGGTGGTATTGGATAGTGGTGCATCCCTTCAGATTGGTGAGATGGCAATCCGCATGCTTAAAACTGTGACTAAGCAACCAGTCATTGCAATTTTTAACTCTCATTACCATGGCGATCACTTTTTAGGCAATCAAGCTTTTATTGATGCTTATGGAACCATGCCGATTTATGCTCACCCATACAGCCTTGAGCAAATCAAAGGTATTGAGGGCAACACTTGGCGCAGTTTGATGGAGCGCTGGACCAATCAGGCAACCGTGGGCACGAAAGTGATACCTCCAACCCACCCCGTCAAACATGGTGATACTTTTAATTATGGTGATGTAACTATCAAGATTCACCACTATGGCGTGGCTCACACACCTGGTGACATTTGCATGGAAGTGGTTGAAGACAAAGTCACGCATGTGGGCGACATCGCCATGGATCAAAGAATTGCTAACATCGACGACGGATCTTATGTTGGCACATTCAAAACATACAAGGCTCTTTACGAGTCTGCTGGTCAGCAGCTTTGGATACCTGGTCACGGCCATGCCAAAAAAGAATTGCTCAATGAGTATGGTGCTTTTTTAGCTGGCATTTATGAAACATGTGTTCAAGCCGTCAAGGATGGCGTAGATCCGAGTACTGCTAAGGGTTTGGTATTAAAAGATCCTCGCGTCATTAAATACGCAAAAAATACCAAAGGCTTTGAATCCAATATTGGCAAATACGTGAGTCTTGCTTATCTAGAAGCAGAAAAGGAAGCCTTTTAAAGCTTCCTTTTCGGTTTGATTGAATTGATGGCTTGTCTTATTTTGCTGATAAGCCTGCCATCAAATCATTTTTGATATCTTCGATATTTTCTAGACCCACAGCAATGCGCACCAAACTATCAGTGATACCGGCTGCTGCACGAGCTTCTGGCGTCACACGCACGTGTGTGGTTGTAGCAGGATGAGTGATTGTTGTTCTGGTGTCACCCAAGTTAGCAGTGATTGATAACAACTTGGTACCGTCAATCACTTTCCACGCTGCCTCTTTACCACCCTTGAGCGTGAACGACAAAATAGGACCACCCATTTTTTGCTGAGCTTTTGCTAACTCATACTGCGGATGAGACTTTAAGCCTGGATGGTAAACACGTTCAACTGCCGGCTGTTGTTCTAACCACTCAGCTAACTCAAGGGCTGATTGACTTTGCTTTTCCACTCTTAAGTTCAGAGTCTCAAGCCCCTTCAAAATCACCCAAGCATTAAATGCAGACAATGTAGGTCCTGCCGTACGCACGTACGGGAAAACTTTGCCCAAAATAAATTCTTCTTTGCCAACTACTGCACCACCCAGAACGCGACCCTGACCATCTAAATACTTGGTCGCAGAATGAATGACAACATCAGCGCCTAATTCAATAGGCTTTTGCAAAGCAGGCGTGCAAAAGCAGTTGTCCACCACATAGAGAGCATTAGCGGCTTTAGCAATTTTTGCAATACCAGCAATATCAGCCACTTCCGTTAATGGATTAGATGGCGTTTCCAAATAAAACATTTTGGTATTTGGTTTAACTGCGGCTTGCCATGAGCCAAGATCTGACATGTCCACATAAGTGGTTTCAATGCCAAACTTACCCAAAATAGCAGTAAACAATTGAATCGTCGCACCAAATACAGAACGCGAGCACACCACGTGGTCACCTGCTTGCAGGTGTGACATGGCCACAGTCATGATGGCTGACATGCCAGAAGATGTAGCAATACAAGACTCGCCACCCTCCATGGCAGCCAAACGATCTTGGAACATAGCCACAGTTGGATTAGTAAATCTTGAATAGATAAAACCTTTTTCAGCATTGGCAAAACCATGAGCCGCATCAGCAGCGCTGTCAAAGCAGAAACTAGAGGTCAAAAACATTGCTTCAGAATGTTCGTTGAATTCTGTACGACGAACACCCGCCCTAACACCCAAAGTGTCAGTTTGCAGATTTTTAATGTCTAGAGGTTCTCTTTTTTTATCGCTCATGACTCAATACTACTCTTGAGATGCCAAATGTAAATGTAATTGTGATCTTGCCAAATCAGAACCTTCCGCTTGCTGACGATCTGCCAAAGATTTTGGTGTGTTGCGAGAAGCCTCTAAAGCATCCAAATATGACTCAGTGATGTCACCTGTGATGTACTGACCATCAAAGCAAGAAGCGTCAAAATTAGCAATCGCTGGATTGATATCGCGCACAGCTTTTTTAAGATCTTCAACATCTTGGTAGATGAGTTCATCTGCACCAATTAACTTGGTGATCTCATCATGCGTACGACCATAAGCCACTAACTCACTACGAGTTGGCATATCAATGCCGTAAACGTTAGGGAATCGCACAGGAGGTGCTGCTGAAGCAAAAATTACTTTTTTAGCACCCGCATCGCGCGCCATTTGTACGATTTCGTAAGAAGTCGTGCCGCGCACAATCGAGTCATCCACGATCAATACATTTTTATCTTTGAACTCTAAGCGCATCGCATTAAGTTTTTGGCGCACTGACTTTTTGCGCATCGCCTGCCCTGGCATGATGAATGTGCGGCCCACATAACGGTTCTTAAAGAAACCTTCACGGTATGGCACACCCAATAACTTAGCCACCTGCATCGCAGCTGGGCGGCTTGAATCAGGAATTGGCATGACCACATCAATTTGAGAGACATCTGTCTCGCGAGCAATTTTTTCAGCCAAGTAATTGCCCATCAATAAGCGCACGTCATACACCGTCACGCCATCAATGCATGAGTCGGGTCTAGCCAAGTAAACGTACTCAAAAATACATGGGTTCAAACGTGCATTTTCAGCACACAACTTGCTCTGGAACTGACCATCCACACCAATGAAGATCGCTTCACCAGGGGCCACGTCTCTCACAAATTTAAAACCAAGACCTTCCAAAGTCACTGACTCAGAAGCAATCATCCATTCAGGACCTTGCGCTGTATCCATGCGACCAATACAAAGCGGACGAATACCAAATGGATCCCTGAAAGCCAATAAACCATACCCAGAAATCAAAGACACCACCGCGTAAGAACCTTTCAAACGCTTGTGCACTTCAGTTACAGCCGCAAAAGCAGCGCCCGCATCTAATGCAATGCTATTAGTGGCACGCTGCAACTCATCAGCTAATACGTTAAGCAAAACTTCCGTGTCTGAATTGGTATTGATATGACGACGATCGCGATAGAACATCTCATCACGCAACGCTGGCGCATTGGTTAAATTACCGTTGTGCGCCAAGATGATGCCAAATGGAGCATTCACATAAAAAGGTTGAGCTTCTTCTTCGCTACTTGCTGATCCTGCGGTTGGATAACGCACCTGACCGATACCTGCATTACCAGGCAAGCTGCGCATATTGCGCGTGCGGAACACATCACGCACCATGCCGTTGGCTTTGTGCATGCTAAATGAACTGCCATTCATGGTAGCAATACCTGCCGCATCTTGACCACGATGTTGCAATAGCAACAACGCGTCATAAAGCAACTGATTTACTGGACTATTGCCTACTGCACCGACAATCCCGCACATATCAAACCTCTATCTTTTTAAAACTTACTTCTTCAACTGCTCAGACACCTGAGCAGCCCACTCATCTGGTAACCATGCATGCGCCATACCGGTCAATAACTCAACCGCAGGCAAACACCAAGCTTTACGCCATTCTGTTGTTTGAGAAAGACTGGTTAAAACAACCAAACTGCTCAAGATAACAACAATTAATAAACCTCTTAACAAGCCAAACGCAAAACCCAACAATCGATCCATCGGACTTAAGCCTGCTTGCTGCATGATTTTTGCCAAAAAGCGCCCGATCAAGGCACACACAATCATGGTCAGAATAAATAAAATGACAAAACCCAATGCCAATTGGGTCATCTCACCACCGGGAACCCCAGTTAACCACTCATGAGCTAACCATGTGGCGTAGTGGTAAGAAATCCAAGCGGCTGCTACCCACCCTACCAAGGCCAACACTTCTCTAACCAAACCACGCCACACACCCACTAACGATGAGATGACTAGGATGGTGAAGAAGGCGATGTCGACAAGTGTGAAATGAAGGTTCATGTTATCTGCGCCCGTCTATTCACTCAGACTTTTGCTCAATGATCTTCGGACTCAGACCAACGTATTTGACTTTTTTCTCTGCGGCCTCAGCAGCAGCTCGGTCGCTATATGGACCAGATCTCAACAAATGTAATTTGCCACCATCTTTAGCAGTCTTGATATCTACATAGGTAGATACTTTTTGTTCATTAAGTTTTTTTTGCCAATTCTTCACGCGCTCTTCAGATGAGAATGCACCAATCTGTACGATGTATTTGCCACTGTGCGCTGCAGGTGTAGATTTTCTATCTTCAAGAATCGATAAAACTTCCTCACCTTTGTCTAATGTTTTAGCAACAGGTGCTGGCTTATCAGACTTGGGCTCTTCTTTTTTAGCGTCTTTATTGGGTGCAACCACTTCAGCGCGAGATTCTTCAGGCTTAGGGTCCGCCTTTTTCTCATCCTTAGCACCTGGCTGAATAATTTGAACAGCAATGTCGTTGTTGTATTGCTTAGGCTTTGAATCAAAAATAATCGGTAGACCTGCAACGGCTACGGTCACTAAAAATATCGCGCCAATTAATCGATGTCTAGCACGTTGACGCTCAGGATCTTCAGTCAGGCCATCTTCAACTGGCGTGTTGTTTTTGGTACTTGGGCGGTTAAAGAATGGTAGGCGCATTAGCTAAATTGTTAGGTCAAAGTTGTGTCATCGTTAATGAGCTTTTGCATTTCGATAGGCCAACACACCAGCAACGGTATAGAAGGATCCGAATACCGTAATTCTATCACCCTCGCCCGCCTTTTTTAGTGCTGCTTGATAGGCTAATTCAGGACTTTCAAATACTTCAATACCAGAATCTTTACCGTCTTTAAATCCTAGGCCTCTTAGTTGGCCAGCTAAAGCCTCTGCCGATGCAGCCCGGGCTGTGGGCAAGTCGCAAAAATACCAAAAATCAACCTTATCCAGCATGGGTTTCATCACCCCTTGGATGTCTTTATCTGCCATCGCACCAAACACAGCAATGGTGTACGGGTGATAGGCCATGTTCTCTAAATTCTGCGCTAAAGCGGCGCTTGCATGAGGATTGTGAGCCACATCTAAGATGATGGTCGGTTGTCCAGGGAGAACCTGAAAACGACCCGGCAACTCCACCCATGCCATACCGTTTCTGATTTCTTGAGCACCTACTGGCAAACGATCCCTAACCGCTATCAAGGCAGCAATCACAGCCGAGGCATTCAAAAGTTGATTGGCGCCCCGCAAGGCTGGATAGCCCAGACCTGAAAAACGCTTGCTGCGCCCTGCCCAACCCCACTGTTGTTTATCACCCTGGAAGTTGTAATCACGACCCATTAACCACAAGTCTGCGCCTACGGCATTGGCATGATCAATCAGAGATTGAGGAGGCACAGGATCACCACAAACAGCAGGTTTGCCAGAACGGAATATGCCTGCTTTTTCAAAGGCAATTTTTTCTCTGGTATCTCCCAGGTATTCCATGTGATCCATATCGATGCTGGTGACAATCGCACAATCCGCATCAATGATGTTCACAGCGTCCAAGCGGCCACCCAAACCCACCTCCAAGATCACTGCATCCAAACCAGCTTGTGAAAACAGATGCATGATGGCCAAGGTGGTGAACTCAAAGTAAGTCAAACTTGGCGGATTGGGTAATGAAGCTCTGGCTTTTTCAACGATGGCAAAGTGCTTTAACAACAATTCATCACTCACCATTTCGCCGCCCACACGCGCACGTTCATTGAACTTTAAAAAATGAGGGGATGTGTGACAGCCCACCTTATAAGAGGCGGCCAAAAGAATACTTTCGAGCAAAGCGCAAGTTGAACCCTTGCCATTGGTGCCACCAACCACAAAAACGGTGGCATCGATGCGTAACTGAAGAGCTTCTTTAACGCGATTGATACGTTCCAAACCCATATCAATGCCAACTGGGTGCGCACCTTCTAAATGACGCAGCCAATCATCTAAATTGTCAAACGTGGCAGACAAGTGGGTAGAACTTAAGCGACTGAATCAGTGGGTTGCTTTAACAACAACGCCAACAAGTCAGCAATTTCTTTACGCATATTGCGACGATCAACAATCATGTCGATGCCACCCTTTTGCATCAAGAACTCAGAGCGCTGGAAGCCCTCTGGTAACTTTTCGCGAACAGTTTGTTCAATCACACGCGGACCTGCAAAGCCAATCAAGGCCTTAGGCTCAGCCATCACCACATCGCCCATGAAGGCAAAGCTAGCTGAGATACCACCCATGGTTGGATCTGTTAGCACACTGATGTATGGCAACTTGGCATGTGCCAACTTAACCAACATAGCATTTGTTTTTGCCATTTGCATCAATGACAACAAGCTTTCTTGCATACGTGCACCACCTGTGGCGCTGATACAAATGAAAGGAACTTTTTGTTCAAGAGCCATCTGAGCACCGCGCACAAAACGCTCACCCACCACAGAGCCCATCGATCCACCCATGAACTCAAACTCAAAACAAGCCACCACGACTGGAATCGTGTGAATAGCACCAGCCATCACAACCATCGCATCTGTTTCACCCGTGGTGTCGATCGCATCTTTTAAGCGATCTGGGTATTTTTTAGTGTCTCTGAACTTCAGAGCATCGACTGGCAAGACTTCCTGACCAATCTCATGACGCCCTTCTAAGTCCAATAATTTATCTAAACGCTGGCGCGCATTGATGCGCATGTGATGATCGCATTTAGGGCAAACATGAAGATTTGCCTCAATATCATTGCGGTAAAGCACTGCCTCACAAGATGGGCATTTAACCCATAAGCCCTCAGGAACGCTTTTACGTTGCGCAGGGTCAGTATGTTGAATACTTGGCGGTAGTAATTTATCGATCCAGCTCATATTTATTGGTCCAAAGCCTTGCGGATGTCTTTTAGGAAATTCTCTAGCGATTGTACTCTCTGTGAACTAGGGGTTTCCTCTAATAATTGCACAATTCTGCTACCAATCACGACCGCATCCGCTGTCTGCCCTACAGCCACGGCTGACTGGGCATCTCTGATACCAAAACCAACCGCAATAGGCACCTCAGAAGCAGCTCTAATTTGAGGAATAATGCTCGCCACTGCCTTGGTATCCAAATTGGCCGCCCCAGTGACTCCTTTGAGGGAAACATAGTAAATGTAGCCAGCAGCTACCTTACCTACCTGATCAATACGCTCCTGAGAGGATGTCGGTGCCAATAAGAAAATAGGGTCAATGGCAGCAGCACGACATTGCTTGGCAAAATCCTCACACTCCTCGGGTGGGTAGTCCACCACCAAGACACCATCAACACCTGCATCCTTAGCAGTTCTGACAAATACCTCTGTGCCCATGTGTTCAATAGGGTTTGCATACCCCATTAAAACAATCGGCGTGTGATCGTTTGTTTGACGAAACTCTTTGACGATCTCAATGCAATGCTTCAGCGTTGTGCCATGAGACAAAGCTCGCTCAGAGGCTCTTTGAATCACTGGACCATCGGCCATTGGGTCTGAGAAAGGCACACCCAACTCAATCACATCTGCACCACCACGCACCAAAGCATGCAATAACTCAATAGTAAGACCAGGCTCAGGATCCCCTGCCGTAATGAATGGAACTAAACCTTTACGACCTTGTGCTTTTAACTCAGCAAATACTTTTGCAATTTTTGACATCGATATCCCTAAAACTTCAAACCTGATTCTTGAGCGACTGTGTGCATGTCCTTATCGCCTCGACCTGACAAATTCACCAAGATGGTTTTATCTTTTGGCAAAGTTGGAGCCAACTTACATGCGTAGGCAATCGCATGACTGCTTTCCAACGCAGGAATGATGCCTTCAATACGACAGCAATCATGAAACGCTTTCAATGCTTCATCATCAGTTACTGCCACGTAATCTGCACGCTTAGAATCTTTTAACCAAGCATGCTCCGGGCCCACACCTGGATAGTCCATACCTGCAGAGACTGAATGCGTTTCAGCAATCTGCCCATTTTCGTCTTGCAATAAATAAGTGCGATTGCCATGTAACACGCCTGGCGTACCTGCCACCAATGCGGCAGAGTGCTCTTTGGTATTTAAACCATGACCTGCTGCTTCCACACCGATTAGTTGCACTCCTGGCACATCAATGTATGGATAGAAAATGCCCATGGCGTTCGAGCCACCACCCACGCAAGCCATGACATAGTCTGGTTGACGACCAATCATTTCTGGCATTTGTACTTTGCACTCTTCACCAATCACGCTCTGAAAGTCTCTCACCATCATTGGATAGGGATGAGGACCTGCCACCGTACCAATGATGTAGAAAGTAGTTTCCACATTAGTGACCCAATCACGCATGGCTTCATTCAAAGCATCTTTGAGAGTTTTAGTACCAGATTCCACAGGTACAACTGTGGCGCCCAATAACTTCATGCGATAGACGTTTTGCGCTTGACGAGCCACATCCACAGCCCCTTGGTAAACCACGCACTCCAAACCGAAACGAGCACAAATCGTGGCAGTCGCAACACCGTGTTGGCCTGCACCTGTTTCAGCAATGATGCGCTTTTTACCCATGCGCTTAGCCAACATCGCCTGACCAATCACATTGTTAATTTTGTGTGCGCCAGTATGGTTTAAATCTTCACGCTTCAAATAAATTTGAGCACCACCCAATTGATCACTCCAACGCTTGGCGTGATACACCGGTGATGGACGACCCACAAAGTGTTTCAGCTCCGAGTGAAACTCTGCTAAAAATTCTGGATCGTGTTGGTATTTGGCATAAGTTTCTTTGAGCTCATTTAACGCATACATCAATGTCTCAGAAACAAACACGCCACCATAAGGTCCAAAATGACCTCTTACATCTGGAAAATCATACATAGTCTTGACCTCTACACGGCTTGGGTGCCTTGATTGGCACCACGAACTACTTCAACAAACGCCTTCATTAACTCAGGGCTTTTCTGACCTTTAGCTGCTTCAATACTGCTAGAAACATCTACAGCACAAGGTTTAAGGTGCGAGATTCCCTCGACCACGTTGTGCGTGTTCAATCCACCACTCAAAACGACCCGATGCGCGTTTTCTTTTGCCCATAGTTCCGGTATCAAAGACCAATCGAATACATGCCCGCCTCCACCATAGCCTTCAACAAAGGCATCAAGCAAAAAACCGGCTGCTTTCTCGTATTGTAGAGAAAAATCAGAAAGGTTGAAGCCTGGCTTCATTCTGGCTGCTTTCATCCATGGCATACCCTCCGCAACCTCCTCACAGCGCTCTGGAGACTCATCTCCATGAAACTGCCATAAAGTCAGGGGCACACGGTCTTTGATCCTCTTTACCTCTTCATCGGTGGGATTGACCACCAAGGCTACTGCATCCATACCACCTGGCATCCGACCAATTAGGGCGGCAGCCATCTCTGGGCTCACATACCTGGGGCTGGGCTCGTAAAATACAAATCCTAGGGCATCCACCCCTAGAGAAACAGCTGCATCCACATCTGAAGAACGCGTGAAGCCACAGAACTTAATCCGGGTTTTATCAGGTGTATGTTTTAACAAGCCCACTTCAACGTACCTCAGTTCACTTAAATAGCTCTATTGGCAAGAGACTACCCGCCAAATTAGGCTTCGGAATCTCAAAATTTTCTGGATATCCTACCCTAATCAGGTACAAACCATCCGGCATGAATGTCGGTGCGGCTAATTGACGATTGCGGGCTTCTAAAACGCTAACCAGCCAATCAGAGCTTTCCTTGCCAGAACCGACCGCCAAAAGACTACCCACTAGGTTTCTGACCATGTGGTGCAAAAAGGCATTACCTCTCACTACAAAGTAAATCCATGGGCCATTTTGATGAATATCTAACTGATAAAGCGTTTTAACAGGCGTCTTACTTTGGCACTCAGATGACCTAAAGGAACTGAAGTCATGCTCACCCAATAAGCATTGACTGGCATCTCGCATTGCCTGCACATTGAGAGTCTTACCATGAGGCAACATGTAATACCCTGCTTTACCAGCAACCAATGGTGCTGGAGATGAGCCCGTTAAGACGGCATAACAGTAGGTTCTTTCAAAGCCACTAAATCTGGCATCAAAATCTGCCGGTACGGGCTTAACCCATTGCACACCTATTGTTGGGGGTAAGAAAGCATTCACCCCCTTCACCCAAGATAAGTCTGGGCGAACGATGTCGGTATCAAAGTGAACCACCTGTCCTAAAGCATGCACACCAGCATCGGTTCGCCCAGCAGTGATGGTGTTAACTTTGGTGATAGCAGGGTCGCCTATGAATTTGACGAGGGCAGCCTCTAGGTAGTCTTGAACTGTTTCGCCGCTATGTTGGGTTTGCCATCCAGAAAAGGCAGCTCCGTCATATTGCAAACCCAGCGCTAGACGCATGGCAATCTTATGATGTGCGCTGATTAATCTCAGCCAATAGTGAATTAGCCTGGATAGTCAAATCAGGGTCGACTTGACTGCTCACCGCCAAAACCTCTTGAATCGCCTGCTTGGCTGCTGAGAAATCTTCAATCGTGATGTAGGCACGAATCAAATTCAATTTAACGCGCAGAGTTTCTGCTGTTGGCAAGTCGCCAAGTGACGCGACTTGATTTTGAGTAGGTTTTGAATCAAGACTCAGATCCAAAGAAGCAAACAATTTAGCAGCATGCTCAGGCATGGCTACTTCTGCTGCTTTCGCTTTATTTGCTTCACTTTTCGAAAGCTTTAAAAGTACTAATAAAGCCACCAAAATGAATACCACCACCACGACAGGACCTGCGTAATCTTTCCAATCACTTGGCGCCTTAACGCCCGAAGCTTGATCACCGCTCTGAATCAGCTTTTTAAGATCAGCAATATTTTTTTCTAACTCAACAATTCTTTGTTTGGCATCTGAAAGTGCCTTCTCTTGTACGAGCAACTCTTCCATGCGGCGCTTTGCTTCACCTTCTAAGCCAGCTGCAGGACCCACCTTGAGACGATCACCTGCAAGCTCTGGTTTAGCAATATCGGTCAACGGCAAATTAGCTTGACCTGAGCGATAGGCACTGTTGGCTGTTACAGCAATTTCTTTGGCTTCTTGCTTAGGTACGCTTTGCACCATCGCCTTACTTGGTACTTTTAATTCCGATCCAGCCATCAAGCGATGAATACTGCCGCCAGCAAAAGCTTGTGGATTAGCGCGGTATAAAGCAATCAAAGCCTGATCTAAATTGGCATCATCAAAGTCAGCGATGATCTTGGTGGCAATTTCTGTAAGAGTCTCGCCTGACTTCACTTCGACTTTCGCTTGATCAGCAACCATCAAGGTGTAAACACGTCGAACCAAACCAGCAGACCAGCGCAACTCCACCAAAGCGTCTAAGAAAACTTCATTAGGCGCCAACTTTAAAACTTCATCAGAACTAATTTTGATGGCTACGGGCTCTTGCTTAGAGCCTTTCACCAAACTCACACGTAATTGAGCTTGTGTAGCTGATGAAGTAATACCCAAACGTTGATACATCTCAGGACTGGCCAATGCTGCCTGGATGTCTTTTAGCGAGTCAAGCTCACCTGGATTAACTTGAACTGCAATCTGCGCTACCAATGGCTCACCCACTTTGGATTGGATACTTAAGTTACCCAAGTTCAAAGCAAGTGCCTGCCCAGCAAATACTGCTAAGGCAAGACTAACTAGGTAGCGCGACAAGAACAAATTAACGCTCCAACAAAATGCGCAACATGCGACGCAATGGTTCAGCAGCACCCCATAACAACTGGTCACCCACTGTGAATGCGCCTAGGTAATCAGGACCCATGGCTAATTTATGCAAGCGTCCCACTGGCACAGTCAAAGTGCCTGTTACAGCTGCTGGAGTTAAATCTCTCTCAGTTGTTTCGCGATCATTAGGAACTACTTTGACCCAGTCATTAGCGCCAGCCAAGATACCTTCGATGTCACTCAATGGCACATCTTTTTTCAACTTGATAGTCAAACCTTGTGAGTGGCAACGCATTGCGCCAATACGCACACACAAACCATCAATCGGAATGCTGCCCGCTGAACGGAATGGCGCATTACCTAAAATCTTGTTGCACTCAGAACCACCCTTCCACTCTTCTTTGGTCTGACCGTGCTCAACAGGCACATCAATCCATGGAATCAAGCTACCAGCCAATGCTGTATTGCGGAAGTTCTTTTTAGGGAAATTAGCAGAACGCATTGTTTCAGCTACTTTGCGATCGATATCCAAAATAGCAGATGCAGGATCAGCTAACTCTGCCTTGACTGCGTCATGCAATGCACCCATTTGAGATAACAACTCACGCATGTTTTGTGCGCCAGCACCAGAAGCTGCTTGATAAGTCATGGCACTCACCCACTCAATCATGCCTTCACGGAACAAGCCACCCATGGCCATCAACATCAAGCTCACTGTGCAGTTACCACCCACCCACAAATTGCCACCTTTGGCAATTGCTGAGTCAATCACAGGACGGTTCACTGGGTCCAAAATAATGACAGACTCATCGACCATACGCATCGCGCTCGCCGCATCAATCCAGTGTCCCTTCCAACCAGCGGCACGAATCTTCGGATAAATCTCTTTGGTGTAATCGCCACCTTGGCAAGTAATGATGATGTCGCAACGCTTCAACGCATCCACATCGTCTGCTGAATAGAGTTTCTTTTCATTCTTAGCCATTGCAGGAGCTGGGCCACCTGCATTACTAGTACTAAAGAAAACTGGTTCGATCAAAGCAAAGTCACCTTCGTCCTGCATGCGCTGCATCAGAACGCTACCAACCATACCTCGCCAACCTACTAAACCAACTAATGGAGTTGCCATAACGACACCTATCAATAAAAAATTAAATTAGGGATATCTATCTTACAGAGCTTTTAAAACTGCCTCACCCATTTCACGGGTACCAACCAATTTACAACCTTCAGTCTTAATGTCGCCTGTTCTGTAACCTTGCGCCAAGACTTTTTGTACAGCCTGTTCAATACGATCAGCCTGCTCTGCTTTACCCAATGAGTAACGCAACATCATGGCTGCAGAAAGAATTGTTGCCAATGGGTTGGCCACACCTTTACCAGCGATATCAGGCGCCGAACCATGACTTGGCTCATACAGACCTTTGTTATTTTTATCCAATGATGCAGATGGCAACATACCAATTGAACCAGTCAACATCGCCGCCTCATCCGACAAGATGTCGCCAAACAAATTGCCTGTCACGACCACGTCAAATGCTTTTGGCGCCTTCACCAGTTGCATCGCGGCATTGTCAACATACATATGGCTCAATTCAACGTCTGGGTATTCTTTACCAATACGCGTCATGACTTCTTTCCACAACTGAGAAGTTTCAAGCACGTTGGCTTTGTCCACGCTACAAACACGCTTATGGCGCTTTTGAGCGGCTTGGAATGCCACATGCGCGATACGCTCTACCTCTGGTTCGCTGTAACGCATGGTGTCAAAACCCTCTCTAGCGCCCGGGAACAAACCATCAGTTGCCGTACGAATACCTTTTGGTGAGCCAAAGTAAATGTCACCATTTAGTTCACGCACGATCAAAATATTCAGACCAGCAACAATCTCCGGCTTAAGGCTAGAGGCTTCAGTTAATTCTGGATAACAAATCGCCGGTCTTAAGTTGGCAAACAAACTCAAATGCTTGCGCAAACCTAGAATTGCTTGCTCAGGACGTAACTCACGCGCCAAGGTGTCGTACTTCCAATCACCCACTGCACCAAACAAGATTGCATCAGCTTCTTTGGCAAGCTTTAATGTGTCCTCAGGCAATGGATGGCCTTTGGCTTCATAACCAGCACCACCTACTGGAGCTGTTTCCATCTCAAAAGACTCACCCAAGGCATTTAATACCTTAACCGCCTCAGTAACAATTTCTGGGCCAATGCCATCACCTGGCAATACTGCAATCTTCATGTAGAACCTTTAATAGGAAATTTAAGGAAGCTTGGTGCCCAACCAGGGCATGCGCAAGATGCGCTCTGCTTCGTAAGCTTTAATTTTATCGGCATGACGTAAGGTCAAACCAATGTCATCCAAACCATTGATCATGCAATATTTTCTAAATGGTGCAATCTCAAAGTCATAGGTACGCCCATCAGGAGCAATCACCTGCTGCTTTTCTAAATCAATGGTTAATTGATAACCATTAAAAGCAAATGTCTCATTGAACAAATGGTCTACTTGTTGCGCAGATAAAACGATTGGCAACAAACCATTTTTGTAACAGTTGTTAAAAAAGATATCTGCAAAGCTAGGTGCAATCACCGCTCTAAAACCATATTGCTCTAAAGCCCATGGAGCATGCTCACGTGAACTACCGCAACCAAAGTTTTGGCGCGCCAAAAGAATGCTGCCACCTTTATAACGAGATTGGTTCAATACAAAGTCAGGATTGACCGGACGAGTAGAACAATCTTGACCAGGCTCACCCTGATCCAAATAACGCCATTCATCAAAAAGATTCTGACCAAAACCAGTTCTCTTGATTGATTTCAGGAACTGCTTTGGAATGATGGCATCTGTATCGACGTTTTCACGATCGAGAGGAACAACAACGCCCTGATGAACTGTGAACTTATCCATTATTTAACCGGTGTAACAACCACGCCTGAATTATCAGATTCACCTTTTGAATCAGATTTCTTTGCTGTATTTTTGTCGATCACAGTACCCAAGTTTTGTAAATCTTGGCCCAAGCCTGAGATTGTGTTGCAAGCAACTAATCCAGAGATCATCGCAACAGCTACCGCAATTTTTAAAAGTTGTTTCATAGAGGTCTCCAATATTTTTTTAAGCTATTTTACGAACATCTACAAAGTGACCTTCTAGGGCAGCCGCAGCAGCCATAGCAGGACTTACTAAATGTGTTCTACCGCCATTACCTTGGCGTCCTTCAAAGTTACGATTAGATGTAGATGCACAACGCTCACCGGGCTCCAAACGATCGGCGTTCATCGCCAAACACATAGAACAACCTGGCTCACGCCACTCAAAGCCAGCCGCTTTGAATACGCGATCCAAACCTTCGCGCTCCGCCTGCTCTTTCACCAAACCTGAACCAGGCACCACCATGGCTAAACGCACAGTCGGTGAAACTTTTTTAGCAATACGCTCCACCACTCTGGCTGCCGCACGAATATCTTCAATACGACTGTTAGTGCAAGAACCAATGAATACTTTATCGACTGAAATTGATTCAATTGGAGTGTTCGGGGTTAAAGCCATGTAAGCCAAAGCACGTTCCATTGCTTCACGCTTCACAGGGTCTTTTTCTTTTTCAGGATCAGGCACGCGGTCATCAATCGACAACACCATCTCTGGTGATGTGCCCCAAGTTACCTGTGGCTTAATTTCCTCAGCACGCAACTCAACCACGCGGTCAAATTGAGCACCTTCATCTGTGTGCAAAGTTCTCCAGTACTGCAAAGCTTGACGCCATGCCTCGCCCTCTGCAGGAGAATATGGACGACCTTTGACATAGTTAATGGTGGTCTCATCAACACCAACAATACCTGCTCTTGCACCAGCCTCAATAGCCATGTTGCAAACAGTCATGCGACCTTCCATCGATAAAGAACGGATCGCATCACCTGCAAACTCAATTGTGTAACCAGTACCACCTGCTGTACCAATTTTGCCAATAATTGCCAAAACAATATCTTTAGCAGAACAACCCAAAGGTAATTGACCGTCTACACGCACCAACATGTTTTTGCTTTTTTTCATGAGCAAAGTTTGTGTGGCTAATACGTGCTCAACTTCTGATGTACCAATACCAAATGCTAATGCGCCAAACGCACCATGTGTACTTGTGTGTGAATCACCGCAAACAACTGTCATACCGGGCAAGGTGGCGCCCTGCTCAGGGCCAATCACGTGAACAATGCCTTGACGCTTGTCGTGCATTTTGTATTGCGTAATACCAAATGCATCACAGTTTTGATCCAAAGTATCAATCTGTAAACGTGATACTGGATCTTTAATACCTTCAGAACGATCAGTGGTTGGAACGTTGTGATCAGACACTGCCAAGTTAGCTGAATTTCTCCAAACTGGGCGGCTCGCTAAAGACAAACCCTCAAAGGCTTGAGGGCTTGTAACTTCATGGAGCAACTGTCTGTCTATGTAGAGGACGGTGGTCCCGTCCTCTTCTACATGAACAACATGGTCATCCCACAATTTGTCATACAACGTACGTGCCATTGATCTTCCTAAATTAACGCTTAGCGATTGGTGCCACTTGACGTGTTGGGCTACCAACGAATAACTGACGTGGACGACCAATCTTGTACTCAGCATCAGTGATCATTTCTTCCCATTGAGAAATCCAACCCACTGTACGTGCAAGAGCAAAGATACATGTGAACATTTCTGTTGGGATACCCAAAGCGCGCTGAACGATACCTGAGTAGAAGTCTACGTTTGGATAAAGTTTGCGGCTTACGAAGTATTCGTCTTCCAATGCAATCTTCTCAAGAGTCATTGCCAACTTGAACAATGGATCGTTTTCCAAACCTAGTTCTTTAAGAACTTCGTGGCAAGTTTCACGCATCAATTTAGCGCGTGGGTCAAAGTTTTTGTAAACGCGGTGACCAAAGCCCATCAAGCGAACGCCTGAGTTTTTGTCTTTAACTTTAGCAATGAAGTCGTCAATCTTCTCAACGCCACCATTTGCTTGAATCTCTTCCAACATTTGCAAGCAAGCTTCGTTAGCGCCGCCGTGAGCAGGACCCCACAAGCAAGCCACACCAGCAGCAATCGCTGCAAATGGGTTAGTACCTGAAGAACCAGCCAAACGCACTGTTGAAGTTGAAGCATTTTGTTCGTGGTCAGCATGCAATGTGAAGATGCGATCCAAAGCGCGAACCAATACGTCGTTCACTTTGTACTCTTCACATGGTGTAGCAAACATCATTTGCATGAAGTTAGCTGTGTATGAAAGATCATTTCTTGGGTAAACAAATGGTTGACCTACTGAATATTTATAAGCCATCGCTACCAAAGTTGGCATCTTAGCGATCAAACGAATTTGAGCTACTTCACGTTGCTTAGCATCATTGATATCCAAACCATCATGGTAGAAAGCTGCCATTGCACCAACCAAACCTGTTAACACAGCCATTGGATGCGCATCGCGACGGAAACCACGCAAGAAGAATTGCATTTGCTCGTGAACCATCGTGTGATGCATCACCAAGCTATCAAATTCTTTCTTTTGAGCTGCATTTGGCAACTCACCTTTTAACAATAAGTAGCAAGACTCTAAGAAGTCACAGTTAGTCGCCAAATCTTGAATTTGGTAACCGCGGTATAACAACTCACCTTTATCGCCATCGATATAAGTGATCTTAGAGTTACAAGAAGCTGTAGACATAAAGCCTGGGTCATACGTGAACTTACCCGTTTGACCATAAAGCTTGCGAATATCAATAACGTCAGGACCCACTACACCTTTGTAGATAGGTAGCTCAATGGCAGGTGTGCCATCTGAGAACGATAACGTGGCTTTTTCATTTGTGGCGTTCATTTTTCAATCCTTATACGCGTTTTTGGTATTAGCAAACAAGCAAGTTCTATTCCAGGCAACTACTTTGTTAGAAATTATTCTTTTCTAACAGGTCTCAACATGGCCAGGACACGTTGCACCCCTTGATTCGCAAGATCCCCCTCCGGTTCCTTGCGACGTAGTAACAAATCCATTAAGTCATTGTCACTTAAATCCAACAAACTATTGAGAGGCTCTAAGTCACTCTCTTCGATCTGATCATGGAAGCGCTCAAAAAAGCGCTCCATCATCAAATCATTTTCCAACAGACCTCGACGCGCGCGCCAACGCAAGAGCGACAAGGTCTCTGATGATATCGGCATTAAACAGCTCTGCGAACCATCAACTCTTTGATCTTACCAATTGCCTTTGTAGGGTTTAATCCTTTTGGACATACGTCTACGCAGTTCATGATGGTGTGGCAACGGAATAGACGATATGGATCTTCCAAATTGTCTAAACGCTCACCAGTCACTTGGTCACGACTGTCAGCAATGAAACGATAAGCTTGCAACAAACCAGCTGGTCCAACAAACTTATCTGGGTTCCACCAGAATGATGGGCAAGATGTTGAGCATGAAGCACACAAGATGCACTCATACAAACCATCCAACTCTTCACGCTCTTCAGGGCTTTGCAAACGCTCTTTCTCTGGAGGTGGCGTGTCATTCACCAAATATGGACGAATTGAGTGGTATTGCTTGAAGAACTGAGTCATGTCAACGATCAAGTCGCGCACAACTGGCAAGCCAGGTAGTGGGCGCAAAGAAATTTTCTTTGGTAGCGTCAACATGTTAGTCAAACAGGCCAAACCATTTTTACCATTGATGTTCATTGCATCTGAACCACAAACACCTTCACGGCAAGAACGACGGAATGACAAAGTTTCATCCATCTTCTTAAGCTTCATTAAGGCATCCAATAGCATGCGCTCTGAACCATCCAATTGAACCTCATATGTCTGCATGCGTGGTGCAGCATCAACATCTGGGTCGTAACGGTAGACTTCAAATATACGTGTATCGCTCATTTTTCTTCCTTAATAACTCTTAGAAGGTACGAACCTTAGGTGGAACGGATTCAACTGTTAGCGGAGTCAATTTGACTGGCTTGTAGTCGAGCTTATTACCTTCGCTGTACCAGAGAGTGTGCTTCATCCAGTTAACGTCATCGCGCTCTGGATGGTCATCGTGAGCGTGAGCACCACGACTCTCTTTACGAGCTGCAGCAGAAACAATCGTAGCGTTTGCTGCCTCAATTAAGTTCTCCAACTCTAGAGCTTCAATACGTGCTGTATTGAAAACTTTAGATTTGTCTTTGAGGTGAATGTTCTTCGCACGTGAAGTCAATTCATTGATCTTCGTTACGCCGCCATCCAACAACTCTTGTGTACGGAATACGCCACAATGTTTTTGCATCGCGCTACGAATGTCGTTAGCAACGTCTTGAGTGTATTCACCAGAAGTTGAGCTATCCAACTTGGCCAAACGAGCTCTTGAGAAATCAGCTGCGTTTTCTGGCAATGGCTTGTGCTCTTTTTGTTTCAACGCTGTAGAAACAACGTGGTTACCAGCAGCACGACCAAATACCAACAAGTCTAACAATGAGTTAGTACCTAAACGGTTAGCGCCGTGTACTGATACACATGAGCACTCACCCATTGCGTAGAAACCATTGATAACTTCGTTTGGATTACCGTTCTTAGGCGCCACCACTTGACCGTGAATATTCGTTGGAATACCACCCATCTGATAGTGAATAGTTGGCACAACAGGAATTGGTTCTTTAGTCACGTCAACGTTCGCAAAGTTAATACCAATCTCATAAACAGATGGCAAACGCTTGTGAATTGTTTCAGCACCGATGTGTGTCAAATCAAGAACAACGTAGTCACCGTTAGGACCGCAACCGCGACCTTCTTTGATTTCTTGGTCCATTGAGCGTGAAACGAAGTCACGTGGTGCCAAGTCTTTCAAAGTTGGCGCATAACGTTCCATGAAACGCTCACCGTTCTTGTTACGCAAAATACCACCCTCACCGCGGCAACCCTCTGTCAAGAGAACACCAGCACCAGCTACGCCAGTTGGGTGGAATTGCCAGAATTCCATATCTTCCAAAGGCACACCTGCGCGAGCAGCCATACCCATACCGTCACCAGTATTAATGAAAGCATTAGTAGAAGCTTGCCAAATACGGCCAGCACCACCAGTTGCAAACATCACGCACTTCGCTTCAAGAATATGAAGTTCGCCTGTTTCCATTTCTAGAGCTGTCACACCAACAACGTCACCTTCAGCATCACGAATGATGTCTAACGCCATCCACTCAACAAAGAAGTGTGTCTTAGCGCGTACGTTACGTTGATAGAGTGTGTGCAATAAAGCGTGACCAGTACGGTCAGCAGCAGCACAAGCACGTTGCACAGCTTTTTCACCGTAGTTAGCTGTGTGACCACCGAATGGACGCTGATAAATCGTGCCATCAGGGTTACGGTCAAACGGCATACCAAAGTGCTCTAACTCATAAACAACTTTTGGAGCTTCACGACACATGAATTCGATCGCATCTTGGTCACCTAACCAGTCAGAACCTTTTACTGTGTCAAAAAAGTGATAGTGCCAGTTGTCATCACTCATGTTGCCAAGAGATGCGCCAATACCACCTTGCGCAGCAACTGTGTGTGAACGTGTTGGGAAAACCTTTGATAAAACGGCTACATTTAAACCAGCTTCAGCTAATTGCAATGATGCGCGCATACCGGCACCGCCGGCACCAACGATAACAACGTCAAAACGGCGACGAGGTACTGCTGTCTTAATGGCAGTCATTCGTTATACCCTCCAAAGGATTTGAGCGGTATAGCCAAGACATGCAATCAGCCATAACGCGGTTAATACGTGTAGTGTCAAACGGATACCTACTGGCTTGATGTAATCCATCCAGATATCACGAATACCAATCCAAGCGTGGTAGAGCAAGCTCAAAATCGCCAAGAAAGTAATCAACTTCATGATTTGGTTTGCGAACAAACCTGACCATGCTTCATAAGTTGCATCACCTAATAGGAATGCCACCAACAAGATTAAAGTAAAAACAATCATGATCACAGCAGTAATACGCTGTAACAACCAATCTTTAAGACCGTAATGAGCGCCTACAACTAAGCGCTTTGGTCCAACATTGTTATTCGCCATGGCGACTCCTTAAAACAAACCAAATAGCTTGGCTGCACAAACTGCTGCCAAACTTAAGCTGATCACTAAAACAGTTACTGCTGATTTAGCTGAAGATGCCTTATCAATACCCTTGTGCATATCAAGCATCAAGAAACGAATACCAGCACAGAAGTGGTGCAAATAAGCCCAAATCAAAGCCAAAATAATCAGCTTGATGATTGGATTTGCCAAAACTGCTTTGAAAGTCTCAAAGCTAATTTCAGAAGTGATGCTTTTATCCAATAAATACAACACGAATGGGATTAAAACGAACATCAAAAGACCGCTCACACGGTGCAAAATTGATACCTTACCGGCCCAAGGCAAACGGTATTTCATCAAATCAAAAACATGAATATTTCTAAATTCTGGCATTTATGACCTCACTTGTATTTTTGCTGTACTGCAAAACCTTCCGATTTTATCGCTTAATTAACTTTCGTAAGTCTGACTTTTTAAAAAAAATTTCTTGTAATACATATAAATGCCTAAAACTTAGGCATTTTTAATTCAGTTCATTCAAATAATGATGGGTAGAAGTTAGGTAAACAGCCTTACGAACTTCTACTGGGCGCTCACCGTAGGTAAATGAGACACGCTCTACTGCTAATAATGGCGTATTGATCTCAATACCTAAGTGCTTAGCAGACAACTCATCGGCTGCCACTGCTCTTAGACGCTCAGTGGCTCTCACCATGTGGGTAGCGAACTCGGTCTCAAATAAGGCGTACATGGGTCCTCGCCAGTCCACCAAACGTTCAGTAGTTAGGCCCTTAAAAGTAGTGCCTGGCAACCAAATTTCTTCGTAAACCGTTGCTTCTTCAGAGAAAAATAGAATACGTTCAATCTGAACAACCGCATCGCCAGCCTTTAAATCCAATAATTTGGCAATTTCAGCGGGGGCACGCAAGCGCTTGCAGTCCAAAATCTTGCTTTTAGGGTAATGCGGCTCACCGTTATCAGGAACCAATCGCAAAAACCGGAAATGAACCCGATCTTCATGGTGCGTGGCCACAAACGTCCCCTTACCCTGCCTTCTGACTAGCAAATTTTCGCTAGCTAACTCATCAATCGCCTTGCGAACCGTACCCTGACTGACCTTAAAGCGTGCTGCCAGGTCATTTTCACTAGGGATAGCCTCCCCTGGCTTCCATTCGCCAGCTTGCAAACTGCCCAAAATCAGTGCCTTGATCTGCTGATAAAGTGGGCTAAAGGTGGCGATAGTTTCAGTCATGACCATTATTTCATCACATGGAGGGGGTTTTAGTCTAGAGACTTATGTCTTATATAAGACTATTTGACAGAAATAGTGCGAAAGACCTAAACTTTGTAGGATTTGCGTCAGGAGAATGGCGCAAGATACCTTTTTTATTTACTTTAAAGCTCGGAGCAAACACATGGCAAAAGCCCCATTGCGTGTCGCCGTTACAGGCGCAGCCGGTCAAATCGGTTATTCACTACTATTCCGCATCGCTAACGGCGATATGTTGGGTAAAGATCAACCAGTGATTTTGCAGTTATTGGAAATCCCTGACGAAAGAGCTCAAAAAGCTTTGACTGGCGTGATGATGGAGATTGACGATTGCGCATTCCCATTATTGGCAGGCATGACTGCTCACAGCGACCCAATGACAGCGTTCAAAGATATTGACTACGCGGTTCTAGTAGGTGCACGTCCACGTGGTCCAGGCATGGAGCGTAAAGACTTGTTATCAGCTAACGCTCAAATCTTTACTGCTCAAGGTAAAGCATTGAATGCAGTAGCTAAGCGCACTGTTAAGACATTGGTAGTTGGTAACCCAGCTAACACTAACGCTTACATCGCTATGAAATCAGCTCCAGATCTACCAGCTAAGAACTTCACAGCAATGTTACGTCTTGACCACAACCGTGCTTTGTCACAGTTGGCAGCGAAGACTGGTAAAGCAGTTGCTGATATCGAGAAACTAGTTGTTTGGGGTAACCACAGCCCAACAATGTACCCTGACTACCGCTTTGCAACGATTGGTGGCCAATCAGTTAAACAAATGATTAACGACGAAGAGTGGAACAAGAACACATTCTTGCCAACAGTTGGTAAGCGTGGTGCAGCGATTATTGATGCACGTGGTTTGTCTTCTGCTGCTTCTGCTGCTAACGCTGCGATCGACCACATCCATGACTGGCACTGTGGCACAAATGGTAAGTGGGTAACGATGGGTATCCCATCTGACGGTTCATACGACATTCCTAAAGAAGTGATGTATGGCTTCCCAGTTACTTGCGAAAACGGCGAGTACAAGATTGTTCAAGGTTTAGAAATCGATGCGTTCTCACGTGAACGTATGAATTTCACATTGAACGAATTGACTGAAGAGCAAGACGGCGTAAAACACTTGCTCTAAGCAAGCACGCTTTAATGCAACCTAGTCAAGTGTTGTTCCAAGGTGAGGCCCTTCCGAGGGCCTTACCTGTTTGTGATCACTACGCAGGCACAGAAGTGCGTATGCGTAAGGCACTCAGTTTGCAAACTCAGCTAGGCCCTGTATTTGATATCACGTTTGACTGCGAAGATGGCGCACCTGTTGGCAAAGAAGCTGAGCATGCGCAATTGGTCGTCGATATCCTTTTAAGCCCGGAGAATCAATTCAATCGTGTTGGCGTTCGCATCCATGATCCAAGCCACTCTTGCTGGAAATCTGATGTAGCAACACTGGTTGGTAAAGCTGGGCAAAAAATAGCATTTGTGATGATTCCCAAAGTGGAGTCAGCCAAGCAAACACAAACAGTCATTGATGAAATCAATCGCGTTGCTAAAGCCGCTGGCATTAATCGAGAAATTCCAGTGCAAGCATTGATTGAAACTCATGGTGCTTTGCATGATGTATATGCCATTGCCGCATTACCCCAAATTGAATCCTTGAGTTTTGGTCTCATGGATTTTGTCTCCGCACACCACGGCGCAATCCCAGGTGATGCGATGGACCGCGGTCAGTTTGATCACCCGCTGATTGCTCGTGCGATGTTAGAGATTTCAGCAGCATGTCATGCGCATGGCAAAGTTGCCTCGCACAATGTGTGCACCAATATCAATGATGTAGCCATTATTGAATCTGATACGTTGCGTGCTAAAAATGAATTTGCGTATACACGCAAGTGGAGTATTCACCCGAATCAGATTCCAGTGATTGTGAAAGCCTTATCACCAACATCGAGCGATGTTGAAATGGCTGCTGCTATTTTGTTAGCCGCTCAAGAAGCCAACTGGGGTCCTA
>JACCDU010360780.1_pt1 | contig 24198 bp, 21 predicted proteins | sample 7446081 | NCBI WGS metagenome assembly JACCDU01 (sample SAMN15323447, study PRJNA562643) | freshwater metagenome | isolation source: river surface water | place: USA:Blue River Watershed | collected 2017-08-17
CTTGCCGACGAACTGCATCTGCCGGCGCTTGCCCTCGAAGTTGGTGATGCGATCGGCCTCGCGCAGGGCTTCGACCAGCCGGTCGGGCAGGTTCAGCCCGTCGAACAGGTCCTTGCGCAGGGCGATGAGCGCCGCGCCGAGCTTCTGCAGCTCGGTGCTCTCGCGCTTGAGGTCAGTCTTGCTGATGTCCGAGCCTTTGAGCTCGGCTTTGAGCTGCAGGTCGAGTTCGCTGCCTTCGGCGACGAACTGGCCGCGGACGAAGTAGCCTTTGGTGGGTTTGCGTGACATGTGGGGAATCTCGGGAGCGGGCCTTGCCGCGCTGGGGTCGCAAGTATCATAGCCCCGCCATGAAGAATACCGACGCCCGCACCGAATCCGGCTTTGCCTACAGCCGCGCCCAATTCGAGCAACTGGTCGACACCGCCCTGGCCCATGCCAAGTCGCTGGGCGCCACGGATGCGGGTGCCGAAGCCTCCGAAGGCTGCGGCCTGAGCGTGTCCGTGCGCAAGGGCGAACTGGAGAACGTGGAGCGCAACCGCGACAAGTCGCTGGGCGTCACCGTCTACATCGGCCAGCGCCGGGGCAATGCCAGCACCTCCGACTTCTCCGAGGCGGCCATCCGCCAGACGGTGCAGGCGGCCTACGACATCGCCCGCTTCACCGCCGAGGACCCGGTCGCCGGCCTGCCCGACGCCGGTGACATCGCCCAGGTCCATGAGCAGCCCGACCTGGACCTGTTCCACCCCTGGGCCATCGACAGCGAGCAGGCGGCGCAAATCGCACTGGCCTGCGAGGCGGCTGCCCTCAAGACCAGCAAGAAGATCACCAACAGCGAGGGCGCGGGCGTGTCCGCCCAGCAAAGCCATTTCTTCAGCGCCCACACCCGGGGGTTCCGGGGCGGCTATGCCAGCTCCCGCCACTCCCTGTCGGTGGCGCCCATCGCCGGCAAGGGCGACAAGATGCAGCGCGACGCCTGGTACAGCTCCATGCGCAACGCCGCCGACCTGGCCTCGCCCGAGGCGGTGGGCCGCTACGCCGCCGAGCGCGCGCTCTCGCGCCTGAACGCCCGCAAGATCTCCACCCGCGAGTGCCCGGTGCTGTTCGAGTCGCCCCTGGCGGCCGGCCTGCTCGGGTCCTACGTCAACGCCACCAGCGGCGGCGCCCTGTACCGCCGCAGCACCTTCCTGCTGGATTCCCTGGGCAAGCGCGTCCTGCCCAGGCACATCGACATCACCGAGGACGCCCATGTCCGCGGCGGCAAGGGCAGCGCGCCCTTCGACGAGGAGGGCGTACGCACCGGCGCCCGCAAGGTGGTGGAGGCCGGCGTGGTCGGCGGCTACTTTCTTTCCAGCTACTCGGCGCGCAAGCTGGGCATGAAGACCACCGGCAACGCCGGCGGCTCGCACAACCTGTCGCTCACCTCCCGCCTGACGAAGGCCGGGGACGACCTGGACGCGATGCTGCGCAAGCTGGGCACCGGCCTGTTCGTCATCGAGCTGATGGGGCAGGGCGTCAACTACGTGACCGGGGACTATTCCCGCGGCGCCAGCGGCTTCTGGGTGGAAAACGGCGAGATTGCCTACCCCGTGGAGGAAATCACCATCGCCGGGAACCTCAAGGACATGCTCCTGGGCATCGAGGCGGTGGGGGCGGACGTCTACAACTACGGCGCCAAGAGCGTGGGCTCCATCCTCGTCAACAAGATGAAGGTGGCAGGCAGCTGAGCCCGCGGGCCTGACGGCTGCGTGTGCTCACGCGCAGCAGCGCGAGGCCGTTTCCTCAGCGACAGCGAAACGGATTCGTTGCCGCGTGGGATTCGGCGCCTATTTCACCAGCTCATTGAGCAGTGCGTCGTTGATGTAGTACATCTCACGCCCCTGCTTGCTCGGCCTCAGGACGCCCAAGCCAGCCAGGGCCTGCAGATAATTCGACGCCGTTTGGCGCTTGGCGATGCCCGCATCCACCAGGAATTGGATCTTGGTATAGGGGTGCCTGAAGATCACCTCCACCAAGTCCTTGCTGTAGATGCCTGGAGCCCGCGCACTGACTTGTGCCCGCACCTGCTCGATGAGGCCACGGATGCGCACGACCTGATCGAAAGTCTGTTGCGCCGTCATCTCAACCGCTTTGAGCATATAGAGGATCCACCCCTCCCAGTCCTGGCGTTCTGTGACCCCCCGCAACCCCTCGTAGTACCCGGTCTTGTGGGTCATGATGTGCCGGGACAGGAACAGGACCGGGATGTCCAGCAAGCCCTGACTCACCAGGTACAGCACGTTCAGGATACGGCCTGTCCGGCCGTTGCCATCTTCAAACGGGTGGATCGCCTCGAACTGGTAGTGGGTCACGGCCATCTTGATGAGTGGATCCAGGCCATCATGCGCGTGCATGAACCGTTCCAGGTCGGCCAACTTGTCCCGGATCAGCCGCTCACCCACCGGGGGGGTGTAGACCACCTCGCCCAGGTCGTTCTTCAACGCCGTGCCGGGCACTTTGCGGATGCCCAGTTCCACCTCTTTGATGATCTGGACGATCTCGATGAACAGGTTGGTGGTCAGCGGCCGTGCCTGCAACTGCCGGAAGCCATGGTTCAGGGCCTGGCGATATCGGAGCACTTCCTTCGTATGTGGATCTGTCTTGCCGTCGGCGCTCGCATCAGCCCGATAGAGTTCGTCGTTGGTGGTGACGATGTTCTCGATCTCTGAGGACAACCGCGCTTCCTGAAGCACCAGGCCCTGGATCAACATGCCCTGATTGGGAATCTGCGCGGCCAGGCCCCTCAAGTTCGCGAGCACCCGATTGGATGTGATGGCCTGCTTGAGGATCGTGCGTGATTCCAGGTCTGCCACGGGCGGAAGCCCGGGCAGATCATTGAATGGCTGCTGGCGATCGAAGGGCATCACTGGACAAAGGGTCTGTCGATTGGACGTACATGATACGTCGATGTGTCGAATTTGAAACCATTTTTCGACAAATCAGGGTCGACCGTCCCTTTGTTTCGCGTCAGGCCGCTTTGCCCCGTGAATCAGCCCGCCAGCGCCGCCTTCACCGCCGCCGACACCTGCCCCATGTCGGCCTTGCCTGCCAGCTTGGCCTTCACGGCGCCCATCACCTTGCCCATGTCGCCAGGGCCCACACCGCGGCCCCATTCTTCGCCCAGTTCGGCCACGATAGCCTTGACCTCGGCGGCCACTTCCTCGGCCGACAGGCGGGCGGGCAGGTAGGCCTGCAGCACCGCCATCTCGGCGGCTTCCTTGTCGGCCAGGTCCTGGCGGGCGGCCTTCTGGAAGGCGTCGATGCTGTCCTTGCGCTGCTTGATCAGCTTGTCGACGATGGCGACCACGCCGGCGTCGTCCAGCTCGATGCGCTCGTCCACTTCCTTCTGCTTGATGGCGGCCTGCAGCAGGCGGATGGTGCCCAGGCGCTCCGTTTCCTTGGCGCGCATGGCGGCCTTCATGTCTTCGCTGATCGTGGCCTTGAGGGGCATGGTGTTTCCTTGTGGTGCTGGTTCGTTCGGTGGAAAAAGGACAAAAGCCCGCTCGGGCGTCCCCGGGCGGGCTTTGTGGATGCCTAGGCAGCCGGGAAGCTGATCAGTACAGCTTCTTGGGCAGCTGCATGCTGCGCACGCGCTTGTAGTGGCGCTTGACGGCGGCAGCCTTCTTGCGCTTGCGCTCGGCGGTGGGCTTCTCGTAGAACTCGCGGGCGCGCAGTTCGGTCAGCAGGCCCAGCTTTTCAATGGTGCGCTTGAAACGGCGCAGGGCGACGTCGAAGGGCTCGTTTTCTTTGACACGGATGGTCGTCATTCGTATTTGGATCCAAATGTGTGCCGTGAGAGATCGGGCTCACGGCGGGGGTCCCCGGCTTTAAGGATGATCAGGCCGCCAGGGGTTTGCCAGCAAAGCCTAAGATTATAGCCAACTTATTGGCGGATCAAACCCTGCCCGCAGGCCCACCCGCTGGACCAGGCCCACTGGAAGTTGTAACCGCCCAGCCAGCCGGTCACGTCCACCACCTCGCCGATGAAGTGCAGGCCCGGCTGCTTCGATTCCATCGTCTGCTGGGACAGGTCGCGCGTGTCCACGCCGCCGGCCGTCACCTCGGCCTTCTTGTACCCCTCGGTGCCCGTGGGGGTCAGCTCCCAGGCAGACAGGCGCTGGGCCAGGGTGGCCAGGGCCTTGTCCGAGGCCTCGTTCACCGGCCGCTGCCAGGCCGGGTCCTGCTGCGCCCAGGCGTCGGCCAGGCGGGAGGGGACGAAGGCCGCCAGCTCATTGGCGATCAGCTTGCGTGAGCGCAGCTTGGCGCCGGCCAGGGCCTCGGCCAGGCCGGCGGCAGGCGCCAGGTCCAGCCGGATGGGGGCACCGGGCTTCCAGTAGCTGGAAATCTGCAGGACCGCCGGGCCGGACAGGCCCCGGTGCGTGAACAGCAGGTCCTCGTCGAAGGCCATGAAGGCCTTCTTGTCCTTCTTCGATCCGGTCTCGATGCGCACCGGCAGGGCCAGCCCGGCCAGTTGCGCGTAAGGTGCCCACCCCGAGCCGTCGAAAGTCAGGGGGACCAGGGCGGGGCGGGGGTCCACCATGCGCAGGCCGAACTGGCGGGCGATGCGGTAGCCGAAGTCGCTGGCGCCGATCTGGGGGATGGACAGGCCGCCGGTGGCGATCACCAGTTGCGGCGCCTGCACGGGGCCCCGGTCCGTACCGATCTCGTAGCCCGTGGCGTCCGACCATCGCACGTCACCCACCGTGCAGGGCTGCCAGCGCTGCACGCCGCCGGCGTCGCACTCGGCCAGCAACATCTGGATGAAATCCTCCGAGGAGCGGTCGCCGAACAGCTGGCCCTTGTGCTTCTCGTGGAAGGGAATGCCATGGCGCCTGACCAGGTCGATGAAGTCGTGGGCCGTGTAGCGTGACAGCGCCGAGCGGCAGAACTGCGGGTTCTCGCCCAGGAAGTGGCGTTGCGGGGCGCGCGGGTCCAGGTCCTTGTTGGTGAAGTTGCAGCGGCCGCCGCCGGCGATGCGCACCTTCTCGGCCACCTTGGCCGAGTGGTCGATGACCAGGACCTTCAGGCCCCGCTGGCCGGCCACGCCGGCGCAGAACAGGCCGGCCGCGCCGGCACCGATGATGACGGCTTCGAACTGTTGCATGGGAGGGGCGCAGTGTACCTGCGCCCGCCCGGGGCCCTGCTTCTGGCCCGGGTGGGCCCGGGGCGGCCCGTCAGGCCGCCCGGCGGCCGGACGCCTGCTCGCGCGCGCTGGCAGCGGCCACGCCGGCCATCACGTCGCCCACCACGATCACCGACGGGCTGCCCAGCCCTTCGCGGGCGATGGTGGCCGGCAGGTCGGCCAGGGTGGTGCCCACATGCCGCTGCTGCGGCAGGCTGGCGTGCTGGATCACGCCCACCGGCGTGGACCCGGGCAGGCCCTGCAGCAGCCCGTGCTGGATCTCGCGCACGCCGCTCACGCCCATGTAGATCACCAGGGTCAGCCTGGCATGCAGCGCCGCGTCGGCCAGCCTGGCCCAGTCGGTGCCGGCATCGCCGGGCTTGGCGTGGCCGGTCACGAACACCACGCCATGGGCGTGGTCGCGGTGGGTCAGGGGCACGTTGAGCGAGGTCACGGCGGCCAGGCCGGCGGTGATGCCGTTGACCACGGACACCCGGATGCCCGCAGCCTGCAGGTGCTCCACCTCCTCGCCCCCGCGCCCGAAGATGAACGGGTCGCCGCCCTTGAGCCGCACCACCCGCTCGCCTTCGCGGGCAGCGGTGACCATGAGCTTCTCGATGAAGGCCTGCGGTGTGCTCTTGCAGCCGCCGCGCTTGCCCACATACACGATGCGCGCGCCCGGCGAGGCCAGCGCCACCACCTCGTCACCCACCAGGTCGTCGACGAACAGCACCGTGGCCTGCTGGATGGCCTTCACGGCCTTGAGCGTGAGCAGCTCGGGATCGCCCGGGCCCGCGCCGACGAGGGTGACTGTGCCTGCCTGTGCCATGGTGAAAATGTCCTTGTTCATGCCTGCGCAGCGAGATGCACGATGTGTGCCACCTGCGCCTCGACGGAGGCCGGCACCGGCTTGCGCCCGGCCAGCACGTCCTGGATATAGGCCGCCGTGGTGTCCGCGTCAATCCCTGCGGGCAAGTGGGGCAGGTCGGTCAGCGTCCCCTTGCGGCCTTCCTCCAGCGCCACGCGCCGGCCGCGGATGAAACCGTCCATCTGCGGCAGGCGGCGCGCGTCGGCCACCACCTCGCCCTCGGTGCCGCGCAGGAGCAGGGCAGTGGCCCCCACCAATTCGTACACCTGGGCCATGGACACCGCGTACTCAGGGTGCGTGTAGCTGCCCACGATCACGGCAGGGCCCTCGCTGATGTTCATCAGCTTGACCAGGCTGTGCGACGAATTGCGCAGGCCCACCACGCGGCGCACGTCCAGCAGGCGCTTGAGGCCCGGGCACAGCAGCTCGGTGGGCAGGTAAGCCACTTCACCGGGAGCCATGGCGCGTACGGCTTCCAGCGGGTGCAGGCCCAGGGCACGCATCACGTCGGACACGAACACCCGGCTGCTTTCCGTGGCCGTACCGTGGATCGCCACCGGCAGGCCCGCGCGGGCCACCAGCAGCGCCAGCAGGGGCGTGAGCACGGGCAGCTTGCGCGCCCCGTTGTAGCTCGGGAGCACCACCAGCGGGCGCTCGACCGCCGGGATGCGGTGCATGCGCGAGGCCGTGGCGTCCAGGAAGCCGGCCATCTCCTCGGGCGTCTCGCCCTTGATCCGCATGGACAGGCAGAAGGCACCCACCTCCAGGTCGGTCACGCTGCCCTCGAGCAGCTGCCCGAACAGGTCGGCCGCCTGCTCCCGCGTGAGCGAACGCGCGCCCTGCTTGCCGCGGCCGATGTCCTTGATGTAGTGGCTGATACTGCCCATGGTTGTATTGTCAGCTATGGCTCATTACTTTCGGCGATAAGCTGATTCGCGGTTTCGGGCGTGTTCAGGCCGCCTGGGCTTGCGGCATGGCGGCCCGCACCATGCGTTTGAGCTCGGGCACGCAGGAGCCGCAGTTCGTGCCGCATTTCAGGTCGGCCTGCAGGGTGGCCAGGCGCTGGTCGGCGTGGCCGGTGCAGGAGGCCAGCTTGCCCAGGATGGCGACGTCCGTCACGTTGAAGCAGGTGCACACCTGCCTGCCGCGGGACTGCACTGCCACGGGCGCCTTGGCGCCCGGCGCCAGCAACAGCCGGCCGTAGGCCTGGGCGGGCAGGCTGTCCTGCAGCAGGGTCCTCACCCAGGCCTGGGAACGGGTATCGCCCGCCAGCAGGAAGGCCTCCAGGTGGACGTCGGCCTCCTTGCCGGGGCCCTGGCGCACCAGGCGCATGGCGCGGCGCTGGCCCTTGCGCGGGTCGGCGTAGCGGATCGTGTCCGTACCGGCCAGGCCCAGCAGGGCCTCCAGCCGCGCCAGCAGCTCGGGCGCGGGCGCCTCGTAAGCCGCGGCGCGGAACAGCACCCCCGCGCGCTCGCGGCCGAAGGGTACGCAGGTGGCGAAGGGGAACTGCGCCATCAGGGCCTTGAGTTGCTCGCGCACCGACAAGGCATCGCCGTCCGGCAACCAGGCCATCGCCAGCAGCGACCAGTCCAGTTCGGCCTTCAGGATCTTCACCGCGGCGTGCTTGAGTTCCGGCTGCTTGGAGCCGGGGCAATACGCCGAGGTGGTCAGCGCGTTGACGCCCGCCAGCCGCCCGCCGCTGGCCGCCTGGCCGCCCAGGAATTCGCTGCCCCAGTGCATGCCCATGAAGGCCTGGGACGCGCCCACCTCCTTGCTGGCCTGCGCCGGCACCACGATGGAGCCGCGCCGGGAGGTCACGTGCACCAGGTCGCCGTCAGCTAGGCCGCGGTCGGCCATGTCCTGTGCGTGCATCTGGATCACCGGCTCGGGCACGTGGCCGAACAGGCGGCCCAGCGTGCCGGTGCGGCTCATGCCATGCCACTGGTCCCGCAGGCGCCCGGTGGTCAGCGAGAAGGGGTAGCGCGACTCGCGCGCCTCGGCCACGGGCACGTAGGCCACGTCGGCGAAGCGGGCCTTGCCGTCGGCGGTGGGGAAGATGCCGTCCTCGTACAGCCGCGCCTTGCCCTGGTCCTGCCCTTCGCGCAGCGGCCACTGGCGGGGGGCCTCCTCCAGCATCGGGTAGGACAGGCCCGTGATGTCCAGGTCGCGGCCGCGGGTGGACTCGCGGTGCTCCTGCCAGATGGCCTCGGGGCGCTCGTAGGGGAACAGCGTGGGCCGGCCCGGGTACAGGCGTGCCTCCAGCCGGCGGGCGAAGTCCAGCGCGATCTGCCAGTCGTGCCGTGTGCCGCCGGGCGCGGCCACGGCCGGGCGCACACGGCTGATGCGGCGCTCGGAGTTGGTGACGGTGCCGTCCTTTTCGCCCCAGGTGGTGGCGGGCAGGAGCAGGTCGGCCCACTCGCAGGTGGCGGTGGTGGAGAAGGCTTCCTGCACCACCACGAACTCGGCGCGCTCCAGCGCCCGGCGCACGGTGGCCTGGTCGGGCATGGACTGCGCCGGGTTGGTGCAGGCGATCCACAGGGCCTTGACCTCGCCATCCGCGGCGGCCTGGAACATCTCCACCGCCGTCTTGCCTGGCGTGGCGGGCACGGCGGGCACGCCCCACAGCGCCGCCACCTCGGCGCGGTGCTGCGGGTTGGCCATGTCGCGGTGCGCGGACAGCAGGTTGGCCAGGCCGCCCACCTCGCGCCCGCCCATGGCATTGGGCTGGCCGGTCAGGGAGAATGGGCCGGCGCCGGGCCGGCCGATCTGCGCCGTCGCCAGGTGCAGGTTGACCAGCGCGGCGTTCTTGGCCGTGCCGTTGGCGGACTGGTTCAGGCCCTGGCAGTACAGGCTCAGCGTGGCCGGGGAGGTGGCGAACCACTTCGCCGCGGTGTGCAGGTCCGCCTCGGGGATGCCGCAGGTGCGGGACACCACCTCGGGCGTGGCCTCCTGCACGCGGGCGCGCACGGCCTCGAAGCCCGTGGTGTGGGCCTCGATGTAGCCGGGCTGCGTCCACCCTTCGCGCAGCATCAGGTGCAGCAGGCCGTGGAACAGCATCACGTCGGTGCCGGGCTGCACCGGCAGGTACAGGTCGCAGATCTCGGCGGTGTCGGTGCGGCGCGGGTCGCAGAAGATCACCTTCATGTGCGGCCGCTTCGCCTTGGCGTCCTCGATGCGCCGGAACAGGATGGGGTGGGCCCAGGCCGTGTTGCTGCCCACGATGAACAGGCAGTCGGCGTGGTTCACGTCGTCATAGCAGGCGGGCGGCGCGTCGGCGCCCAGCGTGAGCTTGTAGCCCGCCACCGCGCTGGACATGCACAGGCGGGAGTTGGTGTCGATGTTGTTGGTGCCGACCAGGCCCTTGGCCAGCTTGTTGAAGACGTAGTAGTCCTCGGTGAGCAGCTGGCCTGAGACGTAGAAGCCCACGGCGTCCGGACCGTGGGACTCGATCACGCGGGAGAACTGCTTGACCGCCAGGTCCAGCGCCGAGTCCCAGCTGACGCGGTGCGGCGCCTCGCCGCGGTGCTCCCGGCGCAGGGGGTGCAGCAGGCGGGCCTGACGCGTCACGGGGGCCGAGGCCGTGAGGTGCAGGGTCGACCCCTTGGTGCACAGGCGGCCGAAGTTGGCCGGGTGCTGCGGGTCGCCGCGCACGCCGGTGATCTGGTCGCCCTGCGACTCGATGATGACGCCGCAGCCGACGCCGCAGTAGGGACAGGTGGAACGGGTTTCCCTGGGATTCATTCGGTATCCATCGCGGTTGTCTCGGGGGCGTCCGGGGTGTCAGGGGTGTCGGCGGCAGGCTCGCCGAACATCAGCCGGTCGCGGATCTCGGCCACGCTGCGGCCTTCGCGCAGCAGGGTGAAATACCAGCTGCCATCGGCCGTGTCGCCGTACAGGCAGGCGCCCACCAGCTTGTCGTCCTTGAGCACCAGCTTCTTGTAGACGCCTTCCAGCGGGTCGGACATCACGATGGCCTCCGTGCCTTCGCCGCCCATGAAGTCGCCGGCGGAGAACAGGTCGATCCCCGTCACCTTCAGCTTCGTCGAGGTGACCGTGCCCTGGTACCGGCCGATGCCCGACTGCGCCAGGTGGTTGGCCGCCACCTGGGCCTGCTCGAACAGCGGCGCCACCAGCCCGTAGGCGATGCCCCGGTGGGCGGCGCACTCGCCCACCGCGTAGATGCGCGGGTCGGTCACGGTCTGCAGCGTGTCGGTCACGACGATGCCGCGGTCGCAGTGCAGGTGGATGGACTCGGCCAGCGCGGTGTTGGGCCGCACGCCCACCGCCATCACCACCAGGTCGGCCGGCACCTCGATGCCGTCCTTGAAGCGCACGGCCTTCACCCGCCCGCCCGTGCCTTCGGGACCGTCGCCGACCAGCGCCTGCGTCTGCGCCTTCATCAGGAACTTCAGGCCGCGCGCCTCCAGCGACTGCCGCAGCAGGCCGGCGGCCACGTCGTCGAGCTGGCGCTCCATCAGCCAGTCGTTCACGTGCACCACGCTCACCTCCATGCCGCGCTGGCGCAGGCCGTTGGCCGCCTCCAGCCCCAGCAGGCCGCCGCCGATCACCACCGCGTGGCGGTACTGCCTGGCGGCCTCGATCATGGCCTGCGTGTCGGCGATGTCGCGGTAGGCGATCACGCCCTCCAGGTCCTTGCCCGGCACGGGCAGGATGAAGGGGTTGGAGCCGGTGGCCAGCAGCAGGCGGTCGTAGGCGGCCTCGGTGCCGTCCTCGGCGCGCACCACGCGTCGCACGCGGTCCACCGCCACCACCTTCTTGCCGGCATGCAGCGTGATGCCATGCTGTTCGTACCACGCCCAGGAATTGAGCACGATCTCGTCCAGCGTCTGCTCCCCCGCCAGCACGGGCGACAGCATGATGCGGTTGTAGTTGGGGTGCGGCTCGGCGCCGAACACGGTGATCTCGTACAGGTCCGGCGCCACCTTGAGCAGTTCCTCCAGGGTGCGCACGCCGGCCATGCCGTTGCCCACCATCACAAGTTTCAATTTCTTCATGGCCGATTCCTTTCAGGAATGCAGGGAAAGCCCGGGCGCCGCGGCTACGATCGGCGCATGGCATTGGACGTGGACATCGGCTGGCACAGCGTGCGCGGCCCGCGGGACGACAACGAGGACTTCGCGGCGGCGCAGGAAGCCGCGCCGCACGAGGCGCACCGCGGCCTGGTGGCCGCCATCGCGGACGGCGTGTCCACCGGCGGCCGGGGCCGCGAGGCGGCGCAGACCACCGTGATGTGCCTGGTGCAGGACTACTTCGGCACGCCGCCCACCTGGGACACCAGCGTGGCGCTGGACCGGCTGATCGGCGCGCAGAACGCCTGGCTGGCCGCCGGCAACCGCCGCCAGTCCCGCGGCGCCATGACCACGCTCACCGCCCTGGTGCTGCGTGGCCACAGCTACACCCTGGCCCATGTGGGCGACACCCGGGCCTGGCTGCTGCGCGGCGGCGAGTGGTCGCAGCTGACGAACGACCATGTCTTCGACCATCCCGACATGAAAAGCCGGCTCACGCGCGCCGTCGGCCTGGACGACCACGTGCGGGTGGACTACCTCACCGGCGACCTGCAGGCCGGCGACGTGTTCGTGCTGACCACCGACGGCGTGCACGGCGCCCTGGCGGCCAAGGCCCTGGGCGTGATGGCGGCCGAGGCCCGCGGCAACGCCCAGGCCGCCTGCCAGGCCATGGTCGACGCCGCGCTGCGAGCGGGCAGCTGGGACAACGCCAGCGCGCTGGTGATCCACGTGCGCGGCCTGGCCGCCGTCCGCCTGGAGGACGTGCTGCTCGGCGCGCGCCAGCTGCCCGTGCCGGGCCGGCTGAAGGTGGGTGAGAGCCTGGACCGCTACACCGTCACCGCCCTGGTGGCCGACACCGGCGTGCACCGGCTTTACCAGGCCCGCGACAACGCCACCGGCGAGCTGGTGGCCCTCAAGACCCTGCACGAGTCCCGCGCCGGCGACGCGCAGGAGCGCGCCATGCTGGCGCACGAGGCCTGGCTGGGGCTGCGGCTGGGGGAGCAGGGCGCGGCCGGGGCGGACAGCGGCTTCATCGGCGTGCGCGAGCCGCGCGCGCCCAGCGCCTTCTACGCCGTCTTCGACTGGCAGGCCGGCAGCACCCTGGAGCAGCTGCTGGCGCAGCGCCAGGCCTTCAGCGTGCCGCAGGTGGTCGAGGGCGCCATCGCCGTGGGCAAGGCCCTGGGCCGGCTGCACCGCCAGGGTGTCATCCACCGCGACATCAAGCCCGGCAACCTGCACCTGGGCGAGGACGGCCGCTGGCGCATCCTGGACCTGGGCGTGGCCGTGTCGGGCCAGGAGTCCGCGCTGGACCGCACCCTGCATGCCGGCACGCCCAGCTACATGAACCCCGAGCAGTGGGAGGTGCCCGAAGGCCAGGCCGTGGCCGATGCCCGCAGCGACCTGTACGCCCTGGGCGCCACCCTGTACCAGTGGCTCACCGGCCACCTGCCGTATGGCGAGGTCGAGCCGTACCAGCTGGCGCGCTTCCGGCGCGACCCGCGACCGCCCAGCCGCCTGCGGCCGGACGTGCCCATGTGGCTGGACCATGTGGTCATGCGCGCCGTCGCGCGCGACGCACGCCAGCGCTTCGAGACCGCGGAGGAATTCGTGCTGGCCCTGGAGCGCGGCGCCGCCCGCCCGCTGGAACGGCCCGCCGCCACGCCGTACTTCAGCCGCGACCCGGCCGGCATCTGGAAGGCCGCCCTCGCGGCCTCCGCAGCGCTCAACCTGTTGCTGCTGTTCTGGCTGTTGTTCCTTCCGCGCTGACATCGGCCGTCCCCAGGGCGTTCAGCGGGCCATCGCGGGGCGCAGGCGGGCGCGGCCGCCTTTTTCCGCCCACGTGCGGGTCCAGCGGATCTGCATCACGCGCATCACGGCCAGCACGACCAGCGCCAGCGCCGCGAAGGACAGGAAGCCCCAGCTGTAGCTGCCCAGGTACTGCTTGGACAGGCCCAGCGCGTTGGGCACCAGGCCGCCGCCCAGCGCACCCAGCTCGCCGATCATGGAGCCGGCCACCGCGGTGGTGGTGGGCCAGCGCAGGGGAACCAGCTGGAACAGCGCGCCGTTGCCCGCGTCCAGGGCGGCGGAGCACACCATCATCAGCAGCGTGGTCAGCACCAGGGAGTGGCCGGCAAAGCCGATCAGGGTGAGCGTGACGGCCACCACCAGCAGCACCAGGCTGAGGGTGTTGACGCCGCCCCAGCGGTCCGAGATCCAGCCGCCAACCACGCGCAGGGTGGCGCCCATGAAGGCGGCCAGCATGGTCAGCTGCCCCGCCTCGACCTTGCTCACGCCGAACTGGGCGAAGTAGTACGAAGGCAGGAAGCTGGTCAGGCCGATGAAGCCGCCGAAGGTCACGCAGTAGATCAGGCTGAACACCCAGCCGTCCTTCTCGAACAGGCAGGCCATGTGCTCGCGCAGGCTGGCGTGGGCGTCGACGTCGTCGGGCTCCTTCGCCCAGATCACCATCACCACGGCGGGGACCAGGATGGCCACGGCGGCCACGCCGTACACCGCCTTCCACCCCAGCCACAGGGCCAGGGGCGGCGCCACCAGCACCGAGACCGCGGTGCCGATGTTGCCGGCGCCCACCAGACCCATGGCCAGGCCCTTGTGCTGGGGCGGGAAGGAGCCGGCGCCCAGCGACAGCGCCACGCCGAAGCTGGCGCCGGCAATGCCCAGGAGCACGCCCATGGCCAGCAGGTCGTTGAAGCTGTCCACGTACAGCAGGCCGAACAGCATGGCCACGCAGATCATCCCCATCTCCACCAGCGTGGCGGCCTTGCGGCCGATGTACTGCGCCAGCAGGCCCAGGGGAAAGCGCATGAGGGCGCCCGCGATGATCGGCACCGACAGCATCAGGCCCATCTGCGCGGGCGACAACTGGTAGGCCTCGGAGATGAAGGGCGCCATCGCGCCATTGAGCACCCAGATGCCGCAGGAGAAGGCGAAATACAGGAAGGCCGCGAACAGCGTGGGCGCGTGGCCGGACTTCAGGAAGGGTTGGGGCGCGTTCATCTCGTGTGTGCCTGGACCCGGCGGCCGCCCCCCTGCATCCGCGAAGGGCGCCACCGAAAAAAAAGAGGTGGGTACGAGGGCAGCACACGTCCTTGTGCGCAGGACCGGCGGTACGATGCACGGTCCGGGTGCGGCATCACACCCGTTGCCACCCACGATGCAGCTTCCATGCCAACCGCTGCGACTCCACATGCCTGCGAATCCGCCCTCCATGCCCTCCGCCCCGGTCAGCGTCCTGCTGCTGCAAACCGCCGATCCCGGCGCGCCCGACCTGCGCGCCGACCTCACTGCTGCCGGCTTCACCCTGGCCGGCACCGGTGACTGCACGCATTTGGTGCGCGAGGCCCTGCGCACCCAGCCCGACGCGGTGGTGTGCTGGGCGCCGCATGTGGACGAGGCCTTGCTGCAGGCGGTGCAGACGCTGCAGCGCGAGCAGTCCTTCGCGCTGGTGGTGTTCACACGCGACAGCGACGTCGACCTGATGCAGCGGGCCCTGGACGCCGGTGTGCACGCCTGGGTGGTGCAGGGCTACGGCCCGCAGCGCCTGCGGCCCCTGCTGGCGCAGGCCCGCCTGCGCGAACGGCGCGAGCGCGCGTGGCGCGAGCAGGTGGCCGACCTCGAGGCCCGCCTGGAGGAGCGCAAGCTGGTGGACAAGGCCAAGGGCATCCTGATGCGCGCCAGCGCGCTGTCGGAGGACGAGGCCTTCCGTGTGCTGCGCAACGCCTCCATGCAGGGCAACCAGAAGGTGGGCCAGGTCTCGCGCCAGGTCATCGCCGCCGCCCGGGTGGCCGAGGCCATCAACCGCGCGGGGCAGCAGCGGATGCTGTCGCAGCGTCTGGTCAAGCTGCATGCGCTGGCCTGCAGCCGCACCGACGGTCCTGCGGTGGCCCTGCTGATGAAGGACAGCGTGGCGAGGGTGGAGGACAACCTGCGCGCCCTGGAGTCCGAGCTGGCACCGGCCACCTTCGGTGACCTCGTCGGCGCGGCGCGCCGCGCCTGGGGCGCGCTGCGCGAGGGGCTGGACGCCTCGCCCCGGGCCAGCGAGCTGCCCCGGCTGGACGCGCTGGCCGAGGCCGTGCTGGCCAATGCCGATGCCCTGGTGCTGGCGCTGGAGTCGTCCGGCCTGGCGCAGCCGGTGGGCGTGGTCAATGCCGCTGGCCGCCAGCGCATGCTGTCGCAGCGCATGGCCAAGCTGGCGTTGCTGCTGCCCACGGCGCCCGATGCGCAGGCCGTGCAGCAGGCGCTGGCCGCCGTGGAGGCCGACTTCGCGGCGGGCCTGCGCCAGCTGGAGGCCGCGCCGCTGTCCACGCCTGCCATCCGGGATCTGCTGGCGCAGGGCCGCGCCGCCTGGGAGCAGCTGCTCGCCACCGTGCCGCAGGCGGGCCAGCCGGGCGGGCGGATGCAGCTGGCCGCGGCCAGCGAGGACCTGCTGACGGTCTTCGACCGCCTGACCGAGGCCTACCAGCACAGCGTCGAGGTGCTGGTGGGGACTCCGGGCGGCTGAGCCCCCGCGCTCAGGCGGCCTGCTTCTCCACGTGGGCCTGCCGCGTGTACAGGAAGTCGATGACCGCCTTGCGGTACCCCAGGTAGCGCGCATCCTCCGCCAGCGCCACCCGGTGACGCGGGCGGGGCAGGTCCACGTGCAGGACTTCGCCGATGGTGGCGGCCGGGCCGTTGGTCATCATCACGATCTTGTCGGACAGCAGCACGGCCTCGTCCACGTCGTGCGTGACCATCACCACGGTGCTTTGCGTCTTGGCGACGATCTGCAGCAGTTCGTCCTGCAGCTTGGCGCGGGTCAGGGCGTCCAGCGCGCCGAAGGGCTCGTCCATCAGCAGCACGTTGGGTTCCATCGACAGGGCGCGGGCGATGCCCACGCGCTGCTTCATGCCGCCGGAGATCTCGCCCGGGCGCTTGGCGCTGGCGTGGGACAGGCCCACCAGCTCCAGCGCCGCGTCGGTGCGGGCCTTGAGCTGGGCGCGGGTCTCGGAGGCGCCGAACACGCGCTCCACGGCCAGGTGCACGTTCTCGAAGCAGGTCAGCCAGGGCAGCAGCGAGTGGTTCTGGAACACCACCGCGCGGTCCGGGCCGGGGCCCGCGATCTCGCGGTTGGCGCAGATCAGGGCGCCGCTCGTGGGCCGGGTGAGGCCGGCGACCAGGTTCAGCAGCGTGCTCTTGCCGCAGCCGGAGTGTCCGATCAGCGCCACGAACTCGCCCTTGGCCACGGTGAGGTTGATGTCCCGCAGGGCGACGAAGGGGCCCTTGGCCGTGCGGAAGGTCTGGCCCACATCCTGGACCTGGATGTACTTGGAGGTGAGATGCTCGTTCATGCCTTGGCGTCCTCGTAGGTGAAGGCGGTGGCCAGCTTGACCAGGGCCAGCTCCAGGAGCAGGCCGACGATGCCGATCACGAAGATGGCGATGATGATGTTCTTGACGTTGAGGTTGTTCCACTCGTCCCACACCCAGAAGCCGATGCCCACGCCGCCGGTCAGCATCTCCGCGGCGACGATCACCAGCCACGCCGTACCCACGGCCAGGCGCACGCCGGTCAGCATGTAGGGCAGCACCGCGGGGAACAGGATCTTGGTGACGATCTTCCACTCGGACAGATTGAGCACCCGGGCCACGTTCATGTAGTCGGTGGGCACGCGCTGCACGCCAACGGCGGTGTTGATGATCATGGGCCAGATCGAGCAGATGAAGATGGTCCAGATCGCGGCGGGATTCGCGCCCTTGAACACCAGCAGGCCGATCGGCAGCCAGGCCAGCGGCGACACAGGGCGCAGCAGGCTGATCAGCGGGTTGAACATCCGCGACAGGAAGGTGAAGCGGCCGATCATGAAGCCCGCCGGGATGCCCACCACCGCCGCCAGGCCGAAGCCCATGGCCACGCGCTGGAGGGACAGCAGCACGTTCCAGCCCACGCCCTGGTCGTTGGGGCCCTTCTGGTAGAACGGGTCGCTGAACACCTCCACCGCCTGCTGGAAGGTTTCCAGCGGCGAGGGAATGCTCTGGCCGGTGCCCATGGACACCAGGGCCCACAGGCCCACCAGGAAGCCCAGGCCGAAGCAGGGGGGCAGCACGCGCAGCCACAGGCCCCGCCAGTCGAAGGGCAGGCGGGGGGCCTTGGCGGCCGGTGCGGCAACCGGGGCCGGGGAGGCTGCCGGCGCAGCGGTGGCCGCGGCCACCGGCGTGGCGGCCAGGGGCCTGGCGGCAGCCGGTGCGGGGGAGGCGGTGGGGTCGCTCATGGGACCGTGGAAGACAGCGCTGACCATGTCCGTCTCCTCAGGCCTTGACCTTGAACGAGTCGGCGTACTTCTTCGGGTCCTTGCCGTCCCACACCGTGCCGTCCATCAGCTTGCTCGAACGCATCACGTCCTTGGGCACGGAGACCTTGGCCATCGCGGCGGCCTGCTTGTACAGGTCGACCTGGTTGATCTGCTTGGCGATGCCCAGGTAGTCGGGGTGGTCCTTGATCAGGCCCCAGCGCTTGTGCTGGGTCAGGAACCACATGCCGTCGGACAGGTAGGGCATGTTCACCGCGCCGTCGTTGAAGAACTTCATGTGGTTCGGGTCGTCCCAGGTCTTGCCCAGGCCGTTCTGGTAGCGGCCCAGGATGCGCTGGTTGATCGCGTCCACGCCGGTGTTCACGTAGGCCTTGTCGGCAATGGTCTCGGCCATCTTGTTCTTGTTGGACAGGCCGGCGTCGATCCACTTGCTGGCCTCCAGGATGGCGGCCGTCACGGCGCGGGCGGTGTTGGGGTACTTCTTGACGAAGTCGGCGGTGGTGCCCAGGGCCTTTTCGGGGTGGTCCTTCCAGATGTCCTGGGTGGTGGTGGCGGTGATGCCGATGCCGTCCATGATGGCGCGGTGGCCCCAGGGCTCGCCCACGCAGAAGCCGTCCATGTTGCCCACGCGCATGTTGGCCACCATCTGGGGCGGCGGCACGGTGATGACCTTGGCCTCCTTGAGCGGGTTGATGCCCACGCTGGCCAGCCAGTAGTACAGCCACATGGCATGCGTGCCGGTGGGGAAGGTCTGGGCGAAGGTGTACTCGCGCTTTTCGGTGGCCATGAGCTTGGCCAGCGAGGCGGCATCCACCGCGCCCTTGTCGGCCAGCTTCTTGGACAGGGTGATGGCCTGGCCGTTGTGGTTCAGGTTCATCAGGATGGCCATGTCCTTCTTGGGGCCGCTGGTACCCATGTGGACGCCGTAGATCAGGCCCCACAGCACGTGGGCCATGTCCAGCTCGCCGTTGACCAGCTTGTCGCGCACGCCCGCCCAGGAGGCTTCCTTGGTGGGGATGATCTTGACGCCGTACTTCTTGTCGATGCCCAGCACGGAGGCCATGACCACGCTGGCGCAGTCGGTCAGGGGGATGAAGCCGATCCTCACCTCCTCCTTCTCGGGCTTGTCGGATCCTTGGGCGTAGACCGCGGTACGCAGGGCGGGGGAAACGCCCGCGGCGCCGACGGCGGCGGCTTGCAGCACGCTGCGGCGGGAGAGTTTGGTTTTCAGCAGGTCGGTCATCACGGTGCGGCTCCAGTTCCAGGGACACAGAAAACAAGAAAGGCGCCCTCACGCCCGCGGGGGATACCCGTGGGGTGGGGACGCCTTCGTCCGGTTGCGACCGCCGGTGCTGCCTCGCCTTTGAGACAGGGCGGTCTGTAAACCTTCATTGGTTGACGCAGCAGATACTGCAAAGGCCGTGCCAGCCTTGCGCGCCGGGTGCAGGCGGTGCGGGACCGAGTTCTGGTGCGGCGGGCCGCACTGAGCTTGTGCGGTGCACCAACGCGGAGCGTGGTGGCCCGGCCTGGGCCGCAGGTGAGGCTGCGGCGGACGGGGCGGCCGCGGAGGGCGCGAGCAGGGGTGGGGTTGCTTCCGGGGCGGTCAGCCCAGGAGGTCGGCCACGTCGAGGATGCGCTGGGCCACGTCGACCATCTTGAGGCCCTTGTCCATGGCGGTGCGGCGCAGCTTGTCGTAGGCCTGCGGCTCGGTCAGGCCCTGGCGGGCCATGAGGATGCCCTTGGCGCGGTCGATCAGCTTGCGGTCCTTCAGCTCGGAGCGGGCCTCGGCCAGCTCGCTGCGCAGGGCCTGCTCGTGCTGGAAGCGGGCCATGGCCACGTCGAGGATGGGGCGGATGCGATCGGGCGCCAGGCCGGCCACGATATAGGCCGACACGCCGGCGGCCACGGCGTCCTTCACGTGGGTGGTGTCGTCGTCGTTGGTGAACAGGACGATGGGCCGGCGTTCGTCGCGGGTGGCCATGACCACGTGTTCCAGGCTGTCGCGGGCGGCGCTTTCGGCGTCCACGATGATCAGGTCGGGCTGGAGCTGGGCGATGCGCTCGTTCAGGAACGGGTCGGCCGGCAGGGTGGCGATCAGGTTGAAGCCGTTCTCCAGCAGGCCGATGCGCAGGCTGCGCGAACGCTCGGCCTGCACGATGGCATGCTCGTCGTTCGGGTCGTCGACCACCAGGTCCGGGGCGACGACCAGGATGCGCAGGGGCTCGGTCATGGAATTCATGGTGCAATTTTCGCGCCAAAAAGTGTTATCTGGCGGGGCCGGGTGCACCGTGTGGAGGGCGGGCGTGCCGTCCTTACACTCGGGGCATGATTGTCCTGGGTATTGAATCGTCCTGCGACGAAACCGGCGTGGCCCTGGTGGAGGGCGGCGCGGGCGTGCCGCGCCTGCTGGCGCACGCCCTGCACAGCCAGATCGAGATGCACCAGGCCTATGGTGGCGTGGTGCCGGAACTGGCCAGCCGCGACCACATCCGCCGTGTCCTGCCCCTGGCCCGCCAGGTGATGGACGAGGCGGGCCAGTCGCTGGGCGACGTCGACGTGGTGGCCTACACCCGGGGGCCGGGGCTGGCGGGGGCGCTGCTGGTGGGCGCGGGCGTGGCCTGCGCCCTGGGCGCGGCGCTGGGCAAGCCGGTGCTGGGTGTGCATCACCTCGAAGGCCACCTGCTGTCCCCGTTCCTCAGTGCCGACGCGCCGGAGTTTCCGTTCGTGGCCTTGCTGGTGTCGGGCGGGCACACGCAGCTGATGCGGGTGGACGGGGTGGGGCGCTACGAGTTGCTGGGGGAGACCATCGACGACGCCGCGGGCGAGGCCTTCGACAAGTCGGCCAAGCTGATGGGCCTGGGCTACCCGGGCGGGCCGGCGCTGTCGCGGCTGGCGCAGGACGGGGACCCGCAAGCCTTCAAGTTGCCGCGCCCGCTGCTGCACAGCGGCGACCTGGACTTTTCCTTCGCCGGGCTGAAGACAGCCGTGCTGACGCAGGCGAAAAAGCTGGGCGATGACCTGGAGGCCCGCAAGGCGGACTTGGCTGCGTCCACACAGGCGGCGATCGTCGAGGTGCTGGTGAAGAAGTCGCTGGCGGCGCTGGACGCCACCGGTCTCAAGCGCCTGGTGGTGGCCGGTGGGGTGGGGGCCAACCGGCTGCTGCGCGAGCAGCTGAACGCAGCCTGCGCCAGGCGCAAGGTCCGGGTGCACTACCCGGAGCTGCACCTGTGCACCGACAACGGCGCCATGATCGCCATGGCGGCGGCGATGCGGCTGGCGTCGGGCGCCCAGGCGGCCAATGCCGCCTATTCCTTCGACGTGAAGCCTCGCTGGCCGCTGCACGAAATCGTGCCGGCCACCTGAGAGCGAACTGACGGCCGCGCGCGGCTGTCGCCCGCCTCATACGCGACTGCAAAGGCGTGTTGTGAACTTCCCCCGGCCTGCCTAGGCTGTGCCGAAATCGGCACCTGGGAAGTTCACAAATATGCTAACCTCTGCCCCATGGCGCATCCAGTATTTCAATCACCGGGTCAAGGACGAGATCGAGGCCTGGCCGGTGGGAATACTGGCGGATTTCCTTCGCCTCGTGCAGTTGATGGAGGACCATGGCGCTGATTTGCGCCTGCCTCACTCCAGGGCGATGGGGCAGGGGCTTTTCGAGCTGAGGTGTCGTGGTGCCGAGGGGATTGGCCGGGCGTTCTATTGCACGATGGTGGGCCGGCAGGTGGTGATCCTGCACAGCTTCATCAAGAAAACGCAGGAAACGCCAGAGCGTGAATTGAGCGTCGCCCGTGAGCGACTGAGAAAGGTGCGAAATGCCTAAGGAACGTTTCTCCCCCGTCCTCCTGGACACGCGGGCCGCCGTTGCCAAGGCGAGGGCGCGACCGGGTTTCGATCAGGCCTGGGACAGCCTGGAGGAGGAGTACGCCGCGCTGCATGCGTTGCTCGAGGCAAGGCGCAATGCCGGACTCACCCAGGAGCAGTTGGCGCAAAAGATGGGCACGACCAAGAGCGCGATCTCCCGTCTTGAGTCATCGTTGCGCAATGACAGGCACTCGCCGTCGTTCGCCACCCTGAAGAAGTACGCGAACGCTTGTGGCAAGCGCCTGGTCCTGAGCCTGGTCTGAACGGTCAGTTCAGCGGAATCTGCCGCGCCCGGCTCACCGGCGCCTGCTTGGCCAGGGTGAGCGTCAGCACGCCGTTCTCCAGCCTGGCCGCCGTGGAATCCACGTCGATGTCCTGCGGCAGCTCCCAGGCCGCCTTGTACTGGCGCTTGGCCTCGGGACGCGTTTCAATGCGCACCACCGGGCCCTCGACGCTGATGGACAGGTCCTCGCGGGAAATGCCCGGCACGTCCAGCGTCACCGTCCAGGCCTTGTCGTCCTCCTGCACCTGCGCGGTGGATGCGGGGGCAGGGCGGAAGAAGGCCTCGTCGATGAAACGCTCGAAGCTGCGGTCGAACGAGCGGCGGGCGGGAACGACGGCGCGGGTGCGGATGACGGGTGCAAAAAACATGGCATATCTCCTGGACAAAATCAAGGCAGGCAGGTCACTTACACTGCGCCCGGCACCCGGTGAATGGGTGCCGGCCGATCGCTGCCATGCACCCGATCTGTGAGTGGCCGATCGACTTTTCAAGGGAGAAATCATGAACATTTCCAAGCACCGCCGCAGCCTCTTGAAATCCCTGGCCGCGTCGCTATTTGCCCCGGCCCTGGCCCACGCGCAGGCCGCTGGCGCCTCCGTGAAGGTCGCCATCATCGAGGGCCTGTCCGGCCCCTTCGCCAATACCGGCGAGGCCGTGGTGCGCAACATCGCCTGGGCCATCGAGCGCGTCAACCAGCGCGGCGGCATCAAGCTGCCCACCGGCAACCGCCCCCTGGAACTGCTGCGCTACGACAGCAAGAGCCAGCCCGAAGAAGCCCTGTCCGCCTTGCGCGCCGCCATCGATGACGGCGCCCGTTTCATCATGCAGGGCAACTCCTCCGGCGTCGCCGCCGCCCTGATCGACGCCATCGGCAAGCACAACGAGCGCGACCCGCAGCGTGCCGTGGTGTTCCTGAACTATTCCGCCGTCGAGCCGTCCCTGACCAACGAGAAGTGCAGCTTCTGGCATTTCCGTTTCGATGCCCACGCCGACATGCGCATGGCCGCCCTGATGCGGGTGCTCAAGGACGACCGCTCGGTCAAGAGCGCCTACCTGATCGGCCAGGACTACAGCTTCGGCCAGTCCGTGCTGCGCGAGGCCCGCAAGCAGATCGCCGCCCAGCGCCCCGACGTGCAGGTGGTGGGCGAGGAACTGCACCCCCTGGGCCGCGTGAAGGACTTCGCCCCCTACGTCACCAAGATCAAGGCCAGCGGCGCGCAGGCGGTCATCACCGGCAACTGGGGCAATGACCTCACGCTGCTGGTCAAGGCCGCCCGCGACATCGGCTACGAGGGCAAGTTCTACACCTTCTACGGCAACGCCCTGGGCGCGCCCGCCGCCATCGGCGAGGCCGGCATCGGCAAGGTGATCGCCGTGGCCGACTGGCTGCCCAACGCGCCCGGCGCGGGCAGCGAGGCCTTCGTCAACGCCTTCCGCCAGCGCTTCCCCCGCCCGCAGGACGACTACATCCACCTGCGCAAGCACCTGATGGTCGAATCCCTGGCGCAGTCCATCGAAAAAGCCCGCTCCGCCGACCCGGTGGCCGTGGCCCGCGAGCTGGAGAACGCCCGCGTGGAGCTGTCCGGCCAGAAGGGCTTCATGCGCGCCGCCGACCACCAGTTCCAGCAGCCGCTGATGGTGGGCGTGATGGACCGTGCCGGCACGCCCGGCGTGAAGTTCGACGTGGAAGGCTCGGGCTTTGGCTTCCGCGTGGTCAAGGTGCTCTCGCCCGAGGAGGCGCAGATGCCCACCACCTGCCGCATGGTGCGCCCGGCCTGAGCCTGCGATCGACCCCCGACCCACTGACACAAGACCCGCCCGGTTGGACCCGGGCCGTTCCCCAAGGAGTACCCCCGCATGCGTGACGCCATCCTGAACCTGGAGGCCTCCAAGATCCGTGAAGTCGCCAACGCCGGCCTGGGCCGCAGCGACGTGCTGGCCTTCTGGTTCGGCGAAAGCGACGAGGCCACGCCGGACTTCATCCGCCAGGCCGCGATCGAGTCCCTGCAGCGGGGGGAAACCTTCTACGCCCACAACCTGGGCCTGCCCGAGCTGCGCCAGGCCCTGGCGGCCTACACCAGCCGCCTGCACGGGCCGGTCGATGCCGGCCGCATCGCCGTCACCTCCGGCGGCGTCAACGCCCTGATGCTGGCCGTCCAGGCCCTGGTGGACGCCGGCGACGAGGTGGTGGCCGTCACCCCCATCTGGCCCAACCTCACGGCCCAGCCCCTGATCATGGGCGCGAAGCTGCGCACCGTCCCGCTCCAGCCGGTCGATGGCGCCTGGACGCTGGACCTCCAGGCCCTGCTGGAGGCCATCACCCCGTCCACCCGCCTGCTGGTGCTCAACGCCCCCAACAACCCCACGGGCTGGACGCTCTCGCAGGCCGAGCAGCGCGCCATCCTGGCGCACTGCCGCCGCACGGGCACCTGGATCCTGGCCGACGAGGTGTACGAGCGCCTCTACTTCGAGGAAACAGCGAACGGCTGCGCCCCCAGCTTCCTTGACATCGCGGCCCCTGACGACCGCCTCGTCGTCGCCCACAGCTTCTCCAAGAGCTTCCTCATGACCGGCTGGCGCCTGGGCTGGCTGGTGATGCCGCCGGCCCTGGTGGAGCCCATGGGCAAGCTGATCGAGTTCAACACCTCCTGCGCCAGCGTCTTCACCCAGCGCGGCGCCATCGCCGCC
>JACCDU010421371.1_pt1 | contig 24168 bp, 21 predicted proteins | sample 7446081 | NCBI WGS metagenome assembly JACCDU01 (sample SAMN15323447, study PRJNA562643) | freshwater metagenome | isolation source: river surface water | place: USA:Blue River Watershed | collected 2017-08-17
GCCGACTACCTGGTCAAACACCCCACCACCACCTTGTTGGCGGGCAGCACCGAAATCGGTTTGCAAGTGAACAAGCAGTTCGCACGCCCTGACCACATCATGTACTTGGGCAATGTCAAAGAGCTGCGTCAAGTGGCCGAGACCGACAAGGCTTGGCGCATTGGCGCAGCCGTGTCTCTGACCCAAGTGGAAGCGCTGGTCGCCAAGGCCTACCCCGACTTTGCCGAAGTGCTGCGCCGCTTTGGATCGCCCCCCATCCGTTCCACCGCCACGCTGGCGGGCAACATCGCCAACGGCTCGCCGATTGGTGACTCTATGCCTTGCTTGCTGGCGCTGGGGGCCAGCCTTGTGCTGCGCCGTGGCGACAAGACCCGCAACGTGTTGCTAGACAACTTCTACACCGGCATGAAGAAAAACGTGCTCGAAGCTGGTGAGTTCATTGAAGCGGTCGAGTTGCCCAAGCCTGTGGCCGGCCAGGTGTTCCGCGCTCATAAGGTTAGCAAGCGTTTCGAGCAAGACATTTCGGCCACCTGCGCGGCCATCAGCTACACGCTCAAAGGCGGCAAGTTGAGTGGCGTGAAGCTCGCCTACAACGGCTTGAGCCCATTTCCAGCGCGTGCGCCAAAACTTGAAGCTTTGCTTGAAGGTAAATCGCCAACCGACGTGAAAGCCGCTGATTTGGATGCCGTGATTGCTTCTAGCTTCACCGCGCGCGACGGCTTGCGTGCCACTTGGGGCTACCGCGCTTTGGTAGCGCGCAACCTGGTGCTCGAATTCATTGAAGAACAAACCTCGGAGGTGGCATAAATGAACGCCCCTACTAATTTGAAAAACCTCTTGCCCGCATCGGGCGTTCAGCAAGGCACCGACGTGGTCCACGAGTCCGCGCACCTGCACGTGACTGGCTCTGCCACCTACATCGATGACATCCCCGAGCACGCCGGCACCTTGTATGCCGCGCTCATCCTGTCGCCCGTGGCGCATGGCGAGCTGGTTGGTGACGGCATTGACCGCGAGGCCATCCTCAAGGAGCACGGCGTGGTCGCGGTCTACACCGCCAAAGACATTCCCGGCGAAAACAACTGCGGCCCCATCGTGCATGACGACCCCTTCCTCGCCGCAGGCAAGGTCGAGTTTGTCGGCCAGGCCGTGGCCGTGGTGGTGGCGCGCGACATGCTCTACGCGCGTGAAGCCGCCAAAAAAGCCAAGGTGTTGGTGAAAGAACTCAAGCCCATTTTGACGGTGGAAGAGGCCATGGAAGCGGGCAGCTTCATCATGCCGCCCAAAGGCATCACACGCGGTGACGCGGCTGCGGCCATTGCCAGTGCACCGCACAAAATCAAAGGCACGACTCGCACGGGTCAGCAAGAGCAGTTTTATCTGGAAGGCCAGATCACTTACGCGGTGCCCAAGGAAGACGGCCAACTCACCTTGTACGTGTCGACCCAACACCCGGACGGCAACCAACGCGAAGCCGCCCACGCCCTCAACCTGCACACCAACGACGTCGAAGTGATTTGCCGCCGCATGGGCGGTGGTTTCGGCGGCAAAGAGGGCAACGCCAGCATCTTCAGCCAAAGCGCCGCTTTGGTCGCGCACAAGTTGGGCAAGCCCGTCAAGCTGCGCGTGAACCGTGACGACGACATGACCATCACCGGCAAGCGCCATGACTTCCGCATCGACTACGAAGTGGGTTTTGACGACAACGGCCGTGTCTTGGGCGCAGATATCACGCTCATGTCGCGCTGCGGTTACAGCACCGATTACTCGGGCCCGGTGAACGACCGTGCTTGTCTGCACATCGACAACAGCTACCACATCCCAGCCTTGAAGCTGGTGAGTCACCGCTGCAAAACCAACACGCAAAGCGCCACTGCGTTCCGCGGTTTCGGTGGCCCGCAAGGCATGTTTGGCATTGAGACGGTGATGGACGAGATTGCGATGACTTTGGGCAAAGACCCCTTGGAAGTGCGCAAGCTCAACCTCTACAAGGAACCCGCCATCAGCGGCACGCCTGACACCATGACCACCCAGTACAACCAGCTCATCGAAGACTGGGTGGGTGACAAGGTGATTGCGCAGGTCGAGCAAGAATCGAAATACGCTGAGCGCCGTGCTCAGGTGCAAGCCTTCAACGCCAAGAGCAAAACCCGCAAGCGCGGCATTGCTTTGGTGCCCTTGAAGTTCGGCATCAGCTTCACCGCCACGCACTTGAACCAAGGCGGCGCGCTGCTGGTGGTTTACATGGACGGCTCGGTCAGCTGCAACCACGGCGGCACCGAAATGGGCCAAGGCCTGAACACCAAGATGGCGCAAGTCTGTGCCGATGGTTTGGGCATCAGCGTGGACCAGGTGCGCATCACCGCCACCGACTCGCAAAAAGTGCCCAACGCTTCGGCCACGTCCGCATCAAGCGGTGCCGACATCAACGGCGCGGCCATCATGAACGCGACCATGCAAATGCGCGAGCGCTTGAAGCCTGTAGCGGCTCGCATGTTGGGCTGTACTGACGCTGACGTGACGTTTGCCAACAACGAAGTGCACGGCGGTGGCAAGTCCGTCAAATGGGCCGACGTCACCAAGCAAGCCTGGCTCGACCGTGTGGGCTTGTCGGTGACCGGTTTCTACATGACGCCTGAAATCAAATACGACTTCACCACCTTGAACGGCCGCGCTTTCTATTACTACTGCTACGGCGCTGCCGTGAGCGAAGTGGAGATCGACACCCGCACCGGCGAGTGGTGGCTCAAGGCCGTGGACATCGTGCACGACGTGGGCCGCAGCATCAACCCTGCGCTCGACAAAGGCCAGATCGAAGGCGCCTACATCCAGGGCATGGGCTGGTTGACTATGGAAGAGTGCATTTGGGACAAGAAGGGCAAACTGCTCACGCACGGCCCCAGCACCTACAAAATTCCAGTGGCCGGCGATGTGCCTGAGCACTTCAAGGTTTCGTTGTTCGACAACGCCAACTTGAAACCCACACCGTTCAACAGCAAGGCCACCGGCGAGCCACCGTTGATGCTCGGCTTGTCCGCCTTCTTCGCCTTGCGCGATGCGGTGGCCGCCAGCGCCGACCACAAGGCGGTGGTGTACATGGATGCGCCCGCCACGCCCGAGCGCATCTTGATGGCCTGCGAAGCGGCCAAGGCGAAGGCGGCGGCTTAAGCGCTGCTGCGTTTCGCACCAAGCTTTTGTGCCACGCCACACCGCTGAAGTTTTGAACCAACTCCAACATGCCGAGGGTGTGTTGGTGTCGGTCGACAGCGTGCAGGGCTCGGGCCCGCGCGAGGTGGGGGCATGGATGGCCGTCTTCCCGCAGACCGTGTTCAACACCATTGGTGGTGGGCATCTAGAGTTTCAGGCCATCACAGAAGCGCGTGCTTTGTTGTCGCGGCCTGCGCCTTCTGCGAATGGCCATGTCGCATCGACACCCACACACGAAGACAGTGCGCTAACCACGCGCTATGCCCTGGGTCCAGCCCTGGGCCAATGTTGCGGCGGTGTGGTGCATTTGAAGTTTGAACGCATCAGTGCTGCTGATGTGTCCGTACTCAAGCAACGCTTGCTGGCCAACGGCCAACCGCTGGCCTTGTTTGGTGGTGGTCATGTGGGCCGTGCCTTGGTGAATGTGCTCAGCACCTTGCCCTACAACGTGCAGTGGATTGACAGCCGCGACGAAATTTTTCCTGCACAACTGCCATCCAATGTGGTGTGCGAACACTCCGACCCTGTGCAAGCTGCGGTCGCCGATGTGCCCAGTGGCGCAAGCGTGCTCATCATGAGCTTCAGCCATGCGGAAGATTTAGACGTGGTCGCTGCGTGTTTGCAACGCCAACGCCTGCAGGGTGATTTGAAATTCGTCGGCCTGATTGGCAGCAAAACCAAATGGGCCACTTTCCAGCACCGCCTGGAAGCACGCGGGTTCACCCCCCAAGAACTGGCTTTCATCACCTGTCCGATTGGGGTCGATGGCATCACCGGCAAAGAGCCCGAGGTGATTGCGGTGTCGGTGGCCGCCCAGTTGTTGCAGCAGCGCTGACGTTCAGTCTTTCATGATGTTGCGCATCAGCGCACGCACTTTGCCCAGCAGTGGCGGTTCGCTGCGTGAGGCAATGGTGACCAAGCCAAAACGTGCATTCGCGTTCAATGTCGGCGTGATGGGCAGTTCCACCAAATCGGGTGCAGACGCACGAATGGCCAGCACCACCGCGTCGCTGGTGCGTGCAACGTCCAATAAGCTTGAAATTTCTTCGCAGCGCAAATTGACCAACTGATCGGGATGGGCGCTGGGGCCAAAGCGCTCCATCAAAATACGCGCCACCTCATCGCTCAAAGGGGTGGAGGCGATGGGAAAGTCGCGCAGCAGCGCAAAGGGCACGCTGCGTTTTTTGGCTAGTGGGTGGCCCGGGCGGCACATGAAAGCGCCCGCCATTTCTTGCAAAGCCTCGACCTTCAAATCTGCCGAGGGTTGGAGTGAGCGGATGTCCAAAACCAAGGCGTCCAACAAGCGATCTCGCAGGGCTTGCACCAGCAGCGTGGTGCTACCACGCGAAATATCAATGTGGGCCTGCGGGTGTTCGGTGGCCATCAGCATCAGCAGAGGTGTCATCAACATCGCACCGGGTCCCGAACCCAGGCCCACGCGCAGTGGACCGATCTCACCTTGCTGCAATCGCCGACTGGTTTGACGCAGCTCGTTGGCCTCGTCCACCAAGATGCGGGCGCGCTGCACGATGTGGGTGCCAAAAGGGGTGAGCTCGTTCTTGCGGCCCACGCGGTCAAACAAAGGCGATCCCAATTCGTCTTCCAGCGCTTTGATGCTGCGGCTCAGGGCCGGTTGCGTGAGATGGAGCTTGCTCGCCGACTGGCTGAACGAACCGCTGGTGGCCAATTCGATCAAATGCTTGAGTTGAACCAGGGTCATGGTATGTCCAATCTATGCATAAAAGTTATATGAAACTACATAAAAATGCATTGGACATTATAGAAATCGGTTTTTAGGATGCAGCCATAACAACCATTTTGGAGACGAGACATGTCACATTCATTCAACCGCTGGGCCGCTTTATTGAGCGGTTTGTTCTTGGCGGGCGCAGTCTGCGCTCAGAGCTATCCCAACAAACCTGTCACCTTGATGGTGCCGTACCCCGCCGGCGGTTTGTCGGATGTGATTGCCCGCACGGTGAACAACACCTTGTCAAAGAACCTCGGCCAACCCGTGATTGTGGAAAACCTGGGCGGCGCCAGCGGCTCGATTGCGGCGCAAAAAGTGTTGAATGCACCGGCCGATGGTCAGATCATTTTTCAAGGTTCCCCCAATGAATTGATCTTGGCGCCTTTGGCGATTTCGGCCGTCAAGTTCAAGAGCGAAGACTTCCGTTTGGTGCAAATGATTGCCACGGCCCAAATCGGCTTTTTGGCGCGCAAGGAATTGCCCGTGAACAACGTGGATGAGTTTTTGGACTACGCCCGCAAAGAAGCGCAAGCAGGCCGCCCTATCACCTACGCCAGCGTGGGCCCTGGCTCGTTCTACCACTTGCTGGGCGAGCACCTGTCCAAAGTGACCAATATTCCGATGACGCATGTGCCCTACAAGGGCGCAGCCCCCGCCAACCAGGATTTGTTGGGTGGCCAGGTGGACATCTTCCTCGCACCCTTTGGCAAAGCGTATGACGAGTTGCAAAAGCAAGGCAAGCTCAAGGTTCTGGCCATGCTCAACAGCGAGCGCTTGGAGTCGGTCAAAGACTATCCCGCCATCACCGAGAGCAAGTCATTGAAGAATTTCACCTTCAACATCTGGACGGGCTACTTTGTGAAAAAAGAAACGCCTGAGCCCGTGGTGCAAGTGATTCACAAAGCCATCACCGATTCATTGGCCGATCCTGCCGTGCGTGCCGGCATGGATGCCAACAGCCAATTGGTGGCCAAGCCTTTGTCGCTGCAAGCAGTGGGCAAAGCCTATGTGGATGGCACCGCGCAGTTCCGCGCCATTGCCAAGTCAATCAATTTGCAACCCCAGTGATATGACCTATTTGCGTGATGCCCTGACCGAGCGCGTGGGCGAGTTCATCCAACTGCGCCGCGACATTCACCAGCACCCCGAGCTGGCATTTGAAGAACACCGCACCTCCGATTTGGTCGCTGCCAAGCTCGAGAGCTGGGGCTATGCGGTGCACCGCGGCTTGGGCGGTACCGGCGTGGTCGGCACCTTGAAGCGCGGCAACAGCGCACGCACCTTGGGTTTGCGCGCTGACATGGATGCGCTGCCGATTCAAGAAGCCACAGGTGTGTCGTGGGCCAGCATCAAACCCGGGCTGATGCATGCCTGCGGTCATGATGGCCACACCGCCATGTTGTTGGCTGCAGCCAAAACCCTGTCGCAAGACGTGGCGTTTGATGGCACCTTGAATTTGATTTTTCAGCCCGCCGAAGAAGGTGGCGGCGGTGCCGTGCGCATGATGGCCGATGGTCTGTTTGAGCAACACCCGTGTGATGCGGTCTTTGCCATGCACAACATGCCCGGCACACCGGTGGGTCACTTTGTGTTCCGCGATGGCGCTGCCATGGCGTCGAGCGATTACGTCACCATCCGCGTGCACGGCACGGGCGGGCACGGCGCCATGCCGCATCGCGCGGCAGATCCGTTGGTGGCAGCGGCTTCCATTGTGATGGCCTTGCAAACCGTGGTCTCGCGCAATGTCGACCCGTTGCACACGGCAGTGGTCACGGTCGGCGCTTTGCATGCCGGTCAAGCCAACAACGTGATTCCCGCCTTGGCCACCTTGGAGCTGAGCGTGCGCTCGCTGGACCCCGAGGTGCGACGCTTGTTGGAGCAGCGCATCAAAGCCTTGGTGGCGGCCCAGGCCGAGAGCTTTGGTGTCACCGCAGAGGTCGATTGGCGCCCTGGTTATTGCGTGTTGGTGAATGCAGTGGATGAAACCAATTTTGCGCGTCAAGTCGCGCTCGACTTGGTGGGGCCTGAGCGCGTCACCTTGCATGGCCCCGCAGTCACAGGCAGCGAAGACTTCGCCTTCATGCTCGAAAAAATACCCGGCAGCTATTTGCTGATTGGCAATGGCGACGGTGACTCTGCTGGCGCGTGCATGGTGCACAACCCGGGTTACGACTTCAATGACGACAACATCGCCACTGGCGCCTCCTACTGGGTTGCGCTTGTGCAGAAGTTTTTCGCCCACTAGAATGATTTGAAATTCACTCGACCTTGTGTCGACGTGTGATCGGGAGAGACTGCCAACGCCACCGCGTGCTGGGCAGCGCCGAAGGAGCAACCGCCCCGGAAACTCTCAGGCAAAGGGACCGGTCACACGCATCTATCTCTGAAGAGCTGCTGGCGCATTCGTCCGCCAGTGCACCGAAGGAGCAAGCAAACGCCTTGTGCTGTTTGTGAATCTCTCAGGTCAAGATACAGAGGGGGCGCATTGGGCACGCGGCTTGCGTGCTCGGCGCTCACACCCCTCGACGTTTTGAAAGCTCAATTTCCATGAAAACTATTGCAGTCATTGGTGGCGGTATCACCGGCGTGACCACGGCCTACGCCTTGGTCAAACGCGGCTTTGCCGTGACCTTGTTCGAACGTCATCGCTACGCCGCGATGGAAACCTCGTTTGCCAACGGTGGCCAGCTCTCGGCCTCCAACGCTGAGGTCTGGACCCACTGGTCCACCATCCTCAAGGGCTTGAAGTGGATGCTCAAAAGCGATGCACCGCTCTTGATCAATCCTGCACCGACTTGGCACAAACTCTCGTGGTTTGCCGAGTTCATCGCGGCCATGCCCCATTACGAGCGCAACACCGTCGAGACCGCGCGCTTGGCCGTGGCGGCCCGTCAGCATCTGTTTGCCTGGGCGCAAGAAGAGGGCATTGACTTCGACCTCAAAAAAGAAGGTATCTTGCATATTTACCGCGACAAAAAAGGTTTTGACCATGCGGGTTATGTCTCGACCCTGCTGGCCAAAGGTGGCTTGCCACGCCGTGCGGTGACGCCTGCTGAAATGAAAGCCATCGAGCCCACGCTGGCAGGCACCTACTACGGTGGCTATTTCACCGAAAGTGATTCGACGGGTGACATTCACAAGTTCACCAACGGTTTGGCCGCTGCGGCTGCACGTTTGGGTGTGCGCACCTTGTATGGGCAAGACGTGACATCGGTACAAAGTAACGGGCAACAGGCTGTGATCACTGTGGCCCAAGAAGAGGCAACGCCTAGCGTTCACACCTTCGATGGGGTGGTGGTTTGTGCCGGTGTCGCTAGCCGTGACTTTGCAGCGCAGTTGGGCGACCGGGTGAATATTTATCCCGTCAAGGGCTATTCCATCACCGTCAACCTGAACGACGAAGAAAGTCAGCTCGGCGCGCCCACCGTGAGTTTGCTCGACGACGAGACCAAGCTGGTCACCAGCCGCTTAGGCCTCAACCGCTTCCGCGTCGCGGGTACGGCTGAATTCAATGGCGTGGACCGCGACATCCGCGCTGACCGCATTCGCCCCCTGATTACCTGGGTCGAACAGTGCTTCCCACGCATCAACACCCGCTCGGTGGTGCCCTGGGCCGGCTTGCGCCCCATGATGCCCAATATGATGCCGCGCGTGGGCCGTGGCAAAGCGGCCAATGTGTTCTACAACACCGGCCACGGCCATTTGGGCTGGACCTTGTCTGCCGTGACCGCCGACATGGTGGGGAATGTGGTGGCCGAGTCCGCGGCACAGACGGTGCAAGTGGTCGGGACTTTGCAAACTGCTTGATGTGATGGACGCAAAAGCCATGTCGCGGCGTGGCTTTTGCTAGGGTTTTTCCGAGACTTGCCCGCTTGGCTTGGCGACAAAAATTGTATACACTTCGTGTCACCTGTCGCAGCGGAGCAGGCCTTGGTGTCAAGGCTTTGTTCGCGACCCTCGTGTTGTTCACAGCGCCCGCAGTGGTGAACAGCAAACATTGAATCAGTGACTGAGGTCTCGACATGGACGCATATTTTTTAGACTGGGCCAACCTGCTGTTGCGTTGGGTTCACGTCATCACCGCCATCGCATGGATTGGCTCCTCGTTCTACTTTGTCTTTTTAGACAACAACCTCATCAAACCCAACTCTCCTGACTTGCTGGAAAAAGGCGTCGACGGTGCCATGTGGGCGGTGCACGGCGGTGGTTTTTACAACCCCCAAAAATACATGGTGGCGCCCAAGAAGATCCACACCAAACTGCACTGGTTCTATTAGGAAAGCTATTCCACCTGGCTGACCGGTTTTGGCTTGTTCACCGTGCTGTACCTGTGGAACGCAGGCACGTTTTTGATTGACAAGTCGCTGATGGACTGGTCGCCTGCGGCGGCCATCACCGCTGCTTTGAGTTTCTTGGTCGCCTTTTGGTTGATTTACGACACCGTGTGCCGCGTGTTTGGCTTCCGTGAAACCGGCGAACGCATTGTGGCCCTCACCATGATTGTGGTGGTGGCGTTTGCCGCCTGGCTGTCGTGCCAGTTGTTTGCTGGTCGCGCGGCTTTCCTTTTGGTGGGCGCGATGATTGCAACGGCGATGAGCGCCAACGTGTTTTTCTGGATCATCCCAGGCCAACGCAAAGTTGTGGCAGCTATGACATCCGGCGTGGCCATGGATCCCAAAGAGCTGGCCACCCACGGCAAGCGCGGCAAGCAACGCAGCGTGCACAACACCTACTTCACCTTGCCCGTCATCTTTGCGATGCTGAGCAACCACTATAGCTTCTTGTACACCCACAAACACCATTGGGTCATCTTGGTGATGATGATGTTGGCAGGTGCCTTGATCCGTCAGTTCTTTGTGCAACGCCATGGCTACCACCTGGGTCGCGCCAAGAACCCGCTGCCCTTTGCGGTGGCTGGCGTGGTGATTTTGCTCAGCGTGATTGTGTGGATGCGCCCCGAACCTACGAGCACCGCCCCTGCTGCCGTGAATGCCACGCCGGTGACCTACGCCGAAGTAAGCCAAGTGTTTGCCCAGCGCTGCTACATGTGTCATGGTGAACAAGTGCAAATGAAAAACGTCCGCTTCGACACCGCTGATGGCGTCAAGCAACACGCCTTGGGTATTTACCAGCAAGCCGTGGTGACGAAACAAATGCCCATGAACAACGCCACGGGCATCACCGAAGACGAGCGTGCCTTGATCAAGCGTTGGTACGAAGCGGGCGCTGCGCTGAAATAACGCACCTGTGTGTTGATGCAACGTGTGGGGCACTCAGGTCGCTGTCTATACTGAGGCGACTTGAATTTACCCCTCACTTCTCGAATGAAACTGCGTCTGTTCTTGGCCCTGACAAGCGCCATGTGTTGCCTCACCACGCAAGCAGGTGAGGTCGCAGTTGCTGTGGCGGCCAACTTCAGCGCCCCGATGCAAAAAATTGCCAAGGCATTTGAGCAAGACACAGGGCACAAAGCCCAACTGGCCTTTGGGGCCACCGGTAAGTTCTACGCCCAAATTAAAAACGGTGCGCCGTTTGCCGTGTTGCTGGCTGCGGATGACGAAACCCCCAAGCGCTCAGAAAAAGAAGGCTGGGCCATCGCCGGTACACGCTTCACTTACGCCGTGGGTCGTTTGGCGCTGTGGAGCAAGCAGCCCAACTTCGTGGATGACAAGGGCGAAATACTGCGCAGCAACCGGTTTGAAAAATTGGCGATTGCCGATCCCAAGCTTGCCCCCTACGGCGCAGCCGCGATGGAAGTCATTCAACGCATGGGCGTGCAACCTAGCGTCACGCCCAAAATCGTGCAAGGCGACAGCATTGGCCAAACCTACCAGTTCGTCAGCACCGAAAACGCGCAGCTGGGTTTTGTGGCCTTGTCGCAAATTTCAATCGATGGTCGCATCAGCCAAGGCTCGGCCTGGGTCGTGCCACAAAGCCTGTACACCCCACTCAAGCAAGACGCGGTGCTGCTCAAGGCGGGCAAAGACAACGCAGCAGCCCTAGCGTTGTTGAAATACCTGCAAAGCGATGCTGTCAAAACCATCATCCGTGGTTACGGCTATGCCCTGTAAAGTGTGGGCATGCATTTGAGCGCTGAAGATTTCCAAGCCATTGTGCTGACACTGCAACTCGCCAGTGTCACCACCGTGTTGTTGCTGTTGTTGGCCACGCCGCTGGCGTGGTGGCTGGCGCACACGCGTTCAGCTTGGCGCTCTCCTGTGGCTTCCTTGGTGGCGCTGCCCTTGGTGCTGCCACCGACGGTGCTGGGTTTTTATTTGCTGGTAGCGCTGGGACCTCATGGTCCGATTGGCCAGTTCACGCAATCGGCAGGCTGGGGCTTGTTGGCGTTTAGTTTTTGGGGCTTGGTGTTGGGCTCGGTCGTGTATTCGCTGCCGTTTGCTGTGCAGCCCCTCGTCAACGCGTTTGAAGCCATGGGCCCACGCCCGATGGAAGTCGCCGCCACATTGCGGGCCAGCACCTGGGATGCCTTCTTCACCGTGGCCGTGCCGTTGGCCAAGCCGGGTTTTGTGATGGCCGCCATGCTGAGCTTTGCGCACACCGTGGGTGAGTTTGGTGTGGTGCTGATGATTGGCGGCAACATTCCCGACCAAACCCGCGTGGTGTCGACCCAAATTTACGGCCACGTCGAAGCGATGGAATATACGCAAGCGCATGGCTTGGCCGGTGTGATGTTGGTGTTCTCGTTTGTGGTGTTGTTGGGCTTGTCGTGGTTCAACCGTCGCCCGAATCGTCACGCCCATCGCCATCAAAAGGCGGGCGCATGAGCATCCATTTGCAGTTGGACCTTGCACGTGCCGATTTTGAGGTGTCGGTCGATGTGCAGTTGCCCGCGCATGGCATCAGCGTGATTTACGGGCCTTCGGGTTGTGGCAAAACCACCTTGTTGCGCTGTGTGGCTGGCTTAGAGCCATCGGCGCGTGGACGCGTGCAAGTGGACCATGAGGTATGGCAAGACGATGCACATGGGGTACGCCTGCCCACGCACCAACGCGCGGTGGGCTATGTGTTTCAAGAAGCGTCCTTGTTTGACCACTTGGATGTGGCGGGCAACTTAGCCTACGGCTTGCAGCGCAGCCGCAACCATGTGAGCGATGCCGTGTTGCAGCAAGCCATTGAGCTGTTGGGCATTGGCCATGTGCTCAAACGTCGCAGCCATGAGCTGTCGGGTGGCGAGCGTCAACGCGTGGCCATTGCGCGTGCCTTGGTCACGCAGCCGCGTTTGTTGCTGTTAGACGAACCTCTGGCGGCCTTGGACCATGCACGCAAACAAGACGTGCTGCCTTGGCTAGAAAAATTGCGCGATGACTTGAATATTCCCATGCTCTACGTCACGCATGCGGTGGACGAAGTGGCGCGCTTGGCCGACACCTTGGTGGTGATGCATGCAGGCCGCATTCAGGCCAATGGCCCGGTGGCCGAGGTATTGACGCAAGCCGACCTACCTGTGGTGGTGGGCGAGGATGCCGGTGCCTTGCTCACCGGCGTGGTGCTATGCATTGATACACCATGGCATTTGGCCCAAGTCGGTTTTGCAGGAGGCGCACTCTGGGTGCGCGACAGCAGCTTGGCAGTCGGTCAAACCGTGCGCTTGCGTGTGCTGGCCCGCGATGTGAGCGTAACCTTGGCAGCGGCCACAGACACCAGCATTCAAAACCACCTGCCCTGCGTGGTGGACGCCATCACGCCCGATGCGCACCCCTCACAAACCTTGCTGCGCTTGCGTTGTGGCGACACCGTGTTGCTGTCACGGGTGACGGCGCGTGGCGTGCATGCGCTGGGGCTGCACCTTGGCATGGCTGCATGGGCGCAAGTGAAGTCGGTGGCGCTGGTCAAGTAAGCGTTAAAACCACCAAGCCACCGCATAAGGAATCACCACTGCCCCCACAATACCGTGCAAGCCCATGCCGAGGCTGGCGTAGGCCCCGGCTTCGGCATTCACGCTGAACGCACGCGAGGTGCCAATGCCGTGCGCGGCCACGCCCAGCGCAAAACCACGCTGCCACCAAGCAGTGACGCGCAAGGCGTCGAGCACATAGCGGCCTAAGACGGCACCCAAGATGCCGGTGCTGACCGCAAAGATCGCGGTCAAGGTGGGCGAGGCTTGTACGCGTTCGGCAATTCCCATCGCAATGGGTGCGGTGACCGACTTGGCCACCAAGCCGCGCACCAGCGACTCGTCTACACCCAGCCAACGCGCCATGCCTACTGCGGTGAACACCGAGGTGATGCCACCTGCCACCAAAGACAACAGCAACACCAGCATGCGACCTTTGAGCGATGCAAAACCTTTGTAGATCGGAATGGCCAGAGAGACCGTGGCCGTGCCGAGCAAAAAGTGCACAAACTGTGCGCCCTCGAAATACTTGGCATACGGCATGTCGAGCAGGGTGATGCTGAGCGTGACCAGCAGCACTGCAATCAGCACGGGATTGGCCAGCGGATTGCGTTGGCCGCGCTCGTACAAGGTGAGGCCCAGCAGATACGCACTGAGCGTGAGCACCAAGGCCAGCAAGGGGCTGCCCGAGAGGTAGACCCAAATTTCAGAGATGGGCGGCAAGTGGACGGGTGAGTGCGCGGACAGCGGGGCGTTCATGGTGTCCTGTCTTTCTTGCTAAGAACTTTGAGCAAGCCCGCTGTCACCCCTACCGTGGCCACCACGCTCACCACCAGCGCAGCGCTGATCGCCCAAGCGTTGGCTTGTAGCAGCGGCAAGTAAAGCACCACGCCCACCGAGGCGGGAATGAACAACAAGCCCAGATGCTGCAAGATGCTGCTGCCGACCAGGTCAATGTGCTCGGGCACCTTGCCTCGCAGGCTGAGAAATATCAGCAACAGCACCAAGCCCAACACGGGCCCCGGAATAAAAGACAAGGCGAACTTAGAAAGCAGTTCGCCGAGTGCTTGGAAGATGAAGAGTTGAACCAGGCCTTGAATCATGGACCCAGTGTAGGCAAGGCTCCTCGAATTGACCAGTTAAAACAGTTGTGATGAAAACACCGTCATTGGCTTTACGCGCGCACATTGGCCGACCAGAAGTCCTCGGCGGCTTGGCTCAACATGGTCTTGTCACGGTAAAGCTTGATGACCATGGGGATGCACCCGTCGTGTAGGGTGGCTTTCACCAACCGACCGCTTGCCAAGTCTTCTTGGATCAAGGTCTGTGGCAACCAGGCCATGCCACGTCCATCTAGAGCCATGGTTCGAAGCACAGAGGCCAAGTGCGCGGTGAACACGGTTTCTGTCGCCCAGCCTGCAGAAGCAGAGCTTTGTGTTTGCGCCACGATGCGCCCAATGCCAGATTCGGCGCTGTAGCTCAGCAGTGGAGTTGGGTGTTTGTTAGCCCGGTTGCTAAGCAGATGCAGCGGTTTGCCGTTCTTCTTGGGTGCAGACACGGGAATAAGCACATCCTTGCCCACCACGATCGAGGGGTAGGCTTTTTCATCCAATGCACTGGCGGCATCGGCCTGTGTGTGGGTGAGTAAAAACTGCACTTGGCTTTCCAGCAGCATGGTTTCGCAGCGTTGCAGTACATCCGAAATCAGCTGCACTTGACCGATGGCCATTTGCGCTTCGAGTCCACGCAACCAACTTGGCATGAAGGTGAACGACAGGGCATGGGTCGAGGCAATGCGCAAGGTGTTGGCATTGGCTGGATTGAAGGCGCGCGCTTCGCCAGGAATTTTGGCAGCGCGCGTCAGCATGTCTTTGGCGATGCCATCAAACCATTGGCCTGTGCTGGTCAAGCGGGTGGGTTGTTGGCTGCGGTCAAACAGGGTGGCCCCCAACCATTCCTCCAAGGCCCGTATGCGTCGGCTGAAAGCGGGTTGCGTCATGTGCCGATCTTGGGCCGCGCGTGAAAAATTGCCGCTGGCAGCCAAGGCCAAAAAGTCTTCCAGCCAAGAGAGGTTCATGGTTTTCATGGGCGATGCTTTCAAAGCATGGGATGCGAACAAAACAGCATTGGTACAAATTGCAGGCGCCACTTAGCATGATGGCCATCCCTGTGGTTCATTGAGGAATAGAAATGAAAATCGTCGACATCCGAGAAGTTACCTTGCCGATCAGCTCACCGATCCGCAATGCCTACATCGACTTTAGCAAAATGACTTTGAGCCTGGTGGCCGTCATCACCGACGTGGTGCGCGATGGCAAGCCCGTGGTCGGCTATGGCTTCAATTCCAATGGCCGCTACGGTCAAGGTACCTTGATGCGTGAGCGCTTCATCCCGCGCGTGCTCGAAGCCAAGCCCGACAGTTTGTTGGACGATACGGGTAATAACTTGGACCCCCACAAAATTTGGGCCACGCTGTTCACCAACGAAAAACCTGGCGGCCATGGCGAGCGCTCGGTGGCCATGGGCACCATCGACATGGCCGTGTGGGACGCCGTGGCCAAAATTGAAGGCAAGCCCTTGTTCCAGTTGCTGGCAGACCGTTATGGCAACGGCCAACCCAACCGCAAGGTGTTTGTGTATGCGGCAGGTGGTTACTACTACCCAGGGCAAGATCACGAAAAACTCAAAGACGAAATGCGCAGCTACATCGACCGTGGTTACTCGGTGGTGAAGCAAAAAATTGGCGGTGCTTCCTTGGACGAAGACTTACGCCGCATCGATTCGGTTCTGAGCGTTTTGAAAGACGGGCAACGCTTGTGTGTGGACGCCAACGGTCGCTTTGACCGTGACACGGCCGTGGCCTACGCCAAAGCCTTGTCGCAATACGATTTGTTTTGGTACGAAGAGGCGGGCGATCCACTGGACTATGAGCTGCAAGCCACGCTGCGCAGCTATTACAAAAACCCCATGGCCACCGGTGAGAACTTGTTCTCGATGCAAGACGCCCGTAACCTGATTCGCTACGGCGGTATGCGCCCCGACCGTGATTGGTTGCAGTTTGACTGCGCCTTGAGCTACGGCTTGGTGGAGTACCTGCGCACGCTGGACATGCTCAAAGAGCATGGCTGGTCAGCCAGCCGCTGCATCCCGCATGGCGGTCATCAAATGTCGTTGAACATTGCGGCAGGCTTGGGACTGGGGGGCAACGAAAGCTACCCAGACTTGTTCCAACCCTTCGGTGGATTTCCTGACGGTGTGAAGGTGGAGAACAGCTACATCACCATGCCAGATTTGCCCGGTATTGGTTTTGAAGGTAAGTCTGATTTGTTCAAGGTGATGCAGGATTTGTCGCGCTGACGCACATACCCACTGCCTTTTTGCCTCTAGCCAATTTTCTAAACACGGATTGGATTGTTCAGCTGACCTTTCCAGGCACTCACAGTTTCTTTGACGAGTTGAGAAACGATGCGGCTTGCTTGCGTGAAGTGGCCTTGCTTGGGGTGTGCGAGCGTGACATAGCGTTTGAGATCTGGCGCTATCACTTTCGCTGCTTGCAGTTTGCCCATGCGAAGTTCCTCGTCGACTGAGAAAGGGCCAAGCAAGGCATACATATGCGGGTTAGAAACAATGATTTCCTTTTGAACCCGAAGTGAATCGGCCTCGACTTCTGCCATCAAACCAAATCCCTTGCTCTTGGCGGTTTCATCCAAGATGGATCGCCAGTGCGAGGGGCGCCTGGGTAAAACAAGCGGTAACCCTTCTAACCGCCTGAAATCGACGGTGTCGGCGTAGGTCAGTGATAGGCCTGGACATGACACCAGATAAGTGTTCGCTGTGGATAAAAGTGTTTCATCGCTGCCTGTAGGTTTCTCGTAACGAAACAAGATCGCCATATCGACGCTGCCGGTGTCTAGCAATGCATCGAGTTCACTGCCTTGCCCTTCGCGGATGTTGAGTTTGATTTTTGGATACTCATGGTGCAAGCGTTTGAAGATGTGTGTCATCAAAGGGTGCGCAGCAGAGGGCAGAACACCTATCTTGACTTCCCCCATCGGCACGCTGGACGCTTGTCTGATTTCTGCAAATAGCTCATCACTGTCTTGAAGCCAGCCACGCACACGTTGCTGGACATGCATGCCAAATTCTGTCAACACGACGCCTCTGCCTGTGCGTCGGAACAGGGCGCTGCCACAGGTTTTTTCAAAATCACTGATCTGTCTGCTGATGTGGGATTGCACGGTATTTCTATGAGCAGCCACTTTGGTGAAGCTACCCAGTTCGGCCACTTCTAAAAATAAGCGTAAGTCATTGATTTGCATGGGTATCCTTTTGGTATGCCATTTTAGGCATATCTGAAATCTCAGAATTCATTCTATGCAGATGGTTTTGCTGTGCCTAGACTCGCTCCTCATAGTTCAGACGCATTGATGGTCAATGCATGAAATAAAGGAAAAACGATGAGTTTTGTGAGTTTTGAAATCGCGGGTCACCCAAGCTATGGGGTTTGGAAAGACGAAGGCAATTGGCTCCAAGTGCCCGAGGGATTTCAAACCCAGTATCCAGATTTGAAGTCTGTCATTGCCGCAGAAAAACTGGACGAATTAGAAGCCGTGATTCAGCAAAGCGGCAAGCCGGTGGCGGCATCGCAAGCGCGCTTGGTGCCTGTAATCCCTAACCCCAGCAAAATTTTCTGTGTTGGTTTGAACTACAAAACCCACGTGGCAGAAACCAAACGTGCGGATAGCGAATACCCGGCCATCTTTACGCGCTTTGCCGACAGCTTGACCGCGCACAACGCGCCTTTGCCACACCCCAAAGAAACGCAACGCTTTGACTTTGAAGGTGAGTTGGCTGTCATCATCGGCAAAGGTGGTCGCAATATCACGCAAGCTCAAGCGTTTGAACACATTGCTGGCTATGCCTGTTTCAACGATGGCACGGCACGCGATTGGCAGCGTCATACGCACCAATGGATTCCCGGTAAAAACTTCCCACAGACAGGGCCACTGGGCCCTTTCATGGCAACGCGCAAAGAAATTCCAGACGTCAACAAGCTAATCTTGGAATCGCGTTTGAATGGCGAAGTCATGCAGCACGCGTCAGTGGCTGACTTGATTTACACCTTGCCTGTGATCATTGAATACCTCTCAGGTTTTACGACCTTGTATCCAGGCGATGTCATCGCCACAGGCACACCTGGTGGCGTGGGAGATCGTCGAGAGCCGCCTGTCTACATGAAGGCCGGTGATGTGATTGAGGTCGAAATCACAGGGCTGGGCACGCTGCGCAATGTTGTGTCGCAGGCTGCATAAAGGAATTTTGAATGTCTGAATCTAAAAACTCATTGCGAATTGCGGTTGACATCGGCGGCACATTCACAGACATGGCTTGCTTTGACGAGTCCACAGGTGCCATCTCGTTTGGCAAGGCGTTGTCAACGCATGGCGAATTGGTCACGGGTATCCAAAACACCTTGGACGGTGCCGGCGTTGATTTGAGCAACGGCTACTTGTTTTTGCACGGTTCAACCATTGCCATCAATACCTTGTTGGAACGCAATGGTGCAAAGACTGCGTTGTTGATTACCGAAGGTTTTCGCGACATCTATGAAATCGGTCGGGTCAACCGTCCTGATGCTTACAACCTGTTTTTCTCAAAGCACGAGCCACTGGTGCCTCGCTCCTTACGTTACGAAGTGTCTGAACGCTTGCGTGCCGATGGCTCATTGCACAAGCCATTGGATGAAAACGCGGTCCGCGAATTGGCAAGAGAACTCAAAGCCAAACACATCGAAGCCGTGGCTGTGTTGCTGTTGCACTCCTACCGCAATCCAGACCATGAGCGCCGTGTCAAAGCAATTCTTCAAGAAGAAATTCCTGGCGCATTTGTGACTGCATCCCATGAGTTGTCACAGGAATACCGTGAGTTTGAGCGCGTGTCGACCGCTGTCGCCAACTCGTATGTCGGCCCGCGTGTCTCTGAGTATTTGGGTGAGCTAGAGCATCATTTGAGCGACAAAGGCTTTGAGGGCGATTTCTATGCCGTTCAATCCACCGGGGGCTTGTTCCCTGTGGAGCATGCCCGTCGGGATTGTGTTCGCATGCTGGAGTCTGGACCTGCTGCGGGGGTGATTGGGGCGCAAGCCATTTGCGCTCAACTCGGCATGCCAGATTCGATTGCTTTCGACATGGGCGGCACAACAGCTAAGGCTGGTGTGATCAGTGAAGGTCGTCCTCTGACCACGGGCAGTGCGTTGATTGGTGGCTATGAAAAGGCCTTGCCAATTCAAATTCCCATGATGGATATTTTTGAAGTCGGCACTGGCGGCGGATCGATTGCGCGTGTGGAGTTAGGAAATTCGCTGCGCGTGGGGCCCCGCTCTGCAGGCAGCATGCCCGGCCCAGTTTGCTACGGTCGTGATGGCACTGAGCCCACTGTGACAGACGCAAACTTGATTCTGGGCCGTTTGGATGAGCACAACTTCTTAGGCGGCGAAATGCCACTCTACTTAGATCGTGCCAAGCAAGCGATGGAAGAAAAAATTGCCAAGCCCTTGGGCTTGGATACCACCAAAGCCGCCGATGGCATTTTGCGCATTGCTGTAACGCAGATGTCGCACGCCGTCAAAGCTGTGACCACTGAACGTGGTTTGGATGCTGGTAGTTTCACCATGGTGGTGTACGGCGGCGCAGGGCCCTTGCATGCCTCTGCGATTGCACGAGAAATCGGTATCCGCAAAGTTTTGATTCCACATGCGCCTGGCTACTTTTCGGCCTACGGCATGTTGTTCAGCGACTTGCGTTATGACTATGTTCGCTCGGTATTCCGCCGCCTGGATAGCTTGTCTTTTGATGAGATTGAAGCCTTCTACAAGGAAATGGAAGACGAAGGCCGTGCAGCGATTGGTGCTTCGCAAATTCGCCCAGAAGAAATTGTGTTCGAACGTGCCGCCGATATGCGCTATTTCGGCCAAGAGCATGCGGTGACAGTTGACTTGCCACATGAATTCTTTGTTAGCAAAGACCGTGCTGCCATCAAAAACCACTTTGATGAAGTCCATAAAGTTCGCTATGGCACATCTGCACCTAAAGAAGCGGCTGACATTGTCAGTCTGCGTGTGACAGTGCTGGGACGGATGAAAAAACCACCTCGTCATGCGGTCGAGTCTGGCCAAGAAAAACCAGAGGCACAAGCACTACGTGCACACAAACCTGTTTACTTCCGAAGTGCCGGTCAATTTGTTGACACGCCTGTCTATCGACGCGATCTGCTCAAGAGTGGCAACGAGTTTCACGGCCCAGCTCTTGTGGAAGAGCATGCTTCCACCACCGTGGTCCAACCTGGCGACAGCGTCAAAGTTGACTTGTACGGGAATCTTCAAATTTCTATCGGGAGTGACCGCTCATGAGCACGACTCAAGTTCAAAAATCAAATGCACAGGCTGTCGATCCTGTGATTGTGGAGATCATCCGCAACGGTTTGTTTGCCGTCACAGAGGAGATGAAAACAAACCTGATGCGTACGGCCTACAACCTCATCATTTATGAGGCGCTCGATTTCACCGTTGGTCTTTTTACCAAAGAGGGTGACACGGTGTCGATTGGTTTGGGTTTGCCGATGTTCATTCGAGGCATGTCTGAAACTGTCAAATCGAAGATTCGCCACTTTGGCTATGACAACATCCATCCCGGCGACATCTTGGTGACGAATGATGCCTACACCACGGGCAGTCACTTGAACCACTTCACATTCACAATGCCAGTCTTCCATGAGGGCGAACTGATTGGCTTTACCTGCTGCATGGCGCACTGGTTGGACGTGGGCGGAAGTTTGGGGCAGATCACGACCGATATTTACTCCGAGGGCATTCAGATCCCTATCGTGAAATATCAATCAGCTGGCAAAGTGAATCAAGATTTGCTCGACATCATTGCAATGAACGTCCGCATGCCTGAACGTGCCTTGGGTGATTTGCGGGCACAAATCACAGCCATCACCACGGGTGAGCGTCGATTCTTGGAGTTGGTGCAGCGCTATGGCAATCAAGACGTGCAAGCTTCCATCCTTCAGATCATGGACGCGTCGGAAGCCCTGGCGCGTCAAAACACCTTGTCTATTCCTGACGGTGTGTACGAAGCAGAATCTTTCATGGATGACGATGGCTTAGAGGTTGGCAAGCGCATTCCAATTCGCGTCAAGGTCACCGTCAAAGGCGATGAAATGGAGGTGGACTTGTCGGACGTGAGCAAGCAGGTGAAAGGGTTCTACAACTCAGGCTTCACAACCGGCATCGCTTGTGCGCAAGTGGCTTACAAGTGCTTGACTACGCCCACTGACTATCCCGTGAACGATGGCAGCTTCCGTCCTTTGAAGGTCATCATGCCGATGGGGACCGTCATCAGCGCGGAGCGTCCTTACCCGATGCGAGTGTGGATGACCTTCCCGATGACTGTGATTGACACAATTTTTAAAGCGCTGGCGCCTGCTATCCCTCATCGTGCGATCGCTGGGCACCATGCTGATTTGGTATTCCCGAACATCCATGGCATTTCACCTGAAGATGGTCGCTTGTTCATTGTGGGCATTGGCCCCTTGGGAGGCGGTTGGGGTGCCAAGTCTCGCGAAGACGGTGTGTCTGTGACGGTGTGTATCAACGATGGCGACACACACAACAGCCCAACCGAACAACTTGAAGCGAAATATCCCGTTCTGGTTGAGAGTTACAAAATTCGCGAAGACAGCGCAGGCGCAGGTGAGTTTCGTGGTGGCCTAGGTGCAGAGATGGTGGTGCAAGCCTTGTCCCCGTTCTCCGTGACCACTCGCATCGATCGTATGCATTGCAAGCCTTGGGGTTTGGAAGGTGGCGGCGAAGCGGCTGGCAATGGCATTGCCATTCGTCATAAAGGCGAGTGGAGCTCTGATTTGCCAAACGCCAAGATCTTCAACGTGCGCTTAGAACGCGGCGATGCCTACAAGATGTTGTCGGGTGGTGGTGGCGGTTTTGGCAGCCCATTCAAACGTGACGCAGATGCGGTGGCGCATGACGTTCGCGAAGGCTACGTCAGTCGCGAAGCCGCTGAAAAACTCTATGGTGTGGTGTTGGATGACAGCTTTGCAGTGAAGCCGTCTGAAACCCAGCAGTTACGAAGCAAAGCCCTTGCTTGAGTTAATTGACATGACTGCCGCTCAGCAGCAAGCTGCCTACCTATCCGGCCTTTGGAACCGGTTGTCAGGGCAGCATGTTGCGCTGGGGTGCTCATGCACGATGAGTGGCATGAGTGTGACGCTGGAAGACTTCGAGCATGACATTGCAGATTATTTATGGGCAGAGGGCGAGCGCTTGGGGCAGGCAGATGTCGTGGCCTTTTTGCTCTCGCCCGGCCCTATCGCTTCTCAAGATCAAGCCATTCGTGGCATCTTGCAGCGCTTGGAGGAAGAGGATGTCAGCGATGCAGTCACCCATTGGTTATTGCCACGCATGACGAAAACCATCGAGTCCTACGCCAAGCTTCATGGACCAGCACCCGAAGCCCCCTTGTTTGGCGGCTCATCTTCATGGCGCAAAGGCTACAGAGATGAAGACGGTGTAAGTTGAAAATTTAACTGGAGACAAACATGATTTCACTGGTAAAAAAAATGCTGTCGATTGCATTTCTAACAGCAACAGCGTTTGCATCGGCGCAGCCGAAATTTCCAGATGGCACGATCAAATTGATCGTGCCATTTGCTGCAGGTGGCGGTGTGGACAATGCCGCGCGTTTGATTGCCAAGCAGATGCAATCAAATTTGAATGTTTCAATTGTGGTTGAGAACAAACCCGGTGCCAGTGGCACGATTGGCGCTAAATTCGTTCAAACATCCAACGCTGACGGACAGACATTACTTTTTTCAGCATCGACACAGGCTTTGACGAAGCTGGTGATCGCGAATCCACCCTATGACCCTTGGACCGATTTTGCGTATGTGGCCCGAGTCGGTGAGGCACCTTTGTTAATGGTCATTGCGCCTACATTACCGCAAACAAAACTCAAAGAGGTGATGGAGGCTGCCAAACAAAATCCAGACAAATGGACAGCAGGTTTGCCTGCATTGGGAGCTGCCAGCCACTTGGCGACTCTGATGTTTGCCAAAGAAGGTAACTTGAACTTGACCATGACGGCCTACAAAGGCACCGCACCAGCACTGACTGATGTGGCGGGAGGGCACTCTCAAATCTTGATTGATTCGATCATTTCTTTGCAGACCATGGCCAAGGCAGGCAAAGTCAAACCGATCATCGTGACGTCTGCAAAGCGCAGTTCCGTGATGCCGAATGTTCCCACTGCCTCTGAGAGTGGCTATCCTAAGTTCGTCACCGAGTCTTGGTACGGCATCTGGGCGCCCAAAGGAACGCCGGATGATCGTGTTCAATTTTTAAATAAGGCGGCGAACGATGCCGTACGCCAACTGACGAAGTCTGGTGCATTCGAACAACTGGGCATTGAACCAGTGGTCGAGACCGTGGATGAGTTTAAAAAATACACGGGCAAGTACATCACTGACAACGCAGAGCTTTTAAAAGGTGCAGGTTTTAAACCCGAATAAAGAATCAAGCCACCCTCGGGTGGCTTGATTCTTTAAGCTGCATCCAAGGCCAACTGCAAGGCCAGTTGGTTATGCCGCTCAATCAGCGGCCCCATATCCACAGTCGTCAACTTTCCTTCGCGCACCACCACCCGTCCATTGACGATGGTGTAGTCGGCGTTGTCGCTGGCACAAAGCAGAAGCGCCCCTACGGGGTCGTGCACTGCGCCACCGGCCATGCTGAGTGTGTCGGTGCGGAACATCGCAATGTCTGCGCAGTAGCCTGGCTTGATTTGTCCCAATTCATGGGCGCGTCCCAATACCTGGGCGCCGCCGCGTGTGGCCAGGCGCAGGGCGTCACGCGGTGTCATGTCTGAGGGGCCCAAGTCGCAGCCGAACACGGTGCGTCCGTTTTCAATGCGAGGAGCTTCCAGTGCTTTGCCCACGCGTGCCAGCAGCATGGCTTGGCGCGCTTCGTTCAGCAAGTGGGCGGCGTCGTTGCTGGCGCTGCCGTCAACGCCCAAGCCAATGGGCACCCCGGCGTCCAACATTTTGCGCAGCGGCAAGATGCCACTGGCCAAGCGCATATTGCTGCACGGGCAGTGGGCAATGCCGGTGCGTGTTTTGGCAAACAAGTAGGTGCCTTCGTCGTCGAGTTTGACGCAGTGGGCGTGCCACACATCGTCCCCCACCCAGCCCAGGTCTTGTGCGTATTGCGCAGGTGTGCAGTTGAATTTCTCTCGCGTGTAAGCAATGTCGTGGTCGTTCTCGGCCAAGTGGGTGTGCAGGCGCA
>JACCDU010956870.1_pt1 | contig 24131 bp, 22 predicted proteins | sample 7446081 | NCBI WGS metagenome assembly JACCDU01 (sample SAMN15323447, study PRJNA562643) | freshwater metagenome | isolation source: river surface water | place: USA:Blue River Watershed | collected 2017-08-17
ATTTTTCTCTAAGAACATTCAATTCATTCTCTAGCAATTTCTTAGCAGACATTACTTCAGAAGAAGCAGAATATAAAGGATTTGTTGACATTAGATTGTCAATCTTGTTTATTTGTTCTTCGATCTTAGAAATATTTTCTATAACCTTATTTCTATCGTTGATCATGATGGATTTAACCTTGTTTTCTCCAACTAAGAATTCAGTTAATCCCTCAGAGATATCATATCTCATAAATTCTTTAACCATTGATACTGCCTGATTTCCAGTAACCTTGTAAACTGAATTCTCATTCATTCCCTGGTTAATCTTTTGTAAATAGATCTGATTGTTCCATTTTACTAGATTTATAGATAAACCTTCAAATACGTTAGATGTTATGCTCTTAGAAAAATCAAGTTCAACTATATTTTGGTAATTGGTATAAAGTCTCATGATATCTGAAACCACTTGTGTTTCATTAACTCCAAAGTATGTAGCTGATTCTAGACCTAATATTTTAGCAAGTCCAGAAGGGTCGCTAAACTTAAGTTTTCTTTTTCCTAAATAAACCGCTGTTTCTTCTCCTTCTTCTATGATTGTAACGATGCTCTTACCCAATTGAACAAAAATACCATTTTCGTTAACTTTAACGTAAGGTCTGTTGAAAGATTCGATTAGGTAAAGATAATCGGAAGAAAGACCTTGAACTTCTTTTCCTGATAACTTCTTAATATCTGCAGAATTAGTTTCAAAAACACCTCCACCTAAGTAGAAGATAGATTTATGACTACCTAACATAACAGGAGAGAAAACTCTAGATACTGAGGATTCCCCTTGGGATACCTCAGGAATTTCTAATTTTCTAGAATCAGTATTCTCGTTTACGTTTATAAAATTGATTAGATTTCTAACGATCGGATTAAATGACCATTTAGATACATTCTTAACCAATAAAGCATTAGATTTATTCTCTGAAACTAACCATTCATTAAGTACATCGCTAAGTTCTGAATAGAAAGAAGAGCTACCAGTATTTTTAATAGCTTCTAGAACTTTAGATACCTCGATCTCTCTAGATAATGTTTCTGCTTTTTCCTGGAGATTCTGTGAAACAGTTTTAACTGTATCATCCCAGTTTAAAGCTTGAATATCATTAATGAAATTATGAACTAGTGCAAATTCAGGCACTCTTTTATTAGATATGAGATTATGATATTGCTCACAGATAATTCTAGCCTTAGGATAGGTATAAATCGATGAAGATTTTATAGAATCGATAGATTCCAATACACCCAGATTATTAACCGAGTTAGATTTTAAAAACTCCTGAGATGATTTATCCAAAGAACTCATTTTTTCTAGATCTCCTAAAAATTCACTTCCTGAGTTTTTATCAGATGATTCATTTAATGAGTTATACGATCCTGAGTTTCCTAATGATGATCCTCTGTTTGAGCTATTCCAAGATTCCATAAGAAATTGTGCTGCCTTTTTAGAAGCTTCCATCTCTTCATTTCTAATAGCATTTACGTGGCTCTGAACGTTGCTTACGCTTTAATTAGATATATTGTGGTTATCTGGAGATTCCATCAATTGCTCCTTAGAAACAGATCCACCATTAAGGAAGTTTTCACAAAGAGCTTTGACTTCAGCAGATTTTGTTGTGTCTTTTAGCTTTTTTACCTGGTTTACGAATTCCATAGTTAAATTTTTTTTTCAAATTATATATCCAAACCGAATACAAAACTTTTACAGTATATATTTAATCCGATACGGATTTTAGTGTCCGATTAGCATCTCTAATCTTATTTTTATATCGGTGTGTGGATTGCAGAAGGTAATTCCACCGTCTTGCTGGGTTGTACCAGGCTTACTTAAGTTCCATCCCTCATAACCGGCATCAACAGTAGATATTCTCTTTCCGCTTAATACCATGAGTTCGCCCATGTAATATGTTTTACCTTGATATGTCCAGGTCAAATATTTTTTAGATTCTACTGTATTAGCTGGGAAAATTGCTTTTACCGCAATAAAAGAAACAAATCCGTACTGATCTGCAACATCTGGCTGGCTTAATAGATAGCAAGAAGATTCATTAACGATTGCTCTATTTCTAGCAAAATCCTGAACAACAAGTTCTAGATCGGACATGCTCAAATATTTTTGAGGATTATTTGTCCCTCCGGTATCCAATACTAGATTTCCTCTATAGAATCTAAATCCTTCAAGTACATCATATGGACATGTTATCGGTTGTGTTGCCATTTTAGTTTGCTACTATTACTGTTAACTTGACATTATAGTCAGTCGGGTTAGTGAATATAAATCCACCATTAGAGCTGTTAGCGTTACCTGTATGCCCATATGTTGAAAAGGGATCAACATCCCATCCTCTCCATTGAGATCCGTCCTTAACTGCTCCGGTAAGAACCATAAATTCTCCCATTATGTTTCTCTCGTTTGCTTTATAATCCCAGAAAAGAATTTTCTCGTCCTCGGTTGTTTCCGGTAAATAAAAAGCCCTGGCTATTAACATAGAAACCTCCCCGGTTGTTCCATAAAAAGATCCGGGATCAAGATTTGCAGAAGACCTAGGACCTATAACCATGGAGACTTTCTGAAATTCAGAAAAATCCTGTAGAGGATGGAAGAAGTCTACCAAATCTAAATAGTTGAGTGTCTGTGATTGCTGAATAACTCTAAAAGATTCCTTTATGAACTTTACCTCAGTAGGATCATTGAATCTCTTGAAAGTTGCTTCTACCCTTTCTAAATCCTGAGTTATCTCAGCTATATTGGTATATCTAGTTTCAAATCCTCCGGTTGATCCACCAAGAGGATCTAAAGGATATGCTGCACTACCACCAGCGAAAAGCTCGGATCCAATTTCTGAAGCACTTCCTCCGTAAAAATCATTATTTTGGTTATCTGCCAACTTGTTTTATTATTTTAATCTGCTTGGATCTTCGTATATTACATCCTTTCTAGCTTTAGATTCTGATCCCATTTGGGATTCTAAATCTGAAATTTCATCGGATTCTTTAGTAGATTCGTTTCCATTAAATTCGGAAACATCAGCCACACTAGGTTCATCCTTCTGGATCTCTATATTTATCTCTTCGACAACGGGTTCTCCTGTTGACTCCTGAGGTTTAATGTAATCTACTAACGACTTAATAAAGCCAAGAGCTACTAATGGAAGTATAGCACCACTTATTATAGAAAGTATCCTTTTCTGATAAATTAATTCTTCCTCCACTAGTCCAAATAGTTCTACCCAAGATGTGAAGTTTTCTAAGTGAGTATAAGCATAGTAAGTGTTTCCCATTGCTTGCATGCCAGTAAGAAGAATAAAGAGGATCCAAACCATGGTTTTATTCATCCTGTCTAATGCTATGAGACTAGCAAGTGAAGCTGCCGCGCCTATCTCGAAAGCGATTGCTAAAGATATAGCTAACCAGTCCGGATTTGATAATTTAAAGAAATCGATAACGTGTATGGTAGATATCAGGGATACAACCAGGTATAAACTAACAAATGTAGTTATAATAAACCCACGTATTAAATTATTTCTGTTCACCGGTATTTATTCTACTTTTTATATCAGATAAAGATGCTTTGCCCTTATCGAAATCGTCCTCATAGATCAAGAAGTTGAACATAGACTGATTCATTTCATATCTGACTTGTTCTGGAGTAACGATAGTGTTCTGAATAGAATCAGTTTTCTCTGTTACAACCTTTACATTTTTTTCCATTCTATCGATGTCTCTTCTTATCCCGCACTGTCTGAGAAAAATGACAAGCATAAAGAAAAGTAAGATGATCCAATAGTTTGCTTTAATTTTTTCTAGTATTTTCATAATAAATAATTTTACTGTGTATATATCCATTCCAAAAACTATGGAATACAAAAAAAGCTAGCTGATGCTAGCTTTTATTATTTTTTTGTTATCTTAACCTAAAGTAATACCCTGCATTGCAGCAGCAAGTTGTTTTTCTAGATCCTTGATACTTGAAGCGTCCGTCTTAGCATCATTTAAAGCTTGATCAAAAACTTTATAAAGACGAATAAAAGCTTCTGCGCTTTCTACTCCAGTTCCCTTAGATTTGCTAAGGAAATAGTGACTTGCTTCTAGAGGTAAGGCACCTAGGTAAATTACACCATCTTTAATTCCCTCTTTTTTAATTCTAGCAATTTGTTTGTTTATTTCAACAACACCTAAAGCCTCTGTAGAATTCCATTCAGCTTTTTCTTTCATGAAATTCTCATATTCAGTAAAAAGAGAATCAGAGCAAGTTACAGCATAAACTTTGCTTTTTAACTCCTCTTTCTTTTCCTGGATTTGATTTTCAATACTTTCGATTAATTCCGAGTCAACAACTACGTTATTTTCGAATGCTCCTGATTGTGTTGTTTCGAAATCAACAACTGATGATCCACCTGGCATTCCTTGCATTCCTTGCATTCCAGCTAGATTCGGGTTTAATTCTTCAGACTTTTTCTTTGCCATTTTTATTATTTTTTATTGTTTTAGATCGATTTACTATTTTTGTTTCTAAGCTATTTCAAAAATATCAAATTCTGTTCTATTCTGGTCTAAATATGCTCTTAGTGGTTCTCTTAAATCTTTAGCAGGATAGATCTTAGGATCTTCCGGTCCTAAATGAAGCAGGAATCCGCTCTCAGTCTCTATACCAATCTCCTCCAAGATAAGACGATATAGACTTATCTGGATCGAATATTCATTATGATCATTCTCGTAAAGATTATGAAAAGGTCTAAGTAATTTTTTAAATCTCCCTTTTGGGTGCTTGTCGTCCTTAAATTCACCGTTGGTTTTCCAATCCCCTATTATCAGATGTACCTTTTCATTCAATTGGTCCCATAGAAGTAAAGGCTGATCTATTGTTCCCGCAAGTCTCCATTTTTTAGAAAATATCTTAAGTTCCGATTTTAATGGAGTTAGCTTATGTAGCCTTTTGTTATAGACATCCATAAATTTTAAGACCCTATCCCTAACATCAAGATCCTCTGGAATTTCCGGATTTTTTCCCATCCAGAAATCCTCTATAAACTTGTGTACGTCAGTCCCCAGACTTCTGGAAACATCTCCCTTTGTTTGCCATTCATTTAATACAACAGAAACATCTACGCCTCTTTCATCTGCTTTTCTCTTCGACCAATATTCTCTATCAAATGGGACTTTAAATACTTTAAGAAATGTGGTGACAGAATCGTACTTTTTTCCAGCGTACCGGTAAACATGAGATTCCTCGTGGAAAGTAAAATTGGAGTCAGAGTATATTTTTAGCCTTTCCTCAATTTCCCTTTTTTTCAATTCGATTAATTCTTGGGACATTGAGATTAGCTGAATAGTGAAAATATTTCCGTTCGGTAATAGAAAAATAAAGAGATAGCAAATATTTCCAGAACTAGCCTTAGTATCCAAAGCCAAGTAATGCTTCTGAATAGGAATTGATACACTACCAAGTATGATTCATCGTCTGTTCCTTTAACAGGTTCTATCCACATAGTAATAATCTCTTCAAGATTTAAAGATTTCAGATATTCGTTAATTGGTTTCAATTCCTGGACTACAAAAGATGGTCTAGATTCTCTTGGAAGATCCACAGAGGCCAAAACCTGGAGAGGAAGATTGATCACAGTGTAAACTCTATTCAGTGAATCTCTTCTTAAGTTTTTTCTTTTCCACATAGGGGATTCTTTCTCCTCCTTCTTTATAATGCGGGAATACTCTCGATAGAGCCTTATCTCCTTTATAACTTTAAAAATCCTGAACATACCCTTTTCTATATTATATCCTAATTGGATTTATTGTTTCCGCCCATCTTTTTACGGATTTTTCCTCTGGCTCTTCTTATTCGGGTAGCTATGGATCTTTTCTTTATACCGTACTTCTCGGCGATGTCCTTGTACTTCATGTTATGGATTTCCCTGTCTATCATGATATCTCTATATAGATCGGGCAACTCCCTGATTTCATCCAATACAGATTCGTAAATTTCATCTACTGAATTCTCCTCTCCAAATATAAAATTTCCTGGATCTTCCTCCATCAAATAAACCCCTCCTAAATCGCCAACACTGTTTTTAGCTGAAAGAAAATCGAGCTCTGCTTCATTGTGAGAAAAATATCTTTTCCTAGATTTTAGTAACAGTAGAGATTCGTTCCTGGCTATGTTATAACACCATGTAGAAAAATTACCTCTTTCCTTATCATACTGATCTATCTTCAGCCAAATTTTTGCCATCGTGTTAATAAAGGCATCCTGTGCCAATTCGTTCTCCTTCACTATAAGAAAACAATGGTTTAATACGCCGGGTCTAAGTCTGTCAAATAACGGTTGGAATTCTCTGTCTGATCTTGTTTCCATAAAATCCTCGGCGAGTTTCTGTATATTTTTCTCCATGCAACAATTAAATATTTATTTTTATTATCTCTATTCCTGCCTCAGCAAGAAAGGATATAGATTCAGTTTTTCTGTAAATCTGATTAAAAACTACTCTTTTTATACCAGATTGTATGATAAGTTTTGAACATTCATAGCAAGGAGAGAGTGTAACGTAAAGGGATGATCCCTCTGAACTCTGAGTCCCTCTAGCTAGTTTAGTAATAGCATTAGCCTCTGCATGAAGCACATACGGTAGAGTCACATCGTCAATTTCGCACTTATTCGGGAATCCGGACGGAGATCCGTTGTAGCCATCAGAAATTATAGCCTTATTGTTTACAATTAAGCATCCGACCTTCTTTCTCTCACAGTATGAATTTTTTGCCCAGCTTTGCGCCATTTCTAAGTATATCTTATCACTCCTATGATCAATTATAAGGTCAGAAGTGTCAGAAGTAAACCCCTTAAAGTAAAATGATCCATTATTATCTGAAAATTTTACAATTTTCCAGTTTGGTTCCTGTAAAAACTCGTCATTTAAGAAAGATAAGTCCTTAGACGTGATAGCTTTTTCTCTGCGCATATAAAATTACTCCATGAATATAGTCGCCAAATATAACTATACGGTTGGAGAAAAAAAAATTTTATTAGATTCTTCTGGAATTTGGTCTATAAGGTGATTCAATAGCGGATACCGTTAAGGTACCTTCTAATAATGATGCCATTCTAAATAGTGCCGATTTAATATCATCTATATCATTTTTTGATATATTTGTTTCGGATTTAGATGAACTTTTTTCAGATGACTCCTGAGATTTTGTCGACGATATAGTCTCTTTATCTTTAATTGAAGATGCACTTTGATTAGCCTTATCCTGCTCTGCTTTTTTAGATTCAATAGATTCCTCAGAGGTTGATTTTTTCTCTTCCGATTCTGATTTTTTCGGAGCTGCTTTTTTAAGAGGCAATACGTTAGAAACCAATTCTGGTTTTTGTAAAGATTTAGCCAGATTGTCGGAAGAAAGTTTTATACCGCTCTCGATTGCTTTTTTTGCTAAAGGGCTTTCGGTTTTTATGTTTTTAGAAAGTAATCCAGCTCCCAGTGTAGTAGCTTTTGAAATCATATCCCCACTTAGCGCTTTCTTTCCGCTTTCCTTTAGATTACCAGTTAAATCACTAAGCTTCTCCTTTCTTTCCGAACTCTTCTCTAGCTTTGATTCGTTCTTTTTGGTCTTAGCTTCCTCTTTGGCTAATCTCTCTTCCTCTTTCTCTTTCTTTCTCTTTTCTTTTTTAGATAGCTCTGCTTCTGCAGTAGGGGCTAATGTGGATTCAGATTTCACCGGGGTTGACAACTTAGCCACATCCTCCTTAGTGAATGTTTCCCCCTTACCTTCCAGTAAACTATCTATAGTCTCGGGTGATTGATATCGGACACGATCAATCCAATCCTTGACGTCACCTTCCAGAAATTCAGGAAACTCCTCATAGTGGTCAGGATACTCACCGAGAAGATAATTTTTGTATTTGGATATCTGTTTTTCTGTTGGTCCCTTCTTTTCGGTAAGCTTCTGATCTGCAGTTACTAGTTTTTCATTGGGAATTACTTTACTTCCCTCTTTTAGTTTAACAACCTCAGGTCCTCTTTCTCCAACTAGATAGCTACCAGTTTCATCAACCGGACCTCCATCTGCAAAAGCTCCAAGTAGTTTCTTTCCTATACCTCCAGAGACAACATCCTTTATTTTACCAACCCCCTTTATGTCTCCGAGATTTTTACCAAGATCTTTTATCCCACCCAAATCCTTAGATAGATTCTTTATTCCACCAAGTGATTTAGAAATATCGACAAAACTTTTAGGTATATCCTTAAGACTTTTTATATCTCCCAGATTTTTACCAATTTCACCAAATGATTTGGTTACTCCCTTAAAATCTTCTCCGATCTTTTTAAAATCTAAATCCTTTATGTTTTTAGATATGTCCTTAAATTCTTTGGATATGTCCTTAAAATTTAGGTTTTTTAAATTGGAAGCAATATCCTTAAGTCCCTTATCGGAATCTGAATTAGCTTTTTGTAATTGATCGGTGCTTTCAGTATTAGTTTTTACCGCACCTGTTAGCTTCTCAATATTTCTACTGAGATCTAACATCTGGGCTGTTAATTTAGGATCTGACATATCTGTATATATTTAGATCTACTTATTTAGATGTAAAACTAAATAGCTGTGTTACGCCTCCCTCAGATTGTGCTTCTGCATTCTCTTTCTCTATGGTATCGTTTAATTTATCGATCCATATTTGATATTCATAGAAAGGTATAGATTCCAACCAGTTTGGATCTAGCTTATGCTCATACCAAAGCCTAAATTTAATATCAAAGAAGTTCTCTAAAGATATCTGAAATAAGGAAAAAAGATCTGATCCCGCCGGGAAAGGTAATATCAGCGGTGACCTCCTCATCACCGCAAACTGGACATTTCTGTTTCGCCTCTAACTTGGTTCCTATTTTAATCTTCTCCGATAGTCCAAAATATAAGCTATATTCCTCTTTACTCCAGAAATCAGATTCCTTAAGTTTGATCTTAATCTTTTCTTGGGTTAGATCTCTCCACTCACTAAAGATGAAAGGAGCAATCTGGATAAATCCTTCATCTATCTGATTGTTTTTTAGATATTCGCTTCTAACAAAATCAGAGATAGCTTGTGTTACACCTATACTCGGGACCGACATCTCTATAGATTTACCAGTTCTTTTTATTGTAAATATGAAGCTTCTTGTCTCCTGATTATAGTATTTCAGGATATCACCTTCTATGTCATAAGCACTTAAAACACCTGTTCTCAATTCAATTCCTTCGTTGAATGGACAGTCTGGTGTAGATTTACACTTTTTCTTCGGTTTTAGAACTATTGAATTTTCACCTCTAACAAATGTTAAATCCCTTATGGCCATGATAACAAAAAATCTATCTTCTTGTTTTAAGTCCTTATAGGAAACAACGCCCTCACCAGGAAAATCCATTCTGAAGCATCTATCCAAAATGTAGCTAAGTTTTTCTTCTATGTCTAGATTATCATCTTCGTCTATAGTTGAAAAATGTCTTATCTCTTTTACCTCAGCAGCTCTTATTGCAATCCTTGTTTTGTCCGGGTAAAACATACCCTTTGATGGGAGAATACTGACTGGAAGGTTTTTCCATCCACTGTCAAAAGCTGGGGAATCTGAAACGGTTTGAGCTTTTCCAAAAGAATTTTTGCTAACACTCTGATCTAAACCAACAACATTTATTTTAGGGTCTTGCTGATTTACATTTCCAATAGGCTCAGGTTTAGGATCTGCCTGTTTAATTTCTGGAATTTGCTGACCCTCCTCTTTTTCTATTGTTGTTATAGAAGATTGCTCCTCAGTTATCGGGTCATCGTATTTAATTCCTCCTTCGATTTCTTTCATTTTTAAGATCTGCTCCGGAGATAGTCCATTATTCATAAGATTTTTCTTTTTTCTATTATATAACAGGAAACAAAAAAAGAGGCCAAAAAGACCTCTTTTTTTTAATATTTTTTTGGTATTGTTTATTATAGGAAGGTATCTTCCCAGTAATCACATATCCAGCTTGCACTAAGATTGTAGATTGCAGGAGTCTCGTAGTCTAGCTCCATTGCATTTATAGCTTCACTTAGAAAGCATGAAGGTATACGAATTCTTCTAAAAACGTCTCCCCTTTTATTGAAAACTTGAATAACCATAGATCCAACATAATCAGATTTAAGACCCATAGCTCCAGTTAAGGGATTATAGATTAGATCCGACCACTGTCTAAGAATCTTATATACTGTCATCGAATTCTGGTCGTTAAGGTTGACCTCGAATTCCATTGAAAGAGTCATATCAGAAGTAGAAGGTTCGCCTCCAGCATATCTTCTAGTAGCAAACTTATAGTTTTGCTCTATGGTTGCTGCAGGAGCAATATCTACTGCTAATCCAGTTATGGATTTAACCTGTTGAGCTAATATACCCTCACCATTAAAAGTAGTAGAAGCATCTACTATACCAGCAGGTGGGTTTATTATAACCTCGAACTGATTTAAATAAACCGGTTCAAAGTTATTTATAGCTGCTTTTGAATTGGTAAAATGTGGTAGTCCTGCCATTTATTTAAATTCTTTTTATAGGAATAAATCCTCCCAATAATCAACTGCCCACACCATATCATCAATCTTATATAAATCGGTTGATGTGTAGTTTAGGTTCATTGGCGAAATTGGTTTAGTTGGAAAGCAATCTCTGCATGTAATTCTTCTAAAAACATCTCCTTGCTTATTAAAGATGTTAACAACTATTGTTCCAACGTAATCGTTCTTTAATCCCATTGCTCCAGTAAGTGGATTATAGATTAGATCCGACCATTGTCTCAATGTTTTGAAAACGTACATTGAATTGTCATCGTTCAAGTTAACAGAGAAGCTAACACTAAGATCCATAAAAGTCTGATCTGGTTTAGCACCAGCGTAGTTTCTCTTAGCAAACTTAAATTTCTGTGTAGATAATCCAGGGTTTTTATCCAAAGAAAGTCCACTTACCTTGGATACGTGCTGAAGTAAAATTTCACCACCGGCAACAGCTGCCGGTGGGACAATAGTAACTTCGAACTGATTCAGATAAACAGGTTCGAATCTGTTTATTGCTGATATCGAATTTGAAAAGTGAGATAATCCTGCCATAATTACTTATATTTATCTGCCTTCTTTAAATCTCTCCAATTATACGAACTGGGTAAATCCTCCAGAAGCTATTCCTCCAGTTCTTGTAACTGTAATCCTATTTATGAACTTCTGAATTCCTCTAGCAGGTTCAATTATAACGTCTATAATACCCATGTTCATATCTATGATTGCAGGAGTGTTATTAGAAGCATCCATAATTGTCTGGTAAGCATAAATACCTCCACCAGCTCTAACACCATCTAGGTAGTTGTCTACTAATGTTTTGATTTCTAGTCTGATTGAATCTTCGTTGAAATCAAATAGGTAGTTAGCCAATATCTCCTGAACGTCGTTTTCTACACTAATCAATAGATCTCTAACGTGAACAAGGTTGAATGCTGAATTAACTTGCTGATAAGCTGTTTGGTTACCGAATATAACTACTCCAATTCCTCTTCTCTTGATGATTGGGTTAATACCGAAAGGTTCCAGATTTGCTCTATCCTCTTCAGTAAAGTCATATTCAACTCCTACTATATTTCCTCCGCTTATTACTCCTCTTTTTTGACCTGCGATGATAGCATAAGGCTCACCGTTAGCAAATTTTCTAAGGAAGTTATTAGAAACGTAAGCTGCAGGTGGCACCTCAACATTTCTGTTTGTTTCCCTTACTGTGATGTAAGGAGAATAGAATGCGGCATATTTAGCTCCATCAGCCTCACTAGGTAAACTGAATGTGTAAGATGGATTCAAAGATAAGTTACCACCATCTGCTATATATGCAGTGTTTAGTCTTGGATAAGGATTAGCTGCAGTAGGAGCATCGGTAAATCTAGGATCAGTGCTAGCCCTAAATTGTGCCATAGAAGGAGCATTTATAATCGCCAATGCCTGTTGTCTTAACATAGCCAATCTAGAAAGCTGGTATTTAGTATTTGGTAAAATCTGACCAGAGAATGTATCGATAATGTATCGGTAAGATATAACATCCTTAGCTGCTAATGTCTTAGCGATGTTAGTGTTGTACATAACATCAAGAATCTCGGATATTCTAGCATCACTTCCGTTAGGTCTGTGCCAGTCTGTCATGGTGAATCCACTCAAATATGTAAAATCGAAAGATCTTGTAAACTGAGCTATCGATTTAAATTTCTGAACTCTAACACCTGAACCTGATGTATAGTAAAGAACAGGCCTAGCTGAAGTTACTCTATATGTTCCTGCGGTAGTTGTAGCCGAAACAGTGGTAATTTTAGCCAATCTGTTTTGTCTATTTCCTGTAGAAGGCTCACAGATATCAAGATCCGTTGAAACAACTAAATCACCAACAGAGAAAGGAGCATTTCCGTTAACATCCTGAGTTACTAAGAAAGTTGTTACGTCAATTCTTGTACAATCTACAAACTCGTTTATTGCACCTTCCTGAGAAACTATATCAGTGTTTTGAGTACCTACAGGTAAACCTACGTTATTTGATGCGTAAGGTGTACCAAATGCAGCTATATTTGTTATTGTGGTATTAGCCAAAGAAACATTGGTAAATGCTCTTGTGTTAACAAAGTTAAATTGATCTCGGTCAACGGTTTGTTCAAATCCTAGATATTGTACTGCAGATCCGCTGCTGTTAACCCATATTAAATCTCCATCAGCAATTTCAGCATACTTATTATCCTGATACAAAGAAGAAGCATTATAACCAACTAGCACATTAGAAACTCCAAGAGGTGCGTTAGGTCCTGTTACCCCTTCAGGAGTAGCTGTACTCACGATATCAACATAATCAGAATTACCAAATTGGTAAGCATTCGTGTAGAAAGGTTGATTACTTCCAGATGCTCCTGTGTTGTAAGAAGTCAAGTTGTAAGTAGGGGTTACTGTAATACCCTGAGATCTGTAGAATCCTGTATCTAATGGGTGGGTAAAGAATATTCTTAATTCCCCGGATACGTCTTTAGTCCCGGTAACTTTTAATTTAACTAAGTCACCTTCAGCAAACTGATTTATTAAACCTCCAGTTAAACCTCCGGTATATCCAGATACAACACCAAGGATAAACTTCTGATCGTTTGAAGAACTTACAGTTAAGAATGTTTTAAGCTCATTTTTTTGAGCAGCTGTTTGTAAATATCCAGCAGTACCGCCAGTACCAGACGTCTGAAGGTAGTGTAAGCCTCCGTCGTAAGCATTAGGATCATACGGTGCAAAAGATTGATAAACAACCCCTGCTGTAGCTCCAGTTACTCCGGTTAAAGTATAAAGGGTACCAACTTTAGCACCCGACGTATAAACGCTTGCTCCGGTTGGACTAACAAATCCAGTAGCTCCTGTTACACCTACTACATTTTGAGTATATAGGTAATCCGCAACTAGAACTTGATCATAGCTTAAGAAATTAATTCTAGGACTAGCTAGATCGCTATCCCCTGTTAGCTCATCAATAAGGTGATTACCAACAAGATCTATTTTAGATCCATTTGCACAAATATCATCAAATGCCTGTTCGTCTATAGCACAGAATAAACCAGTTGATGGTGTACTGTTGTTAATTAAAGTCTGAACATATTGATTGACTCCATTCAAATCAACGAAATCTGGTATGATACATCCAGTAACAGATGTAACTATTGAAACGTCTGGATTTGAAAGGAAATCGTCTATCCTGCTCTTAATAAATCCGTTCTCAGTGAAGTAAGTGCTCCATTGAGGATCTATAGATAAAGCCTGATAGTTGGTCCAGTCCCCATATACTGCTATAACGTCGATGAAATAGTCAGACATGTAATCAAACGGGTGCATGAACGTAGGAACGTTATTAGCTCCATACCAGTCTATCGCGAATATATCGTAACCCTTTAAAGGTTTAGAAGAATCCGTAGATTTTCTAACTATAATACTCATTGGGGATTTACCCAAGTTAACCAAGCTAAATAATTTACCCTGGTCAGCAACACTAAGTGTAGCCAAGAAATAGTTAGGATCAGCAAACCAGAATCTCTCCTTATTATAGTAGGAGGAGTAAAGTCTACTAGTTACAACACCATTATACTCTTCGGTGTCAAGTGAGTATGATTGGTAATCAACTTCATCAGGGTTAGCTGAATCAGTATCATCGTTTAGTCTCAATAAGTTCAATGCAAACACTGGTCCTGCATTTAAACATGTTAATATAGATCTTTGGAAAAAAGACCCTTTATTTTCTAATGATCTATCGATGTCACCAAAAATAGAAATTAGCGTAGTTACGTCTGGGATATAAACCGGTGTATTAAAAGGTCCCTTATTAGAAAATCCTACCACTAGACGAATTGTCTGTGAAGTTAGGATTACGTTTTGGGACGCATCAAACTCTAGGGTGTAGACTCCAGATGCTCTAAACTGAGAATAGTCTATTTTTACCTTATTTGCCATTACATTAAAGATATTTTTGCTTCTAGACTATATATCAAAAACAAATTGGAATTATTGGGGAGGTTGGATAAATATCATTCCTACAGTAGATTGTTGAAATCACCATAGCTTTTTCCGTCCTTAGTAGAGTAACCTTTCTCCTCTTCATTACCAAATCCGGACTCAAGTTTTTTAATAATCATAGTCTTATAAGAACTCTCTTCCAGTTCATCGAATACCTCCCCTACCATTTGATTAAAGTCATATCCATCAAACAAACCAGGAAGATTTACCAGTGTCATAGCAACATCATCGTGCCCGCTCTGGCTCGAGTACGTGCCCGAATTATTTAGACCAAAAGTAAAAAGTTCAGGGATAGTCCATTTTTTATCATTGACCAATATTCTATCCTTTCTTATCAAGCTTCTAAGAAGCTCACAATATTTCATTTTATTTTTTTCGTTGTACTTGATTCCAGGTTTTAGAACTCTTGCAGATTCAGTATGCTTCGTAAAAAGAAACATCTCGTCATAGAAATCATCCCTTTGCGAAAGCTTATCGTAAACCAATTCACCCTTATAGTTCATCTCTAAAGCAATCTTAACACGATCAACTTCAAAAACTTCAGAGCAAAGTATCTGCAAAAGCTTTGTGATGTCCTCTAGTTTGATCTCGTTATCCCTAAAAACACCAACCTGTACCAAACCAAAGAAATCCGCTTCATCCTCGTACTCGTCCATTTTTTCGATGACGATCTTGGGCAGAGGCGTAACTTTAAATATGTTTATGACGGTAAAATCTCCTTTAGCACCACTACTAAGATCGACAGAAAAAACAAATTTCTTGCCAGGAAGATTTGCCTTATCAAGATCGAATTTAGGATGCCATATAAGATTTTCATAGTTAACATCAGCATAATGGAGATTCGATATTTCTCTCCATTGATATTCTACCTCGTTGTTTCTTATTTTTCTAAGCTCATCGGATCCCAATAAAAGACTGGAAGAACTAAGAAACTGGTTACCGTATTCCTGATTGAAAAGTTCCTCACTTCCCAAGTTACCTATCTCCCTCTTCTTCCACTCATCGTCTCTTCCGGGAACCTGCCACCAGTCTACCCTTATTGGATTAAAACTATTTTCACCTGTTAATGCACCCTGATAAATCTCGTAGAATTTATTCATCCCATTCGGGGTTGAGGTGATGATAATTCTCGAAACCTTAGAGGACGATACCGTTGGATAGGTGGATCTAAAGAAAGCCTCAATAAAATTAGCATTAATGTGAGCGAACTCATCCATGTATAGGAAGTGGATGGTAAAACCGATACCTGAAGTTTTAGTAGTGGTTTTAGCTAATACTCTACATCCGTTATCGAATCTCATGGTCATCACGTTATTAACTACCATTCCAGGCTTCATATAGAAAGGAAGTCCCTTGATAATAGCTTTGATCTTATCCATCAACTCTTCCGCTGTATCCCCAACGTTGGCAAGAATCATCGCGTTTTTATCGTGATTGAATAAGAGGTACCAAACTAATATAATTGAGGAAGTTATTGATTTACCAACCTGTCTAGGTGCTAAGAATATATTAAATCTGTGATTTTGATATTCTCTTAAAACTGAGCTTTGATAATCTCTTAATCTTATGTAATCCAAACCGGTATCGGTCATTACCTTACAATACTTAGCAAAATAGCTGACGTCCTCAGCACATTTTTTCATCTCCAAGATTTCTTCCCTGGTATACTCCCAAAGAATATTTGATCTTTTTAATTCAGGATCGTTGTCATGGAATGGGTTGTCTACAGATTTATAATCTAGACCTTCCTCGTCGACTTTTCTCAATAGCTCCTCAACTCTGGCGCTAGACCAATGGTTGGTTTCTATCTGTTCAATTTTTTCTATTCCGGTTTCCATTATTCTAGTATATCATCCTCGATAGAAAAATCGTCAACTTGTTCTTCGAATTCGGATTTATTGTTAGGATTTTGAGAATCGATTATTTTTTTCTGTCTTGCATTCACAACAGCATTTGGATCAATCACCTCGGGTTTTACATCCACCACCTCGGATCCTATGATGTCTCTAAGTCCCTCCATGATTCCTCGGGTTCCTCTAGATTTAAGACCACCATCTTGTGTAACAGCTGTATTAGTAACATAAAATCCAGCATCGCCTGAATTTTGATCCATCACTATACCCTGAGAATGCTTCTTCTCGTCAACTTCAATCCTTGTTTTCTTATAGTTCTGTTCCATCTTCTCCAGATAAGCCTGGTAGTCTTTAGGCATCTGCATGATTTGAGATTGGAGCTGTGCTAATACTTCAAAAAGTCTAGGATGCATGTTTCCCAGATCAATCTCCTCGAGTATCTTAGTTATTGCATGCTGTGCGGACTTTAATTGGAACATCATCGAAGATAGGTTCATGGCATCTATCTTCTTTTTAAATTCTACGTGACCGGCCTCGTTCATGCTCGTCTCGTCCATGTAGAATTTAGTTATTGTCTCTAACAGAGCCTTAGCATCTGTCATCGCTGTGGATTTCTCTCCAGAAAAATCCATCAAATCAGTTGTCTTTAATCTCGGTAATTCGTCGTTATCAGGAAGTATATTTTCCAGAGCTTCCTGCATTATTATGGAATCGAGACTTTCCTTTATTTTTTCCTCGACAACTTTCTCAGGTTTCGGTTTTCTTCTAGGCATAAATTATCTGTTTCTTGCAAACTTCGGAACATTCAGAAGTGGTTTTGCGTTATCAATAATATGAGCTAACTGTGCATCTCTAACTATATTTTGATTTAATACAGTAGATTGCGTATCTATATCTATCATATTCTTAAATAATCTAACATTACTTAGCCATATTGGACCAGTGTAGATCTTGTAAGAATTATTATCAGTTTCATAGAAAGGACTGAGTGTATCTGTTACGATATCTGAGGGAGCATTGAAAATTATATTATCAGTGAACATCCTAACAGACTCATGAACCTTCTTAAGCTTACTCGTTTGATCATTTGGATCGGTTGGATCATATGTCATTTCCCAGATATTTGCAGATATCTGCTTGTAAATATTGGAGAAGTTAACTACCACTCCGTACCAATTTCCAAACTCAGGAACAAATTGGAGAGGGGAGTTTATTATAGTGTCATTTAACCTGATAACTATACTTCCCTCGCCTAAGAAATTATTCGTTAATTCATCCATAACACCCGAATGAATAAGATCAATTCTAAATCCTTCTATATTTTCTAACTGATTAAGATATAGGCCACTAATTAAGTTTCTGCTTTGAGCCTTCTGCATCTTCCAGATTATTGTACCAGCAGAAAAATCAGTAGAATTATTATCGACTGCAAATCTATATTCATCTATAACTTGTCTTACCTCATATCCTCCGGAATGAAGCTTGTCTCCCTTGATTGCAACATATCCCTCTGGGTTACTATCATATGATTCCCATACTTGTAGATTGTGCTTTCTAGGATAACTGTTAAAGTACAATAGTTCGTTAGTTGATGACTCTAGAGAGAGATTTATAACAGGATAAGACCTTCTAGCAAGTTGTTGATTATCATAGAAATTCTTTAAGGTAAACCAACACGTGTAAGCAAGCTCTGTATTGGCATCACATTTAGGTAACACCTTGTACCTAACTGCGTTTCTATATCTTCTGGTATCATAAGTAAATTCAGAATCGTCAGCGAAAGCTTGATATAGGTCATAATAGTTGTTTAGAACTATAGTCCAGTTGTTATTTAAATCATACTCTATAATGGAAAGATCCTTATAAACATAAGATCTAATTGGATCCTGTGACATCTGTGTTATTGTTGTAGCATATTGTTGTGGTTTAGAACTCTTAAGTTCCTCAGCCTGAACCTCCTCTCCGAATAGCTCACTTGTTGTTAGTGATATACCATCAAGCTCCTCTTTGTATGCTGGGTCTTGAAAGTATGTATTAGATCTAGGAGTGTATTTCTTAAGCTCAATCTTAAAGTAAACAGGGGCATTCATAAAGTCCCTGAATAGGTATGTTGAGTTAATCTGATAAATCCTATTAGTCAGAGGAAAATAAATAATATCTCTTTTTCTAGGCTGGGATCCTCTTCCAAAGATAGATTCAAAATATCTTCGGTCTATCTGTATTTCGAAAGGCTCTTCGAATTGAAGTCCAAATGGATCAAAATTTATTTTATTATCAGGGAACTGGTTTTGTGGAACCAGTACTTTCATACATTTCTCGTCAACAACATCAAAGATAGTGTATTCCTTCAGAACGACATCCTTTCCTCTAGCTTGAGGCTGAACTGAATAATAATTAATTTCTAATCCAAACACATTGTTGACCATTAGACTTAAGTCTTGGTACATGTTCAATGCCCGGTTAACTGCATAAGGATTGAAAGTAAAGTTACAATCGGAAAATAGGATAGGTCTAGTTGAAACCTCATTTGTACATATAGGAGCTGGACGGTATATGACTACCTCAGGATCTACCTCATATGCCAAATCAAGTTCGAAATTTACTATAACTATGGATGGATCTATCGGTTCTTCGGTGTTGTAAACAATTGTCCCGTCATCATTTACCAACACTGAGGTAAATCTAAACTCCGGATAGAACTTATTATTGGGATCTAATGGAATACTGAAAAGATCGGAGTATTCGTTTGTTAATCCTCCTAAAGCAGTACCTACGTTTGTCCATAAAGACCATGTCGTACCATCTATACTGTATCTAAAGTCTATTGAAATATCATTGGCATTTAGAATAGATGCGGTATTATTACTATGAGAAGCATCAATTATCCATCCATTAAAAGCAGTTACATATTCAAACGGTTTATCCCAGGTTAGAACCCTGTAATTCCCTATATAAGTAAAGTTTAATGCACTTTCAAGCTGTTCTATTCTTAGATCATAGTAGTCCGCTGTTTCGCAAGGCTTATAGAAAGTTTTTCCATCTAAAGTAACTTGATGATAACCTCCACAACCTATTTGTTTAGATCTAGCTTCGGCTGCTCCTGTTGTGGAAAAAAGATTGTTGACAGAAGAATTCTTAACTTTAGAAGTATTCTGAAGTCCGTCATGATAATTATATCTCTGGTTAGATAAATTATACTGTTCCCCGTTTGTGTTTCTGACTGGGGATCCGTCTTTAGGAAATTTATTCTCCGGATAGAAGCTCATTCTGTTTTAAGTACTTTCTCTATATATCCTTAAAAAATAAAGGAAGAATAGTACCTAAATACAGAATGAGCTTTTTAAGTCCGATTAAGAATTTTTAGTGAAAATACCAGACTCGAAATCTAGTTTTCCGTTACCGTATTCGGAGATAACTCTCTTCTGCAATTCCTCTTCCTTTTGGTAGATTATTGCTGCCTGATCGTGGAGGCTATTTAGCTGTGCATTGATCATTTCTAAATCTTTCTCGTAAAAAGATTTTTGAACGCTCAACTTTCCTACCTTAATAACGTTGTCCATTAACTCATCTTTCAGAGCTTGAACTTCTAAAACCAATTCCTCCGGTAATTTAATTGAATCTTCCATTTTTTTATTTTTCTATTATAGTTGTTCAGCAGGATAAAGTTTCTATGTACGTGTCGAATTTCTGCCTAAGTATCCTCTAGAAAATTAAGGAACCTATTAATTTCAATAAAAATTTGCTAATTAATTGTTACTTAAAGATCTATAAAAACAACACCTTTATTTGTTCCAATATGTACCTAATGAACTTTTTTCTATCGATGTTACCCGATTAATCAAGAATAGTCTGAGAAATCCCAACTTCCATTACTACCGATTGAACTAGAAGATCCTAAGCTATCTGATGTACCGGGGGATTCACTAGAACCTGAGCTACCGCTAAATACTAAACTACCAGAAGTACCTGATATACCTTAGATCCCATTATCAAAAAGATAATTATATAGTTTAACTGTATCTATTGGAACATTTGTGGTTAATTCTTCAGAAATATAATATTTTTATTCTTCCTCCGGCTGAATGGGGGAATTATCAAACCATGACCATCCTTCTACAGGATAGTGATAACTATCTTTATGTTCTCTTAATAATTCATATTCTGGCCCATACACAAAATTAGGTGCATACTGCCAAGTTCCGTCTTCTTCTTGTTTATAAAATCCTGATGTATCTTCCATAATTAACCTGTTATTGTCCAACCTCTTGTTGTGATTATTTGTCTATTAGCAGTAGTTAAACCTGCTGCTCCTATTGCTCCTGTAATGTTGATTGTCTTACTTACTACCGTTCCTTGTGCTGCCATGTCATTAAACAACTGAACTAAGTTAGCAGTTGACATGTTTGTATATGACACATTAATTTGGGGAGAAGCACCTGTCCATTGCCCTGCTGATGTATTAAGTAATCTTACTGACTGAACATCTGTTTTTCCTGCAGTTGATGGTGATCCATTTAACCAAAGAATACTATAAGGCCCTACAAATGAAATAGATGTAGCTCTAACACGAGTATTATTATTGCCATTAATTAAAGGTGTAGCTGTTAATGATCCAATTTTGTCAAAGTTTGTTATTGTTGTTAAATTAGAGCAATTAAAAAACATAGAATCTATTGAAGTTACATTACTTAGTTGAGCAGACCCAGGTAGTACTACAGTTTTTAAAGAAGTACAACTACTAAATGTTGCACTAAAATTTGAAAAAGTTGAAGACACTATATTTGGCAAAACAACAGATGTTAATTTGCTACATCCTTGAAATGCACCTGAGAAATTAACATTAGCACTCATTGATGTAGGCATTGTAACTGATGTCAAACTACTGCAATTTACAAATAGCTGATTAGAGGCAGTTACAGAATTCAATGCTGCAGGAAATGTAACTGTTTTTAAACTACTACAGTTAGCAAAAGCACTTGTTAATGTAAGTAAACCTGTCATACTAGAGGGCATACTAACTGACTCTAGTAATGTACAACCATTAAAAGTACCTGTTAAATTTGTAAAAGAGTTTTGTGCACCTGGAGTCCAGTTTAAGTTTTTTAAAGAATTACAGCTTTGAAATGCCCCTATTAAACTATTGAATACATAACCTGCTGGAATATTTATTGTATTTAACTTAGTACAAGATGAAAAAGTATTACTGAAATCAACTGTTGATGCCCCTGCGGTAGGTAATGTTATTGAAGTTAAATTAATACATGTAGAAAAAGCACTTGACATATTTGTTAATGCAGGTGTGTTTGTTGGTAGTGTAATTGATATTATTGATGTGCAACCACTGAAACCACTAGAAAGAATATTTATATTCATATTTGATGGAAATACTATTCTTTTTAATGCAGAACATGATTGAAAAATACCAAAACAAGAAAAAATACTAGTAGCATTTGCTGATGCAGGAAAATAAACATTTTGCAGATTTGAACAACTTGAAAAAAGACTTTGAAAATTGACACTTGTAGTAGTAGGAAGACTTGTAAACCTAACCCATTCCAAAGCTGTACAACCAAAAAATACTTGAATCATGGAACTGCAATTGTTTATAGAAGGTACCGTAACATTAGTTAAACTTCTACAAGTGTTAAAACAGTTTTGCATATCACCAACACTATTCAATGACGTAGGAAAAGTAACTTTTTTTAAACTAAAGCAATTTTGAAATGTGCTGTTTAATTGGGTTATACCTGTCATATTTTCAGGAAAAGTAAATTCTTGCAAACTGCGGCAATTTGTAAATGATGAACTGAGTGTGTTGTTATATGTACCTAATGATGTAGGCATGATTATCACAACTAAATTTACACAAGAGTTAAAATTTATACCAGATGTCCAAGTACAAGTAGCTGGAAATTTAACATAAGTAAGATTACTAAAAAAACTTAAAGAAGATGAATTTCCAGCAACACTTTCAAATGTTGGTGGTTGAGTTGGAATTGTACCATCTCCATAGTAAGCTTCTAGTATTACGCATTCTTGAGTACTAAAAGTATTACCTGAAATTAACAAAGCTGTTGGCTGACATTGACTCATAACAGACACCCCTGTTCCTGTAAAATACACTCTAATCTTAAATGTGGTATATCCTAAAGAACATGGAGTTCCTGTACCTGGTGTATAAATTTTATTAGTAGTAGTAGCTAAAGCAGAAGTAATTGTTGTAGTAGTTCCATCTCCCCAATCAATCACCATGTTCTGAGATCCTGATGTTCTTGAAAAGTTTGTTCTTAATGATAAACTTGCATCACCTAAATCAGACATTAAAAACTGAACTTCGTTTGCAGTATCAGTAATTACTGGCCAATCAGATGGCCTTACCCATGTAGTAGGTCCACTTTCTCTTCTAAAATAATTCTGTACTGGTAAATTAAATGCCATGGTTAAACTGTTGGTATAATTGTTACTTCTCCTACTATATTACTTTGCGGTGGAAATAGTGCATAAAATGTACAGCTGCCTGAGGTAACATCTACCTCAGTTAACATGCCGCATGTTGTTACCTCATTATAACTTCCATTATCGGGGGTAAAATCTACTCTAGTGTTTGTAGAAATGCCTGCATCAGAAAATGTATATGTGTAGTAATTACCAACTAGTGACCACCCTCCAACACTTAGCGTTTGATTTAATAGTTTAGTTATTGAGGCACCTCCGCCTCCTATAGTTACTCCATTTATTTCCATACTTTTTTAATTTTATATTACTAACCAATCATTTGAAGGCCTAAAGAACATTATATAATATCTTTCTCCGCTTTCGTAGTTATAGCAGTGCCCTAAAAGCCTAACATAATCGCCGGTTGTCGAAGGAACAGTTGTTGTCATTTGTCCACCATTGACAGGGTCTCCGTAAATGGGAGATCCGATATTACCTACTGCTTGTCCATTTACCAATGGCCAATCCGTGGATGCAGAGTTATTAGTAACAACTACATGTCCATCTAATAGAACTTTTGTGTCTCCTACTTTAATACCTAGCATTTGTGCACCCCTTGCTGATGTAAAATCAGATAATCTCCAGTCTGGTACGGTGGTATCCAGAAAAACAAGGTCTCCTATGGATACGTTCGCATCTATAGATGCTTCTATCGTGTGTCCAGACCACCAAACCAAACCATATGTATTTACGGAGTAACTTATAAAATCTTGCTGCCCTTGTGAAGATACAAAAAAATCATTCTGATAGATATCACTTGTTGTTCTAATTCCAGTGCCATCATAATATAAAGAATTATATGTATTTGGTGAATCATGTAGAATACGGCTTTGCCAATCTACACTTCTCGATCCTGAGGAATCAATGAGTCTATAAAAACTATTCGTGAAATCTATATAGACACCTTTGTTAGAACTAGAATGTATAGTTTGTAAAATACCAGTACCTGAGTCACTAAACCAATAAGAATCTCCAAATGCGGTAGAGCTTGTTCTTACTGGAATGTACGAATTTGTTGGGTTGATCGTAGCACTTGAACCTGATGAACCACTAGAACCTGACGAACCACTAGATCCTGGTGCTCCCGGAGATCCAGTCTGTCCTGATGAACCTGATGAACCACTAGATCCTGGTGCTCCAGTCTGTCCTGATGAACCTGATGAACCTGATGAACCTGATGAACCACTAGATCCTGGTGCTCCAGTCTGTCC
>JACCDU010626715.1_pt1 | contig 24126 bp, 27 predicted proteins | sample 7446081 | NCBI WGS metagenome assembly JACCDU01 (sample SAMN15323447, study PRJNA562643) | freshwater metagenome | isolation source: river surface water | place: USA:Blue River Watershed | collected 2017-08-17
AATGGCCGAGATGATCCGCTACTGCGAGCAGGACGTCAGAGCCATGCGCGCCATCAGTAAGGCCATGCGCCCGCTCTCAGACGAGGAGCTTGCCGATTACCACGTTAATGAGCGCATCAACGACCGAGGCGTGCTGCTCGACTTGCCACTCGCACAGGCCGCCATCCGTTACGCGTCGGTCGAACTCGAAGAGATCGAGACACTGGTCGCTGAGTTGACCGAGGGTGCGATCAAGTCCGTGCGCAGCCCCAAGATGCGCGAATGGGTGATCGACCGAGTTGGCCCGCAAGCTTTAAAGATGATGGAGACGTACAAGGACGGCGACTTGAAGTATTCTATCGACAAGTCCGTACGTGCCAATTTACTGGCTTTTGCCGAGGAAAACCCCGATGAGATTCCGACCACTGTTGCGGACGTCATTCAATGCGCAGATGACCTCTGGGCGTCGTCGGTTGCGAAGTTCAGCCGCCTTGCGAGCCTGGCAGATGAAGACGATCAACGAGTACGAGGTGCTTTCGTATTTGCAGGAGGATCTGCCACAGGACGTGCTTCAAGCTATGGGGCTCAATTACACAATATGTCGCGGAAATGCGCCGAAGACCCAGAAGCAATACGCCACGCTATGGTCAGAGGCCACAGCATCACCCCAAGATTTGGAAAACGCGTTACGGATGTTCTCCGGGGAATGCTCCGGCCCGCACTGATACCTGCGCCGGGGAAAGTATTTGTTGGTTACGACTGGTCGGCTATCGAGGCAAGAATGACGCCGTGGGCGTCAGCCGACCCGCAGGCCGAGGAGGTGCTGCAGGTCTTCCGCGAAGGTCGCGACATTTATAAGCGTGAGGCCGCAGGGATTTACCGCATCAATGAAGAAATAGTATCAAAAGAGCAACGCCAGATAGGGAAAGTCGCAATCCTCAGTTTAGGATTTGGAGGGTCTGTTGGCGCCTTCTCCGCGATGGGTCGCAATTATGGCGTCTTCATGCCTGAGTCAGATTCGCGCCGCATTGTAGACGCATGGCGACGCTCGAATGCGTGGGCGGTGCGGTACTGGGAAAAGCTCGAGAGCGCCTACACGCGGGCGCTACGCAACCCTAACCGCGAGTTCTCAGCCGGTCGGGTGACGTACCTGTACGACGGCGTGCATCTCTGGTACGCGCTGCCGTCCGGTCGCATCCTGTGCTATCCATTTGCTAAGTTTGAGGGTGACGAGATCACTTACGTCAAAGCAGCCTGGAAGCCGGCAGCGGATGCGAAGGAATGGCCACGGGCGCGCTTGTGGCGAGGGCTGGCAACAGAAAATATCACTCAGGCCGCTGCGCATGATTTGTTGCGCGAGACATTGCGCGCGTTAGATCGGGAAGGGCTCGCGGTCGTAGCGCACGTGCATGATGAGGCGGTCGTGGAGTGCGATGCAGCGGACGCCGAACGCGTCAGCGCGCGGATGCACGAAATAATGACGACAGCGCCTGTGTGGGCCAAAGGATTGCCGCTTGCTGCCGAGGGCAGTATAATGTTACGCTACGGCAAGTAACTTTAGTGAGGGTACAATGATTACGCAAAAACGGCTAAAAGAGCTGTTGCATTATGCGCCTGAAACCGGCGTGTTTACGTGGAAAGTTAGCCATCCTAGAGCGCAGCAAGGTGCAGCAGCAGGGGCTAGAGACGGTTACGGGTATGTTGTGATTCGGCTGGATACTGTGCTGTACAAAGCGCATCGTTTAGCATGGCTTTACGTATATGGTGAATGGCCTGCAAAAGGTTTAGACCACATAAACCGCATTAAAGACGATAACTGCATAAACAATTTGCGGCTTGCAGACCAATCAACGAACATGCACAATATCCCGGTTCGATCCGGCAGTAAAAGTGGGGTGTCGGGCGTCACATGGCGCGCAGATCGCAAGAAATGGAATGCGCGCATCAAAGTAGGGTACAAAAACTTTAATCTAGGTTTGTTCGATGATATGTCGGCTGCGATTGCCGCGCGGCACGCTGCCGAAACACGTTTGTTAAGCGCCATCAAATAAAAAAGCCGCCTGGCAGGGCGGCTTTCTCAACTACAAGGACTGCAATGGATTTCCTAGAATTTTATACTAATCTCGCCCCGATGGGGGAGACTGCGCTCGTCATCCGTCAAAAGCCCAAGTTGAAGGGCGGTCAGGTGCAGCTGCACCCAGACGGCGCTGTGATCTGCACATGGCCGGCGTACCTGCCGGACTATCCGACCAAGCCCGATTGGGCCATCTACGGCAACACGGCAAGCTTCATCATCGACCGCTTCAAAGACGGGCACGTCTCAGCGTCCAAAGACAACTGCGACTACGTGCTCGTCATGGTGTTAGATGACGTGGGCGACCCTGAGAAGGCACCCAACATCCCACCTCTTGCGCCGACTTGGATCATGGAGACGTCCGAGGGGTCGTTCCAGTGGGGTTACGCATTCTCGGAGCAGCCGACGAAGGGCGAGTACGCCGCAGCCATTGACGCCATCATCAAGGCCGGCTACTGCGACCCAGGGGCGAACAATGCGGTGCGCAACTTCCGCCTGCCGGGGTCGATCAACATCAAGCCGGGGCGCGACTTGTTCGCGTCGCGTCTGGTCGAGTTTCACCCAGACCGCGAGTTCACCCTGCCCGAGATCTGCGCGGCTTTAGGCGTCACGCCGTCCGAGCCATCATCCTTGGGCGTGCGTCCTATCCGGCTGTCCGACGATGGTGCGGATGACGTGATGGCGTGGCTGTCCGCGCAGGGCGTCTTGCTGTCTACACCGAATACACGCGGGTGGGCGGCTGTCATCTGCCCCAACAAAGACCAGCACACGGACGGCAACCCAGAAGGCGGCTACAGCCCGTCAACGCGCTCGTATCGGTGCCTGCACTCGCACTGCGTCGACTTCGACTCAAACGCGTTTCTCGATTGGGTCGCCGCCAATGGTGGGCCGAAACACTCGCCTGGCCTGCGTGAAGAGTTGCTTGCGGCTGTGATGGATCAGACACTGGCGAAATTGACGCCGACTGAGGCGTTCCCAGACAAGGGCGCCGAGGTGATCGCCGAGGTCGAGAAAAAACAACTGGATAGGGTCGAGAAAGAAAGCTGGTATGAGCGTTTTGCGTACATTCAGGACGATGATTCGTACTTTGACATGCTGGATAGACGCGAGATTAGTCGCAATACTTTCAATGCACTCTTTCGGCACGTCACCTGTCACTCCATCCACAAGGGCAAAACGCCGCGCCGAATTGAGGCGTCTACATGCTTTGACGAGAACCGACAAAAGAGGGGCGCGCTTGCGTTAGCTGGCATCACTTACGCTGCCGGCGAGACCGTGCTGGTGTCGCGTGACGGGCAGGTCTACGGCAACCGATGGTCGGATGGCCGTCCGACGTGCGTGGCTGGCGATATATCACCCTGGTTAGACCATCTGCATCGGATGGTGCCCGAGGAGTTCGAGCGGGAGCATTTGCTCAACGTGATAGCGCACAAGGTGCAGCGCCCAGACGTCAAGATTAATCACGCGATTCTGCACATTGGCCGGCAGGGTAGCGGCAAAGATACGCTATATGAGCCGTTCCTGTGGGCTGTTGGGGGTTCTCGCGCTAGCCGGCGTAACGTGGCAATCGTGCGCAACGAGGAGATCACGTCCCAATGGGGCTATAACTACGAATCCGAAATTATGGTGTTCGAAGAGTTGCGCCAGAGCGAGGCGAAGGATCGCAGGGCGCTCGAGAATCACCTGAAACCCATCATCGCCGCGCCGCCTGAGTTTGTAACCGTTAACCGCAAGGGGCTGCACCCGTACCAGGCGCTGAACCGAATGTTAGTGCTGGCATTCTCGAATGAGCGCGTGCCTTTGTCGTTGCCGTCCGAGGATCGCCGCTGGTTTGTCGTGTACTCAGACGCGCCGCGCATGACTGAGGAGGAGGGTGCCCGCTTGTGGCGCTGGCTAGATAACGGCGGCTGTTCGGCGGTCGCAGCGTGGCTCTACGAGCGTGACGTATCCCGATTCAACCCAGGCGGCACTCCACCGTTGACTGAGGCCAAGATCATCATGGTCGAGCAGGGCAGGTCGACGGCTGAGTCGTACCTTGTCGAGATGATCGAGCGCCGCTTGGGCGAGTTCTCTGCGGGCGTGGTAGCAGCGCCGTTTTATAGCCTGTGTGACCGCCTGCAGGGTGGCGCACCGATGAATACCCGCGTGGTACAGCAGGCGCTCTTGCACGCGCTGAAGGAAGCCGGCTGGGTCGATATGGGGCGCTTGGCATCACGCGAGTTCGGCACGAAAAAGCACATATTCTGCGCGCCAGAGCTGGCCGACACGGCGAGCAAGTCAGAACTGCGGCGCATGGTCGAAGAGACGCCGCCGCCATCAACGGTCAGGCTGGTCAAGTGATAAAAAAAGCCCGGCACTAGGCCGGGCAACCGAAGGATGGCCCGAAGGGCCAGCGCGGGAGAGTGCGCGCGTCACAACCCTAACACGATGGCGAGCATGGCCGCAAGTATTAATCCAATGAGAGCGAACATGCAGCCTCCGATTCAATGTCGCGGATAATCGTATCTTTGAGCAGGTCGACGATATCCACACCGCCGGCGTACGCGTGGATCAGCCAGGCATTGCCGGCAAAGCCGACTGACCGGTCTGCGGGCTCCCAGTCAACGAAGCAAAGCAGTTCGGTGTCGCCGTGGTGGTATGTGTACGGCCACAAGTGTTGCGGCCACTGCGGGCCGCTGGTATCAATTTGCGTTTTCATCGGATAGGTCCTCCAGCAAGGGGATTGACGGGTCATACAGCGCGGTTCCGGAATAGTTAAGCATTTCCGTGTAATCGCATGGCACAAGATTATTCAGCGTTTCAAATTGGCGGACATAATCGCCCGTTGACATCGTGCCGGCGTAATCTTTGGGAAACTTGCGGATATCTTTCGGTTTCTTTGGTTTCCATGCCTTGCGGGCAAGTTTCGCCCACTCGATCGGGCATTTATCGAATTTGAGTGTGTACGTAGTGCCGTCAATATTTAATGTTTGCATGGTCGATTCTCCATTGTTACCACAGCGCAGTGCCGTGAGTTTCAGTTGTAGGCGTTTGTGCCCGTTTGCGCGTTACTTTGCGCGTTATGTAAGGCCGGCCGGCCGCTGGCGGATAGTCTCGCCAGCAACAGACCGCCCCGAAGTCGTCAAGCCAGCCATACTGCGTCATGCGTTTTCGGTCTCTTCATGACATACATGGCAATAGTCATATTCATTGTCGCTGACATAGGATTCCATCTCCCAATAGGTGTCGAAATCATGCTCTTCACCACATTCAGGGCATGAATAAGACCATTTGACATCGAATCCGATTGAGCAGTAGACGCAACCCGTCCAACCTTCGCCAATGACCCACACATTGCCGGAGTTTTCATTGACCCCTGCGCAGGTATAAGCGTCAACAGTTAAGCCAGCAGCGCGAATAGCTTTGATGCACTCAAACAAGCGGTCAAGATCAGCGCCTTGAAATTGTTCAAATAAGTTTTGCATGGTCGGTTCTCCTGTAGGTTAGTAAGCAAGCAACATAAAGACAAATAACGCCAGCGCCGCGAATCCGAACACGGCGCAAGCGATTTCGAGAATAGTAGGTTTCATGCGCGCGCCCCTTCAAACGCTGCGCGGCTTTCGGCGCGCCGCTTGGCCGGCGTGATGACGCGCACAATGCGCGCGCTTGTTGGCCGTGCGTATAGTTCCGCCGCGCGTATCGCTTCGGCTTTTTCTTCGGCTACTGCGCGCGTCATCGCGCCGTCAATCGTCGCAAAGCCATTGACGGCAAGCGCGCCGTTTTGCGTAGATATTTGAATCAGATATTTTGCTTTCATGTCATCCTCCGGTTAATTGCCTAAAATTTAGGCAGTTATTTTGCTACACAATGTTTTGCTGCTGAAACCATTATAGCGACAACAAAATAAATGTCAAGGATTGTTTTGCATTTATTTTTGTGTCTTTTTGTCGCCAATGTTGGCGCGATGTTGGCATTAAAAATCGCCGTGATGACCTACGCGAGAATCTAGACTGCGAGCGGCTTTTGGTTATTTGTTGGCTATGTTGGCTATTATTTTGACTGAAGCTAGAATTTGTGTTTTTCGTTATCATTATGGCAATAATGTTAGGAATAGGGCTGCGCTTACACGGGGGTCAGCGATTTTTTTTGATAGCCAACATAGCCAACATTGCCCACATAGCAAAATGACAACAGGGCAAGTTATCCACAGATTTGATAACATTATGCTAACAGAAAAAGGGCCCTGGCCAGCCCTTGCGCATGTTAGTTAGTACTCACTAACTTGTCATGTTAGTGACCACTAACTTTGTAAGTAAGTGCCCACTAACCTGGTTAGTTAGTGCTTACTAACTTGTCAGGCTGACAACTAAAAAAGTGAGTGCTTACTAACATGGGGGGTGGGGGGCCCGTGGCTGGCCGGTCACGATTACGGAGGTATCGCACAAAATTTTTTTTCTTTATAAAACCAGCCAACGACCACCAGAAAAATAGCCCACATTGCCCACAAATTGACATCACACGCAAATGCGCTAATATGCAGCCATGTTCAAATCCATCCCGTTCACCCCGCGCAAAGTCGAGGCGACCGAAGCCAGGCTGCAGGCCATCTATGACGCAGCTGCGCTTGGACTTAAAGGCGACTCGCTCGCCTTGGCCGCGGGTATGCTGCCCACCGAGTTCAGGCAGCTGTGCGAGCTTGACCCGGCAGCGGACATGGCCGCCATGAAAGGCCGCGCCGACAGCGAGATGGAGGCCAGCGCCCACCTGCGCAACGCAGCCCGCGCTGGCGACGCCAAGGCGGCGCTCGCCATCCTGCAGCACGCCCACGGCTGGACGGCCCGCCAAGAGATTAGCGTCGACATCACGAACAAGATCAGCATCACGCAGGCGCTGCAGCAAGCGCAGGAACGCGTCTTGGACGGACTGATTACCGAGCAGCAACCTCAACAGCTACCCACTAAAGTGACGAATGGCGCAACAGCCGATCTATGACGCCGAGGGCGAGCAGCTCCTGATGACGCGCCTCTGGGCGCCGACCATCGCTGACGACCCCGAGGCGTTCGTGCTGTTCGCGTTCCCGTGGGGGCAACCCAACACGCCGCTGGCCAAGTTTAAAGGCCCGCGCACCTGGCAGCGCAAGATACTGCGCAGGATAGCTAGCCACATCAAGAACAACCGGGGTCAGATTGACATGGATGCGCTGCGAACAGCGGTCGCGTCTGGTCGAGGGATTGGTAAGTCCGCGCTCGTTTCTTGGCTCGTCTTGTGGATGCTGTCCACCCGCATCGGATCAAGCGTGATCGTGTCAGCCAACTCAGAAGCCCAGCTCAGATCCGTGACATGGGGTGAGCTGACCAAGTGGCAGGCGATGGTGATTAACAGCCACTGGTGGGAGATCAGCGCAACCAAGCTAATCCCGGCCAAGTGGATAACTGAACTGGTCGAGCGTGACTTGAAGAAAGGTACGCGCTACTGGGCGGCGGAGGGCAAGCTCTGGTCGGAAGAGAATCCGGACAGCTACGCCGGTGTCCACAACCACGACGGCATGATGCTGATCTTCGACGAAGCCTCAGGTATCCCCGACGCCATCTGGTCGGTCGGTGCGGGCTTTTTTACAGAACCTATCTTAGACCGGTACTGGTTCGCGTTCTCCAACCCACGGCGTAATCAAGGCTACTTCTACGAGTGCTTCCACGCCAAGCGGGCCTTCTGGCACACGGAGAATATTGACTCGCGAACGGTCGAAGACACGGACAAGCAGATATATGAGCAGATCATTGCGGAGTATGGCGAGGATTCGCCACAGGCTAGGGTTGAGGTCTACGGTGAATTCCCATCGGCTGGCGAAGATCAGTTTATTGGTGCGTCTGCTGTCGACGATGCCGCCAACCGGCCACGCTACAAGGACGAGACGGCGCCAGTTGTTGTCGGCGTTGACCCAGCTCGCGGCGGCGCGGACGCAACCGTTATCGTCGTCAGACAAGGCCGCGACTTGGTAGCGATCAAGCGGTACCACGGCGAGGACACGATGACGACCGTTGGTCGGGTGATTGATGCGATCGAAGAGTACCGGCCAGCACTAACAGTGATCGACGAAGGTGGTCTGGGCTACGGGGTACTTGACAGGCTAAAAGAACAGCGATACAAGGTGCGTGGAGTGAACTTCGGATGGAAGTCGAGCAAGCCCGTCATGTGGGGCAACAAGCGTGCTGAGATGTGGGGTGCGATGAAGGATTGGTTGAAAACAGCCAGTATCCCCAACGACCGGCAGCTAAAAGCCGACCTGACCGGCCCGATGAAAAAGCCCGACTCGTCGGGAACGATCTATCTGGAAGGCAAGAAAGAGATGAAGTCGCGTGGCCTCGCGTCACCGGACGCAGCCGACGCGCTGGCAGTGACGTTCGCGTTCCCGGTGGCGAGTCGTGAATCGGGGTACGAGCGGGCGACAAAGCGCAGCGATGGGTACCAGCAGCGAACAGTCGCTGCAACTGGCTGGATGGGGGCGTGATGGCAACGAAAAAAGGCGTGTCGTTAAGCGTTGGTCGGGGCGAGAAGCTGCCGGTCTCCAAAGGCGCCGGCCTGACAGCCAAGGGGCGGGAGAAGTACAACCGCGAGACAGGCTCGAACTTGAAGGCACCGGCACCGCACCCGAAGACGAAGGCTGATGAAGGGCGCAAAAAGTCGTTCTGCGCCAGAATGGGTGCCGTGGCAGCGAAAGCGAAGGACGGCGAACGCGCGAAAGCGTCACTTAAACGATGGAAGTGCTGATGAAAACCTGTTTTTGCTGCAAGACCAGCAAACCGTACAGTTTATTTTTTAAGCACCATCAAACTTCGGATGGCTATCATAGCTGGTGCAAAGAATGCTGCAACAAAGGTAACGAACGCTCGCGGGCAAAACAAAATTCTACGATTGAAGGTCGGGCAAAAATATTTTTGCAAAACGCACGAAAAAGCGCAGTAAAACGAGGCCAAGAATTTGCTTTAACGGTGGCAGATATAGTAACTTGTTGGGATTCACAGTGGGGCGTATGTGCTTACAGCGGTCGAGCTATGACCCTAGAAGCCGGCAAACTTAACACCGTGTCTATAGAGCGGATAGATAGCGACGTTGGCTACACCCCAGACAATACTATTTTGGTATGCCAAGCTATTAACCGCATGAAATCTGATTTTAGTTACGAAGATTTTTACACTTTATGCCGAGATGTGGCCGAGTTTTTAGGTGACGACGAATTAAATTTAGTTGTGGAGGCGCGCAAATGAAAAAGCCAGGTGACCCAGGGTTGTACGCTGCAATTCACGCTAAACGCGAGCGAATTAAGGCCGGATCGGGCGAAAAAATGCGCAAACCCGGCTCGCCCGGCGCGCCGACCAGCAAAGACTTTAAGCAATCGGCCAAAACGGCTAAAAAGGGGAAGTAAGATGCCGCTCGTTAAGTCCGCAAGCAAAGAAGCCTTTCGTAAAAACGTCAAGGCCGAGGTAAAATCGGGCAAACCGGTCAAACAGGCCGTGGCCATTGCGTATGCGACCAAGCGCGCAGCCGCCAAACCAGCGAAAAAGATGAAGTAAATGGATCTCTCGCCCGACGAACAAGCAGTCATTGACTACCACAGGTCAAACCTGTACCAGAACCGGGGGATGAAGAACCCCGATGGGTCAATTACGACGTTCAAAGGGTCAGTTGTAGGCGCCGATGGTGGCCATATGATCCTACCAACTTACTGGCATGGGCAGGTTAGAGATATTCCCCAAGCCATGCGTTTTGCCATAAAATCCGGCATAAAGTTCCCCATCTACCCAACAGTTGAAGAAGCATTGGCCGCTGAACAGCGCCTGCACGGCATTATGGAGCAGGATTTGCGCGACTATAACGCGCGACCACAACCAAAAAAGATGAAGTAAATGGACTATACCGGCATAAATAAGGCAGCAAAAGTCGCCGATATCGGTGGAAATCCACCGCCCGACGACATCAAAAAAGACACACAAGATGTGTTGTCGACCATGCGAAAGCGCCTGCAAATGGCGATTTCTGCGCTGTCTGAGAGCCGGGAAGACGAACTAGACGACCTGCGCTTCTATGCTGGCTCGCCGGACAACCACTGGCAGTGGCCCGCAGACGTTCTGGCCACCCGTGGTGCAGTGCAGGGGCAAACAATCAACGCCCGTCCGACACTGACGATCAACAAGCTGCCGCAACATGTCCGACAAGTCACGAACGACCAAAGACAAAACCGTCCGAGCGGCAAAGTTATACCCGCTGACGACAACGCCGACCCAGAAGTCGCCGAAATCTACAACGGCATGGTCAGGCACATCGAGTACATCTCGGATGCCGACGTTGCCTACGACACCGCCTGCGAAAACCAAGTAAGCTACGGCGAAGGTTACATCCGCATCCTGACCGAGTATTGCGACGACGACACGTTCGATCAGGACATCAAGATCGCACGGGTACGCAACTCGTTTTCGGTCTACATGGATCCCACCAGCCAAGATCCCTGCGGTGCAGATGCCAAGTGGTGCTTCATTACCGAAGACCTGCAGCGCGCTGAGTACGAGCGCATGTTCCCCAACGCAAGCCCTATCTCGACCTTGCAGGCGCAGGGTGTAGGCGACCAATCGATCTCGGTCTGGATCAACCAGGACACCGTGCGTATCGCCGAGTATTACTACGTCGAGTACGACAACGCGACACTGAACCTGTACCCCGGCAACGTGACGGCTTTTGAAGGTTCGCCCGAAGCTCGTCAGATGAAGCAAATGGGTGTTAAGCCCGTGCGTAAGCGTCAGGTACACGCCAAGCGGGTCAAGTGGTGCAAGACCAACGGCTACGAGATGTTGGAAGAGCAGGATTGGGTTGGCAAGTGGATTCCGGTCGTGCGCGTCATTGGTAACGAGTTTGAGGTCGACGGCAAGCTGTACGTGTCGGGTCTGGTGCGTAACGCTAAAGACGCCCAGCGCATGTACAACTACTGGACGAGCCAAGAGGCCGAGATGCTGGCCTTGGCGCCCAAAGCGCCGTTCATTGGATATGGCGGCCAGTTTGAAGGCTACGAGATGCAGTGGAAGACGGCCAACACGCAGAACTGGCCGTATTTGGAAGTCAATCCGGATGTCACAGACGGCTCTGGGGCTGTCCTGCCGCTGCCACAACGTGCTGCCCCACCGTTGCCGCAAACCGGCTTGATTCAGGCCAAGATGGGCGCCTCGGACGACATCAAGTCGACCACAGGGCAGTACGACACTAGCTTGGGAGCGACATCGAATGAGCGTTCGGGCAAGGCAATTATGGCGCGCGAGCGTCAGTCTGACACTGGCACTTATCATTACGTGGACAATCTGGCACGGGCTATTAGGCACGTCACTCGCCAGATTGTTGACCTGATCCCGAAGATTTACGACACCCAGCGGGTTGCTCGCATCATTGGCGTGGATGGCGACACCGACATGGTCAAGCTCGACCCCACCCAGCCGATGCCGGTCAAGAAGATCGTGGATCAGAACAACATCGAGATCGACAAGATATACAACCCCGGCGTGGGTAAGTACGACGTCGTGGTCACTACCGGCCCGTCCTACATGACCAAGCGTCAGGAGGCACTGGATGCGATGGGCATGATCCTGCAGTCCAACCCGCAGCTCTGGCAAGTGGCTGGCGACCTGTTCATCAAGAACATGGATTGGCCAGGCGCCCAAGAGATGGCCGAGCGGTTTGCTCGCGTCATCGACCCGAAAGTGCTGGGCGATGGTTCGGACGACAGCCCCGAGATGCAGATGGCCAAGCAACAGATCGAGGCGATGGGCCAAGAGCTGGATCAGCTCCAGCAGATGCTGCAAAACGTCGGCAAGTCGGTCGAGATGCAGGACTTGGAGCGCAAGAACTTTGAAGCCGAGATCAAGGCGTACCAGGCCGAGACACAGCGACTGACCGCCGTATCTGGCGCTATGAATCCCGAACAGGTGCAAGAAGTCGTCATGCAGACTCTGCGTGATGTGATGACCACAGGCGACTTGGTGATGCAGCAGCAGAGCCAGCAGCTGATGGGCGACATGGCTATGCCGCAGGGAATGCCGCAAGAAATGCAGCAAATGCCGCCTGAAATGGGTATGATCCCACCTGAATCGGCTGAAATGCCGCCAGAAATGATGAATATGCCGCCTCAGGAGCCAATGGTATGAACGCCGCAGACTTTGTAGGTACGCTGTTTTTGGGTCGTGATGTGGCTCATTCAGTGCATCTGAACACCCGCAGTTACGCCAAACACAAGGCGCTGCAGAAGTTTTACGACGGTATTGTTGATCTAGCGGACAAGTTTGCTGAAGCTTATCAAGGCAAGTACGGCCTGATTGGCCCAATTACGTTGCAGTCTGCCAAAAAGCAGGGCAATATTTTGGAATTCCTGCAGGATCAGCTAGATGAAATACATGCTGCGCGCTACAAGGTTGTCGATAAGGAATGCACCGCAATCCACAATATCATCGACGAAATTGAAGGGCTGTACATGTCAACGCTCTATAAATTGAAGTTTCTTGCTTGAGGTAAAACATGGCAAATTACACCTATATCACGGCTTCGGCCAACATTAAACCGATGGCGGGTAAGCTGAAGGGTATTTTTGTCAGCGCAGCTTCTAGCACCCCGACCATCACTGTCTACGATTCAGCTGCAGCGACTACGACCGACATCATCTTGGGGACGTTCACGCCGGCTGCTGCCACGTCATACCTGCTGCCGCTTGACGGCGCGTATGCTAGAAATGGCATTTATGTCGTAATCAGTGGTACAGTAAACGCAACAGTTATTTACGAGTAAATCGAAATACCGCACAGGTGCGGCACACCTGGGATTCTTTAGGAATCGACAATGTCTGACGAAGTACAAAATGAACTAGCGGCAGTGCCCGCGCCGGAACCGGAACCGACGGCAGTACCGGAACCCGAAGCAATTGCGCCGGAAACTGAAGAGCCAAAACCAGCTAAAGTCTTCACACAAGAAGAGCTCGATGCTGCGATTGGCAAGCGGCTTGCAAGAGAACAGCGTAAGTGGGAAAGAGAACAGGCACGTCGAGCGCAAGAAGCGCCTGCCGCACCTGCCGAACTCCCACCGGTCGAGAATTTCAATTCTGTCGATGAGTATGCCGATGCACTGGCTATACGCAAGGCAGAGGAATTGTTGGCCAAACGTGAAGCTGATCGTGAACGCATGAGTATGCTTGAGGCGTATCAAGATCGTGAAGAAGACGCGCGGGCTAAGTATGAAGACTTCGAGCAAGTCGCATACAACCCTGCACTGCCAATCACGAACGCGATGGCTGAGACTATTCAAGCTTCTGAGATTGGCCCCGAACTCGCTTACTACTTGGGCTCACACCCGAATGAAGCTAGTCGGATTTCACGCCTGTCGCCTATTCTGCAGGCCAAAGAAATCGGCAAATTGGAGGCCAAGATTGCTTCCGAACCGATTTTGAAGAAAACGACAAGCGCCCCACCACCGATAGCACCAATTAGTGGTCGTGGCACTGGCGCGCCGTCTTATGACACGACTGACCCACGTTCTATCAAGAACATGAGTACGTCAGAGTGGATTGAGGCAGAGCGCCAGCGCCAAATCAAGAAGTGGGAAGCTCAACGTAACCGCTAATTTTTTTAGGATAAATCATGGCAAACTCGATTCTTACCATCGACATGATTACCCGTAAGGCTCTCGAAATCCTCGAGAACAACCTGGTAATCACTCGTAACGTCAATCGTCAATACGACGATTCTTTCGCCGTTGAAGGCGCAAAAATTGGTTCCACCCTGCGTATCCGTTTACCGGATCGCGCGCTGGTGACTGACGGTGCCGCTCTGCAAGTTCAGGACGACAACGAACAGTTCACCACACTGACTGTTGCTTCGCAGAAGCACATTGGTGTGAACTTCACCTCCGCCGAACTCACCATGCAGTTGGATGACTTCGCAGAGCGTGTTCTGAAGCCTCGTATTTCGCAGCTCGCATCGTCGATCGACGCTGATGTTGCTAACGCATATAAGGCTATCGGTAACTCCGTCGGCACCCCCGGCACCACGCCTTCGACTTCGCTCGTTCTGCTGCAAGCCCAGCAGAAGCTGAACGAAAACGCAGCTGTGATGTCGCCACGCTACGCAACTGTTAACCCAGCTGCCAACGCTGGTCTGGTTGAAGGCATGAAAGGTCTGTTTAACCCAACCGACACTATCAGCCGCCAGTTCAAGAACGGCATGATGGGCACCGGCGTTCTGGGCTACGACGAAGTCAACATGTCTCAGTCGATCAAGCAGCACACCAACGGCGATTGGGGTACCACCATCACCGTGACTTCGACTGTCACGACTGAAGGTCAGTCCACGCTGCCAATCAGCTTCACTGGTTCGAGCAAGACTTGGAATGTCGGCGACGTGTTCACGATTGCTAACGTGTACGCTGTCAACCCACAGACTCGCGAGTCCACCGGTTCGCTCCAGCAGTTCACCGTGACTGCCGCTGCTACTGGTTCTTCGACTGCAACTCTGTCGATCTTCCCAGCTCTGTATTCGGCAAGCCAAGCACTGGCTACCGTTTCGGCTCTGCCTGCTTCGGGCGCTGCAGTGACTATGGTCGGTTCGGCCAACGGTCAGTACGCTCAGAACCTGGTCTACCATAAGGATGCGATCACTTTCGCTACCGCCGACCTGCTGATGCCACAAGGCGTGGATATGGCTTCTCGCCAAGTCCATAACGGTATCTCGATGCGTATTGTTCGTCAGTACGACATCAACAACGACCGTCTGCCTTGCCGTATCGACGTTCTGTACGGCTACAGCACGATTCGTCCACAAATGGGCTGCCGTATCTGGGGCTAATGGGTGGGGGCTTCGGCCCCCATTAACGACTTCTTGTAAAGGATATTTATCATGGCACTTCCTAATGGCGCTGGTGGATACCAGCTTGGTGATGGTAATGTCGGCGAAGCCCAACTGTTCGTTCAGGGCGCCCCGACTGCATTGACTGCCGCAGCGACTGCTACTGCAGCTCAACTCGCAAACGGTCTGTTCACTTTCAACGGCACTGCTGGCAATCTGACTCTGCCAACCGTTGCTGATCTGGAAGCAGGCATTTCTAGCGCAGCTAAAGTCAACGCAGCATTTGACTTCTACGTTATCAATATCGATGCTGGTACTGACGACGTAACGGTTGCTACGGCTACTGGCTGGACTTTGGTGGGCGCTATGGCAGTGACTGAAGGCACTTCAGGCCACTTCCGCGCTCGCAAGACCGGCGACGGCTCTTGGACGCTGTACCGTATCTCTTAATCTAAGGAGCTATCATGCCTAATACCAAACCGATTGGTGTTGCTTATGAAGATCAGCAACTGGACGGTGCGGTTATCGGTACGTCAGGTGGCACCGTAGGCTTTTATGGCGCAACGCCGGTGACTCAACCCGCCGCGTTGACCGCTCAGTTGACTACGATCACCAGTACGGCTCCCGGTACGCCGGACTATGCAATTCAAGACCTCACTCAAACCACACCTTTTGGTTTTGCGACCAAAGATGAAGGTAATACCGTGTTGTCAGTAATTGCTAACCTGCAGACTCGGCTGGCCCAAGTAGAAGCACGCTTGGAGTCACTGAATCTAATCGCTTCTAACTAAGCAGGCGGGGCGGCGAAAGCCGCCCTGTTTCTACATGCCTATTATTTACTTACAGCACTCTGTTCACGGAACCAAAATCGCCAATATGGAGATGGAGGCAGAATTTGATGAACAAAACGGCTGGGAACGCTATAATCCCGGCACGCCTTCAGCTCCTGAAGCGGCGGCACCAGCCAATGAACTGGAAGTTAAACGTCGTCGTAGCCGCACCACTGTAGAGGCGGCAGCTTAAAGGAGTGTAAATGGCAACCGCCTTCGACCAGATCAAAGCGTCGCTCCGGCTCATAGGCCAGCTGGCTGAAGGTGAAGAGCCATCCCCGCAGGCAGCGCAAGACGCATTGACCGCCATGAATCAGATGATTGATTCGTGGAATACTGAGCGCCTAGCCGTGTTTTGCACCGAAGATCAGGTGTTTAACTGGCCAACCGACACTATCACTCGCACGCTTGGGCCGACCGGCGATTTCGTTGGTAACCGGCCTATTCTGATTGACGACGCGACGTACTTTCGCGATCCGCAAACCAACGTGTCTTACGGCATCAAGCTGATTAACCAGCAGCAGTACGACGGCATTGCGGTCAAGACAGTTACCAGCACCTACCCGCAGGTCATGTTTGTGAACAACACGTTCCCAGACATCACCATGACGATCTACCCCAAGCCCACACGCTTGCTGGAGTGGCATTTTGTGTCGGTGCAGCAGCTGGATAAACCCGCAACTTTGAACACCGTGCTGTCGTTCCCGCCAGGCTATCTGCGTGCGTTCAAGTACAACTTGGCGATGGAAATTGCCGACGAGTTTGGTGTTGAACCCATGCCGCAGGTTGTACGGATTGCCATGACGTCCAAGCGTAATCTGAAGCGCATCAACAACCCAGACGACGTGATGTCGATGCCTTACTCGCTGGTTGCTACGCATCAGCGGTACAACATCTACGCAGGCAATTTCTAAACTATGCAAACGCCAATTCTTGGCCAAGCGTATGTTGCCCGCAGTGTTAACGCTGCGGATAACCGCATGGTTAACCTGTATCCTGAACCGCTGCCAACGCCAGAAGGCAAGACCGGCGGGTTCCTAAACCGTGCCCCAGGCTTGCGTAAACTTGCCACTGTTGGCACCGGCCCCATCCGGGGTCTGTGGGCGTACGGCGACTATGGCTACGCGGTATCGGGCGACCGGCTTTACCGCGTCGACTCTACGTGGAACGTGACACCTATCGGCCCGATTGCCGGCACAGGCCCGGTATCAATGGTCGACAACGGCACGCAACTGTTTATTGCTACTAACCCCAAAGGCTATATCTATGACGCTGCCAGCGAGGGGTTGGCGGAAATTACGGACATAGATTTTCCCGGTGCGGTAACTGTCGGGTATTTGGACGGTTATTTTATTTTTCAAGAACCGAACTCCCAGCGGTTTTGGACGTCTGAGTTGCTGGACGGCACTCAAATTGACCCGCTGTCGTTTGCCAGCGCCGAAGGTATGCCGGACAACTTGGTGTCGCTGTTTGTTGACCACCGCGAGGTGTGGCTGTTTGGCACGCAGTCAGTGGAAGTCTGGTACGACGCAGCGTTAGAAGGCTTTCCGTTAGCCCGCATTCAGGGCGCGGTTAATGAGTTTGGCTGCGCGGCAACTTATTCGGTAGCCAAAATGGACAACTCGCTGTTTTGGCTAGGTGCAGATGCCCGTGGGCATGGAATTGTGTTTCGTGCTAACGGCTACGCCGGGCAACGTATTTCAACCCATGCGGTCGAGTACGCCATCCAAAGCTACGACGTCATCTCAGATGCAATCGCGTTCACTTACCAGCAGGATGGCCATTCATTTTACGTGCTGACTTTTCCGTCGGCACAGGCGACTTGGGTGTACGACGCGGCCACTGGCGCTTGGCATGAGCGGGCTGGTTTTGCCAACGGGCAGTTTATTCGCCACCGAGCTAATTGCCAGATGTTTTACAGCGAAGAGGTCGTGGTCGGCGACTTTGAAAACGGCAACATCTACGCTTACGACTTAGATCAGTATTCTGATGGCGACTTTGCTCAAAAGTGGCTGCGGTCGTGGCGCGCGCTGCCTACCGGCCAAAACAACTTGAAGCGTACCGCTCAGCACTCGCTGCAGATTGACATGCAGACCGGCGTGGGGTTAAACACCGGCCAAGGTAGCAACCCGCAAGTCATGTTGCGCTGGTCGGATGACGGCGGCCATACGTGGTCAAACGAGCATTGGATGTCTGCGGGCAAGATCGGCGCGTACGGCACCCGTGCCATCCGTCGCCGGCTAGGTATGACGTTGAAATTGCGTGATCGTGTTTACGAAATCTCCGGCACAGACCCTGTCAAGATATCGATTGTCGGTGCCGAATTAGTCTTGTCGGGCACCAATGCCTAGCGATAACGAACCGCAAATACCCCGTATCCAATCGCAGATCATCGACGAGCGATCGGGGTTTGTTGCGCGCGATTGGTATCGGTTTTTTCTAAACCTGCTCAACAAAGCTGAATCTGGTGGGGGCGGCGGTACGGTTACGTCCGTCAATGTCTCGGGCGGCACAACGGGCCTATCGGCCACCGGCGGCCCCGTAACTACATCAGGCACGATTACACTGGGCGGGGCGCTTAATGTCAGCAACGGCGGCACAGGCGCGTCAAACGCAACAAATGCCCGCATCAATTTAGGTGCTGCAGCCTCGGGGGCCAATTCGGACATCACGTCCATGTCGGGTATTACCGGCGGCATAACAACACCTGATTTCATTCAATTTGACACAGCGGTCACTGTTGGAGATGCCACAGGCCGGCTGTACTACGCTAACGACGACCAATTCCAAACGCTGGCGTTCCAGATGAACGGCAACCAAATTCAGCGTATTGGTGAGGAGCTGTACTACCGCGTCAAACTGTCTGCAAACGCTACCAAAGGCCAAGTGATGATGTTCACAGGCACGCTGGGGTCTAGCGGCGGCTTGACCGCCGCGCCGGCCACAGGGTTGCAGCCGGAACAAGCCAACTACATTTTGGGTGTGGCGGTTGAGACAGGCGTCACTAACGACTGGGTGTTTGTCACGACGTTCGGTGAAGTCAAAGGCATCAATACAACGGGCGGTGCAGAGACTTGGGCGCAAGGCGACGTCCTGTACTACAACCCGCTGGTAACTGGCGGTTTGACCAAAGTTAAACCTACCGCGCCTGCTGCCATCTGCTCGGTAGCCGCTGTTGTTCATGTGGGTTCGGCTAACGGTGTGCTGTTTGTGCGTCCCACCTATGGCTCAGTGCTAGGCGGCACGGACGGCAACGTCAACTTTACATCCCTAGCCTCGGGTAATACGCTGATTTACGACGCGGTTGCCGGCGTGTGGGAAAACGCCAATCTGACGGACGGCACTGGCATTAGCATCACCGAAGGCGCAGGGTCGATTACGATCGCTAACAGTGGTGTGACCAGCGCGATTGCCAGCACTGGCATTTCGGTGTCGTCAGCGACCGGCGATGTGACGTTTACCAACACCGCGCCCGACCAAATTGTCTCGCTGTCGGCGGGCACAGGCATCAGCACGTCGGGCACGTATCCAAGCTTCACGATTACCAACACCGCGCCAGATCAAGTGGTGTCGCTGGCTGCTGGCACGGGTATCAACACCACAGGAACCTACCCTAGTTTCACCATAACTAATACTGCACCTGACCAAGTAGTCTCTTTGGCTGCTGGCACAGGTATTAGTACAACCGGTACATACCCCAACTTTACGGTTACCAACACGGCGCCTGACCAGGTAGTCTCTTTGGCTGCCGGCACGGGTATGAGCGTCACTGGCACCTACCCGAGCTTTACTCTAACCAATACGGCGCCTGACCAAGTGGTGTCATTAACCGGGGCGGGCACCACCAGCATTTCAGGCACTTATCCGAATTTCACTATTACATCGAATGACCAGTACGCGGGCACTGTCACCAGCGTCTCCGGCACCGGTACGGTTAACGGTATCAGCTTGTCCGGCACCGTGACGTCTAGCGGCAGCCTGACACTGGGCGGCACGCTGACCGGCGTGGATCTAACTAGCCAAGTGACTGGCACGCTGCCGATTGCTAACGGCGGTACAGGCCAAACGGCCAAAACGGCTGCGTTTGACGCGCTGTCACCAACCAACGCCAAAGGCGATTTGATTGTCTACGACGGCACCGATAACGTGCGTTTGCCAGTGGGTACAGACACCTACGTTTTGACGGCGGACTCCACACAGGCTAGCGGCGTAAAGTGGGCAACGGGCGGCGCCAGCATCAACATTTCCAACGACACAAGTACGTCAACAAACCTATATCCAACGTTCGCTGCAGCGACCACCGGCACGATGTCAACCATCTATACCGGCAACGCAAAACTGCTGTACAAACCCAGCACCGGTGAATTAACATCCACAGCAGTAGTGGCATCTAACGGTATTTTTGTTAACAGCTTGACAATCTCTACAAGCTATACTATTCCGTCGGGGTCGTCAGGCATGTCAGCAGGCGTGGTTACGGTAGCAAACGGCGTGGCAGTTACGGTATCTAATGGTTCTCGATGGGTGGTGGTGTGAACGCGGTTGAAATTTTTAACCCTGACAACACTGCAGTCATCACTGCGGAAGATATGCGGCAAAAAGTTGTTGCGTTGCAAGACGCGCTTCTTGAGATGCCACAAGCGGACATTGTAACAACCCACACGTTTTTGCCAGGCGTGTACGAACGAAAAATTACCGTACCACCTTGGACTGTATTAACGGGCGCCGCGCACAAAACAGACTACCGCGTGCGGCTAGAAAAAGGCACGATCGCTGTAAATCGAGAAACTGAAGTTGTTGTGTTGACGGCGCCGTGCGAGTTTGATGCAAAAGCAGGTGAGCAACGTGCAGGACGCGTGTTTGAGGATGAAGTTGTTTGGGTGGATGTGTATGACAATCCCGATGACTGCCAAGATATACCAACGTTAGAAGACCGGCTGTATGTTGTGCCTGAATGCGGATTAGGCGACACGCGTAAACAGTTGGCGCTTGCAAATAAAATTGAAGGGGAAGTATTATGGCTGGATGGGTAGCTGGAGCAATCGTAGGCTCGGCAGTAATTGGCGGCGTAGCTGCTCGCAGCGCTAGTAAAGCGCAGCAGCAGGCCGCTGAAACTGCGGCACAAGCGTCGCGAGAGACTACGCAGGCGAGTATTGAAGCGCAAGAGCGCATGTTCAACCGGCAGGTTGCGCTGCAAGAGCCGTTTCGTGAGACTGGGTTAGCTGCACAAAATCGGTTGGCAGATCTGCTAGGTATTAGCGGGCGTACTAGCGAGCCTGGTTATGGCTACGGCTTGCAGCGTTTTACGATGGATAACTACCAAGCTGATCCTGGATATGGATTTAGGCTAAAGCGTGGTCTTGATGCGATGGAGCGCACAGCTGCTGCGCGCGGCGGTCTGCTATCAGGCAATCAGCTGCGCGGCGCTATAGAGTTCGGCCAAGATTTAGCCTCGCAAGAATATGGCAACGCGTTTAACCGCTATCAAACTGAACGAGCAAATATTCTTAACCCGTTACAGAGCTTGGGTGGCGTGGGGCAAACCGCAACTAATACGCTGACTAGTGCGGCAGGGAATTTAGGCGCAGGCATGGCAGGCGCTTACGGCAATTTGGGCAGCGCTTTGGGCGCTAGCGCTATTAACGCCGGCAACGCCCGCGCGTCTGGCTATATGGGCGCGGCCAACGCTCTGTCTAGCGCGGTAGGTCAAGGGCTAAACTACTACCAGAACCAACAGCTGATGAACCGGTTTTTCCCCACCACGTCGCCTACTGCGGGCGTGCCGGGCGGTTTTACGATTTAAGGGTACATCATGGCACAGATTGATCCATCTATTGCGGTAGGGTTTCGCCCAATTCAAATTGAATCGCCAGTAAACCAAATGGCGGCAATTTCACAACTGCAAGGCGCGCAACAGCAACAGCAAATGAACGCGTTGAAAATGCAAGAGTATCAACAGCAGCAACAAGAGAAGAACGCGCTTGCTCAGTTAATGGCGGACACCACAATACCTTACGGGTCTGACGCATTTTTTAGAAAGCTTGCGACCATATCCCCGCGCTCCTACGAAAGTATTGCTAGTGGCGTAGAAAAGCGCCAAACCGCAGAGGCGCAACAGCAGCTTGCACTTTCAACAAAACAAAAACGCGAGCAAGAGAGGGAAGAAGCTGAAAGAAAATTTAAGGAAGCTAGACGCGCTAACGCATTTCGCTACATTGCTGGCGCACAAGATTTTAAGCAAGCAGCTAGTTTAGTTGAACGGTCTGTACGAAATGGCGATATCAGCCGCGAAGAAGCAGACGATATGTTAGCGCCGCTGTATGCTACGGGGCAGCCCGACATGAATCAATTTAGGGCTAACGTTTTGACCGGTTTGTTGCCTGCAGAAAAAGTTTTTGAAGAGCAACGCGCTAGCGAAAAACAAACGCAAGAAAGGGTTAAATTTGAGGCTGAAAATTTAGATAGAAATTTAGCTAAGTTTAATGCGGTGTATAACCCGGCTTTAATTTCGACTACGGATAAAACAATGGGTGCTGCGCAAATTACGCAGCGGTTAAAGGCGTTATATAAGCATCCAGTATTAGGAAAAGAAGCGGCAACATTTATGCCTGAAGAAGAGGCCATAAAGCAACACATTGCGAACTACAACCAAGACCCGGAAAACTACATCGCTACGATGATGAACATGTCGGGCAAAGACATATTAGAAGCCCGCCAAAAATCACAAGAGCGTATTGAGCAACAGATGGAAGAGGCGTATCAAGAACACGTCTTTGAATCAGCAGCAAACAATAAATATCCAATGACAAGATCGGAGTTCCGCGCTGACTATTTGGCTAAATTAAGATCGCCTGCTGCTGCGCCTGCTGCTGCGCCTGCTGCTGCGCCTGCTGCTGCGCCTGCTGCTGCGCCTGCTGCTGCACCTGCGGTTGCTGCACCTGCTGCTGAAGCACCTGCTGCTGAAGCACCTGCGGTTGCTGCGCCTGAAACTACAACGGACGCTGCACTGCCAAGTGTAGGAGCTACATACGGCTTTCCCGGCGTAGATCGTCGAGTGGCAAATCTGCTTATGGCACAAGGTGGACCAGGCAGAATTAAACTTGCAGAAATGTTGCAAAACGAAAACAGCCCTGCGAATGTTGCCAAGAGAAAATTGGATAGTGATCGGCTGTTAGCTGATATTGAACACAGACGTGCAATGGAAGACATTGCACGGCGCAGCGAAAATCGTCAACAAGACGAAGCAAAAGAACGAAAGCGCCACTCTACAGTTATGGAAGGTATAGCAAGAAATCAATACTTCCTGCTAGCGGATAAACCAAATCAAATTGCTAGCACTCAGGTTGATGATAACGGCACTGTCACGCACTTTAACGCGCGGGGGCAAGTCATACGCAGCATACCTAACGCCGGCAAGCGTAGCCCGAACGTAATTAAGGCCGAACAGGTAAGGGCAGAAGCTTTGCGCAATGTTGAGTCTTTGATTCCTGACATAAAAGAAATCATTAAAGATGGTGGATTGATTGACCAATCTACCGGCAGCGGCGCAGGCAGATTGGCTGATGTTGGCGCAGAATTTTTTGGTTATGCTACTCCAGGTTCTATTGCTTCAAGTAGGTTGGAACCTATTGCGGCTATGGTTATTATGACCGTACCACGTTTTGAAGGCCCGCAATCTGACGCCGACCGTAAATCTTATGAGCGTGCTGCAGGTGATTTAGCAAACCCAAGACTTCCCCCCGCTAAACGTAAAGCTGCCGGTATGGAGGTCTTGAGACTCATGGAAAAACGTAAAAATCAGTTTAGTTTAAAGGGCTCGGAACTTGACACAAGTGGTGTAAGTAGCGCTGAACCACCAGCAGGTTTTGTACGGGATAAATAATAATGGCTATTGAAACTGCGACTAACCCTAAAACTGGCGAACGAGCTGCGTTAGTTGATGGTAAGTGGCTGCCTATTGAAGATACGGCTACGAACGCAGAAGGCAAAAAAGCTTACCGTATCGGCGGCAAATGGATGCTTGACGAGCCGCCGCCAGCCGCACCCGAACCAGCTCCGGCGGTTAGCGAAGTACCTGCACCCCGCGTTCGCCCGCCGTGGGCTCAAGAGTATCCTAATTTATATAGCGCCGCACAAACGGCGCGGCAAGTGCTTGGCCCTACTATTGAAGCAAGCGGCGCTATCGGCGGTGCGGTAGTTGGCGCGCCGTTTGTGCCTCCTGCCGGCGTTGTTATGGGTTCGGCTGGCGGCTACGGGCTAGCGTCAGGACTGCTGCGTCAAGCAGACATCGCGCTAGGTAATGTACCTGAGATGACCCCGCTAGAAGGCATCAGCGCGGGCACCCGCGACTTGTTGATGGGCGCTATTTATGAGTCAGGCGGTCAAGTTGCTGCGCCTA
>JACCDU010220870.1_pt1 | contig 24117 bp, 27 predicted proteins | sample 7446081 | NCBI WGS metagenome assembly JACCDU01 (sample SAMN15323447, study PRJNA562643) | freshwater metagenome | isolation source: river surface water | place: USA:Blue River Watershed | collected 2017-08-17
GCTTGTACAACTCGTCGCCCAAAATGGCCGCCGTGGCTTGCGCTTGGGCCATGCGTTCGGCAGGCACTTCGCAGTGAAAGCTCTGTGGCAACAAGCGGCCGGTGGCGCTGTCTTCGAGCCGGTCGAGCACCTGGCGCATGATGCGAAAACTTGACGGCACCACGCCCGAGGCATCGCCCGAGTGGATGCCTTCGGTCAGGATCTGGACCTTGAGCGTGCCGCTGGCCATGCCGCGCAGGCTGGTGGTCAGCCACAGCTGGTCGTAATTGCCTGCGCCGCTGTCCAGGCAAATCACCAAGCCCACATCGCCCAAGCGCGATCGCAGCGCGTCCACATAAGGCAGCAGGTCGTAAGAGCCGGACTCTTCACAGGTCTCGATCAGGCCCACAATGCGCGGGTGCGGCGTCTTCTGGCGTTTGAGTGCCTGCAGCGCCGTGATGCTGGCGTAGACCGCATAACCGTCGTCTGCACCACCGCGGCCATAGAGCTTGCCGTCTTCGTAGGTGGGGGTCCAGGGCCCCAGGTCCTTGCGCCAGCCGGTGAATTCGGGCTGCTTGTCCAGGTGGCCGTACATCAGCACGGTTTGGCCTGTGCCTTCGCTGCTGGCGCGGGTGGCGGCCACTTCAAAAAACAGCACCGGCGTGCGGCCTGGCAAGCGGATGACTTCCAGTGTGAGGCCTTCCACCTTTTGCGCCAGCACCCAATCGGCGGCTTGGCGCACCACGGTGTCGATGTGGCCATGCGCGGCCCAGTCGGCATCGAAGGCGGGCGACTTGGCCGGCACCTCGATGTACTGCTTCAGCTCGGGCAGGATCGAGGTGTCCCACGCTTGGGTCACTTCGCGCAAGGCCTGTGCGCTGTCCAGGTGGCTGGTGGGCATTTCACGGTGCAAGGGGGCGTTCATCGCAAGACTCCGGGGGGCGAAAGAGAAATCACTGTAACGGTTTTTGGGTCCCCTGCCTCGCGGGCACAATGCAGCGCAGCGGTGGTGCATGCGCGCTGCCCAACGATTGGAAAGCCGCGTATGAACCCCGTGATGCCTGAAGTGCCTCAACCCGCCGTCCGGATCGGGGCGGTGGTGCTGGCGGCCGGGGCTGCCTCGCGCATGGGTGGGCGGCCCAAATGTTTGCTGGAGCTGGACGGGGTCTCTTTGCTGCGCCGTCAATGGCAGGCCCTGTCGTGTGCGGGCGTTCAGGACGTCGTCGTCGTGCTGGGCCACTACGCGCAGCGCATCCGCCAGTCTGCCCCGGAGCTGCCCGTGCACTGGCTCACCAACCCGGACCCGGATGCGGGTCAGGAATCTTCCTTGCGATGGGGCTTGCAGGCCTTGGCACCCGAAGTGGATGCTGTGCTGGTGCTGCTGGCCGATCAGCCTTTGATCGGGGCACAAGACCTTCAGGACTTGATCGTGGCCTATGGCCAGCGGCCTGCACCCGCGCAACTGCTGCGCCCGGTGGTCGATGGTTTGCCGGGCAACCCGGTCATGTTCAGCCGGGCCGTGGCCCAGGACATCTTGGCAGGCCCATCCACCATGGGCGGGCGTCAGTGGCAACAGCAAAATCCGCAGCAGGTGCACCGCTGGCACAGTGCCAACCGGCATTACCGCACCGATGTGGACAGCCCCGAAGACTTGCAGGCCTTGGCGCAGCAAACCGGGCAGGTGCTGCGTTGGCCCGAGGATTTGCAGCGTTATTGAGTCAACTGGCCTGGCTTGAAAGGTAGCCGCGTGCCCAGCTCAGGCCGCGCGAGGTGCCGCCTGGGGTCGCATCGGCGGGGTTGTATTCGCAACCGATCCAGCCGTCCCAACCGCAGTCGGCAGCCACCTTGTCGATGGTCTGGAAGATGTGCGTCCAGTTCAATTCGCCGGTGCCCGGCTCGTTGCGCGCGGGCACATCGGCCAGCTGGAAATGGCCCACGCGGCCCGTGGGCAGGTACTGAGCGATCTTGGCGCTCAAGTCGCCTTCGACGATCTGGCAGTGGAACAAGTCCATCTGCACTTTCACATTCGCAGCGCCCACAGCCTGCACGATGCGGTGCGCATGATCCTGGCGGTTGAGGTGAAAGCCTGGCACGCTGCGCGTGTTGATCGGCTCGATCAGCACATCGCGCTCGGCCTTGGCCGCCTCGGTGGCGGCCCATTGCAGGTTGGCCACCAGCGTGGCGTCAGCCGCCTGCGCACTGGCGCCTTCGGCACGCAAGCCGACCATGGCGTGGATGCGGGGGCAGTTCAGTGCCTCGGCCCAGTCCAATGCGTGCAAAAAGCCCGCACGGAATTCGGCCTCGCGTCCGGGCACGCTGGCGGTGCCTCGGTCGCCCTGGCCCCAGGTGGCGTTGAAGCCCGCCACATCGGCGCCGCCGGGCGGGGCGTTGAACAGCACTTGCTGCAAGCCGTTGGCTTTCAATCGCGCCGTGATGTCGGCCGTTGAGAAGGCGTAGGGGAACAAATATTCGACCGCCTTGAAGCCGTCTTGGGCCGCCGCTTCAAAGCGGTCCAGAAACGGCAGGTCGGGGTACATCATCGAGAGGTTGGCGGCAAAACGGGGCATGGGTTTTCTTTCTGTCGGTGTGGGACTCACCACCGTGCGCCAAAAGTCTGGCGCAAATCGTCCAGGTCGCTGGCGTGCAGGGGTGGGGTGTGGGGCGTCAGCAGCATCAGCCGTGCGGTCTCTTCCAGCTCTTCCAGCGTGGCCATGGCCGCTGCCGGGGTGTGGTGCCAGACATTGGGCCCCAGGCGCGGCAGCATCACGGCGCGGATCGGCGTGCCTTGTGCGGCATGGCTGCGGATCAATGCGGCCACTTCCTTGGCGGCATCCGGACTGCCGGGGCGGTGGTAACGCACCAGTGGCACATGGCCGACTTTCATCACAAAGTAAGGCGTGATCGGTGGCAGCAATTCGGGGCCGTGGGCGTTCAGGCTCAGCGCCACGCAATGCGTGCTGTGGGTGTGGATCACGCAGCGCGTGTCCGCATCGGTCTCGCAGGCAGCGGCGTAAATCTGGCGGTGCAAGGCGATGGTCTTGCTGCCCTTGTCGCCGCTGACTTGCAGGCCTTGCAGGTCCAGCCTGGCCAGGCGCGCCGGGTCCAGAAAACCCAGGCACGCGTCGGTGGGTGTGATCAAAAAGCCGTCATCCAGCCGCACGCTGATGTTGCCCGCTGTGGCGTGCACATAACCGCGCTCGAACAGGCTGCGGCCTACGCGGCAGATCTCTTCGCGGGCTTGGGTTTCGGTCAGGTTCATGCCAGCACTGTAAAGGCTTTGGTGAAAAAATCTTCGGTGCCGAAGTTGCCCGACTTGAGCGTGATGTGCACACCTCCGTTCTTGCCGGGCGCATGGCACCACGGCACGCCGGGGTCGATCTGCGGGCCGATCTGCAGCTGCGCAATGTCCAGCGCCTGCACGCAAGCGCCCGAAGTTTCACCTCCGGCCACGACCAGTTGCTGCACGCCCAAACCGACCAGGCCACGGGCCACGGCGGCCAATGCGTGTTCGACCAAAGCACCTGCCTCGGCCACGCCCAGCTGCGCCTGCACGGCTTTGACGGCCTCCGGCTCGGCGGTGGAATAGACCAGCACCGGCCCGTCTTTCAACAGCGGCGCGGCCCAGGCCAGCACCTGCTGCACCACCGCATCGCTTTGGCCGTTCATCAAAGCCGCCGGGTTGATCGCCATCGCAGGGCGACCCGTGGTTTTGAAATGCCCCACCTGCGCGTTGGTGGCCACCGAACAGCTGCCCGAGACCACGGCTTGCAAGCCACTGGCCGCAGGCAACTGGCTCGCTTGCACAGAAGGCTTCAGGCCAAAGTTGGCAGGCAAACCAATCGCCACGCCCGAGCCCGCAGTGACGAGGGGCATGCCCTTCAAAGCCGGGCCCAGCCGCAACAGGTCTTCGTTGCTGGTCGCGTCCACCACGGCCACGCCCACACCTTCGGCGCGCAGTGCGCTGATGCGTTCGTGGATGGCCGCTTCACCTTGCGCCACGGTTCTGTAGTCGATCAGACCCACCTTGCGTTTCGTTTGCGCCTGCATCACGCGCACCAGGTTGGGGTCGGTCATGGGCGTGAGCGGGTGGTTTTGCATGCCGCTTTCGTTCAGCAGCACGTTGCCCGCAAACAGGTAGCCTTTGAACACGGTGCGCCCGTTGTCCGGAAAGGCCGGGGTCGCGATGGTGAAGTCGGTGCATAGCGCGTCCATCAGCGCTTCGGTCACGGGGCCGATGTTGCCTTCGGGCGTGCTGTCAAAGGTGGAGCAGTATTTGAAATAGATCTGCTCTGCACCCTGCGCCTGCAGCCACTTCAAGGCATCGAGCGATTGCGCAATCGCCTCGGCGGCCGGGATGGTGCGCGACTTCAGCGCCACCACCACCGCGTCCACATCAGCGGCAAAGTGTTCGGTCAGGGGCGATGTGGGCACGCCAATCGTCTGCACCACCCGCATGCCCGAGCGCACCAGGTTGTTGGCCAGGTCGGTGGCGCCGGTGAAGTCGTCGGCAATGCAGCCGAGTTTTAAAGTGCTCATGCTTTCCCCTTGGGCAACTCGATGCCCGGAAAGATCTTGATCACCGCGCTGTCGTCTTCCTTGGCAAAGCCCGCCGTGCTGGCCTGCATGAACATCTGGTGCGCTGTGGAAGACAGCGGCAGCGGGAACTTGCTGGCCCGGGCCACGTCGAGCACGATGCCCAGATCCTTCACAAAAATGTCCACAGCCGACAGCGGCGTGTAGTCGGCGGCCAGCACATGGGCCATGCGGTTTTCAAACATCCAGCTGTTGCCTGCACTGTTGGTGATGACTTCGTAGAGCGCCGCCGCGTCCACGCCTTCGCGCAGGCCCAGGGCCATGGCCTCGGCCGCAGCGGCAATGTGCACACCCGCCAGCAACTGGTTGATGATCTTGACCTTGCTGCCCGCGCCCGCGCTGTCGCCCAGCTTGTAGACCTTGGCGGCCATCGCGTTCAAAAACGGTTCGGCCACGGCATAGGCCGCAGGCTTGCCCGCCGTCATCATGGTCATCTGGCCTGAGGCCGCCTTGGCGGCACCACCCGAGATGGGTGCATCCACATACTGCAAGCCCATGGCCTCCAGCCGCGCTTCGAGTGCGACTGACCAATTCGGGTCCACGGTGGAGCACATCACGAACACGCTGCCGGGCTTCATGCTGGCCGCGCAACCGAGGCTGGTGCCATCGCCAAACAGCACGCTCTCTGTCTGCGCGGCATTGACCACGACCGAGACAATCACGTCACACGCCGCGCCCAGAGATGCCAAGGTGTCGTGCGCCACGCCGCCGTCTTTGGCAAAGGTTGCGGCCACCTCGCGGCGCACGTCGAACACCTGCACGCTGTGCCCGGCACGCCGCAGCGAAGCCGCCATGCCCGAGCCCATGGCCCCCAAACCGATCAAACCGACTGTGCTCATGTCATCTTCTCCGTGGCGCAGCCAAGTGCCGCGCCGATTGTGGTTAATCCAGGGCGATCTTGGCGTAGGCCGCCACGCTCTTCCATTGCGCGGTGTCGGCCTGCATGAAGCTGGTCATGCCCTGCGCGTTCACCCAGGTGGGCTCGGCACCTGCTTTTTGAATGGCGGCTTTCACTTCAGGTTGCTGCGCCACGCGCTCCAGCGCCTGTTCGATTTTTTGCTGCACCGGCGCAGGCAAGCCAGCGGGCGCGGCCAGGCCAAACCAGGCAAAGACCTGGTAACCCTTGAGGCCCGCCTCTTCCATGGTCGGCACGCCCGGCAAAGCGCTGCTGCGCTGTGGGGTGGTCACGGCCAGGGCCTTGAGCTTGCCGCCGTTGATCAGACCCAGGGCCGAAGGCAGGTTGTCAAACATCAGGCTGACCTCGTCGGCCATCACCGCCGTCAGACCCGCAGCGGCGCCCCGGTAAGGGATGTGCGTCACAAACAAACCGGCCTGGCTTTTGTAGAGCTCGGCGCTCAAGTGCAGCGATGTGCCTTGTCCGTTGGATGCGTAATTGAGTTGCCCGGGTTTGGCCTTGATGCGTGCGCTCAGATCGGCCACGCTCTGGATGCCCGAGGCCGGGTTGACCACCAGCACATTGGGCACGCGGCCCAGCAAGCCCAGCGGCACGATGTTTTCAGGCTTGTAGGGCAGCTTGCTGTACAGCGCAGGGTTGATCGTCAGGGGCGGCGAGGCCATCAGCAAGGTGTAGCCATCGGGCGTGGCACGGGCAGCCTCAGCCGCACCCAGGTTGCCACCCGCACCGGGCTTGTTGTCGATCACGATGGCTTGCCCCAACTCTTGCCCCAGCTTGGGCGCCACCAGGCGCGCCATGTTGTCGATCAGGCCGCCGGGCGGAAAAGGCACCACCAGCTTGATGGGGCGGGCAGGCCAAGCCTGGGCCAACGCTGAAGAGGCCGCAAAAGAGGCTGCAGCCATTGCCGCGACACAGAACCAAAATCGGCGTTGCATGGGGTCTCCTGATCGATAGTTATCAGGTCATCATACAAATTTTGACCAAAGTTGGCCATAGGGAGAACGCTCAGAGGCTGTCGATACTGACCGGTCACCGTTTCTTGCGAACGGCAGAAATCACCCGCCCAATGGCCTCGAACTCCGCCATGTGCGCGGATGTGCTGCGGGTGACCAGGGCAATGACCCGCTCTGGTGCGGGCGGTGCCAGCGGCCGTGATTTCAGGGCCAAGTTGTTGAGCAGTCCGCTGTGGATGGCCATCTCGGGCAGCAAGGCCACGCCCATGCCCGATGCGACCATTTGCACCAGCGTCAGCAAACTGGTCGCTTCCATGCCGTCCACATTGGCCACTTCTGTGGCGCTGCAGGCTTGCAGGGCATGGTCGCGCAGGCAGTGGCCTTCTTCGAGCAGCAGCAGACGCTCGGTCCAGTCGCTGCTCAGTTGGATGGCTTTGCCGGTGATGGCCGGATCTTTTTCTCGCCCGACCAGCCAGAATTTGTCTTTGTAAAGAGGCAGCACGCGCAGGTCGCCTGTGTCGTAAGGCAGCGCGATCAGTGCGAAGTCCAGCTGCCGGTTGCGCAAGCGCTCCAGCAGATGCGCCGTCAGGTCCTCTCGCAAGGCCAGTTGCAGAGCCGGAAATTTCTCACGCAATGCGGGCATCACAGAGGGCAACAAAAAGGGCGCGATGGTGGGAATGACACCCAGGCGCAGTTGCCCTTGCATGGGACGCGATGCGTCCGATGCAAAGTCGCTCAGGTCTTCAGCAGCAGCCAGCACTTGGCGGGCGCGTGCGACCACCTCTTCGCCCACGGTGGTCAAGGCCACGTTTTGTTTGTCGCGTTCCACCAGTTGCACGCCCAGCGTTGATTCCAGTTCCTTGAGCCCCGTGCTCAGCGTGGACTGGCTCACGAAGCTGGCTTGCGCTGCGCGGGTGAAGTTCAGGTGCTCGGCCAATGCAATCAGGTAGCGCAGTTGTCGGAGAGAAGGCAAGGCGGCCATTGATTTTTCTCGGGTGATTTTGTCATCTAAATTTTAGATTGAATCAATTGAAATTATCCGTTGGACCGATGGACTATGAAAATTCACAATTCATCCCATCGCAACACGTTCCAACCATCCAGGAGTTCAAACATGGCACGCCCCGAGATCAAAACCTACCAGAACCTCGAAGCCGCTTTCGCTGGCGAATCGATGGCCCACATCAAGTACCGCTACTTCGCCAAGCTGGCCCGCGCGGCCGGTGACGAAGACACGGCACGCGCTTTTGAGCAGACCGCCGACCAGGAAGTCATGCATGCCTTTGGACACCTTGACCTGCTCTACCCCGCTGCCGAGATGACTCCGGCCAAGGCCTTGCAGATCGCCATCGACGGTGAAACCTACGAGTACAGCGAGATGTACCCAGGCTTTCGCAAGACCGCTGTTGAAGAAGGCAACGCCGCTGCGGTGGCCGAAATCGACGAGCAGATCAGCGAGTCCAAAGCGCACGCCGACCAGTTCAAGGCCGTGCTCGAAAAAGCCGCCAAGCGTTTTGCCGCATTGGCCAAAGTGGAAGAGCGTCATGCCAAGCACTACCAACAGGCCCTTGACGCGATCACAGCGTAAGACCTGACCCACCCGTATTCACCGTTTCAATTTTTGGAGAACACCATGAAAGTTTGGCAATGCATCGTGTGCGGTTTCATCTACGACGAAGCCCAAGGCATTCCTGAAGACGGCATCGCGGCCGGTACCCGTTTGGAAGACATTCCTGAAGACTGGGAATGCCCGGACTGCGGTGTGGCCAAGGCCGACTTCGAGATGGTCGAGCTCGGCTGAAACCGTACAAGCCTCAAATGATGGAGGCTGAATTGATTTTTTAACCCTTGTTTTTAACTTTTGATTGGAGAAATGACATGACCACAAAACTCGACAAAGTGCTTTACACCGCCAAAGCCCGCACCACCGGAGGCCGCGATGGCCGCTCGGTGTCAGACGATGGCTTGCTGGACGTCAAACTCGCACCGCCCAAGGCTTTGGGCGGCATGGGCGGAGCGACCAACCCTGAGCAATTGTTTGCCGCAGGCTACTCGGCCTGTTTCATGGGCGCCCTCAAGCATGTGGCGGGCATGAAGAAAGTTGCCGTCCCGGCAGATGCGTCCATCGAGGCGAGCATTGACATTGGCCCCATCCCGCAAGGTTTCGGCATCGCAGCCCAGCTGGCGATCAGCTTGCCAGGTCTGGACCGTGCCGTGGCACAGGACCTGATCGACACAGCGCACCAGGTGTGCCCCTACTCGAACGCGACACGCGGCAACATCGTGGTTGAATTGACGCTGGTCTGATGCGGCGGCTGCGCGCATCGCTTGGCGCAGCCGTGCAGATCAAACCCCTTCCGGCACGATCTTCGCCCGCGCAATCACCGGCTTCCAGCGGGCTTGTTCCTGCTTGATGAAGGCTTCAAATTCGGCGCGGGTGTTGCCCACGGCCAAGGCGGTTTCCTGGCTGAGTTTGTCGCTCACGGCTTTGCTGCGTGCGGCCTTGATGGCTTCTTGCTCCAGGCGGTCGATGTGGGCCTTGGGCCATTTGCTGGGGGCCATCAGGCCGTACCACTGCGTCATCTCGAAGCCCTTGTAGCCTTGCTCGGCCACGGTGGGCACATCGGGCAGTTGCGGCAGGCGTGTGCTGGTGCCGGTGGCAATGCAGCGCAGCTTGCCCGCCTTGATGAACTGCAGCAGTGCCGGCGCACCCACGGCGGCCGCTTGCAAACGGCCCGCCATCAGGTCGGTCAGCATGGGGCCGGTGCCGCGGTAAGGCACGTGCAGCATGAAAGTCTCTGTGGCCATCTTCAGGTATTCAAAGGCCAGATGCCCTGCACTGCCGTTGCCGGCCGAGCCGTAGTTCAGCTGGCCGGGCTTGGACTTGGCATAGGCCACGAATTCCTTGAGGTTCTTGACCGGCAGATCGGGGTGCACCACATACAGGCTGGGCACTTTGGAGATCAGCGTGATCGGCACGAAGTCCTTGTTGGCGTCGTAGGGCAGCTTGGGGAAGATGTAGGGGTTCACCGCCAGTGTGCCGATGTGGCCCAGGATCAGGGTGTGCTCGTCGGTGCTGCCGGCCACTTCCTGCATGGCGATGTTGCCGGCTGCACCGGGCTTGTTGTCCACAAAGACGTTCTGGCCCAGTGTCTTGGCCATTTCGCCGGCCACGGCGCGGGCCACGATCTCGGAGCTGCCGCCGGGGGCAAAGGGCACGACCAGACGCAAGGGCTTGGCTGGCCAGGCTTGCGCCTGAGAAAGGAGGGGCGACAAACCGATGGCGGAGGCGGCGGTCTGGGCCAGCAGTTGGCGGCGTGTGAGGTGGTGGTGTTCTGTGTGGTTCATGGCTTTTCTCGCAGGGTTATTCGGTGGTGATGTGGCGCTCTTTGATGACGCGGCCCCACAGGGTGACTTGTTGTTCGATGAATTTTCGGGCTTGCTCGGGAGAGCCCTTCTGGATGTCGCCACCCAGTTGTGCGATGCGGGCCTTGACCTCGGGCGACTCCAGCGCCTGCTGGAATGCGGCAGCCAGTTTGTTCATCACGGGCTCGGGGGTGTTGGCAGGTGCAAACACGGCGTTCCACTCGTAAATCTCGGTGCCTTTGAGACCCGATTCGCTCAGTGTGGGCACCTCGGGCAAGATGGGCGAGCGCTTGCCCGACGTCACAGCCAGGGCCTTGAGTTTGCCGGACTGCACGTGTTGCAAGGTGGAGGCCAAGTTGCCAAAAAACAGGGGCACCTGGCCGCCGATCACATCGTTGAGTGCCGGGCCGCCGCCTTTGTAGGGCACGTGCACCATGTCCACTTTGGCCGCTGATTCAAACAAGGCACCGGCCAGATGCTGGGCCGAGCCATTGCCCGATGAGGCGTAGGACACGGCGTCCTTGTTTTGGCGTGCCGCAGCCACGAGCTCGGCGATGTTTTTGGCCGAAAAATTCGCGTTGACCAACACCACATTGGGGAACAAGGCCACCACACCCACGGGTTTGAAGGCTTTCAGGCTGTCATACGGCAGCTTGGGGTAGAGCGAGGGGTTGACCGAAAAAGACGAGGCGTCGAGCATCAGCGTGTAGCCATCCGGGGCCGCCTTGGCCACAGCCGCCGCGCCGATCTGTCCGCCCGCGCCGGGCTTGTTGTCGATGACGACGGGCTGGCCCAGTGCCTCGCCCATCTTGGGCGCTATCAGTCTGGCCATGGCGTCGGCACCGCCACCTGGCGGGTAGGTGACCACCAAGGTGATGGGCTTGGCGGGATAGGTAGCCTGGGCCAAGGCGGCCGGTGCCGCTCCGTAAAGCGCAAGCGCGGTCAGCGCGATCATGCCAACGGCGTGGCGGCGAACAGGGTGAATCATGGTTGGTCTCCTGAAATGGCTCATTGCACCTGTGCGGTGTATTTGAACGAAAACGCATCGCCGCGCGTGGTGCGCAGCTCCACGCAGCGACCGGCGATGTCAAAAGCCTGACGCTCGACCAGCACGCAAGGGTGCGCGGCAGCCAGTTTGAGGCGTTTGGCCTGTGTGGCGTTGAGTTGGGAAAAGCTCAAGCTGTCTTGTGTTTTATGAATCACCACGCCGCAGCGTTGCTGGAACATGGGGTACAGCAAATCGTCCCAGGTGTCGGTATCGGAGTCGGCCAAGGCACCAAAGAGCGGCAAAGGCAAGACGATGGTTTCAAGCAAACAAGGCTCTGCGCCCAGGCTGCGCAAGCGCTCGATTTGCAGCACCTGAGCGCCCGGCGCAATGCCAAAGGCGTGCGCCTCTGACACGCTGGCCCTGCGCAGTCGGCTGGCCAGGATGCGTGACTGGGGCGTGATGCTGGCGTCGTCGACGCCGCGGAACCGGAAAAAACGCATCATCGATGCGCCATCGACACCTTTGGTGACGAAGGTGCCTTTGCCATGCCGGCGCTGCAAAACACCGTCTTCGACCAAGAGTGACAAGGCCTGCCGGATGGTGCCGAGCGCCACGCCGTAACTTTGTGCCAAAGCAGATTCGGCGGGGATGACTTCACCGGGTGCCCACTCACCTTGCAGGATGCGATCGCGCAACGCCCATGCCAATTTGCCATAGCGGCTTTGGCCTGGGGTGTGGTCCATCAAAAGGGTGTTCATGGCTTGAAGTAAGACATCTAGAGGACTAGAATATATCGCATGAATTTCCTGATGTCAAAAACCTGGGTTGACACCCATTTCCATGTTTTCAATGCAGGCGTGGCGGTGGAAGGTGCGCGCTATGTGCCGCAGTACAGCGCCTTGTTGTCCGACTGGATGCAACAGGCGCAAAGCGTGGGCGTAGGGCGTGGTGTTTGGGTACAGCCCAGTTTTTTAGGGACAGACAACAGCCTGATGGTCGGTGCGCTCAAAGCCCATCCCGACATGCTGCGTGGCATTGCAGTGGTGAATCCGGATGTGCATCCTGACGAGCTGCAGGCCTTGCACGAAGCCGGTGTGCGCGGCATTCGCCTGAACCTGGCCGGCATCTCCCACGCCATACCCGAATGGACGCGTGCCCACACCATTTGGGAGACCCTGCACGCTTTGGGCTGGCATCTGGAAGTGCACACGGACCCTGGCGGCCTGCCCCAGGTGCTGGCCCAATTGCCATCGGACATGCCAGTGGTGGTGGACCACATGACCAAGCCGCTGGCTGCCCGTGCAGATGACCCCAGCTTTGTGGCGCTGGTCAGGCGTGCGAAAACATCGGCCGCCTACGTCAAGTTGAGTGGTGCTTACCGATTGGGTTCGGTGAACGCTGCAGTGGCTGCACAGGTCTGGTTGCATGAGCTGGGGCCTGCCGCCTTGCTGTGGGGCAGCGACTGGCCTTGCACCAACCACGAGCAGTGTGCCGATTTCCCGTCATTGATGGCGCAGGCCCATGAATGGGTGGACGCCAGAGACTTGGAGCAGGTCATGGTGCGCAATCCATTGCGCCTGTATTGGGGCATCCAGGACGGCGCGCTCGATCACAATCGGGGTTCATGAATTGACGGGCTGAGCCATGACTGCACCTGAACAAACGCCGCTTCTGGCCACCGAATTGAAGGCCCTGGCCGAGCAGGCCACAGGGCGCGACTGCACCTGTGGCATGGGCCGCTGCGCAGCGTGGGAAAGCGTGCCGGGTGAACGCTGGCCCGCTGCACACGTGACGTGTGTGGGCAGTCTGCGGCCGCCGGACCGCTTCGGTCCAGAGCCGACGTACGAAGAGTTCCACCCCCACAAAACGCGTTACGACGCGCCCGATGCGCCGATCGCGCCGGCGTTTTTTCCGTACAACCGTTGTGATGTGTTCAGCTGCGGGCAATGTGATCGGGTGTTGCTCAAGTACACCGAGTACGGGGGCTATTACGTCGATGACCGCGTACGTGCGGTGCAGGCAGAATTGGTGACCGACGCACAGCCACAGGGCTGATGCATCGGCCGATGGCCGGGTATCAATCGAAGCCGCGAATCATCAGCACGGGCACAGGCGACAAGCGCATGATTTGCTCGGAGCCGCTGCCCAACAACACGCGTCCAATGCCACGTCGCCCGTGTGTGCCGATCACGATGAGGTCAGCACCCCAGTCGCTTGCAGCATCGGCCACGGAATCGCCCAAACGCTGTGCCACACGATCGATCAGCACATGGTCTGCGGCCACGCCCATGGCTTTGGCTGCCGCGGTGCCAGTTTGCAAAATGCGGTTGCCGTTTTCGCGGGCCATTTGCATCAGCTCGCCCGAGTATTCGTGGCTGCCCAGAAAGGACAGTTCGTCGATGCAGTGCACCAGTCGGACCCGGCCTTGGCTGTCGTGGGCCAAGCGCAAGGCGTAATCCAGAGCTTTGTCGGAGGTTTTGCTGCCGTCGATCGGCACCAGGATTTTTTTGAACAGGGACATGGGATCTCCACCGTTGAATGAGTCCTCATGCTAGGCCAGCATGGCCGTGCTTTGCCATGGATCGACCGGTCAAATCGATGCTGCCTGAATGTCTATACCGATGTGCAGAGACCCGAGATCGCATGCCGGTGGCTTCAGCCTCGGCATGCAGGCTTCGGCCCGAACCTTGTCGGGGCCAAAGCCACCGACCTGCAAGAGCCATGAAAAAACCGCCACGGTCACCCGGGGCGGTTTTTTGTGGGCGCTGGAGCCCGGTTTACTGGGCCATGGCTTCGATGGCGATGTCGATGCGCACCTCGTCACCCACGTAAGGAGCGTACTTGCCGGCGTTGAACTCGCTGCGCTTGATGGTGGTGAAAGCATTGGCACCCAGGGCTGGCTTTTTCATCATGGGGTGAGGCATGGCCTGGAAGCTGGTGACCGTCAGGGTCACAGGCTTGGTCACACCTTTGATGGTCAGGTTGCCTTCGATGGCCTTGGGCTTGTCGCCTTCAAACACCACTTTGGTGGACTTGAAAGTGGCGGTGGGGAACTTGGCGGTATCCAGGAAGTCTTCGCCCTGGATGTGGCCGTTGAAGTCCGCAAAGCCGGTGTTCACCGACTTCATGTCGATCACGATGTCGGCCGAGCCGGTTTTGGCTTCGGCGTCCAGCACGACTTTGCCGGTGGTGTTGCTGAAGCTGCTCAACTGGGTGGAGTAGCCGAAGTGCGAATACGAGAAACGGGGGAAGGTGTGCGAACCATCGACCGCGTAAGTCACAGGGGCTGCCAGTGCCGAGCCAGCGGCCAGGGATGCGAAGGCCAAAGCGGCGCTCAGTTTTTTCAAGGATGTCATGGGAAGTACTCCAGTAGGGTTGAAATTCAGTGGCTCAATTGAGCGGTGAGGGAAAAGTTGACTTGGATGTCGTTGGCCACCACATCGAACTTGGCCCACATGCCTTCGCCGATGTTGAAGTCGCCACGCTTGATCGTGAAGCTGCCGGTCAGCACGCCGTCTTTGCCTTGCGCGGTGTGTTTCATGGGGAACTTCACTTCGCGGGTCTGGCCTTTGATGCTGAGTGCGCCGGTCACTTCGTATTGGTTGGCCGCCGTTTGTTTGATCTGCTTGGCCACAAAGGTGGCTTTGGGGAATCCGGCGGCGTTGAACCAGGACTTGGTCACGACTTCGTCGTCGGCCTCGCTCGATCCAGCGTCCACGCTGGCCAGCTCGACTTCGAAGCTGGCTTTGGCTTGTTCGGCCTTGGCGGGGTCAAAGTTGACCTGGGCCGAGAACTTCTTGAAACGGCCGTCCATGGCGACGCCCATTTGCTTGTAGTTGAAGCGGACGCTGCTTTTGGCCGGCACGATGGACTGGTAGGGCGCGGCATGGGTCTGCAGAGCCAGGGCCGCCACAGACAGGGCGACGATGTTTTTCAAAATGGTGTTCATGGGTTTCCTTGTGTGCATGCGTCGATCAGCGCGAGGGCAGCATGCGGCGCAGCGTGTCGTCTTTGTGAAAGAAGTGGTGAAAGAATGCGGCCACGGCATGGCCTGCGATCAGCAGCAGCAAGCCCATGCTCAAAGCTTCGTGCATTTGTGCCAAAAGTTGGCCCAAGGCCTTGTCCTTGGCCAGCAGATCGGGCAGGGGCAAAACGCCGAACCACACGGTCTGAACACCCTTGGCCGAACTCATCAACCAACCGCTCAAGGGGATGGCGATCATCAGCACATACAGCAGCAGGTGACCGGCATGTGCGCCCAGTTGCATCAGGGGCGACATGCTGTCTGGCAAGGCCGGTGGGCGGTGTGTGATGCGCCAGACCAGGCGCAGCCACACCAGTACAAAGACGGTGATGCCCGCCCATTTGTGCCAGGAATACAGTTGCAATTTTTCGGGCGACAAGGGCAAGTCGCTCATGTAAAAACCCAAGGCCAGCAGACCGAAGATCATGAGGGCCATGAGCCAGTGCAGGCTTTTGGCGACAGAGGTGTAGTGGGTGCTCATCGTGTGTGTCCTGTTCAATGAAAGGTGTAGCCATCCATGGCGATGACGTGGTCACTGATGCCGCGAAAGAATGCTTCGGGCTGTGCATCAGCACCTGCAGCGCCCAGCGCGGTGAACAAAGGCAGCAAATGTTCGTCGCTCGGGTGCGCACGTTGGCCAGAGGGCTGTTGCCGGTAGTTCAGCAAAGCCGTCACATCGCGCTGCACCATGTGGGTGTGGATCCAGTCGGCAAATTCCTGCACATAAGCGGGCGTGGCGCCGCCTTGCATGCTCACCATCATGAAGTCGCGCAGGTTGTGCGTCACATTGCCCGAGGCCACGATGAGGATGTTCTGTTCGGTCAGCGGCGCCAGCGCCTGGCCCACACGCAAGGCGTGGGCTGGGCCCAGATGGCTTTGGACCGACAGCGGAACAATCGGGATGTCGGCATCCGGGAACATCTGGCGCAAGGGTGTCCAGGCGCCGTGGTCCAGACCGCGCTGTGCGTCTTGCCGGGCAGGCATGCCTGCGGCCTGCAAGACGGCCACCACCTGCGCGGCGGCCTCGGGGCAACCGGTGGCGGGGTATTGCATCTCGTACAGGCGGGGGTCAAAACCACCGAAGTCGTGGATGGTCTCGGGTCGGGTGGCAAAGCCCACGGTGGGTTCGGCAGTCTCCCAGTGTGGGCTGACCACCACGATGGCGCGGGGTGTGCCCAGCGTGGGCACCAGTTCGCTCATGGCCGCACCCGCAGCGCCGGGGCGCAGGGCAAACATGGGGGAGCCGTGGGGCACAAACAGGACGGATCGTGGGGTGGACATGGTGTTTTCGCTTTCGATGGGGTGACTGTAGGCCGTGCAGATGATTTGAAAAAGTAGCCAATGTGCAAATATTTGTTGCAAAATTGGCAACAATGGACAAACTCGATGCAATGCAAATCTTTGTGCGCGTGGCCGAAGCGGGCAGCTTCACCGCCGTGGCCGACCAGCTGCAGGTCGCACGCTCGGTGGTCACGCGCCAGATCGCCGCACTGGAAAAGCACCTGCGCGTCAAGCTGATCACGCGCAGCACCCGCAGCCTGACCTTGACCGCCGCCGGGGCGGCCTATCTGGAAAAGTGCCGCGTCATCCTGAACATGGTGGACGCGGCCGAGGCCAGTCTGGACGAAGAAAAGGCGGTGCCGCGTGGCCGCATTCGCCTGGGTTTGCCGCTGAGCTTTGGCTTGCAGCGGCTCATGCCCGCCCTGCTTGACTTTGCCAAGGCGCAGCCGCACATCGAGCTGATGATGGACTTCTCGGACCAGCGCTCCAACCTGATCGAAGAAGGCATCGACCTGTCGATCCGCATCACCGCCGATTTGCAGCCGGGCGACATCGTGCGCCATCTGGGCCAGTGCCGCTTGTTCACGGTGGCGTCACCCGGCTATCTGTCCGAGCATGGCCAACCGCTGCACCCGGATCAATTGCGGCACCACGAATGTCTGGTCTATTCCATGACCATGAGCGCGGCCACCTGGTCTTACCAGATCGGTGCGCAGGTGTCGGCGTTCCCTGTGCGCGGCCGCATCCGTGCCAACAACGGCCTGGCCCTCACGCAAGCGGCTGCACAAGGCATGGGCATCACGCGGCAGCCGGACTTCATCGTCCAGCCATTCTTGGCACGGGGCGAGGTGGTCGAGTTGCTGCAGGACTTCGCGCCACCGGTCTTGGGCATTTACGCGGTGCTGCCCAGCAACCGCTACATCCCGCACCGGGTGAACGTGTTGATCGAACACTTGGCCAAAGCCCTGCGATCAGCTTGATCGTGTCCCGTGCTTGACGCAGGCTGGACCCATTTCGGACACAATGCGCCCACTGTCTCGACACCCTATTTGCAGGAACACAGCATGACCTACCCCAACACCCAGCTCTTCATCAACGGCCAATGGTGCGATGCCGAAAGCGGTCGCACCCTGCCCGTGTTCAACCCCGCCACCGGCACCGAGATTGGCCGATTGGCCCACGCCGGTGTGGCCGATCTGGAGCGTGCGGCGCAAGCGGCGCAAAAGGGTTTTGAGATCTGGCGCGATGTGCCCGCCAACGAGCGCAGCGCCATCATGCGCAAGGCCGCCGCCCTGATGCGCGAACGCGCGCCGCAAATTGCCCAGCTGCTCACACAAGAGCAAGGCAAGCCGCTGGCCGAAGCCAAGATCGAGGCCATGTCGGCCGCCGACATCATTGAGTGGTTTGCCGAAGAAGGCCGCCGCGTGTATGGCCGCATCGTGCCGCCACGCAACATCCACGTGCAGCAAAACGTGCTCAAGCATCCCGTGGGTCCTGTGGCCGCTTTCACGCCCTGGAACTTCCCGATCAACCAGGCTGTGCGCAAGATGTCGGCCGCTTTGGCCACCGGCTGCTCCATCATCGTCAAGGCCCCGGAAGAAACCCCGGCATCGCCCGCCGAGCTGATCCGCGCTTTCCACGACGCGGGCGTGCCTGCCGGTGTGATCGGTCTGGTATTCGGCACCCCATCCGAAATCTCGAACTACCTGATCGCGCACCCGGTCATCCGCAAGATGACCTTCACCGGCTCCACGCCGGTGGGCAAGCAACTGGCCGCGCTGGCCGGTCAGCACATGAAGCGCGTGACCATGGAGCTGGGCGGTCACGCCCCGGTGATCGTGGCCGAAGACGGTGACATCGCTTTGGCAGTGAAAGCCGCAGGCGCTGCCAAGTTCCGCAATGCCGGGCAGGTGTGCATTTCGCCCACACGCTTTTTGGTGCACCACAAGATCGCCGACGAATTCGCCCAAGTGTTCGCTGCGCATGCGGGCGCTTTGAAGGTGGGTGACGGCCTGGCCGAAGGCACGAACATGGGCCCCTTGGCCAACGACCGGCGCCTGACGGCCATGCAGGCGATCACGAAAGACGCGCTGGCCAAAGGCGCCAAACTGCTCACCGGGGGCGAGCGCATTGGTTCCGAAGGCAACTTCTTTGCGCCCACGGTCTTGTCGCATGTGCCGCTGGATGCCGATGTGGTGAACAACGAGCCTTTTGGCCCGATCGCCGCGATCCGCACCTTCGAGAAGATCGAAGACGCGATCGCCGAAGCCAACCGCCTGCCCTTCGGTCTGGCCGGTTATGCCTTCACCAATTCGCTCAAAACCATGCACCTGCTGAGCCAGCGCCTGGAAGTGGGCATGCTGTGGGTCAACCAGCCTGCCGCGCCTTGGCCTGAGATGCCTTTTGGCGGCATCAAGGATTCGGGCTACGGCTCCGAAGGCGGCCCCGAGGCCTTGGAGGCTTACCTCAACACCAAGTCGGTTTCGATCTTCAACGGCTGATTTTCAAGTCCCGATCACGCCGCCATCGATCTTGCGGATCACCACGTTCGCAGAGCGGGGGCGGCCATCGGCCTGGTAGTCCGGCCAGCTCGAGTACTTTTGCGGCTGCTTGGGGTCGCTGCGGTCGGTGGGGGTTTCGCCCGGGTGCTGCACGCTGATGAACAGGTTGCGGCCATCAGGGGTGAAGGCAAGGCCGGTGATTTCGCAGTTGGTGGGGCCGGTCAAAAAGCGGCGGACTTCTCCAGTGGCCGTGTCGCAGGCCAGCATTTGGTTGTTGCCGATGCGGGCGAATTCGCCCTTGTACATCTGCGTGGCGTGGGCATCGGTCTGTATCCACAGCAAACCATTGGGGCCGAAGCCCAAACCGTCTGGGCAGCCAAAGATGTCGCCCTTCACATTGCCCTTGGCCTCGGTCCGTTCGTTGGCCGGATCACCCGCCAGCAAGAGGTGGTTCCATTCAAACTGCAGGCCATCAAAGTCCCCGGCTTCGCGCCAGCGGATGATCTGGCCCATGCTGTTGTTGGCCCGCGGGTTGGCGGCATCGACGCCCGGCTTGCCCGCCTGGCCGCGCTGGCTGTTGTTGGTCAAGGTGCAATAGACCCAGCGCGACGCCTTGTCGATGGCCAGCCATTCGGGGCGGTCCATCTTGGTGGCGCCCAGCAAGTCGCTGGCCTGGCGCGTCTTGATGAGCACCTCGCCTTGGTCGGCAAAGCCGTTGGCCGCCGTTAACGGCCCTTGGCCATGCACCAGCGGCAGCCACTGGCCTTGGCCGTTGGCATCGAAGCGGGCCACATACAGCGTGCCTTCATCCAGCAGGTGGCGGTTGGCTTTGGCACCGCCGGGCTGCATGCGGCCTGCGCTCACGAATTTGTAGATGTATTCAAAGCGGGCGTCTTCGCCCGAATAGACCACGGCACGCTGGTCTTGCGTGAGCGCCACCCAGGCACCCTCGTGTGCAGCACGGCCAAGCGCCGTGCGTTTGATGGGCGTGCTGGTCGGGTCCATCGGGTCCACCTCCACCACCCAGCCGAAACGGTTGGCCTCGTTGGGATTTTTGCGGGCGTCAAAGCGTTCGTCGAAACGCTCCCAGGCGTAAAAACTTTTTTCGTTCATGCCCCAGCGCTTGTGGTGCGCGTTGATGTCTTTGCCACCACCGAAATAGAACATCCAGTTTTCTTCGCCTGACAAATAAGTGCCCCAGGGCGTGGCGCTGCTGGCGCAGTTGTTCAAGGTGCCCAGCGTGGTGCGGCCTTGCGGGTCCGCGGCGGTGCGCAGCAGGGGGTGCCCAGCTGCAGGGCCGGACATCTCAAACGGGGTGTCCATGGTGAAGCGGCGCGCATAGGCCGATGGACGCACCATCTCCCACTGCGTGCCGTTGAGCTTGACTTCGTAGACCGACAGGCCATGCGCGTTTTGCGACTTCTTGACCTTGGCCGCGTTCATGGGCTCAAAGCCATCGGGGTGCAGCAAGCCGTCGTCGGTGTACTCGTGGTTGAGCGCAATCAGGCCGTGGGTGGAGGAACCGTTGAGGGGGAAAAAAGCCAGACCGTCGTGGTGCATGCCCAGTTGCACAGCCTGGTCTGCGGCGCTGTTGCTGCCATCGGTGCGAAATGCGGGCATGTTCCCCGCCATGCCCACGGGCTCGCCCCAGCGTGCGATCACTTGGGCCACGTAACCGGGGGGCACCACCAGCGCATCGGTCTGGCCGGGCGGGATGGCGGTGAAGCCCAGTTGCGCCTTGCCTGTGGCCAGGTTGGCACAGCCCGACAAAGGCTGCAGCACGCCCAGCAAGCTGGCCAGGCCTGCCCCGCGCAGCAACGTGCGCCGGTCCATGGGCAGGTGGGCAATCAGGTCATGGATCGAGGGGTTGCCCGATCGGTTGCTGTCTTCCATGGTCGAAAAGTCTTTGGGCATCGGTGTTCTCCAGAAATTCAAGCCAGTGTCAGGTTGATCCGGCCTGCAGTGGCACGAAAGATAACCCGACGCAATGACCAGGGTGTGAAAGCCAGGTGCTTGACAACTTGGTGTGCGTCAGATCAAGGAAACGGTCACAGGGCCTCTGTAGGATGCAAGCATTGACTTTGACGAGCAGACTTCATGACAAAAACACTTTCCTTGTTGGCTTTTTCGGTCAACTTGTTGTTCGCCGCTCCGGCGTCATGGGCGCAGACCTCCATCGCTTTGGGGCGTGCTGATTTTCGCGACAACTGCGCCAGTTGCCATGGCCTGGCGGGCAAAGGCGATGGACCGATGCGCTCTGCCTTGGTCAAACCGCCTGCCGACTTGACGACGATCGCGCAGCGCCATGGCGGCCAGTTTCCGCAAGAGCTGATTTGGGAGCTGATCGATGGCCGATGGTCCGGTGATGGGGGCCCACACGGCTCGCGCGAGATGCCGGTGTGGGGGCAGGAATTCAAAAAGCGTGCGATGGGACAACCCGGTGACTCGTCGGTCACGGCGGAATGGTCAGCCCGCAACCGGATCATCTCGCTGCTCAAATACCTCGAAGACATCCAGGTCAAGTGAGCGGGTGTGGACTTCAGGGTGTGCTGGCCTGAATGCGTTGCAGATCAAAGCCCTTGGCCGCCAGTTTGTCCAGCAAGCCCTGGTAGGTCGCGGCGGGCAACTCGGGCGTGCGCGACAGGATCCACAAATACTCGCGGCTGGGCTCGCTGACCACCACCCACTGGTATTGCGGGTCCAGGTCGATGATCCAGTAATTGCCCCAGACCATGGGGATGAACGACAGCCATGCGGGCGCAAAGCGCACTTGCAGTCGGGGCGAGTTGGCGCGGCCAATCTGGCGTGCCATGCCCAGGGCTTCGCTCCACTCACCGCTGGCGGTTTTGCAGCGGTTGAGCACCTGCACCTGGCCATCGGTTTGCAGGCTGTAGGTGGCACTGGTGCTGCTGGCGCATTTCTTTTGAAACCAGTTGGGGTACTTGGCGATTTCGTACCAGGTGCCCATGTAGCGCGGCACGTCCACGGACGCCACCGTGCCCAAGGGCGCAGGGGTTTGGGCCGAAGCCGTCAGCGCACACAGGCCCAGAGACAGTGCGGCCAGCCATATGGAGGGGCGCATCACACCACGATCGGGTTCAGCGCCCCGTCCATGCTCATGCAAATGCCGGTGATGTAGCTGGCCCTGGCGGAAGCCAGAAAGACAACGGCGTTGGCGATCTCTTCGGGTTCGGCCATGCGGCCTAGGGGGATGCGCGAGACGGCTTGGGCCATCGCTTGCTCGGTGCTGATGCCCTGGTTGCGGGCATCGGCCACCAGGCCTTCTTGCAGGCGGTCGGTGCGCGTCAGGCCGGGGTTGATCGCGTTGACGCGGATGCCCTGCGGGCCATAGGCGGCGGCCAACCCGGCGCTGGCCAGCATCAGTGCCGCGTTGGCTGCGCCGCCGGGCAAGTGGATCGGGCTGGCCACTTTGCCGCCATTGCCCACCACATTGACGATGGCACCTTGTCCACGCGCGGCCATGCGCTGGATGGTGGGGTTGATCATGTGGATGTAGGTGAAGTATTTGGCCTGCATGGCGTCATGCCAGGCCTCGGGCGTCAGTTCAGGTGCCGGGGTGCGCTTGGCCGCACCGGCCGAGTTGACCAGCACATCGACAGGACCGAATGCCGCTTGCGCTGAATCCAGTGCGGCCATGGCGGCATGGGCATCGCGCAAATTGGCCGCGACGGTGTGGATGCGGTCGGCGGCAAATTGCACTTGCAGTTTGTCGCGTGCAGCGTTCAGGTTGGCACTGTCGCGCGAGACCAGGCTCACGCGTGCGCCTTCTTCCAAAAAGGCTTGCGCGCAGGCCAGGCCAATGCCTTTGCTGCCGCCGGTGATCAAGATGTGTTGGTGGTGCAGTTTCAGATCCATGATGCGCAGGTGGTGGGTTGACGTGAAGTGTTCATGGCTGGTCGCGTTTGACGCCTTTGACCAGAGGTTGCGCCAGACGCTCGCCTTCTTGTTGCCAGAAAGCGGGGTCGGCGCTGCGGATGCGGACGATGGCATTGCCCATGTGTGTGGCGGCCGCCTGGCGTGCTTGGCCTGCGTCACCCGCTTTGACCGCTTCCAGAATCGCCAGGTGTTCCGCCTGGACTTCGCTGGCAAAGTCAACGCGTCGCGCTTCGTTGGCCCGTGTGACCTGGGTGACGCCGCGCAGGAACTGCCCCAGATATTCCAGCGTCTGAATCAGAAAAGGGTTGCGTGCCGCATCGGCAATGGCGCGGTGGAATTTCATGTCCTCGTCCACACCGTTGCGGCCCGCCCGAACGGCCGCGTCCAGTGCCTTGACGGCTTGTGCAATGGCACGGATGTCGGCGGCATTGCGCCGCTGCGCCGCCAGCGCGGCCACTTCGGCTTCCAGGGCGCGGCGCACTTCGACCATCTGGATCACGGCCTCTTGCGAGGCGGCCAGCTGGGCTTCAAAGTTCAAAGGCGCAAACGGCAGTTGGTTGTTCACAAAGACCCCACTGCCCTGGCGCGAGTCGACCAGCCCCAGCGATTTGAGCCGCGACACCGCTTCGCGCACCACGGTGCGGCTGACCTGAAACTGCGCCACCAAGCGGGCTTCGGTGGGCAGCTTGTCGCCTGGCTGCAAGCGCCCTTGCTTGATTTCGGTCGCCAACTGCTCGGCCACCTGATCGGACAGCCGGGCACCGCTGGAGACGGGGGTGAAGTGTTGACTCATGTACTTGTCATACAAACAAACAAGTCCAAAGCATAGCTTGCTCTGGCTTGGGGCGCATCACGGGCATGGATGAGACCGGCTGGACGGGCGTTGGGCTTGTGTTTAAAATTACGATTAGGTAAATTAATTTATCTATAGTAAATTACAGTTTTCACACAACACGTGCTTTTTCACACAGCCGGAGACCACGCATGGGGGCTTACGTCAACCCGATTTATCCGTACAAGGCGCCGACCGATCTGAAGGCCACGCCGCCACAGCGCAAACCGCTGATCGTCATCGGCGCAGGCCCGGTGGGCCTGGCTGCCGCGGTGGACGCGCGCCTGCAGGGGCTCGATGTGTTGGTGCTCGACGACGACAAGACCGTGTCGGTCGGCTCGCGCGCCGTTTGCTATGCCAAACGTTCGCTCGAAATCCTCGACCGCCTGGGCATCGCCGACCCCGCTTGTGCGCTGGGCGTGAGCTGGAACATCGGCCGCACCTTCCTCGAAGAGGACGAGGTCTACCAGTTCAACCTGGTGCCCGACGCAGGCCACAAGCGCCCCGGCATGATCAACCTGCAGCAGTACCACATCGAGGAAATGCTGATCGCCCGCGCTTTGGAGCTGGGTGTCGACATCCGCTGGCAGCACAAGGTCACGGCCGTCACACGCCATGAGGACCATGCTACGTTGACGGTGGAAACGCCTGACGGCACGTTTGACATCGAGGCCGACTGGCTGGTGGTGGCCGACGGCGCACGCAGCCCGATCCGCCGCCACCTGGGCCTGGACATCGAAGGCCGCGTGTTCCAGGACCGCTTTTTGATCGCCGACGTGATCATGAA
>JACCDU010461634.1_pt1 | contig 24092 bp, 24 predicted proteins | sample 7446081 | NCBI WGS metagenome assembly JACCDU01 (sample SAMN15323447, study PRJNA562643) | freshwater metagenome | isolation source: river surface water | place: USA:Blue River Watershed | collected 2017-08-17
CTCCTCCAGGATGATGTCCAAAATCCCGCCCGCACGGTGGTCGCCCACCCTGACCAGCTAGTTTTTGACCCCCGTTGAAGCGTCGAGACCCCTAGCCTCCATGGTGCGCGGCACGATGCCGATGCGTGCCAGTAAATCGCCCTGGGTGCGTTCGGCCATGTCCCACAGGGTGTTGTGGGCGGGAAAGTCGCCGTAGTCAAAACCTAATTCCAGCAAATGCTGGCGCAGCAGGCTGAAGTGCTTGGCTTCTTCTTGCGCAATGCGCACCCAGTCGGTGTAAAAAGCCTCGGGCATGCCCGCAAAGCGCCAAACCACGTCGAGCGCCAGGTCGATGGCGTTGAGTTCGATGTGGGCAATCGAGTGCACCAGCATCGCCCGGCCTTCGGTGGTGGCCATGGACTTGGCTTTGAGTTGGGTGTGCGGCACCAGAGCGGGTTTGGCCGAACGGCCCGGGCCAGGGGTGGCGGCTTGCAGGATGTCTTCGGCGCCCACGGGCAAGTCCAGGTCCAGTGCCAAGGTCGCCTGGGCCTTGAGCAGGGGATCGGTTTGTCCCCAAGGAATCAGGGCGGCAGTGCGCAAGGACAAAGGGTTCACAACAAAAAATGGCGGGTCAGTATGAAATGGCAACAGGGGCCGTCGGTGAACCGCCAGCCTCCCTACAATTGTAGGCTCACCCGTTTCACCCACATCCAGGAGACCCCATGGCCATCTATCAACTCGACTCTCACACGCCCTACGTCGCCGACAGCGCCTGGGTGGCCGACTCCGCGCAGGTCATGGGTGCGGTCAAGATCGCGGCCGATGCCAGCGTCTGGTTTGGCGTCACCGTGCGTGGCGATACTGAAACCATCGAGATTGGCGAGGGCAGCAACATCCAGGACGGCAGTGTGATGCACGCCGACCACGGCAAACCGCTGACCGTGGGCAAAAATGTGACCGTGGGCCACATGGTCATGCTACATGGTTGCACCATTGGCGATGAATCGCTGATCGGCATTGGCGCAGTGGTGCTCAACGGCGCCAAAATCGGCAAGAACTGCCTGGTGGGCGCGGGCTCTTTGGTGACCGAAGGCAAAGAGTTTCCCGATGGCTCCATGATCATGGGCACGCCCGCCAAGGTGGTGCGCGAATTGAGCGCCGAGCAAATCGAGGGCTTGCGTCAAAGCGCACGCCATTACCAGGACAATGCCCGCCGATTCAAAGCGGGTCTGAAGAAAATCGGCTGAGCCATTTTTATCCGATCGTCCACCCTTAACTTTTGAGGATCAGCCCCAGATGGCTGACATTTGCAATTTGTCCGAACTCCACAAATTCATTTTCGAAGGCCTGCCGGTGCGTGGCATGCTGGTGCGCCTGACCGATGCCTGGCAAGACATCCTGGCGCGCCGCGCCGCCAATTCCGAAACCGGCGCCTACCCCGCGCCCGTGCGCCAGTTGCTCGGCGAAATGGCCGCTGCGGGCGTGCTGATGCAGGGCAACATCAAGTTCAACGGTGCTTTGGTGCTGCAGATTTTTGGCGATGGTCCGGTCAAGCTCGGCGTGGTCGAGGTGCAGCCCGACTTGAGTCTGCGCGCCACCTGCACCCAGGTGGGCGAGGTGGTCGACAACGCCACCCTGAGCCAGATGGTCAATGTGAACAACGAGGGCCGCTGCGCCATCACGCTGGACCCGCAAGACCGCTTGCCGGGCCAGCAGCCGTACCAAGGGGTGGTGCCTCTGTTTGGTGACCATGGCGAAAAGCTGGAAAACATCAGCGAAGTGCTGGAGCATTACATGCTGCAGTCCGAGCAGCTCGACACCGTGCTGGTGCTGGCGGCCGACGACAAGGTGGCTGCAGGCTTGTTGATCCAGCGTTTGCCCGTCGAAGGCGAGGGCAATTTGGCCGGGCAGGTGGATTCGCACATGCGCGAGTCGGTGTTGGGCCAGAGCGAAGACTTCAGCCGCATCTCGATTTTGACCAAAAGCCTCAAGCGTGAAGAGCTGCTCACCCTGGACGCCGAAACCATTCTTCACCGCCTGTATTGGGAAGAGCCGCTGGCCCGTTTCGAGCCTTTCGTGGGCGAGACCGGTCCCCGCTTTGCCTGCCGCTGTAACCGCGAACGCGTGGGTCAGATGATCCGCAGCCTGGGCACCGAAGAGGTCGAGGGCATCATCGCTGAGCAAGGCCAGGTGGAAGTGGGCTGTGATTTCTGCGGTGCGCAATACCGTTTTGATCCAGTGGATGCCGCCGGCCTGTTCACCGGTTTGCCAGCCGACCTGTCGGGCGGCTCGGTGCACTGACGAAGCTGCCAACAACAGGCATTCCCTCGCAGGTCGGCACCTTCAGCTCAGACGCTCGCCCGCTTCGGCGCAGGGCGCATGTCGGGGGCTGAAGCCCCCGGCCTACAGGCTCATGCTGACCGCTTGGCCAGCAGACCCGTGAACAGCTTGTGTTCGCATTCCGGATCGCTGCATTCGTTGCATTGCCACACGGTGCGCCCTTCGTTGATGGCAAACTGGGCATTTTCACGGGTCATGCGGGCGGCTTCGTCTTCACCGGGCAAGCCCAAGGCCAGCAGCGCGTTGTTCAGACGATGGTGATCCTGGCCGTACACCACGCGGTAAGCGATGCCCGCCCGGTCAAGCGCCTGGCGCACCAGGGTGTCCACCGGGCCCCGCACATGCGGGCCGTCGCGCTGCAAGCCATCGGCCACCCAGGGCAGGTCCAGGCCGGTGATCAAGGTGGTGTCGTACAAGCGTTGGTGCGCCAACGCCATGGGATAGAGGCTGTGGTCGTCAAACAGCAGGTGGCTGTAAACCGCCGTCATGATGGGGGTGGTGTCGGAAATCACCCAGCCCGCAGACGCGTGCTCTACCGCACGGGCTTGTTGGCGCGCAATGGTCATTTGCTCGTGTGGCAAGGGGGTGCGGCCCTCGCGTTCGCACCAGGCCCGCAAGACCTCATCGACGGCATGCACAGTCTGGCCGCGCGCCTGCATCACCCCCGCAAGCGCTCGGGTCAGCCAGGACTTGCCTGTGCTTTCCGCCCCCACAATCGCGATGCGTTGCGGTTTCATGTTGGGGGTGCCTGCAGGCGTGTTTGCCAGGCCCGCCAACCCCAAAAGCTCATGACGGTGAACAGGGCATAGAGCACACAGGTCAGCCACAGCGCCTTGTGCGCAAACAGGGCGACACTGATCAGGTTGACCACCAGCCAGACCAGCCAGTTTTCGAGGTATTTGCGTCCCAGCAAGACTTGCCCCACCAGGCTCAGGGCCGTGGGCAAAGCATCCCACCAGGCCACATCGCTGTCGGTGAAGTGTTCCAGCATCAGGGCCAGCGTGGGCCACAAGGCGGCGCTCGACAGCACCACCCAAGCCCAGCCTCGTGCTGACAAGCGTTGCAGGCGCAAAACCGGCTGCGCATCAGGCCCTTTGCGCAGCCATTGCCACCAGCCCCAGCAAGCCAGCGCGGCAAAGACCAGTTGCAGACCCGCCTCGCCATACAACAGGCTGTCTTTGAAGACAAAAAAATAAAGGATGGAACTGGCGATGGCCAAGGGCCAGCTCCAGTGCAGTTCCTTGATGCTGCAAACGACCATCGCCAAGGCCAGCACGAAGCCCGCAATCTCGGCGGGGGACATCATTTGGCGATCTGCACGAAGATTTCGTTGGGCTTGACCATGCCCAGCTCATGGCGGGCACGTTCTTCGACCATGTTCAAGCCTTCCTTCAAGTCGTTGACTTCGGCGCTGAGTTGCTCGATTTTCTTGCGAGCGTCTTCGTTTGACTCTTTTTGCAGCTCAAGCTCTTTTTGCAGCTCTGAAACATGCGACAAACTGCCCCGCCCGAACCACAGCTGGGCTTGCATGATCGCCAGCAAGGCGACCAGCACCAGAGGTAACAGGCGGTTGCCCATGGCCGCTCAATCAGCGCAGGTTGTAGAAGGCCGCGCGGCCAGGGTACACGGCCACTTCGCCCAGGTCTTCTTCGATGCGCAGCAGCTGGTTGTACTTGGCCATGCGGTCCGAGCGGCTCATCGAGCCGGTCTTGATCTGGCCCGCGTTCAGGCCCACAGCGATGTCGGCGATGGTGCTGTCTTCGGTCTCGCCCGAGCGGTGGCTGATGACGGCGGTGTAACCGGCGCGCTTGGCCATCTCGATGGCTTCGAAGGTTTCGGTCAGGGTGCCGATCTGGTTGATCTTGATCAGGATCGAGTTGGCGATGCCTTTGTCGATGCCTTCCTTGAAGATCTTGGTGTTGGTCACGAACAGGTCGTCACCGACGATCTGCACGTTCTTGGCCAGACGGTCGGTCAGCACTTTCCAGCCCGCCCAGTCGCCTTCGGCCATGCCGTCTTCGATGCTGATGATGGGGTACTTGTCGCACCAGGTGGCCAACATGTCGGTCCATTGTTCGGACGTCAGGCTGATGCCGCCTTCGCCAGCCAACACGTATTTGCCGTCCTTGTAGAACTCGCTGGCGGCGCAGTCCAGGCCAATGGCGATCTGCTCGCCTGCGGTGTAGCCCGCGGCCGCAATGGCGTCCAGCACCATCTGGATGGCCGCTTCGTGGCTGTCCACGTTGGGAGCAAAGCCGCCTTCGTCGCCCACGGCAATGCTCATGCCTTTGTCGTGGATGATTTTCTTGAGCGCGTGGAACACTTCAGCGCCCCAGCGCACGGCTTCGCGGAAGGACGGTGCGCCCACGGGGATGATCATGAACTCTTGCAAGTCCAGGTTGTTGTTGGCGTGTGCGCCGCCGTTGATGACGTTCATCATGGGCACGGGCAGCTGGTTGCCGTTCATGCCGCCAAAGTAGCGGTACAGGGGCAGGCCGGATTCTTCGGCGGCTGCACGGGCCACGGCCATGGACACGGCCAGCATGGCGTTGGCGCCCAGGCGGCTCTTGTTGTCAGTGCCGTCCAGGTCGATCAGGGTACGGTCCAAAAAGGCTTGCTCGGAGGCATCGAGGCCCAGCACGGCTTCAGAGATTTCGGTGTTGATGTGCTCCACAGCCTTGAGCACGCCTTTGCCAAGATATCGGCTCTTGTCGCCATCACGCAGCTCAATGGCTTCGCGGCTTCCAGTGGATGCGCCGGACGGCACAGCGGCACGGCCCATGACGCCGGACTCCAGCAGCACGTCGCATTCGACGGTGGGGTTGCCACGGCTGTCCAGGATTTCACGGCCGACGATATCAACGATTGCACTCATTTTTGAACTCTCTCAATTTAAAAATAAAAGGGTTAAAGACCTTCGACCACGACCATGCGCATGATGGCTGCACCGGCTCGGGCTTCGCGGGCTTTGAGGTACTCGGGCACTTCATAAAAGGCCTTGGCCGCTTCAAAGGTCGGGAATTTCAAAATCACGATGCGCTCGGGTGACCAGTCGCCTTCGAGCACTTCGAGCTTGCCGCCACGCACGCAGACTTCCGCGCCCGTGGCTTTCATGGCCGCCGTTGACCACTTTTTGTACTCTTCGTACTGGGTCGGGTTGGTGACCTGAACGTTGGCGATGATATAGCCGCTCATGCGAAGTCTTCCTCCAGGAAGGGGTTCTTTTTGGTGACGGAATCGAGCTGCACCAGGGTCTCCAGCAGGGCCTTCATCTTGCCCAGCGGCACGGCGTTCGGGCCGTCCGACCAGGCCTCGGCGGGTTTGGGGTGGGTCTCCATGAAGAGACCGGCCACGCCCACGGCCACGCCTGCACGGGCCAGAACGGGCACCATCTCGCGTGCGCCGCCACTGCTGGTGCCTTGGCCGCCGGGCTTTTGCACCGAGTGGGTCACGTCAAACACCACTGGCGCACCTGTTTTGCGCATTTCGGCCAGGCTGGTCATGTCGGCCACCAGGTTGTTGTAGCCAAAGCTCACACCGCGCTCGCACGCCAAAAAGTTGTCCTCGGGCAGACCCGCTTCGCGCGCAGCGCTGCGGGCCTTGTCGATGACGTTCTTCATGTCCCAAGGTGCCAAGAACTGGCCCTTCTTGATGTTGACCGGCTTGCCTGACTGCGCCACGGCGCGGATGAAGTCGGTCTGGCGGCACAAGAAGGCGGGGGTCTGCAGCACATCGACCACACTGGCCACGGTTTTGACTTGCGATTCGTCGTGCACATCGGTGAGGATGGGCACACCGATCTGGCGGCGCACTTCGTCGAGTATCTTCAGGCCCGCATCGATGCCCACACCGCGCTGGGTGTTGCCCGAGGAACGGTTGGCCTTGTCGAACGAGCCTTTGTAGATGAACGGGATGCCCAGCGAAGCGCAAGCTTCTTTGAGCCGACCGGCCACCTCGATGGACATTTCCAGGCCTTCGATGGAGCAGGTGCCTGCGATCAAAAAGAAGGGCCGATTCAGACCAACGTCAAATCCGCAGAGTTTCATGGTGGCTCCTTTGGGTGAATGGGGCTCAGGCCTTGGCCTTGTTGGCGATCGCTGCTTTGACGAAGGCGTTGAACAGTGGGTGGCCATCCCAAGGTGTGGACTTGAATTCGGGGTGGAACTGCACGCCCACGTACCAAGGGTGAACGGTTTGCGGCAGCTCGACGATCTCGGTCAGCTGCTCACGCTGAGTCAGTGCAGAAATCACCAGACCGGCTTTGCGCAGGTCGTTCAGGTAATTGACGTTGGCTTCGTAACGGTGACGGTGGCGCTCGGTGACCACATCGCCATAAATCTGGTGCGCCAGCGTGCCCTTGGCCACATCGGAGCTTTGAGCGCCCAGTCGCATGGTCCCGCCCAGATCCGAGTTGGCATCACGCACCTGGATGGAGCCGTCAGCATCTTTCCACTCGTTGATCAGGGCGATCACGGGGAAGGGCGTCTCTGGCTCGAACTCGGTGCTGTTGGCGTCCTTCATGCCTGCCACATGGCGGGCATATTCGATGGTGGCCACCTGCATGCCCAGGCAGATGCCCAGGTAAGGCACTTTGTGGGTGCGGGCGTATTGGGCGGTTTCGATCTTGCCTTCGACACCGCGCTTGCCAAAACCACCAGGCACCAGCACGCCGTCAAATTTGGCCAAGCTGGCCACGGTCTCGGGGGTGATGGTTTCGGAGTCGATGTGCTCGATCTTCACGCGCACATGGTTGCGCATGCCCGCATGGCGCAGCGCTTCGTTGACCGACTTGTAGCTGTCGGACAGCTCGACGTATTTGCCCACCATGGCGATGGAGACTTCGCCTTTGGGGTTGGCCGTTTCGTAGACCAGATCGTCCCAGCGCTTGAGGTTGGCGGGTTGTGTGTTCAGGCGCAGCTTGTCGCAAATCAGGCCGTCCAGACCTTGCTCGTGCAGCACGCGGGGGACTTTGTAGATGGTGTCCACATCGGGCATGGAAATCACGCCCCAGCCTTGCACGTTGGTGAACAGCGAGATTTTGTCGCGCTCGTCGTCCGGGATGTAGCGGTCAGCGCGGCACAGCAGCGCGTCGGGCTGGATGCCGATTTCGCGCAGTTTTTGCACCGTGTGCTGGGTGGGCTTGGTCTTGAGCTCGCCTGCGGTGGCAATCCAGGGCAGGTAGGTCAGGTGCACAAAAGCGGTGTTGTTGGGCCCCAGGCGCAGGCTGAGTTGGCGCACGGCTTCGAGGAAGGGCAGCGACTCGATGTCGCCCACGGTGCCACCGATCTCGACGATGGCCACATCCACCGCTTCGGGGGTGTCGTAGCCCGCGCCGCGTTTGACGAAGTCCTGGATTTCATTGGTGACGTGCGGGATGACCTGCACGGTCTTGCCCAGGTAGTCGCCGCGGCGCTCTTTTTCGAGCACGCTTTTGTAGATCTGGCCGGTGGTGAAGTTGTTGGCCTTCTTCATCCGGGTGTTGATGAAGCGCTCGTAGTGGCCCAGATCGAGGTCGGTTTCTGCACCGTCGTCGGTCACAAACACCTCGCCGTGCTGGATCGGCGACATGGTGCCGGGGTCCACGTTGAGGTAGGGGTCGAGTTTGATGAGGGTGACAGACAGGCCGCGCGATTCAAGCAAGGCAGCCAGAGAGGCGGAGGCGATTCCCTTGCCCAGGGAAGACACCACACCGCCGGTGACGAAGACAAATTTGGTCATGTCCAAGACGGGAGCCTTGAGCTCCCGGTAGGTGGAAATCGTGATTATAGACAGTCGGGTTGGGGTTAATACCCGCGTGGAGCTGTTTTATGGTGTGTTTCCGCGCTGGGTCTGTGGTCGTTTTCGCGCTGAGGCGGGTGCAGGCCGGTCTAACGTGACGGACTCTGACACAGGTTCTATGTCGGAGCTGAAGCCGCCGACCTACTGATGTCCCTGTAGGTCGGCAGCTTCAGCTCCGACAATCGGTGGTGGTGAACAAATTTCGCAGTGAAGCTGCTGACCGGCCTGCAGCACAGTGTGGATTGGCTCTCTGCTACATTCCCCGCCATGAGCACATTGGCTGAAAAACACATCGTTCTGGGCTTGTCGGGCGGCATTGCGGCCTTCAAGTCGGCTGAACTCTGCCGCGCCCTGATCAAGGCGGGCTGCACGGTGCAGGTCGTCATGACCGAAGCGGCTGAGCAATTCATGACCGCGGTCACCATGCAGGCCCTCTCGGGCAGGCCGGTCTACACCTCGCAATGGGATGCCCGTGAGGCCAACAACATGGCGCACATCAACTTGAGCCGCGAGGCCGACGCGATTGTGGTGGCTCCGGCCAGTGCGGATTTCATGGCCAAGCTCTTGCATGGTCGGGCCGATGAATTGCTCAGCCTGATGTGCCTGGCCAGGCCCTTGGACAAAGTGCCCTTGATCGTGGCCCCGGCCATGAACCGCGAAATGTGGAACAACCCCGCCACGCAGCGCAATGTGGCCCAGCTCAAGGCTGACGGCGTGCATGTGCTCGATGTCGGGCAGGGTGATCAGGCCTGCGGTGAAACGGGTGACGGCCGCATGCTTGAAGCCGAAGAAATTCTGGAAGACCTAGAGGCGTTTTTTGCGCCCAAGACGATGGTGGGGCAGCATGTGCTGGTCACGGCTGGGCCCACTTACGAAGCCATTGACCCGGTGCGCGGCATCACCAATTTGTCGAGCGGCAAGATGGGCTTTTCGATTGCCCGTGCGGCCCGCATGGCTGGGGCTCAAGTGACTTTGGTTGCTGGCCCTGTGCATTTGCCCACGCCACGCGGCGTTCAGCGCATTGATGTGCGTTCGGCTCGTCAGATGCTGGACGCAGTGCAGGCGCAGGTGGACCAGGCTTCGGTTTTTGTGGCCACAGCCGCTGTGGCCGACTGGCGAGCCGACACGCAAGCCGATCAAAAGATCAAAAAAGATGGTTCAGGCCAGACCCCGGCGCTGAAGTTTGTGGAGAACCCCGACATCCTGGCCACGGTGGCGCAATCAGCCCGCGCACAGTCCGGGGCGCTGTTTTGTGTGGGCTTTGCCGCCGAAAGCCACGACCTGCTGGCGCACGCCACGGCCAAGCGCGTTCGCAAAGGGGTGCCGCTGTTGGTGGGCAACATCGGGCCTGCGACGTTTGGACAGGACGACAACGCCCTGTTGTTGGTGGACGAGACGGGTGCTCGTGAGCTGCCGCACGCCAGCAAACAAGCGCTTGCGCAGCAGTTGATCGCTGACATCGCTGCTCGATTGAAATAATGCCTCGCTTCACTGCGGCATGGCTTCGCGCCTGCCGCGCTCACTTTCTGGATTGCACATGAACATCGACCTCAAAATCATCGACGCCCGCATGGCCGAACAATTGCCCGCTTACGCCACCTCTGGCAGTGCCGGTCTGGATTTGCGTGCTTGCCTGGATACGCCTTTGACCTTGCAGCCCAATGCCTGGCAGCTGGTGCCCACCGGCATTGCGGTGCACCTGAAAGACCCGGGCTACGCCGCCATGCTCTTGCCCCGCTCGGGGTTGGGGCACAAGCACGGCATTGTGCTGGGCAATCTGGTGGGTTTGATCGACAGCGACTACCAAGGCCAGTTGATGGTCAGCGCCTGGAACCGCAGCGGCGTGGCTTTCACGATTGAGCCGATGGAGCGCATTGCGCAAATGGTGATCGTGCCGGTGGTTCAGGCCACCTTCAATGTGGTCCATGAATTCGACGCTTCCAGCGAGCGCGGTGAGGGCGGTTACGGTTCGACAGGCAAGAAATAAACCGTACCCCGTAGGTCGGAGCTTCAGCTCCGACGTGGCGAATCGGTGTGGCGTGTCGGGGCTGAAGCCATCGACCTGCCTTTATCTCAGTGAAGGGTCGGCCGGGTAGGCGTGCCTTCGTCGCCCACTTCAATTTTGAAAAATCCCGTGCCGCAGCTGCCGCTGCCCACTTCGGCTTCGGTGGGCTCGCGCACTGATTCGACTTTCAGGCTCAGGCGCAAGGCGATGCCCGACAAGGGGTGGTTGCCGTCAAGCACCACGTGCTCGGGATAAATCTCGGTCACGGTGTACAGCACATTGCGCGGGGCATCAGGGTGACAGCCCTCGGGCAGGGCAGTGCCTTCGATCGTCAAACCCTCTTCCAGTCCTGCCGGGAACAGCGCGAGCGGTTCCAGAAACAGCAGGTTTTCATCAAAGTCGCCAAAAGCGTCTTCGGGCTCCAAGTGCAGATCGATCTTGGCGCCTTTTTCGTGGCCTTGCAGGGCTTCCTCGATCTTGGGCAGCAAATCTTGGCCGCCAATGAAGAATTCAACGGGCTCGTCGAGGGTGTCCAGAACTTCGCCCAGGGTGTCTTTGAGTGTCCAGGTCAGTGCGACCACGGAAGGTGTCTTGATTTCCATAGGACAATTGTCGCAGTTTGGCGACCCGTTTTGGCCGCCTTGGCTTTGAAGCGGTGCCGCAACAGCATCGCTGACGGAATCGAAACATGAACACAGAACAACCTTTGGCCTTGCTGGGAGGCCTCACGCCCAGCCAATTCATGAAGCGCCACTGGCAGAAAAAGCCATTGTTGGTGCGCAATGCCATTCCGGGATTTGTGCCTTGCGTGAACCGCTCCGAATTGGTGGCCTTGGCCGGACAAGAAGGCGTGGAGTCACGCCTCATCATCGATTCGGACAAGGGCTGGAAGATGAAGCATGGGCCGCTTGCCAAACGCAGCCTGCCGCCCTTCAGCCAGAAGAAATGGACTTTTCTGGTGCAAGGTGTTGACCTGCACCACGACGGCGTGCATGCCTTGATGCAACAGTTTCGCTTTGTGCCCGATGCGCGCCTGGACGATTTGATGATCAGCTTTGCCACCGATGGCGGTGGCGTTGGCCCGCACTTTGACAGCTACGACGTCTTCTTGTTGCAGGCGCACGGCCAGCGCCGCTGGCGCATTGGCCGCAACAAAGACCTGACCTTGCAACCCGGCGTGCCGCTCAAGATCTTGCAAAATTTTGAAGCCGAAGAAGAGTTTGTGCTCAACCCCGGTGACATGTTGTACCTGCCGCCCAAGTATGCGCACGATGGCATTGCCGAAGGCGAGTGCATGACCTGGTCGATTGGGTTCAGGTCCCCTCAGCAAGGCGAATTGGCTCGGGAGATGTTGTTGGGCTTGGCTGACGAAGCGTTTGATGGGGTAGGGGATATTTTGTACCGCGACCCCCAGCAGAGCGCCGTCAGCGCACCTGCGGCCATGCCCGCCGCATTGGGCGACTTCGCCCGCGAAGCGATCGCCAAAGCGCTCAAAGATCCGCACTTGGTGGACAGCTTGCTGGGTGAATACCTGACCGAACCCAAAGCGAATGTCTGGTTCGATCCGGTCGATGCCGAGCCCGATGTGTCACAAGGCGTGCAACTCGATCGCCGCACCAAAATGATGTACGACGAACGTCACATCTTCATCAACGGCGAAAGCTTCCGTGTGGCAGGTAAAGATGCACGCCATCTGCGGCTATTGGCCGATGAGCGTCAATTGCCTGCGGTCAAGTTGTCGCAGATGAGTGATGCGGCCCGTGAAGCGCTGGAGGACTGGATGTCCGCAGGCTGGTTGAAAACCCTCTGAGGATCTTCCCTTGCTCAGCTTGTTACTGAAGGTTTCATGTCAGCTTGGTGTGAATCAAGGGAAAACGCTATAATTCGAGACTGAGCACAAAAGAGCTCGAGTGCTTTTGTCTCGGTCTTCATAACCGTCTTGGTTGTCAAGGCAGTTTCCGGAAATTGTTTTAACCCCTATAAGGAAAATCATCATGAACAAGTCCCTCGTTTTGGCCGCCGTGATCGCTGCTGCTGCTTTGGCCGCTTGCGGTAAAAAAGAAGAAGCCGCTGCTCCTGCTGCTCCCGTGGCTGCTCCTGCTGCCCCAGCTGCTGACGCATCTGCTCCTGCCGCTCCAGCTGCTGACGCATCTGCTCCAGCTGCAGCCAAGTAATTGGCCAAACAGCTCCCGGCGTGAGTCGGGAATGCATAAAAAAAACCCCGCACAAGCGGGGTTTTTTTTATGGTCGGGCCATAGGTATGGCCCGAGCGGAACAGGTCAACGCAACTCGTTGGCAATCAATTTCAGGATGCGTTCGGCGTTGGCTGCTTCTTCAGGCTTGCCGCTGGCATCCATCACCTGGATCAGGCTTTGCGATTCGGCCTTGCTGGTCAAGGTGATGCGATAGCGTGACAAAGTCGGTACTTCTTTTTTGCTGCTGCTGAACAAGCGGTCAAAGAAGCCGGGCTCTTGACCTGCCGTGCCCGGCGCCACATAGCGTACAAAATACACGCCCTTGGCACGGTCACGGTCCTCAACGGTGAAACCACTGCGATCGAGTGCCACACCAGTGCGGCGCCATACGCGATCAAGACTGTCGTTCAGAGCGATGGTTGGCTGACCCGTCACGGTGGACACTTGGGCGCTTGCGGCTTTCATTTCAGGTGCGTTGGCTGCCTTGGCCGCTTCGGGAGTGGCCCCCAGTTTGACCATCAAACGACGCAAAAATTCGATTTCCAGTTCGGGATCGCTGGCACGGGGTTGCCAGATGGTGCTGGTTTTTTGGGCGTTGGAGTAGTTCTCCACCATGCCGCGGTGCGTGATGTAGATCTCGACGCCGCCTTGCGCATTGCGTTCAATGCGGGTGCGGAATTTGTCGCGCTCACCGGTGGAATACAAGCCATCGAGCACCTTGCCCAAAGTTTTGCGGATGAAGTCTTGCGGGATCTTGGCACGGTTTTCGGCCCAGTCTGTTTCGATGATGCCCACGTCCTTGGCTTCGGTCACCAGGTTGAAACCATTGTTTTTCCAGAACTCAATGAGAGGGTCCCAGACTTTGTCGGCAGGGCGTGCCACAACCAGCCAGCGCTGATCGCCCTGTCGTTCCATTTTCACGTCGCCCATCACATTGGTGGCGGTGCCAGCATCGGTCACTTTGCCTGCAGCGCTTTGGAAGCCCGAGGCAGTGGCCGAGGTGCTTTCCAGTGCGTAACGCGATTCTTTGCGCAATTGGGTCAAATCGGGTGGCACTTCCAGCGTGGTGGCCTTGACCGCGCTTTTGTAATTGATTTTGTCTTCTTCCAGCATGCCGCAGCCGCTGAGCAAAATGGCCAGCGCTGCCAAGGTGGTGGTGCGCTGGAGAGGCAAGGACTTGGAAAAACGGTTCACAAACAATCCTTTGAAGGAAATCAAATCAGGCCACTGGCTTTGAGGGCCGCTTCCACCACGGGACGCTGGCCTTCAGACAACGCGGTCATGGGCAGGCGCAAGGTGGGGCCGCACAGGCCCATGCGGTTCATGGCCCATTTCACGGGGATCGGGTTGGCCTCGACGAACAAGTTCTTGTGCATCGGCATCAACTGGAACTGGATGCGCATGGCCTCGGCAATGTCGCCACGGATGGCGGCCATGCACAGCTCGTGCATCAGTCGTGGGGCCACGTTGGCCGTCACGCTCACGTTGCCTGCGCCACCGCACAGCATCAGGGCCACGGCGGTGGGGTCGTCACCGGAATACACGGCAAACTCTTTGGGCAAATCGCGGATCAACCACTGGGCGCGTTCGATGTTGCCGGTGGCTTCCTTGATGCCGACAATGCCGGGCACTTGGGCCAGGCGCAACACGGTGTCGTGCTGCAGATCGGCGACCGAGCGGCCGGGCACGTTGTACAAGATCACGGGCAAGTCCGGCGTGGCTTCGGCAATGGCGCGGAAGTGCTGGTACTGGCCTTCTTGCGTGGGTTTGTTGTAGTAGGGCACAACTTGCAGCTGGCAGTCGGCGCCGACCTTTTTGGCAAACTTGGCCAGCTCGATGGCTTCTGAAGTGGAATTGGCACCACAACCGGCCATGATCGGCACGCGACCGGCCGATTGCTCGACCGACACGCGGATGATTTCGCAGTGTTCTTCAACGTTGACGGTGGGGGACTCACCGGTGGTGCCGACCACGCCAATGCAGTCGGTGCCTTCGGCCACGTGCCAGTCGATCAGTTTTCGCAAGGTGGGGTAATCCACTTTGCCGTCTTCCAGCATGGGGGTGATCAGGGCAGGAATACTGCCTTTGATGGGGCGAAATTCGGTGGTCATGTCAGGGTGTTCTGAACGGAAAAAGACATTCTAACGACAGCGGGTGGTTTTTCCGGACTGCCGTCAGGGTGAGTGTCACCAGAAGTGATGTTTCGGAGAGTTGGCGGGCTCAAGCGGCACGCAGAGGCCAGCGCACGGGTTCTTGAGCAGCGGTTTGTCGCACAGCCACAATCCGCTGCACGAACCGATCGGGTGCGGCCTCAAAACCTTCTTCAAAAGCCACAGTGCGCAAATCGGCGGTGGCGCGCAGCAATTCGCCGGGCTGCAGCAAAAAGTCGGGTCGCGAAGGTTTGCCCACGGTTTCGTTGCCTGCTGCAAAGGTCTCGTAAATCAAAATGCCGCCTTCGGCCACACTTTGAACAATCGTCGGTAACAAAGGACGCCACAGGTAATGGGTCACGACCACCGCGTCAAATGTCTGGCCCGCAAAAGGCCAGGGGCCGTTTTCGATGTCGGCCAGAACCGTCTGGCCCGCAGCAGAGGCCATGGCCAACGCTTCTTCGTGACGGTCCACGCCCGTGACCTGATGGCCTTGTGAGGCCAGCCAGCGCATGTGGCGGCCAGCACCGCAAGCCACATCCAGCACGCGGCTGGTTGGGCGCAGCAAATGGGTCCAGCGTTGTACCCAGGCAGAAGGTTGTTCAGTGCCGTGCATAGAGATCAGAAGCAAGCCCATAACTGATCGGACAGCATGATCAGCATTTCAGGGCGTTGATAAAGCCAAACCACCCCCGACGCGACCACGGCGAGGCATCCCCAGACAAGGATGCGACGCCAAGCGGGCTTGCGGGCGGCGGTGTTCATGGATTCAGGCCGCCTGCAGTGACTTGCGCACAATCGCGGTCTCGCGTACCGGCAGATTCACCAGTGCGGCGAACACGCCCAGCGCAATCGCCAGGTACCAGACGATGTCATAGTTGCCTGTCCTGTCGTACAGGTAGCCACCCAGCCACACGCCCATGAAGGAGCCAATCTGGTGGCTGAAAAAGATGAAGCCGCTGAGCATGGACAGGTGCGCGACGCCAAAAATTTGCGCCACCGCCGCGTTGGTCGGGGGCACGGTGGACAGCCACAGCAAACCCATCACGGCCGAGAAGATGTAAACGCTGGTGGGCGTGAGCGGGGCCAGCAAAAAGAGGGTGATCGCCACCGAGCGCGCGAAATAAATGGTGGCCAGGATGTTTTTCTTGGCCAACTTTTGGCCCAGTGTGCCCGCGATGTAGGTGCCGAACACGTTGAACAAACCGATCAAAGCCAAGGCATAGCTGGCCACCTGGGGCGCCAGGCCGTGGTCTTTGAGGTAGCTGGGCATGTGCACCCCGATGAACACCACTTGAAAACCGCACACAAAATAACCGGCCATCAACAGCTGAAAGCTTGGGTACTTGAAGGCTTCCTTGAGCGATTGGGCAATGGTCTGTTCACGTTTGACTTGGCCGGGCGCATGCAAAGCCGGCTCGCGCAGGCCCCAGGCCAGCGGAATGATCAGCGCAGTGGCTGCAGCCAGAATCAGCAAAGCGCTTTGCCAGCCAGCCTGGCTGATCAACATGCCCTCGACCGGCACCATCAGGAATTGCCCGAAACTGCCCGCCGCAGCGGCAATGCCCATGGCCCATGAGCGGCGTTCGGCAGGCACATTGCGGCCGATCACCCCATAAATCACGGCGTAAGTCGTGCCGGCCTGCGCTGTACCGATGACCACACCGGTGAACAAGGCAAACATCCACGGTGTTTGGGCCTGAGACATCCCGATCAAGCCCAAGGCGTAAAGCAGGGCGCCTGCCGTGATCACCCGGAACGCGCCGAATTTGTCGGACAGCATGCCCGCAAAAATGCCCATGAAACCCCAGGTCAGGTTCTGGATCGCCATGGCCATGGCGAACTCCTGACGTCCCCAGCCCTGGGACTGGGTCACCGGTTGCAGCCACAGGCCAAAGCCGTGGCGAATGCCCATGGAAAGGGTCACGATCGCGGCGCCGCACGCCAGCACTTGAAACAAGGAAAGGGGTTTGTGTTGCATCCATGGAATGTAACCAATCTCACACAAGCGCGTGGTCACGCAAAAGACGAAGGCGCGGGCCATGGGCAACTGCTGCGCCCGTCCAGCTTGATGGCCCATGCCGTCCTGCAGGTCGATACCCCCAGGTCCGACGCGTATTTGTACTTGGGATACTGGTTATCCATCCAGTTTATCGCTTCAATTCCCACTACAATCCGCCACCATGGCTACCCAAACATCTGTCAAAACTTCCAGCGCCTCGAGTGATTATTCCGAAGGCTCCATCCGGGTCCTCAAAGGCCTGGAACCCGTCAAGCAGCGGCCGGGCATGTACACCCGCACCGACAACCCCCTGCACATCATCCAGGAAGTACTGGACAACGCTGCCGACGAGGCGCTCGCCGGGCACGGCAAAAAGATCAAGGTCACGCTGCACGCCGATGGCTCGGTGGGCATCGAGGACGATGGCCGGGGCATTCCCTTTGGCATGCACCCCGAAGAAAAAGCCCCGGTGATCGAGCTGGTGTTCACCAGACTGCACGCAGGTGGCAAGTTCGACAAGGGCACGGGCGGCGCCTACAGCTTCTCGGGCGGCCTGCATGGCGTGGGCGTTTCCGTGACCAACGCGCTGGCCAAGCGCCTGGAAGCCATCAGCCACCGTGAAGGCCAGGTGGCCACGCTGGTCTTCTCGGCGGGCGATGTGATCGAGCCGCTGGTCTCGCGTGCACAAGAATCCGGTGACCGAAAGCAGGGCACCACGGTGCGCGTGTGGCCTGACGCCAAGTATTTCGACTCGGCAGCGCTGCCCATGGGCGAGCTGGTGCACCTCTTGCGCAGCAAGGCCGTGCTCATGCCTGGCGTGAGCGTGAGCCTGGTGAATGAAAAAACCAAGGAAACCCAGACCTGGCAATACAAAGGCGGCTTGGGCGACTACCTGACCCAGACCCTGACGGGTGATCCGGTGATTCCGCTGTTTGCAGGCGATGGCTTTGCCGACAGCAACAGCGACAGCTTTGCCGAAGGCGAGGGCGCATCTTGGGCCGTGGCCTTCACCGAAGACGGCTCGCCCGTGCGCGAGAGCTACGTCAACCTGATCCCCACCAGCGCTGGCGGCACGCACGACAGCGGCTTGCGCGACGGTTTGTTCACTGCCGTCAAGAGCTTTATTGAGTTGCACGCCTTACTGCCCAAAGGCGTCAAGCTCATGCCCGAAGACGTGTTTGCCCGCGCCAGCTATGTGCTGAGCGCCAAGGTGCTGGACCCTCAGTTCCAGGGCCAGGTCAAGGAGCGCCTGAACTCGCGCGATGCGGTGCGTCTGGTCTCCAGCTTCGTGCGCCCAGCGCTGGAGCTGTGGCTCAACGAGCATGTGGACTACGGCAAAAAGCTGGCCGAGCTGGCCATCAAGGCCGCGCAGTCGCGCCAGAAGGCAGGCCAGAAGGTCGAAAAGCGCAAGAGCTCGGGCGTGGCCGTGTTGCCCGGCAAGCTGACCGATTGCGAAAGCAAGGACATTGCCGATAACGAAGTCTTTTTGGTTGAGGGCGACTCGGCCGGTGGCAGTGCCAAGATGGGCCGCAACAAAGAGTGCCAGGCCATCTTGCCCCTGCGCGGCAAGGTGCTCAACACCTGGGAAGTGGACCGCGACCGCCTGTTTGCCAACAACGAAATCCACGACATCTCGGTGGCCATCGGCGTGGACCCGCACGGACCCAACGACAACCCTGACATGAGCAACCTGCGCTACGGCAAGGTGTGCATCTTGTCGGATGCGGACGTGGACGGCTCGCACATCCAGGTGCTGCTGCTCACGCTGTTCTTCCGTCACTTTCCCAAGCTGATCGAAGCCGGACACTTGTACGTGGCGCGGCCCCCGCTGTTCCGCGTGGATGCGCCGGCACGCGGCAAAAAGCCTGCGTCCAAAGCCTACGCGCTGGACGAAGGCGAGCTGACGGCCATCATCGACAAGCTGCGCAAAGATGGTGTGAAAGAAGGCGCCTGGAGTATCAGCCGCTTCAAGGGCTTGGGCGAGATGAGTGCCGAGCAGCTGTGGGACACCACGCTCAACCCCGACACCCGCCGCCTGCTGCCGATCGAGCTGGGCCCGCTGGACAACGCCGCCACCGAAAACCTCATGACCCAGCTCATGGGCAAAGGCGAAGCCGCTGCCCGCCGGGAGCTGATGGAACTGCATGGCGACTCGATCGAAATTGACGTTTGACCTTCTTGTAGGTCGGAGCTTCAGCTCCGACACATGTGTGCGCACCCCACGTCGGAGCTGAAGCTCCGACCTACAAAACACCTGCCATGACCACTGACCTGTTGACCCCCGAACCCGCAGCTGCGCCCGAAGGCGACCACCTGGGTGCCTACGCCCAGCGTGCCTATCTGGAATACGCACTGTCCGTTGTCAAAGGCCGCGCCTTGCCCGATGTGTGCGACGGCCAAAAACCCGTGCAGCGGCGCATTTTGTATTCGATGGATCGCATGGGTTTGTCGTACAGCGGCCCCAACAACAACACCGCCGCCAAGCCCGTCAAAAGCGCCCGTGTGGTGGGCGATGTGCTGGGCCGTTACCACCCGCACGGCGACACCGCGGCTTATGACGCGCTGGTGCGCATGGCGCAAGACTTCTCGCAGCGCTACCCGCTGATTGATGGGCAGGGCAACTTTGGCTCGCGTGACGGCGACGGCGCGGCTGCCATGCGTTACACCGAGGCACGCTTGTCGCGCATCACCAGCTTGCTGCTCGACGAGATCGACATGGGCACGGTGGATTTCATCCCCAACTACGATGGCTCGACCGAAGAACCCAGCCAGCTGCCGGCCCGTTTGCCGTTCACGCTGCTCAACGGTGCCAGCGGCATTGCTGTGGGCTTGGCCACCGAGATCCCCAGCCACAACCTGCGCGAGGTGGCCGACGCCTGTGTGGCGCTGATCAAGAACGACAAGCTCAGTGATGCCGAGTTGGTGGTCATCGTCCCCGGACCTGATTACCCCGGTGGCGGCCAGATCATCAGCCCGGCGGGCGACATCGCCGATGCTTACCGCACCGGTCGCGGCAGCCTCAAAGTGCGAGCCCGCTGGAAGATCGAAGACCTGGCCCGTGGCCAATGGCAACTGGTGGTGAACGAGCTGCCCCCCGGCGTGAGCACCCAGCGCGTGCTCGAAGAAATCGAAGAGCTGACCAACCCCAAGGTCAAGACCGGCAAGAAAACCCTCAGCCAAGACCAGCAGCTGCTCAAGGCCAGCATGCTGGCCGTGCTGGACGTGGTGCGCGACGAGTCGAGCAAGGACGCCCCGGTGCGTCTGGTGTTCGAGCCCAAGACCAGCCGCATCGAACAGCAAGAACTCATCACCGCGCTGCTGGCCCACACCAGTCTGGAGACCTCGGCCCCGATCAACATGACCATGGTCGGCATCGACGGCAAACCGATCCAGAAATCCCTGCGTCAGATCCTGACCGAGTGGATCAGTTTCCGCCAGACCACCATCGTGCGCCGCAGCCAGCACCGCTTGAACAAAGTGCTGGACCGCATCCACATTCTGGAAGGCCGTCAGCTGGTGCTGCTGAACATCGACGAGGTGATCCGGATCATCCGCCACAGCGACGAGCCCAAGCCCGCGCTGATCGAGGCCTTCAAACTGACCGACCGCCAGGCCGAAGACATCCTTGAGATTCGCCTGCGCCAACTGGCCCGACTTGAAGCCATCAAGATCGAGCAGGAGCTGAGCGAACTGCGCGAAGAGCAGGGCAAGCTTGAAGAGATTCTGGGCAGCCCCGCCGCGCTGCGCCGCCTGATGGTCAAGGAGATCGAACAGGACGCCAAGACCTTTGCCGACCCACGCCGCACACTGATCCAGGAAGAGAAAAAAGCCGTGGCCGAAGTCAAGGTGGTGGACGAGCCCGTGACGGTGGTCGTGTCTGAAAAAGGCTGGGTGCGTGCCCGCACCGGCCACGGCCACGACGCCAGCAGCTTTGCCTTCAAGGCGGGTGACGGCCTGTATGGCACCTTTGAATGCCGCACCGTGGACACACTGCTGATCTTTGGCAGCAACGGGCGCATTTACAGCGTGCCCGTGGCCACACTGCCCGGTGCCCGTGGCGACGGTCAGCCCGTGACCACGCTCATCGAGCTGGAGCCCACCACGCAAATTGCCCACTACTTTGCGGGCCCGGCCAACGCCACCCTGCTGCTCAGCGGCTCGGGGGGCTACGGCTTCATGGCCTCGGTCGAGAACATGATTTCGCGCAACAAGGCGGGCAAGGCTTTCATCAGCATCGCCGACGGCGAAACCGTCTGCGCCCCAAGCCATGTGAGCGGCTCCAGCGCCACCGTGCCTGCCGATAAACAGCCCATGCCTGCAGCCACCAGCGTGTGCTGCGCCAGCACGGGCGGCCGTGTGTTGACCTTTGAGATCAGCGAACTCAAGACCATGGAAAAAGGCGGCCGGGGCCTGATGCTGATTGACCTCGAAGCCAAAGACACCCTGGCAGGCGCAGCGGCCTACACCCGCAGCGTGAAGATTGAAGGCATAGGCCGGGGCGGCAAAGAGCGCGATGAAACGCTCGAAATCCGCAGCCTGAACAACGCCAAAGCCGCGCGAGCCAAGAAGGGCAAGGTGGCGGACTTGGGCTTCAAGCCGAACCGGGTGACGCGGGTGGAGTGAGGGCCAACGGCCAGTCTCTTTCTGCGTATTTTTTAAGCACGCCCCGCCAGCCCAGGCGGGGCGTTGTTTTTGGGGTTTATCCCTGCACTTGTCCACAGCTTTGATCACGGGCTGTGGGGACAGTTGGTGTCGTTATTTATCCGGCCCGGTGAAGTATTCAATGGGCAAAGGTTCTGTAGGTCGGCAGCTTCAGCTCTGGCATGCAGCGTGCGCTGAAGCTAACAATGTCGGGGCTAAAGCCACCGACCTACGGGGGGACGGTGTAAAAAATTCAAACTTCAATGGGCCGAATCAATAGCCTGTCAACAGCGCGAACAGCTCGCTTTTGAAGTGAATGCCCAGTCGTGCGAAGGCGCGGTTGCGGTAGGTCTTGACGGTGGGCAGCCCCAGACCCAGGTCGGCTGCAATGCCCTCCTGGGTCATGCCGGTCAGCAAACGGGCGCATACATCGAGTTCACGGGGCGTCAGTGCAGGTGCGATGGATTGCAATTGCCGTGACCACTGGTCGGTGCTGCGTTTGGCAGTCGGGGGACGCACCAGCTCAATCTGTTTTTGCGTCAGAGACAGCAGCACAGGCGCCAGCGATTCAAAATCAGACAGTTGTCCATCGCTGAAGGGGCGCTGGTGGTCATGGCGGTAAAAGTTGATGGCAAAAATGGCAGCGTTCTGGCGCTTCACGATCGACACCCGCTCGGCCATGCCGTGCGCTTCGTAGACGCGGGCGCGGTGCTGGGCAGGGACTTCGGGGGCGGTGATGTGGCACAGCACCAGGCTGTCAGCCGATGGGTCTTGAGCCGCCAAAGTCCGGTCGCTCAAATAGGGGCCCGAGAGGTAGGCGTTCCAGCATTCACGGGTGGTGTCGGGGATCCCCAAACTGGCTGACATGAAGCGGGTAGGGTCACAGCCGTGGCCGGTTTGGTAAATCGAATACGAGGCCGCAGGCACCAGCGGTTGCAAATGTTCCAGCAGCGAGGTTTCAAATTCGGCGTGGCCCATGAGGCCAATGAGGCCTTGCAGCGCCTGGGCGGTGTGGGTGGAGCTGGAGGGAGTCCATTGGCGCATGGGGCAGGCTTAAACGGGCTGACGCAAGGGCGGTCTTCGCAATATGGCGGGATGGGGCGGGTTTTCCCGTCATCTTAAGGGAGGACAGACAGCGCCTGGCCTTGGGAATACCCTAGGCACATGCTGAATCTACCCACGCCTCAACTGAATTTTTTCGCCGATTTGTCTGTTCTGGTGGACAAGCCCCAGGAAGTCGGCCAGACCCACCACGGCGTGCGCCGCCTGATCCCGATTCTGGGTGGGCTGGTGCAAGGCGATGGCTGGACGGCCCGTGTGCTTGCCGGTGGCGCAGATTTTCAGCTGATCGTGAACGAGCGCATGGCCGAGCTGGACGCCCGCTACACGATAGAGACCGATGGCGGCGACCTGATTTATGTGCAAAACCGCGCCGTGCGCACGGCTGCGCCAGAAGTGATGGCCAAGCTGGTGCGTGGCGAGCCGGTGCCGCCTGAATCCGTTTATTTCCGCTGCAGCCCCAGCTTCGAGACGGCTTCGGCCTCGCTGGGCTGGATCACCGAGCGCCTGTTTGTGGGCACGGGTGCGCGCCACCCGGACCGCGTGGTCATGCGCTTTTTTGAAGTGGGCTGAGTGCGCGGTTTTGGCGGACGCACCTTGTAAACCTAACGAGTTGAAATCCATTTTGCAGGCCTTGGACGTCTTTTTGTAAAAGATTCATTTGAATCAATGAGATAGGAAGTTTTTTCTTGAACGATTGATCTGATGTCTGGCCTGTTTTCTGGTCAGGGTTTTCACTGAATTGTTGTTCTGACGGATTGTCCGACAATTAAATTCAATGAACGACGCAACCTTATTGGATTCAGCTGCCATCGCGCAGGCCTCGACGGCTTTGAACTTGCCCGCCCTGGTGGCTTGGCTGGCACCGCGTGTGCCGGGGGTGGACGCGCAGCTGCGGGCCGAACGCATGGACGGTGGGCAGTCGAACCCGTCGTGGTTGCTGCACGGGGCAGGGCAGTCCTGGGTGCTGCGGGCCAAACCCGCCCCGGCGGCCGACTTGTTGCCTTCGGCCCATGCCATCGAGCGCGAATACCGCATCCTGCAGGCGCTGGCCGACACCGGTGTGCCGGTGCCGCCAGTGCGGGCGCTGTGCGAAGACGAGTCGGTGATCGGCGTCGCGTTTTACGTGATGGACTTTGTGCAGGGCCGCATCTTCCGCGACGCCACTTTGCCCGAGGTGCCTGTTGCGGAGCGTGCGGCGTATTTCATGGAGGCCAACCGCGTGCTGGCCGCTTTGCACCAGGTCGACTGGCGGCAGCTGGGCCTGCAGGACTTTGGCCGCCACGATGGCTATTACACGCGGTTGATCCGCCGTTGGACACAGCAGTACCAGGCCACGCGCCAAGCGCCCGTAGAGGCCATGGAGCAGCTGATCGATTGGCTGTCCAGCCACATTCCGGCTGGGGGCGATGGGGCAGAGCACACCTGCATCACCCACGGCGACTACCGCATGGAAAACCTGATGTTCCACCCCACCCGCCCCGAAGTGGTGGCGGTGCTGGACTGGGAGCTGTGCACGCTGGGTCACCCCTTGAGTGACTTGTCTTACAGCGCCGTGGCCTGGCACATGCCCGCAGGCATTTTGCGTGGCTATGGCGACCAGAACCTGGCCGCGCTGGGCCTGCCGCTTGAGCAGGATTACGTGGCCCGCTATGCCGAGCGCATGGGGCTGAACACACAGGCCGTGCTGCAAGACTGGCCGTTTTACCTGGCTTTCAACCTGTTTCGTTTGAGCGCGATCCTGCAGGGCATTGGTCACCGCGAGCGTGAAGGCACCGCGTCCAACGCCACCGCCAAAGAAATTGCCGCCATGGCCGAGCCTGTGGCCCAGTGGGGTTGGGCCATTGCCCAAGGTTTATCCCCGGTCAGCACAAGGCAAGGCGCAGACGAACACCACAAGGAATGGACATGAGTTTTTTTGAAGAATCCGACAAAGCCCGCCA
>JACCDU011407755.1_pt1 | contig 24071 bp, 31 predicted proteins | sample 7446081 | NCBI WGS metagenome assembly JACCDU01 (sample SAMN15323447, study PRJNA562643) | freshwater metagenome | isolation source: river surface water | place: USA:Blue River Watershed | collected 2017-08-17
GGAGCCGGTGGCGTGGTGGCATGATATGGGAGACGTAGTTGATCTTAATGTTTCTGGTCGTGGCGTACCACTCTACACCGCGCCACCAAGGCAGGAAGAAAAGCAGGATGCTCCCAAAGAATCATTCGTGAGTATGAAAGAAAAGCCGCAGGCATGGATGTTGATTACTGAAGCTGGCGCATGCGGCGGCACATTCCGATACAGGGTTGATGTTGAGGTGGCGGCGAGAAATCTCGGTGGGCGGTTTGCTATTGTGCCGCTCTACATGTCCCCGCAAAAGCGCGAATGGCAAGGGCTGACGGACGAGGAACAAGGCCAAGTTGCGTGGTCTTGTGGGTCTATGTCCGCTGACTGGATGGAGTTTGCGCGCGCCATTGAAGCAAAAATTAAGGAGAAAAACACATGAAACTATTTGACCTACCTAGAAACACCAGGATCAAGTTAGAATCCGGTCAGGAAATCAATTTCCATCATATTGATGGCATGTATTCATACTGCACTGATGACGAGGGCAATGTGATACACTTGGCAGCTTGGACAGAAGCGGAGATTTTAGATGACGGACGAGAAATTGTCTGAAGTTTTCCATTCAGTATGGAGGTAAAGTATCGTTGCTGTGGGTTGACAACGATGATTGCAAAAGACTTAGTTAAGCAAATCGAAAACAAAATAAAGGAGCCAGCATGACGAGGGAAGACATTATTTCTGCGTTAATTGAAGCGGCTGAATTTGTGCAAGGTGTTAAGGTAACAGAAAAAGGTTTGGAACCACTTTTAGAAGATAAGGCAGTTTTTATGGTCCTAGCTGAATTTGCCCGAGTTATAGAAAAGCGAGTAAAAAATGAGAACAGTTCTAAAACCTGATGGTTCAGTAGGTTGTAAAATGGGGTTTGACAAACACAAATTCTGGTTGCATCTCCCTGAATGGGGCGAAGGAACTAAACTGGTGCTTGACAAGCGAATAGCCCAAGCAATTGCGGATTACGTGAACGAGGAAATTGATGAATGCAGAAGTAATTCCCTTCATCAAACCTAAACAACCCGAGCCAAAGTGCTCGTTTTGCCAGATGCCGCGATCAAAGACAAAACATTTCTTTGACAACGGTGAAGGAACCAAGTATATTTGTGGCGCATGTATTCAACACGCTAAGGAGCGACTAAATGACAGCAAAGAATGATCACACAGGCGACAGCCTGCAAACTAAGCCATCAACCGACCAGTACAGAGAAAATTATTCAAAGATTTTCATGTCGAAGGATGAGCAAATCGCCATGCTCAAAGGCGAGGTAAAACGACTGCAAGAAGTCATTTCAGAACTGAGGAATAATCATGTGTGATGATAACACACTTAGAAAACTAAGTCATTTTAGTACAGAAGTAAAACAGCTACGGGAACTAAACATCAAATGCTTAAGCATGTTTGCGTATATTGAGGGGTTCTTGGAGGGACGCACCGAAGGGGATAAGGGAGCTGAATTCCTTCAGGCAAAACTAAAAAGCTTCTTGGAGAGCATTGATGATTGACCGAGACAAGGTAATCGAACTAGCCAAGAAGTCCGGTGCCACAATGGTGTTTACCTGGAGCGAACCCCCTAAAGTAGACGGCATGGACATTATGTTGTTTACTAAACTGTTTATTGAAGAGGTGCTAAATGCAGATCGAGATAACTCACGAGCTAGCGGATCAGATACTAATCCAGAACCTGAGGGAACAGATTTGGTATCTGTCGGAGGAACTGGAGAAGGGGAGCATGTTCAGCCCAATGTACAGCTTCGACGAACAAGAAAACAAAAGGCAGCTAAAGAGAATGCTGCGGTCGATGAAGAGAGTGCTTGAGTATTACTCGGGAGCGAAAGCATGAAAATTTGCCGTTGTTCAAAGCCGGAGTGTCTTCAGTGGGGTTGCATTTTAACTCGCCCAACTTGGCAAGAAACTAAAACACCCTTAGATGAACAGTGGATCCGGCAAATTGTGCGAGAAGAGATTGAAAGGTTCAAGGATGACAACAAGTAACCTGCCTCCCGAGCATCTTGCCCAGTGGACTGAGGAAGTGCGGATCCACTATGGCAAGCTGCGAAAAGCCAGGGAGCACTGGCAGAAAGCCAACAACACGCCGTCTGATGTTTTGGGATGCTTTAAGGATGACGGCATGTTGACCCCCTTGTTCATTCCTAACGAATCCTATTTGCGCTATCAGGAACTTCAACGGGAATGGGTTATTAAGTACGAACCGGCTTACATCAAAGACACTCGAGCGCGTATGTCAGCGGGCGATTTTGGTGAAGAAGACGATTGGTCAATGGAGAAATAATGCGATTTTTTCTTTTCGGGATTTACGCAGCGGGAGCCATTCTTTCACTGTTATTTTTCACGGGTCTTGAATGGTGGCTTGCTCTTTCTTTGGTGGCGGCAGCCCCTTGGATTGCCTTGTATGTTGCTGAATATAAGGGTCTTGTCAGGTTCCAGCAAATTCAGCAACAACCCACACAGCTGCGGGCGATAGACAAAGCAGCCTTGTCTGGCATGACAGATGAAGAGGCGGCAGACAAGTTTGGATGGGCGATTGTCAACGAAATGGACGAAACCATTAGGAACCTGGAAGACATGCTCAAACAGGCCAAAGAAAACCGCGACGGATTCGCCACATTGGTGAAGGGAGAAAAGCAATGAAGGTACGGGTTACTTATGACAAAGCAGAATACGATTACGCAGCATATAGTTTTTACACAGTTAGCCAAGTGGAATACCCTTCTATTCGGCAAGCGGCAATTGCTTGCGGGCGTGGTCCGCGCATAATCAGTCGATTGATGAAAGAAGGTGGTGAGGCAGAATCGAAACTGGGCAAAATTATTCTTGTAGAGGCAATTGATGGAGAAACCAACAGCACTTCCGGTGAAGTTCGAGGGGATACCAATCGGGTTGAAGAAAATCTCCCGGTGGGTTCTCTGGCGGTTCGTGGAGATTGGGGATGGGTCAAACAAGCGTTGGGCAAAATTACCGCTCCAGTCCAATGGCTCGTCAGCAAGTTCCACTAACCCAGAGACGTGGACGGATTTCCTCCACGCACAAGAGGCGTATCAATCGGGCAGGTTCGATGGTGTCGGGTTTGTGTTTGACGGTAGCGATAACATCATCGGCGTTGACCTTGATGATTGTGTTGGCGATTCTGGTGTCAACGAATTCGCTAAAAATCTCATGGATAAACTCCAAGGCTACTGTGAGATCAGCCCCTCCGGAACCGGGGTCAAGGTTTTCACACGCGCAAACCTCCAAGTAGCGCATGTAGACCACGCCAAAGGACTGGAAATCTACCCGCGTGGCCGTTACTTCACCGTAACTGGCCACGCTATTGGCGGTTCTCTTCCAGAGGAAGAGCAAAATGTAGCTGAGTTTATTCCGGAGCGACAGGCAGCCCATACGGGTGATGCTTTTGCCGACTACTCCCCTCCCCTCGAGGGTTGGGATTTGGCTCGGGTAGAAAAAGAACTTCTGGCCAATCTGGATCCAGACTGTGGCTATACAGACTGGTTGGCTGTTGGTATGGCGCTCCAGCACCAATTTTCCGGCGATGTAGAGGCTTTGGAGCTTTGGGAGCGGTGGTCTTACGCAGACGGAAAATGCCCGTCCTATTCAGCCGGTGAGTGTGAGAAGAAATGGAACACATTCAGTGGTTCGGGCGGGACTACCTTGCGAAGCCTTGTCTTCAAAGTAAATAAGGCAAAGGAAGAAGAGGCAATTGCGAGTGGTACAAAGGTGTTGCATGGCGGTCCGCTTAACCATGCGCGAGAATTTCTTGCGGGTAAGTATACTTGTGAGGAAGGCTACACGCTGACAACCTACTCGGGCGATATGTTCCAGTTTAGAGGCACACATTATGAAGATATCGAAGAAGCCACTGTGCGAGCGCACCTGTATGATTTTCTGGACAAGTGCAAAAAGTTCGATAAGAAAAACAACCTCATCCCCTTTAACCCGGGGCCAACCGCAGTGTCTGGTGTGCTCGACGCGGTTAAAGCGGCAACGCACTTGCCGAATACCTCTAATACCCGCCCGCCTGTTTGGTTGGATGGGTACGGAAAGGACAAACCAGACCCGGCAAAACTTGTTTCTTTGGAAAATGGGTTATTCCATACAGAGCAAAAGATTCTGCTACCGCACTCGTTGGGGTTTTTCACTCTTAACTCCCTGCCATTTGCGTATGACCCAGACGCCAAATGTCCGACTTGGGAGACGTTCCTGAGTCAAGTGTGGGACGATGATCAGGAATCAATTGATTGTTTGCAGGAGATGTTTGGTTATATTTTGTCTGGTGATTCCAGTCAGCAGAAGTTTTTTAACATTATCGGTCCTCGCCGGTCAGGCAAGGGGACGATTAATAAAGTGCTGGTTTCACTACTTGGGCAGCATAATACTGTGGCACCGCAGCTTGAGGAACTGTGTGACACATTTGGTTTGCAGCCGTGGATTGGTAAATTGTTGGCGTCTTTCACTGACGCTCGTGCGCCAGAACGGAATAGGGGCGCTGTAGTAAGCCAGCTTCTTCGTATTGTAGGCGGTGATACAGTGACAGTTAACCGTAAAAACAAAGAGGCTTGGTCTGGCTACTTGCCAACCCGGATTGTTATTTACTCCAACGAGGCATTGCAGCTGACAGAAAACTCAAACGCACTTACTGGGCGTATGATTGTTCTGAAGATGTCAAATAGCTTTTATGGCCGGGAGGATACGCAGCTTGCGGATAAGCTGGCCAAAGAGCTACCAGGGATCTTTAACTGGGCAATTGAGGGACAGCAACGCCGTATTGCCAGAGATGGTGCAAGGTTCCATCAGCCCAAAACGGGTTTGGAGCTACTTAACTTGATGGAGGAGCTAGGCAATCCTATCAGCGCGTTCATCAGCGACGCTATGGAGTATGACGTTGACGGCAGTGTCGACAAAGATCATGCATTTATGTGTTGGCGTCGGTGGTGCATTTCCAAGAACATTCCCCCGGGTAATGATCTTGTTTTCAAGCGTCGATTCTTGGCAGCAACCCAGGATCGGTTTGTGGGAACAAAACGTATAAGGGCAAACGGTTTGGTTATCAACGCATATAGCGGCATTAAGCTCAACGAGAAAGCGCAGAAGTATATCGATAATCAAACTCAGTTTGAGAAAGAGGAGGTTTTTGGGTGAGCTATTACGATATCCAGACGGGGTTCTTCCCTGTTCCTGTAAAAGCCTGCTTCAGTGTTGCGGATTTTGAAAAGACACTAAAGCAGATGGGGTGCCACCCTTCTGTTGCGGAGGAAGCAGCACCTTTGGAAAAAGGGATTGCTGAAACCCACTCATTTGAAGGTGAGGGGTTCGGCATTCTTATTCTGGTTGTTTACAACCTGGAGGTAATAAGCAAAAATATTTGCTCACTCGCGGGTGTTATTGCCCATGAAACCGTTCATGTGGTTGAGCGAATCCTTGAATACGTTGGGGAGAAGAGGGCTGAGTTCGGTGAAGAAAGCCGAGCCTATCTGACACAGTGCATTGTTGAACAAATGTTTGAGGCTGCAAGCAAGGAGATTTTTAAACTTGAGAAACGAAGCAGCAATCGAAAAAAGGCTGAAAACAAAAGTGGAAGCCCTGGGGGGAATGTGTCTGAAGTGGGTCAGCCCGAGCCTGACGGGAGTTCCGGACAGGATAGTAGTTCACAAGGGTCTGCATCTGGTGGAGGTGAAGGACCCACAGGGCAAGCTGTCTCCCAAACAGATCGACGTGATAAAAAAACTAAATGATTGTGGCGTTGCTGTGCATGTTGTTGATAGCGTTTATGCTGTCGACGCGTTTGTGAAAGGGATTGAATGAATTTGTCGGAAGATGATTACTTGCGCCTTAAACGGCAGCATGTTTCCAAACTGCGATTTGAGGCAAAACGACGAGCCAAAGAAAAAAATGTTCCCTTTGATGTGGATACAAAATATCTGATTACTATTGCCCCGGAGAATTGTCCTATTTTTAAAACAAGGCTTCAATGGGCGTATATTGGGGATCGAAGCAGCACGGATGATCGGCCGTCACTGGATCGCATTATTCCAGAGAAAGGTTACGTTAAAGGTAATGTGGCTTGGATAAGTCTGAAAGCTAACCGAATCAAATCTGATGTCAATGAGACTGACTTGTACGCCGTAGCCGATTGGCTGCATAAGAAAAGAAAGGAAGTAGAACGTGGAGGAGCAATACCCCCAATCATGGACGACCCTGCGTTTGCCTACATCGCTCGTCCCGCTAATCCAAAAATTGTTAATGACGAAAAGGCGCGAGAAAGAGGAAGCTACTGATGTTGAATTTCGAGAACTTGCACTCGTACCAAAAACGTCTAGTCAGTCTGGGCCAGAAGATGGATCAGATGGGGTTGTTCATGGACATGGGACTGGGCAAGACGATCACAACACTGTCCATTCTGGCGACACGAAAGAGCAAGACCCTGGTGATAGCCCCAAAAGCGGTTGCGCTCAATGTGTGGGCGCAACAGGCTGCGGAGTGGGAACACACCAAGGATCTAAAATTTGCGCTTGTTCTGGGCAGTCAAAAGGAAAGACTTGCGGCACTCAGGGAGGATGCGGATGTTCATGTAATCAATCTTGAAAATGTAGTTTGGTTATTTGAGCAAAAAAATCTGCCAAAATGGGATACGCTGGTTATTGATGAAAGTTCTAAGTTCAAAAACACCAAGTCCCAAAGGTGGAGGGCATTAAAAGGTGAATTGAAGCATTTCAGATACCGCTACATTTTGACAGGAACCCCAACGCCAAAATCGTATATTGATTTGTGGCCGCAAGTGGGGATACTGGATCTAGGTGAACGACTCGGAACCTCTGTAACTAAGTTTAAAGACCAGTTCTTTGATCCAGACCAGAGAGACAGACGAACAGGCGTTGTGTGGTCTTGGAAACTGAAAGAAGGTGCCAAACATGAAATAGACGTTAAGATTGGTGACATCTGCTTTTCTTTGCTGAAAGAGGACTATCTTAAAATGCCTGATCGCCAAGATATTACCCACACTATCGCGTGGTCAGCGCAGGCAAGAGAAGACTACGATGCAATGCGTAAGGACATGGTGGCAGATGTAAAGGGAGACAATATATCCGCAGCAACAGCTGGTGTGCTGTCAAATAAACTGCTGCAAATGGCTTCTGGTGAAGTGTACGACGATAGTAAAAAAGTAGTGCATGTCCACAACGACAAGATTCAGTATCTATTGGATATGCTGCCAGAAAGCCCGACTATGATCTTCTATAATTTCAAACACTCGCTGGATAGGCTGAGAAAAGCTATTCCGGATGCAGTGGTACTTGATCCGGAGGATATCAACACCATTCGTCGGTGGCAAAAAGGTGAAATTCAAACACTTTTGTGCCACCCTCTACGAGTGGGGATTGGGCTAAATCTCCAGTGCAATGCAGGCGATACCGTGCAGGCTGTTTGGTTTGACTTGACTTGGAGTCCGGAAGATTATCTTCAAGCCAATGCCCGATTCTATAGGCAAGGTCAAGTGAAGCCAGCGGTTGTTCACCACTTGGTTATGGAGAAAAGTGTTGACGGCCACGTAATGGACGTTCTAGGTGGTAAAATAAGCCAGCAAGAAGCACTTATGCAGGCACTGAAGCTATGAAAGTGAACGCAACTATGAGGAGACTCTCAGATGAAGAGATGGATCCAATGGAAAATGACGATCTTTCCATTGAGCCTTTTGCTGCCAGTCAATTTGCTAATGTATGGAACCCCGACACTATTCATGATGTGTACAACATTGTGTCACTGAAACTTTCCGATAAGCAACGTGAGATTGTTGAAGCACATTTGATGGGGTATACACACAAGGATTTACAGGTGTCTGAAAAGTATTGGCGGTATCATTGGGCGCAGGCAGTTAAGCGTATTAAAAAGGAACTAGATTTATGAACGAACCTCTAGTGGTAGTAGTTAATTGGTGGCATATTGTTGTGTTTTCTGTGGGATACACAGCAGCACAGATGGCACTTCGTTATTTTGATAAGGTGATTAAATGAGCAACGCAGCAGAAAACCTCCGTACCTCTCTTGGCGTACAGTCCAAGGAGCAGAAAATTGCCGAAATGGCAGGCGCTGTAACCCGACTGGTTATCAACGACGCGCTGAAGCAAGCCAAAGAAATGGCCAAGATTCGCGACGAAAATACCCCCAAAAATGGGTAATTCTCCTTAGAAGAGCCGCTTTTAGGCGGCTTGATAATAGGGATGAATTATGGCCGTCAAAAAATATATCTTCAAACCAGAAATGTGCGAGAAGCTCATTGAACTGGGTAAACAAGGTGCCAGTCAGAAAATGATGTTCTCTGAACTGGGTATCTCTAATGCTGCGGCACAGCGTTTTAAGAAAGAGCATCCAGCGTTTGCAGACGCCCTAGACATGGCTATTGTTCATAGCCAAAGCTACTGGGAAAAAATGATGCTTGACAACGTGGGAAACCGGAACTTTAACAGCCGCATTGCCGAAATCGCTCTTCGTGGTCAATTCCCATCTGACTACCGTGAGGAACGCGGTAATAAGGTGGATCTGAATGCCAAGGTCGAAGTGGATTTCGGTGGTGCAATTAACGACTTGATCGAACAACTGAAAAAGGCAGTCTAACCAGATGGATTTCCACAATCTTGAATCACAAGTAATGCAGTGGGCAAATGAACGCAGCATTCCTCAAAACAGTGACGTTCTTGCTCAGAGCCATAAGACGATGGAGGAAGCTGCTGAACTCGTTGAAGCCGCAACCAAAATCCATCTTATTCATAAGCTTATTGAAGACGACGAGTCTCTGCTCTCCAACTATTCAATCGCGGAACAGTTGACTGGCGCGTATTCGGATTACTGTGACGCAGTGGGTGATGTTTTGGTAACTCTGATTATTGGTTGCCAAATTGCAAAGTACCCAATCACGGGTTGTCTTGAAGCGGCATACGAGCAAATCAAGCACCGTAAAGGCAAAATGCAAAACGGCATGTTTGTCAAGGAAGCGGCGTAATGGCTCATGCCCTGCTATCCCCCAGTTCGGCGCATCGGTGGTTAGTTTGCACACCGTCTGCCAGACTGGCGGAAATGCTGCCGGAACCCAAGCGTAAGGGCGGTTTTGATCATGCAAAGAACGGCACAACAGCGCACAAATACGCTGAGGCGCAGCTAAAAAGGTACTATAAGCAGATAACTGCTGCTGAGTACAATGAAGCAGTTCGCAAGGTAAAAGAATCAGAGTTTTATTCTGACGAATTTGAAGAGTATGTATCACAATATGTTCTGTATGTGCGTAGCCAGATTGGTGAGTCAACAGAACCGCATTTTGAAATGCGTGTGGACTACTCTCAATGGGTTCCTCATGGTTTTGGTACCAGTGACGCTATTCTGATTGAGGGTGACACCATCCGAGTTATCGACGCCAAATTTGGTGTCATGATCGTGGACGCGCAAGATAACGCCCAAATGCGGTTGTACGCATTGGGAGCCTACAACATCTTCAAAGCAAGTCACCCTAACCTGAAGCATGTGGTTTGTACCATTGTTCAACCAAGGGTTAACAATATTTCCACTGAGGAAATTACTGTTGGCGAACTGCTGAACTGGGCGGAAAATGTTGTCAAACCTCAAGCATTGAAGGCTGACAAAGGGGAAGGTGAATTCGTTGCTGGAGACCATTGCACTTTCTGTAAGGCTAAGGCACAATGCCGCGCCCGCAGTGAGTTCATGCATGCCGCAGTGGCAGACGACTTTCGCCCGCCAGCTACACTGTCCGACGCAGAACTGACTAAGACATTTAAGCGGATTCCTCAGATCAAAACTTGGCTGAAAGATGTTGAAGAGTATCTCCTGAATCAAGCAGTAAATGGTGCGCCTTTGCCGGGTTTTACACTTGGCAAGACGTCGACCAAACGCAGGATTGAGGATCAACAATTGGCCAAAATTAAATTGGTCGATGCAGGGTTCAATGAAGATGAACTGTTTGAACCAGCGACTTTGAAGTCTGTTGCCCAGCTGGAAAAGATTGTTGGCAAAGAAGAATTGAAACAACTTCTAGGTCAACTAATCGTCAAACCAGAGGGAGAACACAAACTGGTGGAGGACAAAACGAAAGAAGATTTTTCGTGATGTGAAATTTGGGTTATTAGTTATACCCGGTTAGTTGAGCGCCGGTTGTTTGCTCAACGTGAAAGTAAATCAGGAGCGCCAAGATGGCAAAAATCAATGAAAAAGTAGTCACCGGCAAAGTTCGTTTTTCATACGCAAACGTCTTTACCCCTGTAGCAAATGAGGAAGGCAAGACCCCTAAGTATTCGGTGTCTATCATCATTGACAAGAATGACAAGGAAACGATTGCCAAGATCAATGCAGCGTTTGAGAAAGTGAAAGCAAACAGCGCATCTTTCTTTGGCGGTTCAGTTCCTAAAGGTCTGAAAGGCGGTCTGCGTGATGGTGACGCAGAAAAGGATGACGCAGCATATCAAGGTGCATTTTTTATCAACGCCAATTCGGTTAACAAGCCGGGTGTGGTCGACGCTGATCTGAATCCGATTCTGGATCAAGCAGAGTTCTATAGTGGTTGTTATGGCCGTGCGAGTCTGACGTTCTACCCGTATAACGCGCAAGGTTCCAAGGGTATTGCTTGCGGTCTTGGTAACCTCCAGAAGCTTGAAGATGGTGAGCGTCTGGGTGGTGGCTCGTCGGCTCAAGAAGACTTTGCGGTGTAATATGCAAACTGTCACGTTTACCATTGACCAAATCAACACCATCCTATCTAAACTTGGCAAACTGCCTTTTGTTGAAGTAGGCGCGTTGATTAATGAGATTGTAGAAACAGCCAATTCTCAAGCAGCAAAGCAGCAAGAAGATCAGTAAAATATAAGTAGCTAAACCCTAAAGGCCACATATTCGTATGTGGCCTTTTTGTCACTAAAATAATATGAGAAATCTACTAACAAAAAAGAACACTTACACCTTCGACTATCCAGAGGCTTTGGCCTTCGCAGATAAACAAAACGCAATTTTTTGGACGTTCAACGAAATTGATCTTGAAAAAGATGTCCACAATATCCTGACGGACTTTACGCCGGCTGAACGGCATGGAATCACCACGGCACTGAAGCTGTTCACCAAGTACGAACTGATTGTAGGGAATGAATACTGGGGTGGCGTGGTCAAGCCCACGTTCCAGCACCCGGATATCCAGCTGATGGCAGACTGTTTTGCCTACTTTGAAAGCAATGTTCATGCGCGGTTCTACAATCGAATCAACGAACTGCTTGGTTTGGCTACGGAAGAATTCCATCAAAGCTGGCAGCATGATCCTGTGCTTGCTGCTCGTATTGAAAGTGTCAACGCTATTGTAGAGAGCAAAGACATTCCCTTGTCGCTGGCCGTGTTCTCTCTTATGGAAGGATGTGTTCTTTACAGTTCGTTTGCGTTCCTGAAGCACTTCCAAAGCAACGGCAAAAACAAATTGAGCAACCTGGTGGCGGGCATCAATTTTTCGGTGCGTGACGAGAACCTTCACCATGAGGCAGGAGCGTGGTTGTTCCGCACCTACTGCCAAGAAAACAAGGTGGACATGAAGTGGATGGAAGAGCGTGTCCATGCAGCCGTTGATGCCCTTGTTGAACATGAGATGCGGATTGTTCATCTGCTGTTTTCACAAGGGGAGATTGATGGTATCACCCCGGAAGCAATGAAGGCATTTGTCCGGGCGCGGGCAAATATCTGTTTGAAGAATCTCGGGTTTGATGAGTATTTTCATGTTGAGGGTGATACAATCAGCGAGTGGTTCTATCTTGGCATTTCTTCTGCCACCATCCACGATTTCTTTGCACGAGTAGGATCCCAATACCACCGTAAATGGAATGAAAAGGCTTTTGTATGGTAATTGAAAACAAGTACGAATTTCTTAGTGCAGAACGTAAACGCCTTCAAAAAGAAGGTCTACTGCCAGAGTGGTACACTACCGCAGGCTGGCAGCTGTTTAAAGACAAATACATGCAAGGTTCCAGTAGCTTCCGGGAGCGAGTAAACCAGATCGCCACGATTGCAGCCAAGTACGCACCACCTACGTTTGACGGCGACCATTGGCGTGATCGGTTCTTTGAAGTTATCTGGCGTGGTTGGTTGTCACCTTCTACCCCCACGTTGGCCAATCTTGGAACCAATAAAGGCATGCCAGTTGCATGCAGCGGTCAGCATATTGGCGATTCTGTGACTGACTTCTACGCTGAATTGCTGGACACTGCGGTATTGACCAAGAACGGTTTTGGCACCTCTGGTTACTTGGGTGACATTCGGCCACGAGGCTCCAGTATCTCCAGCGGTGGTACTGCCAGCGGTGTTCTGCCAGTGTTCCAGACCTATGTTGACACCATGAAGCGAGTCACTCAGGGTGTTGCGCGTCGAGGTGCCTGGGCGGGTTACTTGCCGATTGACCACCCGGACTTCGCAGAACTGGCTGAGTGGGTAAAGAACAACCCAGATGACGCCAATGTGGGCTGGACGATCAGCAACGAGTTTATGGATCTCCTTGATGCCGGACATCCTGATGCGTTGGAGCGGTACCAGAAAGCCATGAAGCTAAAAATGCTGACTGGCAAGGGGTATTTCTTCTTCACTGACAAGGTTCAAGCAGCACGACCGGAAGCGTACAAGAAGCATAACCTGGATGTAAAAGCATCCAATCTGTGTACCGAGATCATGCTTCACAGTTCGCAAGAAGAAACTTTCACTTGCATCTTGGCTTCCATGAATCTTGAGAAGTATGACGAATGGAAAGAAACTGATGCAGTGTTTGTGGCAACGGTGTTTTTGGATTGCATTGTATCTGCGTTCATTGAACAGGCAAAAGGTAAGCGCGGGTTTGAAAAGGCAGTACGTGCCACTGAACGTAGTCGTGCGCTTGGTCTCGGTGTTTTGGGTTGGCACTCTCTGCTTCATAAGCGCCGTGTTCCGTTTGAGAGCCTTGAAGCATTGTTCCTGAATCGGGAAATCTTCAATCAGATCCATGAGCAAAGCCTGGAAGCCAGTCAGTACATGGCACAGGTTCTTGGAGAGCCAGAATACTGTAAGGGTTTGGGTATTCGTAACACTCACCGGATTGCTGTTGCCCCGACGATGAGTACATCGCAGCTAATGGGTGGTGTGTCGCAGGGAATTGAACCGTATATCGGAAATGTGTTTGTTCAACAAGGTGCTGGTGGGGAAACTATCCGCGTTGTTCCAGAGCTTTTGAACATCATGCGAGAGCGCGGTGTATATAGTCGTGATACAATGCTGCAAATCGCCTCTAAGGACGGCTCAGTGCAGCATGTTGACTGGTTGTCAGATGAAGAGAAGTTGGTGTTCCGAACTGCTTTTGAGATTGACCAGCATACGATCCTGCGTCAAGCGGCTCAACGGCAGCAGTATATTTGTCAGGGGCAATCTGTGAACTTGTTTTTTGGCGCTGAAGACCCGGAAGAATACATCTCCAGCGTCCACAAAGCCGCGTTCAAGAACCCGAATATTTTGAGTCTGTACTACATTCGCACCAAGGCCGGTGTGAGTGCCAGTTCAGGTGAGTGTGTTGCTTGTCATGCGTAAGGATCAAACATGAAAAAAGTTTTTGAGAATTTGGGTTATTATACTAAGGAAGCCGCAGGATTTTTGATTGCGCTATGGGCTGGCTCCGTGGCAATCGGGCTACTGTGGCAGTTGTCTAAATTTGCATGGGGGTTGTGATGGCTTATTCTGTTCTAGGCGAGCTTAGTGGATATTCAAAGGATAAAGTCACAGAGCCAGTTCATGACTTTGTGTGGAATACCACAATTAATGGGGATGGAAGTATTGACTGTCAAAGAACATCCAGTCTAGTCAACCACCCCAGTCATTACAACAAAGGCAAGATTGAAGTGATTGACGCAATTGAAGATTGGAAACTTGGCTTCAATCTTGGGAATGTGGTAAAGTATGTTGCTCGCGCAGATCACAAAGGCAAACGTCTTGAAGATCTGAAAAAAGCACTGTGGTATTTGCAAAGGGAAATTAACAAAGGCAAACGTCTTGAAGATCTGAAAAAAGCACTGTGGTATTTGCAAATGGAAATTAATAAAATGGATTCGGACGCAAGCTAAATGGAAAATCAACACAGAAAAATCACAGGCTACCGCGAACTTAACGAGCAAGAAACTGCCGCCATCAATGAAATTAAGCAATCTGCTGAAGAAGTACGATGTTTGATTGAAAGTATCATTAATCGTCCTGCTGTTAACGCTGATGGTCGCTGGGCTTCAATTGCCAGGACTCATCTGCAAGAAGGATTCATGGCTTTGACTAGGGCGGTCGCAAAACCGACTACGTTTTGAAAAGAACACTCTCCTGTGAAGTTGGCAGAACCTGAATTTACAGGTGAGGATACAGGACGCTGTATCGTAGGGAGTTCTAAGAGGTGATAAGCCTCTTGACAGCCGGGAAAGACCGGCACCAACACAGATTGGCACTTATCCCCCAATAGTACTGTTGGTGGGGTACAATACATCTCAGTGCCAATCTGTGTTGGTGAATGCGCAGGCTGATGCGCAATTTAGCAAACGTGACGGGGAAAAAGACTTGTTTGGATCTCGTTTGCTAAACTTCGAATGCCGGAGATCAGCACCGGTCACTAACCGACACCCCGGAAAGACGGGGGCTAACAAGAAAGAGGGCGGCCCGTGAAAAAAGCTGATCAGGGTGTGAGAGCAATGCGAACGGTCGGACGCATCACACCATAGCTGTCAGGTTCCCTCTTTTTCTTGTTGGTCAAAGGTGAGCTGGTTCGACTCCAGCGTGGTGATCGTGGGATCGCAGGTTTGACTCCTGCACCAACATGACACCCCGGAAAGACGGGGGCTAACACGCATGAGGATTCGCTTTGGCTGATTACCAAAGAGCGCGGAGCAGCTTAATCACCTGCCACCGGCATCCTTGATTATGGATGAGTCCTCAGTCGTGTTGGTGAATGCGCAGGCTGATGCGCGGCTTGGTAAGCAAGACGCAAAAAGTCTTGTTGGGGATTTGCTTGCTGAGATGGGAAAGCCGGAGATCAGCACCGGCCACCAACACAGAGAGGAATTGTTTTACGCCGTATCCAATCGGCGCGAGATCACAAAGCGGTTGGCAGTTTCTCTCTGTGTTGGTTGTTGCATGGTGTGGTCTTTGACCATTTTAACAGGGGGCTTGACCCCCTGTCTTTTCTTCTGGGATACGCCCCTTCGCCATAGGAGCATTACATGATTCTCTCTATTGACTTTGAAACCCGCAGTGCGATTGAACTGAAAGATCGCGGGCTAGATGTCTACTCTTCTGATGCCTCCACTGAAATTATTTGTCTTGCCGCTGGATACCATCCAAAAACCGTAAGTGTCTGGGCACCAGAAAACGTGCCCGACTGGGTGTTTGATCACGTTCGCGATGGTGGTAAGGTTAGCGGATGGAACGTCAGCTTTGAGTGGCATATCTGGAACCGCGTTGGTGCCAAACTGGGTTGGCCAGAACTGAAGCTGGAGCAGTTGGTTGACTCTATGGCCATCGCTGCCGCGAATAACCTGCCACAAGACCTGGACACAGCTGGCGAGGTGACTGGCAGTGAGTTCCAGAAAGACAAGCGGGGCAAGAAGTTGATCCAATTGCTTTCTAAACCCCGCAAAGATGGCACGTTCAACAAGGATCCAGAACTACTGGCTGAAATGTTTGAATACTGTCGCCGTGACGTTCAAACTGAGATGTCCATTGTGGCCAATTTGCGGCCTCTCTCAGACGCTGAACAGGCTGTTTGGGTTCTCACCCAACGAATTAACAGTAAAGGCATTCCAGTTGATCTTGACGAACTGAATAACATCATCTCTGTAGTGGATGAAGAGATGCTATCTATCAATAAGACTGTCGAGGAATTGACAGGGGGTATTGGCGTCACCAAGCGAGAGCAGCTGTTGAATTGGTTCCATGACCGTGGTGTTAAGCTGCCAGATATGCAGGCAGAAACAATTGAGAAAGCTGCCAAAAAGGAGTACAAAGATCCGCTAGTTGGCGCAGTGTTGAAGCTGCGTTCTGAAGGCTCTAAAACATCGGTGACTAAGTTCAGCAAGTTCCGCGAGACTCAAGTAGACGGGCGCATTCGTAATGCACTGGTGTACCACGGCGCTTCTACAGGGCGTTGGGCAAGTAGGGGCATCAACATGCAGAACATTGCTCGTCCCGCTATTTGGATGAAAGATCAGGACATTGCCGATGCTGTTCAACTTGGTCTTGTCCAAGGCGACTACAAACTGATGAAGGAACGGTTTGGTGCGAATGTTATGGACGCTTGCTCTTCCATCGTCCGCAATGCTTTGAAGGCACCTGAAGGCTATGTGTTTGTTGACGCGGATCTTTCCTCAATTGAGAACAGAGTAGCTGCTTGGATCGCAGGACAGAACGACAAATTAGAACTGTTCCGGCAAGGACTGGATGAATATAAGACCTTTGCTTCGTCCAGCCTGTACCATGTGCCGTATGAGGAAGTTACTAAAGACATGCGCCAGATCAGTAAATCGGCGGTTTTGGGTTCAATGTTCGGGCAGGGAGCTAGGGGGTTGGTTCAGTATGCTGCCAGTATGGGGGTAAACATAACCTTAGAACAATCAGAACAAGCTGTGCAAGCCTACCGAACAGCCTACGCCAGGGTGAAGAACTGCTGGTACGCCATGGGTCAAGCTGCCATTGACGCAACCAGAAATCCTGGTAAGGCGTTCAAGGCCGGTCGGGTGTTGTTAAAAGTAGTGAACGGTGCGCTGTGGATGCAGCTGCCCAGTGGCAGACTAATTTGCTGGCGTAAACCAGAAGTTGAACAGAAGATGACCCCGTGGGGCAAGTTGGCAGACGTAGTGACTGTTGTCAGCCAGAACACATATACACGAAAGTGGGGGAGGAATGAACTGATTGGTTCCAGCATCTTCCAAAGCGCAGTTCAGGGAACGGCAAGGGACTTCTTGGCTGAACCAGCAATGCGGCTATACTGGCAAGGTGTAGAGGTAGTTGGTCTGGTACATGATGAGGTTATTGCACTAACCAAAGAGGAAGAGGCTAAGGAAGTTGAGCAGTTGGTGCTGAAGGAGATGACAACAGCGCCAGTGTGGGCTGAGGGCTTCCCTCTAGATGCTGAGTCGTGGGTTGACAAACGATACCGCAAGTAAAAAAATGGGGGTTCTGGCTTCTACGTCCAGATACCCCCTAAACCACACCTACTTAGGATGTGTATTGTTGTAATGTTTAATCCTTATTCAAACCCCTCAATATTGCGATACTCGTTGTTGTGCTTAACTAACCCTGCATTGTTTAGATCGCCAACATCGCCCCACTTGCCGCTGCGCACAAAGTCTTGAACGAATGGCAGCACATCCTTTTCCGGAGCCCGGTTGCGATAGCCTTTGATTTGAACGATGCTGTCTGCGACATCAGGATTTCCGCTTGGGGCGATTTCAATGGTCGTGTATGGCTTTCCCTTCGCATCCCGCAGCGAGAAGATGCGCGAGCGCCCCTCAACGACATCCGGACAGTAACCGCCGACGCAATGCTGCATAACTTCGCCTTCGTACTTGAGGGCGTCTTTGAGAGCAGATTCATCAGCGCCTTCTGCATTCTTCAACTCCACCCACCGCATCCCACGTTCATTGGGCAGCCCGGTTCCGGGAATGGTTTCGTACTCACGATGCATCACCGTCGCAGCATTGGCCGCTCGTGCGGCGTCAGCTTCTGCCGTCTTAACAGCGCGCCATGCGTTGATCTGGTCGACCCTCTCAATCATCTGTGGCAGAGTCATCTTTTGCAACTTGCTCGGATCGATGAGCAGCTCCTTCGGCAAACCTGAAGACGGATTGAGTGCGTTGCGCATTTCGTCGGCGAGATGGGAGAAACCCAAATTTCGTGCAGAGGATCTGTCAATAGAATACACCATTGTTTTTGGATCAACTTTGCTCAACCATTGATTCTTACTTGCTGTTTCCAGATCCTTGGTAGTTCCAGCCCTTCCAGGGGATATTGTAGCGTCCGTAACATCTTCCCAAGCCATCCCGTAAGGCGATTCACTAACGGGGTTAACCGGATAACCCGCTGCGCGCCGAGATTCGTCTGCTTTTATGGCTGCCATTGGCGGCTCATAATGCACTCCCGTCCGTTTCTCAATCAATGCCTTCTCAAATTCAAGCTGTCGGATGCGGGCTTGAGACGACGTCATCATCTCCGGAGTGAATCCGCGTTCAGCACGAGCGCGTTCCATGTCCGCAACAACCTTATCAATCTGCGCTTGCTTGGCCGCCAGCATCTCTGCTTTCTTCGCCGGGAAAGCATCTAGCGCAAGCCGCACAGGATCTTCGGGTGTTGCCATCTCGTTGCGCATGTAATTAGAAAGTTTTTTTTCAATCCAGTTATTGACATCGGTAATAGGAGCGTTTTGCCGATGAATAGACATGGCTTCTTCCAACGGCACACCCAAAACGGCGGACAAATCTTCAGGAGAAGTCATTCCGTAACGATCCCGCAGTTTCAACGGCTCAATGGCATCCTCCACCGACCCTGACAACCAGTTCCCTCCTTTCGGCTTAACAACTGACATCACAGGTGGCACGCCATAACGCTCCGCGACGTTCACCGCTTGACGAGCGACGGTTGGCGCGATGGCCTTTGCGCCCGTCTTAGCTCCGCGCAACGCCGCAGGCGCACCAGGTGCGATGTTGGCTAGTGCCTCCAGAGCACCTTGCGTATCCTTGGACATGCGACGCGCTTGGCCAGCACCTCGCGTCAACGGCAAGCCATAATTGATGTTATCAATGGTCCTGTAGAGCTGTGGTACACTCAACACGTCCGATAGGATCTCAAGCGGTGGGTTCTCATACCCAAACGGCTTGCGAGCAAATTCGTCAGCGCCTCGCAAGGCGCGAGCGATGAACCCTAGCACAGGATATTTTTCGGGTGTCGCAGATATGTATGATTTATCCTTGACACCCACATCCTTTGGGCGACCACCCTCCGCCAAAGCCTTGATCATACGCAATCTGGCAGCATCTTCGGGGCTGCCAACCATGCCGCCGTTGGCCTTGTTGATGACTTCAACTTCAGGCTGGCCGCTGTTATCCAATATGCTGCGGATATAGCGTTTGGCTTCGTCGTAGGTGCCTCCAATACCCGTCAGCAAGCTGCCCAAGCCCGCAATCATTTTGGTCTTTGGGGATTTAGCCAAAGCAGCAGTGATGGCAGACACACCGCTTACAGCAGGTAGAGCGCCCTCTTTAACATTCCCTTGAGCGATCTGTTTGGCACCGTGCATCGTTTGAGCCGCACCGTAGCCCCCAGCAATACCATGCGTTAGTGGTGCCATCCTGCCAGGTGCGTTAATGATCTGACCAGCACGGGTTTTTGCAGGATCAAACTTAGGCACTTGAGGCTGACTGACTGGAGGGGCGTTAACCTCCGGAGTAGGCAGACTAAAACTACCTCCCGGCTGAACCGGCACAAAAATAGGCGAGTTCGGATTGGCACGAACTTGGTGGGGAAAAAGCTGCTCAGATTTTTGAATGCGTTGCTGAATGTTTTCCGCTAGTTTGTTGGCGTGTTTCATGCTCATGGGGTCGCGGATCTGCTCTACCACATCTTGGCGGAATTGAGTAGGATCCCAATTTGCAATTGCACTACCAAACTGCGGTTTTCCTGCGTTAATTTTGGCTGAGTCTGCAACCATCTTGTCATACTCGCCCATTGCGTAACGCAGTGCTTTAAGTTCTAGCTCTTTTTGATGTTTTGATTTGCCGACTTTAACACCATGCGCCATGCCACCAAGGCCGCCTAAAACTCCCGCAGCCATTTCCCCTTCGCCGTACTCAGCACTCGGAGCCGCTTGCCCTTCAGATGATTGAGCAGCAACCATGGACTCAGGGGTGGCAGATTGCTTTTCCAGTTCTTCAGAGTTCAACGGGCTAACTTCGGTAAAAAGCAATCCGCCATCGCCGTTATCCATTGGCTCTACTTCCGTGTAAAGCAGATTGTCTTTGGCTTCACCCATATATCCTTTTACCTTATTGATGTGGTTAAGCGCCGCCTGACTTGCTTCACCGCCTTTAAAATACGGGCTATCAGGACCGTCATGGTACGCAATAAGGGCGTCATCAACATTACCTTTATTTTGCAACTGCTGACCAAGATACCAAACACCAGTGTCGATATTCTGGTCTTCATCCAGTTGTTTGATGCCTCGATCTTTGGCCAGACGCTTGCTGACCATCATGACGCCTTTGGGACCAGCACCGCCGTCCAGGTTCATGCCCATAGCACTCTCTTGCATGGCTGCTGCAAGCGCCAAGTCGACAGGAACCCCATGGCGTTCGGCAGCAGCCGCAACCTTTTTGGCTACGCGCTGCTGTTCAGGGTTAAGTTTAGAGATATCCATTATTTTTGGCTGAAAGGTTCGACTTTTTTGGCGTCATATCCAAGGGCACGGGCAGTGCGATAATAGAAAGCTTCAGATTGCTTCTTGTATTCAGGGCTGCGTTTAAACTGTTCCCAAGAATATTTGCCTTGAAGCTTTTCCCAAAGTTGCATCCGGTCTTTTGTATTTGCTGCTTCAGCCTCCATTGCTTTTGCTTTAAGCATTACATTTCGCGGACTCATACGATAGGGATCAGCACCAACTGCCTCACGAACCAGTTTACGCTCGTTTTCAGTAAACGAACCCATACCTTTGTTCATCACTTGAGAATACGCTAGCTCCACGTCTCGCAATTGCATGGCGACACGTTGGAACGACTCAAAAGCAGTTGGACTATTTTTAGCAGCGTTATCAATCCACTTTTGTTCTTCTGCAACTCGTTTTGCTTCCTCAGCTTTTCGTTGGGGAGAGTTAGCAGCAGTCTGGTATTTGTAGTTCTGAGTGCTGTTGGGGTTTTGGCTGTTATCAATAAACACTTTTTTGGCATCCGGGTGCATTTGAACCCAAACATCTTTTAGGCCAGGAATAGTTACAGAACCGAAACGACCTATACTAACACCTTGATCCAAAGCGTTCATAAAAACTGAAAGTGGCTTTTGTGGTTGAGACAAAAGACCAAGCAAATTACCAGATCGTTTTACATTGTCCACCAGTGCTTTTGACGAAGACAAAACTTTGTCAGCGTTTTCAGCAGCAGTTCTAAAAGCTGTTTGCTCTTCAGCATAGGTTTTACCCATTACCTGAGCTTCAGCTTTTTTACCCTCAATAGGGACTTTAGCTTCTTCAGCAGCAACTTCCAGTTCGCGCCTGCGCTTCTCTTCAGCCATGCGATTCTCGGATGCCAAGCGAGCTTCTTCTTTTTTCAACCACTGAGTAGATCCAATTGGAGCGTCCGGAGTGCCCGGAGTAATCGCACTTGGTGTAGAAGAAGGCAACGTAGCACCTTGAACAGCAGGTGCTTGAGCAGTCGGCAACGCACCTTGCGTGGTCGGTAATACACCCTGAGCAGCAGGCGCTGGAGCAATCGGTAATACACCTTGAGCAGCAGGCGCTGGAGCAATCGGTAATACACCTTGAGCAGCAGGCGCTGGAGCAATCGGTAATACACCTTGAGCAGCAGGCGCTGGAGCAGTCGGTAATACACCCTGAGCTTGATTGTTCTGCGGCGGCTGACTGCCAAAAAACTGATCCGCTGCGGCTTGCCAAGTTGGCACCCGTTGGGTGGCACCATATTGATTACCTGGGATAGGCATTTCAGTCATGCCAATCACATTCGGCATTAGGTTCAGACGCGCCGCAATTTGCGCGTCCCGGCCTTGAAGTCCCGCAGCTTGCAAATTGCGCTGTAGTTCGGTAGGTTTCATCAGATCAATAATTGCCTGATAACCTCTTTGCTGCATCTGCGGGTTGGTGCTGTCCAACATCGCTTTAATAGACTCTTGCACAGGTTGTGGTTGAGCAGCAAGGGTGGCTTCTATCTGACTAGGGGTTGGTCCCATGCCGGGTTTGAACGGCGCGTTTGCATTTAAAGGATTGCCTTCAGCATCACGGCCAAACATGCGATTATTTGCAGCCAGACGCGCAGCTTCTTGTTTGCGTGCCATCTCTTGACGCGCCTGATCAGTTTCAAGCTGCCCAATCCCCAGACGCATCTGAAACAATTCTTGATCGGCCTCACGCTGGCGCTTGTCGTATTCACCTTTGCGTTCAGCGTAGGTGCCCGGCGCACTGCCTGCCAGCGTCAAAGCATCTAGGAAAGGTTGCCAACCGGACTTAGCAGCCTCTCGTTCAGCAATCATTTGCGCCAGCCGCGCCTTGATATCTTCACTTTGGTCTGAAGCAAGAGACACGCCCTTCATGCCCGCGATAGTGACACCCTTGGTGGACGGCTGGTCAAATTTTGTCAGTGGTCCTTGCTCGTATTCTTGATTTGCCATTTGTATTAATTAAATGTACTTAACAATGCCGCCCCAACTTGCGTAGCCGCCGTTGTCGCCAAAAAGGGAAGTATAAATAGAGTCCCACGTATTGTCAAGCCAGTTACCCGCTTTAGCTCCAGCGACTTTCAGGTAATCATCTAACCAGTTTATTCCGGTAGAGCCATTAAGAATCTTGCTAATTGGTGTGCCTGCTTCTTTAAGCATGCCAAGAGTTTTAGCAATATTTTCCATGTCACTACCGCTAGTAATCTGCTCTTTAGTCTGGTTAAGCGACGGACCCATACTGCCCAGAATATTGGCGTAGTCAGTGTACGCAGGCAGATTGCCTTGCATTTCCATTTTGGCCAAGTTCTGCGCGGTCGTAGCGTACTGGTTGCCGATATTACCCATGCCTTGATACGCTTGAATACCCTGTCCTTGCGCATCCAAAGCGGCTTTCATTTGATCCGCTGCTAGCGTGGTCAAAGCACCGCCACGTGCAGTTTGAGTGGCTGTCTGGCCACGCAAAGAACCAAAACCGCCAGCGCCAATACCAGCAGCACCTTCTCTTGCTGTAATACCCGGTAGCATTTGGTTCAGTTGCTTGTTCTGCGCGGCGAACAAACCGCCGAGCGCCGTTTGGGTGTTCGGATCACCATTCGGCAACCATGGATTAGCCGCGCCAGACGCGATATCTTGCAAACCCCCAATAGCCGTCATGAACGGGTTATTTTGCCCAGTCAGATTTGACAACGCACCACCAGCGGCCGTATCTTGAAACTGGGGGGCGTTGGCTACAGCAGCACCAGCCTGTTGAGCAAGTTGTTTTTGCGCGTCAGTGAACCACGATGGCATCGTGGTTGTGGTTTTTTGGGAAGAATCGTAAATACCCATTTTTATTGGCCTTTCGACATAGCGGCTGAAAGATATTCTAATGGGCCAAGACTATCTGGAGGTAGCTCGCCCGGATCATTCGATTGTTTATGTTTTCTGATTTCGTACATAAATTGTTCCAAGATACTGGCTCCAGCCTCACTAGAGCCGTTACCCAATGCAGATACAACATCTGCGGGAATGACAAACTCGTCGTTAGCCAGCATGGCAGGAATACTGTCCGAGGTGCCGTCCCCATCACCCTTTACATAGCGGTTGTTTAGCCCACCTTCAGAATAGAATTCAGGTTCGCCTGCGGGGTGGATAGATGCAAGACCACCTTCAGCAAAACCTGCAACTTCTTCATCTTGCGGTTGGCCAAAATCCCAAGGATTAAATTCCTGTTCCTGGGGTGCTTGCTGCACCTGTGGTGCGCTAAATGTAGATGTGCCTAGAGCTAATGGATCCAAGATATTTGATTTGTTGTCTCCTGCGTTCGCTGCTGAAAAACCAGCGAGTGAAAACAGAAGTGGGTTAAGCATCTCGTCTTTTGTTTCGATCTTGTTGAACTCAATCTTGTCGGGCTCCAAGAACTTGGAACTACCCAAGGGAAGAGCAAATGCAGGCTTTTTAGACCCATTATTGGTGTCAGAACCGCCACCATTGCCTCCACCACCTGTACCTGTACCTGTACCTGTACCTGTACCTGTACCTGTACCTGTACCTGTACCTGTACCTGTACCTGTACCTGTACCTGTACCTGTACCTGTACCTGTACC
>JACCDU011116020.1_pt1 | contig 24017 bp, 18 predicted proteins | sample 7446081 | NCBI WGS metagenome assembly JACCDU01 (sample SAMN15323447, study PRJNA562643) | freshwater metagenome | isolation source: river surface water | place: USA:Blue River Watershed | collected 2017-08-17
TGGGCGGCATGGGTTCTATCCCCGGCGCGTTTGTGGCGGCTTTGTTGATTGCCGAAATCAAAGCGCTGTGCATTGCGGTGGGCACAGTAGATATTTTGGGTGTGTCGTTTGCGTTTTCTAAGCTCACACTCGTGGTCGAGTTTTTGGTGATGGCTGCGGTGTTGATGGTGCGTCCTTGGGGTTTGCTGGGCAAGCCCCAAAGTGCGCCGCGCATCAGCACCGAGCAAGAAGCGCCTTTTGCATTAGGCAGCGTTCGCTCGCAGTGGACGTGGGTGCTGATTGGCGCTGCCTTGCTCACGTTGCCGCTACTCACCGCTGACTCACCCTACACACTGGTGTTGGGCATTGACTTGTTGATCGCCGCATTGTTTGCCACCAGCTTGCACTTCATCATGGGGCCTGCGGGCATGCACTCGTTTGGCCACGCGGCTTACTTTGGGGTGGGTGCTTATGCCTCAGCGCTGCTGGTGTTGCGTGCGGGTGTGTCTAGCGAAGCGGCCTTGTTATTGGCGCCGCTCGTCAGTGCTTTGGTAGCTGCGCCCATTGCGTGGTTTGCGGTGCGCCTATCGGGCGTGTACTTGGCCATGCTGACTTTGGCGTTTGCACAAATTGTGTGGTCCATTTGTTTTCAGTGGGACGACTTCACCGGTGGCAGCAACGGCATCACGGGTGTGTGGCCTAGCGATTGGTTGCAAAGCAAAGCTGCTTACTACTGGCTCACGCTTGGCTTAGTCGCTGCTAGCGTGTACGCATTGCGCCGCCTGTTGATGTCACCCCTCGGCTACGCACTGCGTGCCAGCCGTGACTCGGTAGGTCGCGCCCAAGCCATGGGCCTGAACGTGGCGCATGTGCAATGCTTAGGCTTTGTGGTGGCTGCTGGCTTTGCGGGTTTGGCGGGGGCCTTGTTTGCGTTCTCCAAAGGCAGCATCTCGCCCGATGCGTTGGGCGTGAGCAAGTCGGTCGATGGTTTGGTCATGGTCATGCTCGGTGGTGTGCAAACGCTGGTTGGCCCACTGGTGGGCGCAGTCACGTTGACGGCGCTGCAAGACAGCTTGGCCCGCAGCACCGACTACTGGCGTGCCGTGTTGGGTGGCTGCATGTTGCTGTTGGTGTTGGTTTTTCCGCAGGGTATTGCAGGGTCGGTGCAGGCGCTATGGCTGCGTATTCGCTCATCCAAAATGCGAGGTGATGCATGAACGCGCACCACAACACCACGCTTCTGAGCGTTCAGCATTTGCACAAAGCCTTTGGCGGCAACCAAGCCGTGAACGATGTGTCGTTCAGTTTGCAAGCCGGCGAACTGCTGGCCCTCATCGGCCCCAACGGCGCAGGCAAATCCACCACCTTCAATTTGGTCAACGGCCAGCTTGCGCCCGACAGCGGCAGCATCACTTTTGGTGGCGTGTCACTGCTGGGGCGTCAACCGCACGCGTTGTGGCGCATGGGCGTGAGCCGCACGTTTCAAATTGCGCAAACTTTTGGCTCGCTCACTGTGGCTGAGAACGTGCAAATGGCCTTGCTGTCGGCCGATGGGCAATCTCTCGCACCGTGGCAACGCGCCACCCACTACCGCCGTGTAGATGCGTTGCAGCTGCTGGAGCAAGTGCAGTTAGACACACAAGCCAACCGCCCTTGCAGCGCACTCGCCTACGGCGATGTGAAACGACTTGAGCTGGCCATGGCCCTGGCCAACGAACCGCGCTTGCTGCTGATGGATGAGCCCACCGCAGGCATGGCCCCCAATGAGCGACACGCCTTGATGGCACTCACGCGTAGCTTGGTCAACCAACGAGGCGTGGCCGTGCTGTTCACCGAACACAGCATGGACGTGGTGTTTGAACACGCCGACCGCGTGCTGGTGATGGCGCGTGGCGCACTCATCGCACAAGGCTCACCCGCACAAGTGAAAGCAGACCCGCAAGTGCAGGCGGTGTACTTTGGCAGTGGTAAAACATTTGGTGCGTCAAAGAAGCTGCACACGCTGTCCAATAGCAAATCTAGCGAAGCAACTGCGAACACACCACTGCTCGAAGTGCAAGGCTTAAACGCTTGGTATGGCGCAGCGCAAGTGTTGTTCAACGCACAGCTGCGTGTAGAACGCGGCGAAGTGGTGGCACTCATCGGACGCAACGGCGCGGGCAAGTCCAGCACGCTCAAAGCCATCATGGGCCTCATGCCTCGTCGCACAGGTAGTGTCGTGTTTGCAAGCCACGACATCTCGCATGCCGAACCTTATCAAGCCGCCTGTTTAGGCCTAGGCTATGTGCCAGAAGACCGCCGCATCTTTACCGACCTAACGGTGCTAGAAAACTTGCAGCTCGGTATGCAAGCAGCGCGTCGTTTTGCAGACGGCACGGCTGCCCCGCAATGGTCACTCGAACAAATCTTTGCGTTGTTCCCCAACCTCGCTGAGATGCAGCAGCGCCCTGCCAGCCACATGAGCGGTGGCGAGCAACAAATGCTCACTGTGGCACGCACCCTCATGGGTAACCCACTGATGGTGTTGCTCGATGAACCCTCAGAGGGCGTAGCCCCCGTCATCGTGGAGCAAATGGGCGAAATGATTTTGGCGCTCAAACGCCAAGGTGTGAGCGTGTTGCTGTCTGAACAAAACACGCACTTTGCACAGTGGGTGAGTGACCGCAGTTACACGCTCGATCGCGGCGTGCTGTCCGCCTAAGCTTTAAACCGCTTGTGGCCCTGCCTTGCCGCTCTTCACCAGATAACTCGCCTGCGTTTTCAACCCAGCCTCTGTTCCCGCTGGAAACTTGGTGGTTCTGAAATCACAGCGCACTTCTTTGGGCGTGACGGTGATCAAGCTGTAGCCGCGCTCGTCTGAGCGGTAGTGCAACAAGTCGGCATTGCTTTCACGAATCAGTGCTGCAGGCTTGTCGCCCAGGCCGCGTGAGGTGATGGAGGTGGTCACAAACTCGCTGGCCACAATGGGTGACTGTGGGTTGTTGGGCTCAAGACGCAAGTTGGCGGCCACGTTGCAGTGCACATCACCGCCTAGGGTGACGACGTTGCTCAGCTTGGCATCGACCACGGTTTGCAAAACACGTGTGCGCGCTTCGGGATAGCCGTCCCATGCATCGTTCCAATAGCTGCGTCCCACAGGCGCAGGAATGCTGGTGGAACTGATTTGTGTGGCTTGTGCCACCAATTTCCATTGGCGTTTGGATTGGCTCAAGCCTTCAGTGAACCAACGCTCTTGTGCATTGCCGAGCATCGTGCGGGACGGGTCGTTCAGCTCATCACATTGCAGCACCATGCGGCCACCGCCACGCACAGGATCGCGGCAGGCTTGGGCGCTGCGGTATTGGCGGCAGTCGAGCGTCCACACATCGGCCAGCTTGCCCCAGCTGAGCTGGTCATACAGGCGCATGTCGGCGGGGTTGTTGGCGTCGGGCCCCAAGAGCAAGGGCTGGTGCTCAAAGTACGCCTGATACGCCGCAGCTCGACGCAGCAGTAACTGCTTGGGATCGGTGTAGTGACGGTCTTGGTCGTTGGCATAGTCATTGACTACTTCGTGGTCATCCCACATCAACACCCATGGATGCGCTGCGTGCGCGGCTTGCAAATGTGGGTCGCGTTTGTATTGCTCGTAGCGATCGCGGTAGCCCTGCAACGTTTTGGGCTCTTCGTTGCTGTGCTTGCGAATGGCGTATTGCGCGTTGCTGCTTTCGTAGATGTAGTCTCCCATGAACAGCACAAAGTCGAGTTTTTGTTGCGCAATCTCCGCATGCGCGATGAACTGCCCCTGCTCGTAGTGCTGGCACGATGACAGGGCAATGCGCAGCTCGCGCACATCGGCATTCAATGCAGGCGCAGTGCGAGTGTGGCCCACGGTACTGCTTGCGTCGCCTTGGGTGAAGCGGTACCAATAGTCAGTGCTGGGTTGCAACTGCTGCAGATTCACATGCACGCTATGGCCGCGCGCTTCATTGGTCACTACCTCGGCTTTTTGCACGCGGCGTTTCAACGCCGCATCCGCAAATACTTCAACCTGCACACGCAAAGCGTCGGTGCCGGCCGCACGATCTTCGTCACCAAAGACCAAACGCGTCCACAACACCACCGAGTCCGCACGCGGGCGACCACTGGCGACGCCCAACGCAAAGGGGTTGCTTTGCCAACGGCGCTTGTTTTCGGCCGGTGCAGCCACCGCGGTGAGCCAAGGAGCCAGTGCCAAGGCGATGGCGCTGCGTTGTAGCTGTTGGTTAAATTCGCGACGTTTCATTTCAACAGGAACTTCAAGTATTTGTCTGCCAATTGGCGATAGGGTGGCCACATCATGCGCATGCCGCTGACACGGGCTTGGTAAAAGACGGGCCGCAATTTAGAAAACGTCACAAACCCTTCATAGCCATGGTAGTGGCCCATGCCACTGTCGCCCACACCGCCAAAAGGCATGCTGTGCTGCGCCGCATGAAACAACGCATCATTCACACCTACGCCACCCGACATGACGCGCTTGATCAGCTTGTCTACCGTGTGTGCTTGATGCGTAAACGGATAAAACGCCAATGGGCGCGGCCCCGCGTTGATGCTTTTCACCACCGCGTCTAGCTCGGTGTAACCCATCACGGGAAGGATGGGGCCAAAGATTTCTCGCGTGTGTAAGACGCAGTCGTGCGGCACGTTCAACACAATGTGCGGTGCAATTTTGCGGGTGGTTTTGTCCCATGCGGCACCCGGCAACAAAGGCACAAGCGTTGCGCCTTTGGCCTGGGCTTCTTGCAAGGCATCGCACAGCCGCTGAAACGAGCGATCGTCAATGATGGCGCCAAAGTCTGGGCTGTCTAAATTTGCAAAGCGTTTTTGTACGATCTCTTTGGAGAGTTGTACAAACTTTTCGACCTTTTTTTCTGGCACATACACATGGTCAACCGATGTGCAAATTTGGCCCGCGTTGAAACACTTGGCAAACAAGATTCGCTCAGCAGCAACGCGCACATCAAAGTCATTGCACACCACAGCGGGCGATTTGCCGCCCAGCTCTAGGGTGACGGGGCACAAGTTTTGGGCGGCAGCAGCCATCACCGCCTTTCCCGTCTGTGAAGATCCGGTGAACACCAAGTGGTCAAACTTGAGCTGCGAAAACGCTACGCCCACGCCACCGGTTTCCTCAAAAAATGCCAACTTCTCAGCGCTGAAATAGCGCGGGACAAGTTCAAGTAACAGTCGCGTGAGATGGCGCGAGTTCTCTGACATCTTCACCATGGCGCGGTTGCCTGCAGCGAACGCATCGACCAACACCAAAAAGCTCAAGTTGATCGGAAAGTTCCACGGCACGATCACGCCCACCACACCTAGGGGCTGTGGCAGCACACGGTTTTTTGCGCCAAAGAAATTGAGCCAATCAATGCTGCGACGTTGTGGCTTCATCCACTGCTTGAGGTGTTTCAAGGCGTGGTCTACGCCATGCATGACGGGCACCACTTCGGCCAGCATGGTTTCGTGCCGCGAACGGTGGCCATAGTCAGTGCTGATGGCTTGTGCGATGGCCTCGGCGTTGTCATGTACCAAAGCCTTGAGCTTGAGCAAGTCTGCGCGACGCGAAGCAATGCTTGGATAGGGCTGCGATGTGTGCGCTAAGCGCTGACTTTGCAGCGCTTGCTCTAATGGTGTTAAGGCGGAATAGGTCATAAAACTTATGGCGATCAGTCCTCAGTGCGCTGCATGCGCTCGCTTTTCCAGTACACATCGTCCCCGCCATTCATGCGGTTGAGCACGCGGGCCAGCACAAACATCAAATCACTCAGGCGATTGAGGTATTGGCGTGGTGCATCGCCAATGGCTTCTTCATTGCCCAAGGCCACCACAGCACGCTCAGCGCGACGCGCCACCGTGCGGCACACATGGGAAAGAGCGGCGCCACGCGTGCCTGCAGGCAAGATGAATTCTTCTAGCTTGGGTAGTTTGGCGTTGTAGGTTTCAAGCGCGGTGTCTAGGGCTTGCACGGCTTCTTCTTTGAGCAACTCAAAGCCGGGAATGGAAAGCTCGCCCCCCAAGTTAAACAGTTGGTGCTGAATCTCCACCAACACATCGCGCAGGTCTTGTGGCATGTCTTCACACAACAGGACGCCAATGTTGGAGTTGAGCTCATCGACCTCACCCATGGCGTGCACGCGCAAGCTATTTTTAGAGACGCGCTGGTTGTTGCCTAAGCCCGTAGTGCCTGCGTCACCAGTGCGTGTGGCGATTTGTGAAAGTCGGTTACCCATGTGCAAGTGCCTCGTCAATGTGGATTGGTGCCTATTTTGCCTGTCGCGCAGGGGCTTTGGACCAACAGGGGCATGTTCTTAGAATGGCGGATCGCATAGGAGACTCCGCATGAACGCCCCCACACCACACCACCAATTGGCCCCTACAGTTGCACAACGCGAGGTGCCTGCAGAGATGATTGCGGCCTTGCAGGCACGCTTTGGCGCTAATTGCTCGACCGCACTGGTGATTCGCGAGCAGCATGGCCGTGATGAGTCGCCTTTCACGCACGTTCCGCCACCTGCGGCGGTGGTGTTTGCCGAGAGCACGCAAGACGTGGCAGATGCGGTGAAGCTGGCTGCGCAGTACAAGGTGCCTGTCATTCCTTTTGGCGTGGGCTCTTCATTGGAAGGACATTTGTTGGCGGTGCAAGGTGGCATCAGTGTCGATTTAAGTCGCATGAACCAGGTGCTGAGCATCAACGCCGAAGACTTGACGGTGACGGTCCAGCCGGGTGTGACACGCAAGCAGTTGAACGAAGAAATCAAAAGCACGGGCTTGTTCTTCCCCATCGACCCCGGTGCAGATGCCTCCCTCGGCGGCATGTGCGCGACACGTGCCAGCGGCACAAATGCTGTGCGTTACGGAACGATACGCGAGAACGTGCTCGCACTCGAAGTGGTGACGGCCAGCGGTGAAGTGATTCGCACCGGCACGCGCGCTAAGAAGTCTGCGGCGGGCTACGACCTGACGCGTTTGTTTGTAGGCAGCGAAGGCACCTTGGGCGTGATGACAGAAATCACGCTGCGCATTTACCCATTGCCAGAAGCTGTGTCTGCTGCGGTGTGTTCGTTTCCCAGCATTGAAGCTGCGGTACACACCACGATTGCCACCATTCAAATGGGGGTGCCGATTGCGCGGGTGGAGCTGCTCGATGGCGGTTCGGTGAAGATCGTGAACCAGTATGCCAAACTGAATCTGACAGAGGCACCGATGCTGCTGATGGAGTTTCACGGCTCGCCGGCGGGTGTGAAAGAGCAAGCGCAAACCGTACAAGAGATTGCCGCCGAGCATGGCGGTGTGGCATTTGAATGGGCCACCACCCCCGAAGAGCGCACTCGACTTTGGACGGCTCGACACAACGCCTACTTTGCGGCCATCCAAAGCCGCCCCGGCTGCCGTGCGGTGACCACCGACACCTGTGTGCCGATCAGCAAATTGGCAGATGCCATGCTCGACTCGATTGCCGAGGCGGATGCGTCTGGCATTCCGTACTTCTTGGTCGGCCACGTGGGCGACGGCAATTTCCATGTGGGATATTTGATTGACCCCAACAACCAAGAAGAGCATGCGCTGGCGGAAGAGCTGAACCAAAAGTTGGTGGCTCGCGCCTTGCGCTTAGGCGGCACCTGCACGGGTGAGCACGGGATTGGTTTGCACAAGATGAATTTCTTGGCAGCCGAAACCGGCGAAGGTGCGGTGGACATGATGCGCACGATCAAGCGGGCGCTGGACCCGCACAACATCATGAACCCGGGGAAGATCTTTTCTCTATAAGCATCTCTTCGACTTGGGCACACATTTTCGCGGCATCGAAGGGCTTAAGCACCACCGCGCTAACACCGGCTGCCGTAAAGCGTTCTAGGTCGAGTGGATTAACGTTGGCTGTAAGCCCCAACACAGGCGTGTCGCGCACGGGCGGATCAAAGGTCAGACGCAGTGCCGCAGTGGCTTCGATGCCATCCATTTCTGGCATGACCATGTCCATGAGAATGACGTCGAAATCTTGTTGGCGCAAAGCATCAAGTGCTTTGAGACCGTTTTCGGCTTCGACAAGTTCGCAGTTGGGCCAGTAATTTTTAAGGATTTGACGCACCAGGAAACGGTTGATGGGGTGGTCATCCACCACCAAAAAACGTCTTACGGTTTGCACTTGTGTGGGCGTATTGGGAGTTTTTGTCTGCGGCGCTTCCAACTTGGGTGCAGCCACTTCGACCAAGGGCAAGGTGAACCAAAACATCGAACCTTGCCCGGGCTTGCTTTCAAAGCCAATATGTCCACCCATTAAATAGACCAAGCGCTGCGTGATGGACAGGCCCAAACCATTGCCACCGTAGCGCGATTGCGTGTCATCTTCGGCTTGCACAAAGCGTTGGAAGATTTTGGGTTGCTGCGCTTCTGGAATACCAATGCCACTGTCGCGGACCGAAAAATGCACGCACAGTGGCTGACATCGCACCAACAAAGTGACATGGCCTTGATGTGTGAACTTGATCGCATTGCCTAATAGGTTCACCAAAACTTGCATCAGTCGATGGCGATCTGCACGCACCCATTGCGGCACGTTGTCGTCAATCGTGCAGCTGTATTGCAAGTGCATGCTCTCGACGCGCTGGGCGAACAAATCAAACGCGCTGTTAACCGTGTCTCGCAAGGCAAATGTTTCAGCTTGCACATTGATTTTGCCAGCCTGCAGCTGCGAGTAGTCCAACACATCGTTGATCACGGTCAGCAAGTGATCAGCCGACTGACGTGTATGGTTCAGAATTTTCAACGCTTGCGGGTTATCAGACACTCGGCCAAGCAGCATGTTGTTGAAGCCCAGAATCGCATTCATGGGCGTGCGTAACTCGTGGCTGACAGTCGCAATGAATTGCTCGCGCAGAGCAGATGTGCGCAACAGCTCTTTGCGTTTCTCTTCTAGCTCTAAATTGCGCTGTAAGCTCGCTTTATAAGCTTCACGAAATGAGTTGTCATACAAAAATGGCACGGTGATCAAAATCAAGGCAACCACCGAGTAGCTGGCAAATGACGACATGATTTGTGCAGCACCCAAGGTCGGATTCTGCGGCAACCAACCTTGCCATGTCACATAGGACATCAAGACTTCAGCTGTCAACACCATCATCAGCCATCCAAAGCCCGCACGCCGACTGACCGCGTAAAACGAAACCAATGGAATGACGGTCATCCATGCCATGCGTGGCGAAAAAATACCGCCCGACATCCAAGCGGCATAACTCACCTGCAACAAGCCAGCCAAGAGGCCCAAGTTCACCGCCACTGTCAACGGCATGCCCCAAATGAACAAAAGTTGCAGGAGCAGCAAAACAAACGCAAATACCAATGGCACCGGCACACCATTGGGATAGGGCGTGATGATGGCCAATACCATCATGACTCCAATCAACAACCAAACGACAAAAAACAAATAAGGCAGGCGGCCTTCCCTAAAGCGCACAGGCAAATAGAACACGGCCAATTCAGTCAAGTCTTCTAACGTGAAGCGCGTCATGCTTTCCCCCAAGCATGTGCTGCCAAAGCGTTTGAAATCTTAGTAATGAGCTGGGGCTCATCCAAGGGCTTGTGCAACACATCGTTCATGCCAGACGCCAAGCAGCGGTCATGGTCCACGGGGTTGGTACTGGCGGTTAGCGCCAAAATAGGCATGTCACATGCGGGAGCCGGAAAATCTCGTCGCAAAATTTGCGTCACTTCCGTGCCATCCATTTCTGGCATGACCATGTCCATCAACGTCAAATCAAAAGTTTTCTGGCGCAATTTATCTAGCGCTTCTGGCCCGCTATTAGCCTGCGTAATCTCTGCTTTGGGAAAACATTTTTTAAGCATCATGCGAGCAACCAAAAGATTCACGGCATTGTCATCGACCAACAAAATCTGAATCGGCTTGTCAATCAACATCCGCGCCATTTCTGCTGCTGCTTGCGCTTCTTTGACCGCAATGCTGCGCAGGGGCAGTTCAAACCAAAAACGCGAACCATGTCCCTGTACGCTGTTGACCCCAATCGTGCCGCCCTGCAACGTGACCAAGCGCTCGCAAATAGACAGGCCCAAACCTGTGCCGCCGTATTGACGGTTGGTTTGTACGTCGGCATGTTCAAAACCATTGAAAATTTGCTTTTGACGTTCTGGCGCAATGCCAATGCCAGAGTCTTGAACTTCAAACAGAACACCACCAGCCAAGGCTTGGGCGCACACCACTATCTCTCCCTCTGCCGTGAACTTGATTGCGTTGTCGAGCAGGTTGTTGAGCACCTGCACCAAACGTTGCCGATCGCCTTTGACCCACATGCTATGAACTGCGGAGGCTTCTAGACTCAAGTGGATATTTTTAGCCTGCGCTCTTTTGTCATGTGCGGCCAATACGCTGCCCAATGTTTCACGCAAGGCAAACTCTTCCTCGTGCAACACCAGACGCCCTGCTTGTAGCTGCGAAAAATCTAAGATGTCATTGACCACTTGCAGCAACTGCTCCGTTGAGCGACGGATGTGATCAACCACAGCCGCATCTTCCGGCTTAGAAGCTAACTCTGTACGCAAAATACCGTTGAGGCCCAAAATGGCGTTCATCGGCGTGCGTAATTCGTGGCCAACCGCCGCAATGAACTCCTCTTTGTGTGCTTGCGCACGAATTAGCGCCTGATGTGTACGCTCTAATTCGGCGTTGCTTTCGTCCATCTCTACCGTTTGGCTGCGATGCATGCGCTCAGTCACAAACACCACGTAAAAGACCAAGCAGAGAACGAATAATTTATTCGCCACAGTCCAAGCCATGACATCGTTGGCCATGTTGATGTCGCTGTTGACCAAGCCATGCTGGCTGATCAACAACAACGCAAAGTTGGCAACAAATACAACGATCATCCAGAACATCGCTGGTGCACGCTCAAACAACAGGATGGCCGGCAAAATTGCCACCGTCATCCACACCATTACAGGCGAGTTGATGCCGCCAGTCATCGCAGCCAAAGAGGCCGCATAAGTAATCGACCACATCAATGTGGCGTGCGCCACCAAGATGTATGGCACGCCTAGCAGCAAGGTCCCCAACAAACTCCAATAACCGGCGGTGCCTACCAAGTTGGCAATATGGTCGTAGTCTGGGTGTGGGATGTAATAAAACGGCAGCGAGCATGCGCCGACCATCAACAACATGTACATCAACAAACTACGGCGACGCTCAAGCTGGGAGCCCGTGAAAAAGCTCCTCGGCAAAAAAACGTTGCGGAGGTGTTGAAACATGTGATCAGTGTTTTCGCAATTTGTCGATCAAGCCGTTGAGTTCATCAATGGAGCCAAATTGAATGGACAGTTCGCCCATCTCCTCAGCTCTGCCATGACGCTTGACGCGTTTTTTAACGCGCACTTCCACTTGTGCCGTGAGTAAATCAGAAAGCTCTTCTTCGATGCGCTTGATATCACGCGATTTTTCGCTTTTGGGCTTCTGAGGCACAAGGTTGAATTCGGCGCTGAGTTTTTTGACCAAGCTTTCTGCTTCACGCACCGACATTTTTTTGGCGCTGATTTGATTCGCTGCCGTGATTTGTGTGGCGCGGTCCAAAGCCAACAAGGCGCGAGCATGGCCCATGTCGATGTCGCCCGCCATGAGCATGGATTGCACGGGCTCCGCCAGATTGAGCAAACGCAGCAAGTTGCTGGCGGCACTGCGTGAGCGGCCCACGGCTTGCGCCGCGAGTTCGTGCGTGAGGCCAAATTCTTTGATGAGTCGTTGTAGGCCTTGTGCTTCTTCGAGCGGGTTAAGGTCTTCGCGCTGGATGTTTTCAATCAGCGCCATGGCCGCCGCCGCTTCGTTGGGCACATTGCGCACGAGCACGGGCACGGTATCGAGGCCTGCTAATTTGGCAGCGCGGCTTCGGCGCTCACCCGCGATGATTTCGTATTTGCCAGCATTGGGGCCATCGTGCAATTGACGCACAAGGATGGGTTGCATGATGCCTTGGACTTTGATGCTTTCTGCCAATTCATACAAAGCGCCCTCGTCCATGCGCGTACGCGGCTGGTACATGCCTGCCACCATTTGACTTAGAGGCAAGCTGCTGGGCAGGCCTTCCGCAGCGGCAGTTTGCGCAGCAACACTGTCGTCGACTTTGGGGCCGAGCAAGGCTTCTAGGCCCCGGCCTAGGCCTTTGGATTTTTTAGTGACCATTTTTTTCTTTCAGTAAATCTTGTAGCAAGGCAAGACCATCGGGCCAGCTACCTACGCGTGAATCGGTGTTGATGTGGCCCACGGCGCCGCAATCGATGAGGCGCGAACCCCATGCTTGGGCCAGGCTACTGGCGCGCAGCAAGCTGCAATACGCATCGTTGCGACTGGCAGCAACAATGCTGGGAAACGGTAAGCGCTCGCGAACGATGGGGCTCCAACTGTGGAGCATGTGTTGCATCTCAGGCCGCTCGACATCGGCTGGGGCAACCAACAACGCGGCTTTAACCTTGTTCGCATTCATTGAGTGCGCAGCCCATGCCGCCACCAGTATGCAACCCAAGCTGTGTGCCACAAGCACGGCTCCGGGATTGGCCAACACGGCTTCTTCGAGTTGAATCATCCAGTCGCCACGCAGCGGGAAATCCCAGTTGTCTTGTTCCACACGCGTATAGCCGTGCGTGGCTTGCCACAGGCTTTGCCAGTGGTCGGGGCCGCTGTTGTGCCAGCCGGGAAGAATGAGGACTGGAGTTGTCACGGTGAGGTTTAAAGCGCTTTGACGCGCTCAACCATTTCTTGTGCAAAGTCCACGAAGGCGTGGCTGCCCTTCGCTGACGGATCAAACACCACGCCGGGCAAACCATAGCTAGGCGCTTCAGCCAAGCGCACATTGCGGGGAATGACAGCAGCAAACACTTTGTCGCCAAAGTGGTCTTTGAGCTGCTCGCTGACTTGCTGTTGCAATGTGATGCGCGGGTCAAACATCACGCGCAAAAGGCCAATGATTTTGAGGTCACGGTTGAGGTTGGCGTGCACTTGTTTGATGGTGTTCACCAAGTCGGTCAATCCTTCCAGCGCAAAGTATTCGCACTGCATAGGCACGATGACACCGTGCGCACAACACAAGCCATTGAGTGTGAGCATGGACAGCGACGGCGGGCAATCAATAAGCACAAAGTCGTACTCTGCATCGACAGCCGCCAAGGCTTCTTTGAGGCGCTTTTCGCGACGCTCTAAAGAAACCAGCTCTACCTCCGCACCGGCCAAATCACGGTTAGCGCCCAATACGTCATATGTTGGAATTTTTGAACGCACGCCATCGGTGCCCCAATTGCTACGAATGCGGGCCTCGGCGATGGTGGCCTCTTCCAACAATACGTCATAAACCGAAAGCGCCATCTCGCGCTTGTCGACGCCCGAACTCATGGTGGCATTGCCCTGCGGATCAAGGTCAATCATCAACACACGCTGGCCCACAAACGCCAAGCCCGCTGCCAAGTTGACAGTGGTGGTGGTCTTGCCGACGCCACCTTTTTGGTTGGCTACGCAGAAGATTTGGGCCATACAGAACTTTCGAAAAGAGACGGATAAAACAATTAAAACAAGACGAGCTTCAGACCAAAAGCCATCAGCAATGTGCCAGCTGCCTTGTTGAGCATGACGCGCATCATCGGGTTGGCACGAACACGCTCGGCCATGTGATGTGCCAACAAGACAACCACCAAACCGTACGCAAAAGTCAATACAGCAATGGTGATAGCCATCACGGCAAAAGTAATCAGACCCAGATGGATTTTTGGATCAACGAACAAGGGAAAGAAAGCCATGTAAAAAACAATTGCCTTAGGATTAAGCACCGTGATGAATAACCCTTGGCGAAAGTAATGGTCGGGTTTCATGTCCAGCACTGGCGCATCGCCCGGCTTGGCATTGAACAAGGAATACCCCAAACCCAACAAGTAGGCAGCACCCGCCCACTTTACCGAGCTATACAAACTGGGATAGTTGATAAGTACCGCCGACAAGCCCGCCACCGCCATCCACAGCAACACCTGGTCTCCCGCAATCACGCCCAAGGTTGCAGCTAGCCCCGAACGCACGCCACCCTTGCCTGTTGCAGTCAACAAGGCCAAGTTGCCGGGACCAGGAATGGCCAAAAAAACAATGATGGCCACGACAAATGCGCCGTAGTCAGCGATACCAAACATAGAAAACTCAGATATAAAACTGAAAGAAGTTTAACCGCGCATCCAGATGATGCAGCGCTCAGCATCTAAGCCAGGAACTTGTAGCTGTTCCACGTGAAACACTTTGACATCTTCTGGCAACACCGCCAGCTCTTGGTCAGGATGTTTGCCCTTCATGGCCATCCAAACACCGTGACTGGCCAGGGCCGATTTAGACCAAGTCGTGAAATCGACCAGAGAGGCAAAGGCACGCGAGCACACCACATCAAAGGGCTGAATCAAGCCTTCAACCCGCGCATGAAGACCCTTGAGGTTGGGTAGCTTCAGCGTGGCTGCCACCTGCTGAATGAAGGCTGCTTTTTTGGCAACCGTGTCCACACACGTCACGGAGATTTCAGGACATGCAATGGCAATGACGATCCCGGGCAGGCCAGCACCTGCACCCACATCCAACAGACTGAATTGGGCTTGTCTATTTGCTTGGGGCAACCGGGCCTCAACTTTTAAGCCGCTGTTATTACCCAGCTCAACCTGCGTGGCAACGGCCATGTGCAACTTGGCCAGCTCGCGGCGCAATGGCGCAATCACCGCAAGGCTATCCAGCAGGTGATGGGTGAGCATCTCGTTGGCATCTCGCACCGCGGTCAAGTTGTAGACCTTGGTCCATTTGCCGATCAAGTCCATGTAGGCGAGTAACTGCGCCTGCTGCTCAGCCGGCAATGACAAGCCCAGACCATCAAGCCCTTTTTGCAAAGTTGGCAACAAGGGGTGCATCAGTCAGCCTCGGTTGCGCTTATGTCAGCCGCGTACGCCGCCGAGTCTTGTGCGAAGCCCTTGACGCGCGAGCGCTTAAGGTGGATCAGCAGCAAAGAGATGGCCGCCGGCGTGATGCCCGACATGCGCGAAGCCTGGCCCAAAGTTTCTGGCCGCTGCCGACTTAGACGCTGACGCACCTCTATCGACAAAGCAGAGACCTGGTTGTAATCCAAGCCTTCTGGTAACTTGAGGTTTTCATAATGGGCGGCTCGCTCTACTTCGTCGCGCTGGCGATCAATGTAGCCTGAGTATTTGGCGGCAATCTCAATCTGCTCAATGATGGCCCGAGTTGTTTCACGTGAAACGCCGTCGCCAGCAAAACCATTGGTCACATCTTGATTTTGATACTTGGCCCCATCCAGAGACATCAAGCCCTGGTAGTTGACATCGGGGCGTCGAAGCAAATCGGCCAAGTTGTATTCACGGTCAATGGCCTTGCCCAGAACGCGCTGAGACTCAGCAGCGGGCAAGTTGCGTGGGTTCACCCAAATAGATTTGAGGCGCTCTGTTTCACGTGAAACAGCTTCTTGTTTGCGGCTGAAAGCCTCCCAACGCGCATCATCGACCAAGCCCATTTGGCGACCAATCTCTGTCAAGCGCACATCGGCATTGTCTTCGCGCAGCTGTAAACGGAACTCAGCTCGGCTGGTGAACATCCGATACGGCTCGGTCACGCCCTTGGTCGTAAGGTCGTCCACCAACACGCCCAAGTAAGCATGGTCGCGTCCCGGTGTCCATGCGCCGCCAAAGTCATTGCCGGCATCGGCCAAGCTGCGACATTGCAGCGCGGCATTGATACCTGCGAACAAGCCTTGGGCCGCCGCCTCTTCATAGCCCGTCGTGCCGTTAATTTGTCCGGCAAAGAACAGCCCGCCAATGGCGCGGGTTTCAAAACTGCGCTTCAACTCACGCGGGTCAAAGTAGTCGTACTCAATGGCATAGCCAGGACGAATGATGTGCGCGTTTTCCAAGCCCTTCATTGATCGGACCAAGTCATACTGAATATCAAATGGCAAGCTGGTGCTGATGCCGTTGGGGTAATACTCGTGAGTCGTCAGGCCTTCAGGCTCTAAGAAAATTTGGTGGCTGTCTTTGTCTGCAAAGCGATTGATTTTGTCTTCCACGCTCGGGCAATAGCGTGGGCCGACGCCCTCAATCTTGCCCGTGAACATAGGGCTGCGGTCAAAGCCAGATCGGATGATGTCGTGGGTGCGCTGATTGGTATGAGTGATCCAGCAAGGCATGTGTTGCGGGTGCATGGACGCGCGGCCCATAAAGCTGAACACGGGCACCTCGCCCAACACGCCTGCCGAGCGTGCGCCTGTTTCGGTTAGGTTTGCCACGCCGTCACCTGGTTGTTCAGTGCACTGGCTGAAATCGATCGTACGACCATCGATGCGTGGAGGCGTACCCGTTTTGAGTCGACCCTGTGGCAGCTTGAGCTCTTTGAGCCGCGCAGACAAGCTGACCGCAGGCGGATCACCCGCACGACCACCGGCGTAGTTGTTCATGCCAACGTGAATTTTGCCGTCCAAGAAAGTGCCAGCCGTCAACACCACGGTGCGGCTGCGAAAGCGAATACCCGCTTGGGTACAGGCGCCCACCACACGATCGCCCTCAACCATCAAGTCGTCTACCGCTTGTTGAAACAACCACAAGTTAGGTTGATTTTCCAACATGCGTCGGATGGCCGCTTTGTACAAAATACGATCTGCTTGAGCGCGGGTGGCACGCACAGCCGGACCTTTAGAACTGTTGAGTATGCGAAACTGAATGCCAGACTCGTCAGTGGCCAAGGCCATGGCGCCACCCAAGGCGTCCACCTCTTTGACCAAGTGGCCTTTGCCGATGCCACCAATAGATGGGTTACAACTCATCTGCCCTAAGGTTTCGATGTTGTGGCTGAGGAGTAAAGTTTTGGCCCCCATGCGTGCCGAGGCCAGCGCGGCCTCAGTTCCGGCATGACCGCCGCCGACCACGATGACATCAAATTCTTGGGGGTACAACATATAACCAACCTTTTGGGGGGTGCGCACACGCAAACAAATGCTGGGCTACGAACCGCCCAGCTGACAAGGGGGCAATTTTACTAGGGTGCCACTATCGCGCAGCCTGTGACGTTTTTTAAGACAAAATCCCCACAACATAAAACGAGGTATGACATGAATAAAACCATTCCCTTTCTCTTGCTCGCGTTGATCACTTCAGCCGCTTGGGCTGCAACTGGCGAAGAAACATACAACACGACCTGCGCCAACTGCCATGCAAAAGGCTTAGCCGGTGCGCCACAAAATGGTGATAAGAAAGCATGGGGCAAACTGATCAAAGAAGGTCAAGTGAGCTTAACTGCCGATGGGTATAGCGGTGTGCGCGCAATGCCTGCGAAAGGTGGCCGTCCTGAATTAACAGTCGCTGAATTTAGTAGTGCCGTCGTATTTATGGCCAACAACGCTGGTGCAAATTGGCAAGAGGCTGATGATGCGATGCTGAAGAAAATCAATGCCCGCATTGAAAAACGCGCTCAAGCCAAGAAATAAATTAGCGCTCATCCACAACAAAGCATGACCATCTACCATCACACGCGTGGTGTCGAGCGCTTAGTACAGGGCCAAGACACCCAAGATGGCGCAGGCGTTAGCCTAACACGCGTCCTTAGCCATGATTTACAAGAACGACTTGACCCGTTCTTAATGCTGGATGCTTTTGGCAGTGATAACCCCGGCGACTACATCGCGGGATTTCCCAACCACCCACACCGAGGCTTTGAGACTGTGACCTACATGATCGCAGGTCGCATGCGCCACAAAGACAGTGGAGGAAACGAAGGATTGCTGCAAAACGGTGGCGTTCAGTGGATGACCGCTGGACGAGGCCTAACTCATAGTGAAATGCCAGAACAAGAAGAGGGTGTGATGGAAGGCTTTCAACTGTGGCTAAACCTACCCGCCAAACACAAGCTGTGCGACCCCTGGTATCGCGACATTCAAAGTGAAAGCATTCCTGAAGTGATGACAGGTGAAGGTGTTCTGATACGCGTGATTGCGGGGCAGTCATACGGAACAAACGGTGCAATGCAACGTGAACACACAGAACCGTTGTACTTAGACCTGCACTTCCCTGCCAATGACAGCGTTCAGTTTGAGCAACCACTGCCCGCATTGCACAACGCTTTTGTGTATGTGTATCGCGGCAGCCTAGAGATCGTTCAGAGTAACAAGGCTACAGTTGTACCCATCAAACGAATGGCTGTGCTGACCAACGGCGGTGATGGTGTGGTGTTACGCGCACAAGCAAACACGCGTGCCATTTTGATTGCAGGAAAACCGCTGAATGAACCTATTGCCCAGTACGGGCCGTTCGTGATGAACACCCGCGAAGAGCTAGTGCAAGCTGTAGATGATTTTCGCACAGGCCTGATGGGCTGAGCCCACCAAGCTGGGGAATTTAGACGTCGATGTTGGCAGCGCGCAAAGCGTTGCTTTCAATGAAGTTACGGCGAGGTTCAACCTCATCACCCATCAACATGGTGAACACGCGATCGGCTTCAATGGCATCGTCGATTTGCACACGTAGCAAGCGACGAACAGTTGGGTCCATCGTGGTTTCCCAGAGTTGGGCTGGATTCATCTCACCCAAACCCTTGTAGCGTTGACGGGCTGTCGCGTTTTCAGCTTGACCAATCAGCCACTTCATCGCTTGACGGAAGTCAGACACTTTCTCTTCCTTGGCTTTCTCGCCTTCACCACGGTGAACCTTCGAGCCCTCACCCACCAAGTCGCGGAAAGTTTGAGCGGCTTCAGCCAAAGCGGCGTAATCAGCGCCATGCACGAAATCTTGGGTGATCACGCTGCTCTTGACGTTGCCGTGGTGGCGACGGCTGATGCGCAAAATTGGCTTATCCGTACGGACATCAAATTCACCAGACGCTTCTGAACCGCTGCCTAATTCACGCAACTTTTCTTGCATGGCAATTGCAGATTTTTCAGCATCCGCGACAGTGTCAAGATTGATGGATACACCATCAGCCATGGCACGTAAGGCTTCGGCGTCCATGAAACCGCTCAGGCGTGCAATCACAGATTCGGCCACTTGATGCTTGCGGGCCAACTCAGCCAAAGTCTCACCACTCAGAACTTGTGAATTTGCACCACCCGTGCTGATGCTGGCATCTTTCAAGGCAATACGCAGCAAGAAACCATCTAATGCAGATGCGTCTTTGAGGTACAACTCTTCTTTACCCGCTTTGACTTTGTACAAAGGCGGTTGCGCAATGTAAATGTGGCCGCGCTCAACCAACTCAGGCATTTGACGGTAGAAGAATGTCAACAGCAATGTACGAATATGTGCACCGTCAACGTCCGCGTCGGTCATGATGATGATGCGGTGGTAGCGCAGCTTGTCGACGTTGAAGTCATCTGTGGCTGACTTACCAGACTCAGCGCTGGCTTTACCGATTCCGGTACCCAATGCTGTGATGAGGGTCAAAATTTCGTTGCTAGTGAGCAGCTTTTCGTAACGTGCTTTTTCAACGTTCAAGATCTTGCCGCGCAAGGGCAAAATCGCTTGGAATTTACGGTCACGCCCTTGTTTGGCAGATCCACCCGCAGAGTCACCCTCAACAATATAGATTTCGCACAGCGCTGGATCTTTTTCTTGGCAATCAGCCAGCTTGCCAGGCAATCCCATGCCATCCAGCACGCCTTTGCGGCGAGTCATCTCACGGGCTTTACGCGCAGCTTCTCTTGCGCGAGCGGCTTCCACAATCTTGCCGCAAATAATCTTTGCGTCATTGGGACGTTCTTGGAGGTAGTCGGTCAGTGTCTTAGCGACGATGTCTTCCACTGGTGCACGCACCTCGCTAGACACCAATTTATCTTTGGTTTGACTGCTGAACTTTGGTTCAGGAACTTTGACTGATAACACGCAGCACAAGCCTTCACGCATGTCATCGCCTGTGACTTCAACTTTTGCCTTCTTGGCAAATTCGTTTTCTTCGATGTACTTGTTGATGACACGCGTCATGGCTGCACGCAAACCCGTGAGGTGAGTACCACCGTCACGTTGTGGAATGTTGTTGGTGAAACACAAAACGTTTTCGTTATAACCATCGTTCCATTGCATGGACACTTCAACGCCAATGCTGGTGCCAGGAATGCCACCGTAGGTATCAGCAGGACGATCACCTTCAGCGTAGAACGCATTGGGATGCAACACCTTCTTGCCAGAGTTGATGAAATCCACAAAGCCCTTGACACCACCAGCACCTGAAAAGTCATCTTCTTTGCCGGTGCGCTCATCAACCAAGCGGATACGTACGCCATTGTTCAAGAAGCTGAGTTCACGCAAACGCTTGCTCAAGATTTCGTAGTGAAAATCTGTGTTTTGCGTGAAGATCTCGATGTCAGGCAGAAAGTGAACTTCTGTACCGCGCTTTTCTGTGTCACCGGTGATGCGCATTGGAGAAACTTCAACACCATTCACAACTTCAATCAAACGGTTTTGCACGAAACCTTTAGAAAACTCCAAGGTGTGAACCTTACCTTCGCGGCGGACAACCAAGCGCAGTGACTTGGACAATGCATTCACACAGGAAACGCCCACACCGTGCAAACCACCAGAAACTTTATAGCTGTTTTGGTTGAACTTGCCACCAGCGTGCAACTCTGTGAGTGCAATTTCAGCAGCAGAGCGCTTAGGTTCGTGCTTGTCATCCATCTTGACGCCTGTGGGAATACCACGGCCGTTGTCAGTCACACTGATAGAGTTGTCACTGTGAATGGTGACCACGATGTCATCGCAATGACCAGCCAGAGCTTCGTCAATCGAGTTATCTACTACCTCGAAGACAAGATGATGCAAACCTGAACCGTCAGATGTATCACCAATGTACATACCAGGACGCTTACGAACCGCTTCAAGGCCTTCCAAAATTTGAATTGACCCCTCACCATAGCCTTCACCGGTTGGAGGCGTCACTGGGGTTTCAGGAGTTTGAGTGGGTTCAGTCATAACAAGTCTTCGTGCATGAGGCAAAAGCGCCCCACAATTTCAATCAGAAAAAAGAGAAACAGTCGCGCGTTAAATGCGCATTGGCATCACCACGTATTTAAAGGTGGTGTTTTCGGGGATAGTGATCAGTGCAGAGCTGTTGGAATCAGCCAAGTCAACTTGAACCATGTCTTGATCCATGTTGGTTAAGGCGTCGATCAAATAGGTCACATTAAAACCAATTTCAATGGCATCACCGTTGTAATCAATTTCAAGTTCGTCCACGGCCTCTTCTTGCTCTGCATTACTTGATGCCACGCGCAATACACCGGGCTCAAGATTCAGGCGAACACCTTTGAATTTTTCGCTAGTCAGAATGGCTGTTCGTTGCAGCGTTGCTAGCAATGCTGTGCGACCCATAGTGATCGTATTTTTATGGTTCTTTGGGATCACACGGTTGTAATCTGGGAACTTGCCTTCGACCAACTTGGTTACAAATTCCATGCCGTCGAAAGTGAACTTAGCTTGGTTGCCAGCAAATTGCATCTCAATCGCACCTTCTTTGTCGCTCAAGAGGCGCTGCATTTCGAGCACTGTTTTGCGAGGCAGGATAACTTCTTGACGAGGTACTTCAACATCTAGCATCGCTGAGGCAAAAGCCAAGCGATGACCATCTGTCGCAACTAAGCTAAGTTGCTTTCCTTCGGCCACAAACAAAATACCATTCAAGTAATAACGGATATCGTGCACTGCCATGGCAAATGACACTTGGTGCAATAACTCTTTCAGAGTCTTTTGTGGCACGCTGAATGAAGGACCAAAGTTGGCTGCTTCTTGCACCAATGGAAAATCTTCAGCAGGCAGGCTTTGCAAAGTAAAGCGACTTTTGCCACCTTTCAAAATCAATTTGTTTTGATTCGATTCCAAGCTCACAGTTTGGTCTGAAGGCATGGTGCGCAAAATGTCAATCAACTTGCGCGCACCCACCGTAGTGGTGAAGTTTCCTGCGTCACCATCGAGCTCTGCGGTGGTGCGAATCTGAATTTCTAAATCGCTGGTAGTCAGTTGCAGTGCGCTGCCTGTCTTACGAATTAACACGTTCGCCAAGATTGGCAATGTATGGCGACGTTCAACGATACCTGCAACAGATTGCAGAACTGACAAAACTTTGTCTTGTGTTGCTTTCAGTACGATCATCTCTTCCTCTTGTTTTCTTAATTTAAATTAGTAGTAATAGATAAGCAAAGCATCTTTCTGTGGACAACAGCATTTTCCTCTTTTTTTTCAACAACTTGAGCCACTTGGCTGGGTGTTGGCAACTCTGATTTTTTGCTGTCGCTCAAAACTGGATAACTTCTGAATTTCTACTTTTCTGTGGATAACTCTGGTGTTATCCAGAAACTACCCACAAGGTTGTTCTTTTTGATGGTTTAGCCCTTGAGTGTTTGCTCGAGAACGTGCAATTGTTGGTTTAAATCAGCCATTTGTTGGCGTTCTGCAGTGATCTTTCGGACTGCATGCAGCACGGTCGTGTGATCTCGCCCGCCAAACAGCTCACCAATTTCAGGAAGGCTCTTTTGCGTAAGTTCCTTTGCAAGATACATGGCAATCTGGCGCGGCCTTGCAATTGATGCTGGACGCTTTTTAGAGTACATGTCTGCCACTTTGATCTTGTAATAGTCGGCGACAGTTTTTTGGATGTTCTCTACAGAAATTTGGCGGTTTTGGATAGATAGCAGGTCACGCAGGGCATCTCGGGCTAGCTGAATCGAGATTTCTTTCTGATTGAAGCGTGAGTAAGCCAAAATTTTGCGCAGCGCACCTTCGAGCTCACGCACGTTTGAGCGTACGTTTTTAGCAACGAAGAAAGCCACTTCTTCAGGCATTTCAGAGCCTTCTGCGCGAGATTTGCTGATCAAAATAGCTACCCGCATTTCAAGTTCGGGTGGCTCGATGGCAACAGTCAGTCCAGCATCAAAGCGAGAAACCAAGCGTTCGTGAATGTCTGTCAGACCTTTAGGATAAGTGTCACTCGTCATGATGATGTGTGACTTCTTTGCCAAAAGCGCTTCAAAAGCGTTGAAAAACTCTTCTTGCGTGCGCTCTTTGTTAGCAAAAAACTGCACATCGTCAATTAAAAGCAAGTCGAGTGAGTGATAACGCTCTTTGAATTCATCAAAAGTTTTGCGTTGATACGCTTTAACCACATCTGAAACAAACTGTTCCGCATGGATGTAGAGAACTTTTGCATCTGGGCGTTCTGATAGCAGTTTGTTACCCACTGCGTGCATCAAATGTGTCTTACCCAAACCGACGCCCCCATAGATAAATAGGGGGTTGTACAACTGACCGGGCATGGTCGCCACATGCATGGCTGCAGCACGCGCCATACGGTTGGCAGTACCTTCAACCAAGGTATCAAAGGTTAGGGCTGTATTGAGTCGTGTGCGAGGGCCGCTTGGAATGCCTTCTTCTAAGCCGACGAAGCTCTCGGGCAAGGACTCAAGCTCTTGAGAAAAAGAAACAGACTTAGTTCTGACGGGTGTTTCTTTGGGAGTAATCGCTAACTCAACTTGAATCGACTGGCCATGCAATTGTTGAAGTAAACCAGCAATGCGATTGGCATATTGGGCACGAATCCAATCAAGTTTGAAGCGATTACCCACCAAAATCACGGCTTTGCTGAAGTCGTCTGCGACATTTGCAACCAGTGGTTTGATCCACGTGTTGAACTGTTGTTCGGGTAACTCTTGTGCCAATTGGTCTACGCAAGCTTGCCACAGACCATCACCCGAACTGGATGGAAGGCCGTCTGTGGCGGAAGAAGGGAGACCCTGATTCATGAGATATTTTTCTGTGGATAAGCTGCCTTCAAAACAGAGGCAATAGAGCACTTTATCAAAAAATTATCCACAGGACGAGCAAATGGGAAAGTCTTTTTTATAGGACCTCCTCAAAAGAGTGTGGATAAAAGTCAGGAAGTGGCCCAAAAGTTTGAGATAATCACGGGTTTCCCTGATCTCAGGGCTTAGCTTTTTGGAAAAATCATGAAACGCACTTACCAGCCTTCTAAA
>JACCDU010846611.1_pt1 | contig 24006 bp, 31 predicted proteins | sample 7446081 | NCBI WGS metagenome assembly JACCDU01 (sample SAMN15323447, study PRJNA562643) | freshwater metagenome | isolation source: river surface water | place: USA:Blue River Watershed | collected 2017-08-17
AACAAGCCGCTGGTGTGGCCGTACTGGCCGACCAAGCTGCGCACCTCGTCGTCGCACGAAGAAGGTTGCGAGCGCGACTTCGCGGTTGCTACCAAGCGCCTCGAAGGCAAGAACGGCAAGGTCGAGAAGCTGATCGCTGCGCGCGTCGAATGGAAAGACGGCAAGATGACCGAAGTGCCGGGTTCCGAGTTCGAACTGAAGGCCGACCTCGTGCTGCTGGCGATGGGCTTCACCGCGCCGGTGAACACGGTGCTGGACGCGTTCGGCGTCGAGAAAGATGCCCGTGGCAATGCGAAGGCGACCACCGATGGCGAAGGCTGCTACGCGACCTCGGTGCCGAAGGTGTTCGCTGCCGGTGACATGCGCCGCGGTCAGTCGCTGGTCGTGTGGGCGATCCGCGAAGGCCGTCAGTGCGCACGCGCCGTCGACGAATTCCTGATGGGTTCGTCGGTGCTGCCGCGCTGATCTGTCTGGCGTCGTAAAGCAAAAAGGCCCGGGACTCCCGGGCCTTTTTCATTGGCGCCGGTGCATCGGCGCTCACCCGGTACGCCAGATCGATGCATCGAATTGCATGGACTCGGTATCGCGGCGCAGTGTCACTTCGTCGCGCGACACGGCCAGGTACCAGGTCTGTCGCTCGGTGTGCGGCTTAGGCTGCGCAAAGCCGGTCGGACTCAGCAGCGCCATGCACCAGGCGGGTTGCGGGTCGCGCACCGATCGGTAAAGAATGCCGCCGACGTTCGCGTCACGGGCGACACGCGCGAATTGCTGCGTCGGTTCATAACGGACCGGATGCTGCCAGATGGCCGCATCGACATCGAAGGGGGGCTGCTGCAAGTTCACGATGCGGGTCGCTATCTCGGCGCGGAATGCGGTGTGGGCGACTGGCTCGATGCGTTCGAGGTCAACGACGTCTTGCAGGAATTTCCAGCGCCAATAGCCCAGTTCCGCGCCGGCTGTCCTGACCGACTCCGCGCCGTAGAACACGCCCGGATCCGTGGCGGCGCGAAAGCGCGAGCCGCCGCGCCAGGGGCCATAGCGAAAGGGCGTGGCCAGCAAGTAGTCGAGACCGGCGATATTGCGGGGCGAAGGTGGCTTGCTCGATTCCAGCAGCGACTCCAGCAAGTCTTGCTCGTCCCGGTCGTCGACCAGCTTCATCGTCGCGGCGATGTGCTGCGACTCCACCATGCGCCATGCCTGGCCTTGCCAGGCGCGGACTTCAGACGAGACCGCGGGAGGCGTCCAGGTAGTGAACGACACGTACCAGTCCTTCTGTTTGGCGAATCAGGTCGATAGGGCGGCCATTGAGCGCGAGGTTCTCGCTGTGCAGCCAGCGTTGTGCCGCATGCTCGTTGCCGACGATGGAGTCGAGCGAACGGAATGCGCGCACGAACAGCAAGGCGAATTCCCATTCCTTGCGACGTTCGTCGAGCTGGTATTCGCCGTTGTAGATGCGGGTCACGGTGGCCGGGCTGACGCCAAGGACTTTGGCGAGCAGGGCGCGTGAAATGTCCAGTCGTTCGGCTGCGCGCGCGACCGCCTTTGTCAGGACCTGTGATGGATCGGGTTTGCTGGCGTGGGTGTGGGTGGAAGCAAGCATGATAACCTCCTTTCCTAAAGAAAGAATACCAGATGATTCTTTCCGAAGAAAGTGTGGTGTGTCAGGCTTGCCACCTGTCGTCGTTTCGTTGCCGCGACGAAATTAGCCGCCGCAGACACGCTCCGTGGGGTCAGCCATCCTTGCCATCGAGCCGTGCGCTGGTCAGGCGCCCGGCATAGGTCAGCACGTACAGCACAAATGCACTGCTCCAGCAGGCGGCCGCGCCGATCAGCAGCGGCTGATAGCTTGCGTCATGCAGCAGCGAGGCCAGCACGCGCATCAAGGCACCTGCATGCAGCAGCAGGTACATCGCGGTCTCTGCGATCCCGGCCTTCAGTGGTCGCGCGGTATGGCCCAGCGCGGTGCGCGTGATCATGCCGATGATCAGGCCACCGGTGGCGCCGGCGCCCAGCGCATGGAAGGCGGCGCTGTGGCTGGCCAGGCCGATGCAGGACAGCGCCAGCAGCACCAGCCCGACGGCAATCCACAGGTAGGACAGGTGCAGCATCCACAGTAGCGGATTGCGCAGCGTGCGATGCGGCAGGTAGCCGGCCGCCCGCACCATTACGGTCAGGCCGGCGGCCATCGCCAGTCCGGCTTCGGCGGGGCCGGGCAAGCCGAGCGCCCAGCCGAGAGCGGTTAGCGCCAGAATGCCCATTGAAATGCGGTCACGCCTGTCATGCACCACCGGACGGCAGCCGGGTACAGCGTTGGCCGTGAAGCCCGGCAGCACGCGACCGGCGATCGTTGATTCGATCAGCACCAGCAACAGGATCGCCGACTGCACCGGATGCATGACGCCGAGCTGCAGCCAGCCGAGGCGGCTGGCATGGAAGCCCAGGTTGGCCAGCGTCAGCAAGCCTAGGAGTACGACCAGGAAGTAATTGCGGCGGTTGCCCGCGCGCTGCAGCACGCGCCACACCGGCCAGGCAGCCAGCGGCAGGAAAGCCAGGTCGACCACGGCCGCTATGCCGGCCGGCGCTGCCAGCATCGCGATGCGTCCGGCAAGCCAGACGCCGGCCAGCGTCGCCAGGTGCGTGCCACGCGGCGTGGGCAGCCCGGTCCAGTTGCGCGCGGCGGTGTACAGGAAGCCGATGATCACGGCCGGCGCGAATCCGAACACCATCTCGTGCATATGCCACGGCAGGCCGATCTGCAGCCCAAGCAAGGAAAAGCCCAGCATCCCGGCGACCCAGCCGGGTACCGCGATGGCGGCGAACAGCGCGGCCAGCAGGTAGAACGGACGGAATCCCAGTCGCAGCAGCGGTGGCAGGGTGGGCACCGGTTCGGGCGGCGCACTGCCGCGGCGAAGCTCGGTGAAAGTCGACTGGTTCAGGATGAGAGGCTGCATGCCTGCGCCCTTTGAAATGGTGGATGGAGTGGCGACGTGCACGAGGCAAGCGGCGGCGTCTGAAAAAATAACCGAAAATGCGTATAGGTCGATCGCTTGTCCGAATCCCTTAAAGATTCATTTGAAATGAATGTTATAGTTGCGACGCGACGCTGGCAAGCCCCGTGTACGCGGAAATACCCGGCCCGGCACAGATCAGGCCCCACGGCCGCGCTCTTGTGGCATAGTCAATTCATGCGGCTCACCGACTACACCGATTACACGCTGCGAACCCTGATCTACCTCGGCCTGCACCCGGACGAGTTGGTTACCGTGCGCCAGATTTCGGACGCCTACGGCATCTCGAACAGCCACATGACCAAGGTGGTGCACCAGCTTGGTCAGTCGGGGCTGGTGCAGACAACGCGCGGTCGGGGCGGCGGGCTGCAGCTGGCCGTTGATCCGGCTCAGATCGGCATTGGTGACGTCGTGCGCGCCACCGAGCCGGATTTCCATATGGTCGAATGCTTCGACAAGGGCAGCAACGACTGCGTGCTGGCGCCGGCCTGCGAACTGAAGGCCGCACTCAGGCGTGCGACCGAGGCTTGGCTGGCGGTGCTCGATGAGCTGACGCTGGCGGACTTGCTGGCGCATCCGCGCAAGATGCGCCAGCGCTTCGATGCGGTACAGGTCATTCGCGATTTGCGCGGTGTTTGACCGCGCACCACCCGACGTCAAAATGCGCCGCAATCAGGATTGACGATTGCGGCCGGCAGCAGGCCTCGCTAGTCGGTTTGTCCGGCCGGGGCGGGCACTCGAAATTGTTGAAATGGGAATTCATTTCGTGGCAATGGTCGGCCTTGGACTACAATAGGCGCCTTTCTTCCTGCGCCCAACCGTGACAAATTTCGTCAACATTCGCGACCTGCATTTCGCCTACAACGACAGGCCCATCCTGTCCGGGCTGACAATGCAATTCCCGCGCGGGAAAGTGATCGCGGTGATGGGCGGTTCCGGTTCGGGCAAGACCACCGTATTGCGCCTGATAGGCGGGCAGATCCGCGCGCAGTCGGGAAGCGTAGCGGTCGATGACCAGGAAGTCGGGGCGCTCGACGCGGACGGCCTGTACGCCATGCGTCGGCGCATGGGAATGCTGTTCCAGCACGGTGCGCTGTTCACCGATCTGTCGGTATTCGACAATGTCGCCTTCCCGCTGCGCGAGCACACCAATTTGTCGGAAGCCATGATCCATGACCTGGTGCTGATGAAGCTGCACGCGGTCGGCCTGTCGAATGCCGCCTGGCTGAAGCCGGCCGAAGTATCGGGCGGCATGGCACGCCGCGTGGCGCTGGCCCGTGCAATCGCACTCGACCCGGAACTGATCATGTACGACGAGCCGTTCGCCGGCCTCGACCCGATCTCGATGGGCGTCACGGCCAACCTGATCCGCAACCTCAACGATGCGCTGGGCTCGACCTCGATCCTGGTGTCGCATGACGTGCATGAATCGTTCAGCATTGCCGACTATGTGTACTTCCTGTCGCAGGGGCGCATCGTCGCGCACGGCACGCCGGCGCAGATGACGGAATCCGACGATCCGTACGTGAAGCAGTTCGTGCACGCGCAGGCCGACGGCCCGGTGCCGTTCCACTATCCGGGCCGCTCGATTGCCGAGCAGCTGGGTGTGAAGGAGCCAGCCTGATGCTCAATATGCTCGCATCGATCGGTGGCAGGGTGCGCGGACTGCTGTCCAACCTCGGCCTGTCGACCCGTACCTTCATCGCGCTGCTGCGTGCGTCGGGCAGCTTGCTGAAGCGGCCCCGGCTCGTGACCGACCAGGTGCATTTCATCGGCAATTATTCACTGGTGATCATTGCAGTGTCGGGCCTGTTCGTCGGTTTTGTGCTCGGCTTGCAGGGCTATTACACGCTCAACAAATACGGCTCCGAGCAGGCGCTCGGGCTGCTGGTGGCGCTGTCGCTGACGCGCGAACTGGGGCCGGTCGTCACGGCGCTGTTGTTTGCCGGTCGCGCCGGTACTTCGCTGACGGCCGAGATCGGCCTGATGAAGGCCGGCGAGCAGCTGGCCGCGATGGAAATGATGGCGGTCGATCCGGTGAAGCGCGTGCTGGCGCCGCGCTTCTGGGCCGGCGTGATCGCGATGCCGGCATTGGCCGGCATCTTCAGCGCGGTCGGCGTGTTGGGCGGCTATATTGTCGGCGTGCGCCTGATCGGCGTCGACGAGGGCGCATTCTGGTCGCAGATGCAGGGCGGCGTCGATGTCTGGGCCGATGTCGGCAATGGCGTGATCAAGAGCGTCGTGTTCGGCGTGGCCGTGACTTTCATCGCGCTGTATCAGGGCTACCAGTCGGCGCCGACGCCTGAAGGCGTCGCCCGCGCGACCACCCGCACGGTGGTGATGGGCTCGCTGATGGTGCTGTGGCTGGATTTCCTGCTCACGGCTTTGATGTTTTCGTAAGGATTCGCATGCAACGCAAATCACTGGATGTGTGGGTCGGCCTGTTCGTGCTGCTGGGCGCGATCGCGATCATGTTCCTGGCGCTAAAGGTCGGCAACATGAGCTCGATGAGCTTTGGCCCCAGCTACACGCTGGTGGCGCGCTTCGACAATATCGGCGGCTTGAAACCGCGAGCGCCCGTCAAGAGCGCGGGCGTGGTGGTCGGTCGCGTCGAGTCGGTCGGTTTTGACGACAAGACTTTCCAGGCTAGGGTCACGCTGCGCATGGAAGGCGGTTACCACTTCCCGAAAGACAGCTCGGCCAAGATCCTGACGGCCGGCCTGCTGGGCGAGCAGTACATCGGCCTCGAGCCCGGCGGCGACGAGAAAAACCTGTCCGAAGGCGACCGCATCAAGAGCACGCAGTCCGCCATCGTGCTCGAAAACCTGATTAGCCAATTTTTGTTCAGCAAGGCCGCCGAAGCGAGTGGCGAGGAGAAGAAATGAATACCCCGAAGGCATTGCGCCACCTGATGATCGTCGTACTGGCGCTTCTGATGACCGCGTGTGCCAGCACGCAGACGACGTCCAATGATCCGCGCGACCCGTTCGAAAATTACAACCGATCAATGTTCAGCTTTAACACGTCGCTCGACGAGAACGTGATCAAGCCCGTGGCGACCGGCTATGCGGATTACGTGCCTTCGTTCATCCGAACTGCCATCGGCAATTTCTTCGGCAACCTGGGTGATGTCTGGACCGCGTTGAACAACTACCTGCAGGGCAAGCCGCGCGACGGCACCAGCGATGTCGGTCGCGTTGCATTCAACTCGACCTTCGGCCTGCTCGGCCTGATCGACGTCGCCACTCCGATGGGCTTGCCCAAGCATGACGAAGACTTCGGCCAGACCCTGGGCGTGTGGGGCGTGAAGTCCGGTCCTTACCTCGTGCTGCCGTTCTTTGGCTCCAGCACCGTGCGCGACGGTGTGGCCAAGCCGGTCGACCTGTTCTATGGCGATGCGCTGAATTATGTCGGCAATCAGAGCTTCGAAAATTCATCGCGTGTGGTGCGCATCGTTGATGACCGTGCGGCCTTCCTTGGCTCGAGCTCGTTGATGGAAGGTGCAGCGCTTGACCCTTACCAGTTCTATCGCGACGCTTACCTGCAGCGGCGCGAGGCACGCGTGCGCGACGGCCGAGGCGACGGCGAGTGATGTCGAACGCCGGACCGGGCGACGCGATCAGGACAGGTGCCTGCTGAAATGTAAGAAAATTCGGCGCGCTGGCGAGTGCACCGCGCTTTGGTTATCATCGCCCCAAGAAGCCGGTATATATGTTGCCGGGAAGAATTTGTTGAACTGAGTCCCCCATGAGCTTGATCCGTACGCTGCTGCTTTCCCTGACCGTCACCCTGTTGCCCATCGGTGTGCCGCTGGCCGCGCATGCGGCGGATGAAGCGCCTGATGCGCTGGTCAAGCGTGTCAGCGAAGAGATCCTCGAGATTGCCCGCAATGACCAGCAAATCAAGGCCGGCAACCAGCAGCGCATCATGGAAGTGGTGCAATCGAAGATCATCCCTTACGTGAACTTCCAGCGCATGACTTCAATGGCCGCCGGCCGTTTCTGGCGCGAGGCTACCCCGGAGCAGCAGGCGCAGCTGACCAGTGAATTCAAGACCTTGCTGATCTACACCTACTCGGGTGCGATCTCGCAGGTGCGCAACCAGAAGCTGGAATTCAAGCCGCTGCGCGCTGCGCCCGAGGATACCGAGGTCGAGGTGCGTTCCAGCGTGATCCAGGCGCGTGGCGAACCCATCCAGCTGAATTACCGACTTGAAAAGACGCCGAACAGCTGGAAGATTTACGACGTCAACATCCTCGGCGCCTGGCTGGTCGAAACCTACAAGGGCAGCTTCGCCTCCGAAATCTCCAAGGGTGGCATCGATGGCCTGATCAAGACCCTGACCGAGCGAAATAAGCGCCTTGCGGCCAGCCCACTGCCCCCGCCCAAGGTCAGCAACAAGTAAGCATGGCCTTTTCGCCAACCATCCTGACCTTTGCCGAGGCAGCGAGCGTCCTGCAGGCCGGCCTGCAGGCGATTGCCGGCGGCGAGACCGAAATCGACTTGCAGCACCTGCAGCGCTTCGATTCAACCGCGGTTGCCGCCTTGCTGGCATGGCACCGGCAGGCCGCCGGAAAGGGCGTCCCGCTGCGCGTGGCCAACCTGCCGCGGGGCTTGGAAAGCCTGGCGCAGGTGTACGGCGTCGCGTCGCTGATCCGGCACTGAGCAGACTCGGCAGGCCCGCTCGCCGGAAGATTGACGCTTGGCGTTGTGCCGGTCGGTCTGCCCGGGGCGACACGGCTCGCCTGCCATCGTGCGAGCCGGAGGCGAGCTCCACGGTTCACCGCTCGTCGCGCGCCCGTGCTCCCCGGTAAATCCCCTATAATCAAGGACTTTGCGCCAGTTTTTGGCGCTCCCGCCGCTTTTGCTCACGATGGCCGCCATCCACATCGACAACGTCAAGAAACGCTTCGGCTCCCTGCAGGCGCTGGGAGGGGTCTCGCTCGAGATCGCCGAGGGCGAATTCTTTGGCCTGCTCGGCCCGAACGGGGCCGGCAAGACCACGCTGATTTCCATCATTGCCGGCCTCGCGCATGCCGATGAAGGCAGCGTCAGCATCCACGGCCACGACGTCGTGCGCGACTTCCGCGAGGCGCGCAGCCGGCTCGGCGTGGTGCCGCAGGAACTGGTGTTCGATCCCTTTTTCACCGTGCGCGAAACGCTGCGCATGCAGTCCGGCTACTTCGGCATCAGCAACAATGACGAATGGATCGACGAGGTGATGCACAACCTCGACCTGACCTCGAAGGCCGACACCAACATGCGCCGCCTGTCGGGCGGCATGAAGCGCCGCGTGCTGGTCGCGCAAGCGCTGGTGCACAAGCCGCCGGTCATCATGCTTGACGAGCCAACCGCCGGCGTCGATGTCGAACTGCGCCAGACGCTGTGGAATTTCATCGGCCGCCTGAACCGCGAAGGCCATACCGTCGTGCTGACCACGCACTATCTCGAAGAGGCGCAGGCGCTGTGCAACCGCATCGCGATGCTGAAGGCGGGTCAGGTGGTCGCGCTCGATTCGACCGCGGCGCTGATCCGCCGCATCTCCGGCTCGCAGCTGGTGGTGAAACTCGCCGGCGGCCGCCTGCCCGAATCGCTGCATGCGCTGGTGTCGCATCCGGACGAGCTGGCTGGCGGCAACCAGTACACATTGCGCGTCAACCATCACAACGAAGTCGAGAACATCCTTGCCACGCTGCGCCAGTCCGGCGCGACGCTGGATGACTTGCAACTGCATCAGGCCGACCTCGAAGACGTGTTCATTCAGATCATGGGAGGCGAGAAATGACCGGCTTCCGTACCCTGCTGTACAAAGAATTGCTGCGCTTCTGGAAAGTCGCGACCCAGACCCTGACCGCGCCGATCGTGACGGCCATGCTGTACCTCTTGATCTTCGGCCATGTGCTGGAAGCGCATGTGCAAGCCTTCGCCGGCGTGTCGTACACGGCCTTCCTGGTGCCGGGTCTGGTGATGATGAGCGTGCTGCAGAATTCGTTTGCGAATTCGTCGTCGTCGCTGATCCAGTCCAAAATCACCGGCAACCTGGTGTTCGTGCTGCTGGCGCCTTTGTCGCACTGGGAAATGTTCAGCGCCTATGTGGTCGCGGCAATGATCCGCGGGCTGGCGGTCGGCCTCGGCGTGATGGTGATCACGGTCTGGTTCGCGAAGCTGTCCTTCGTCGCGCCGCTGTGGGCGGTGGCTTTCGCGCTGCTCGGCTCGGCCATCCTTGGCACCATGGGCCTGCTGGCCGGCATCTGGGCCGAGAAATTCGACCAGCTGGCTGCGTTCCAGAACTTCCTGATCGTGCCGGCAACCTTCCTGGCCGGCGTGTTCTATTCGGTGCACACGCTGCCGCCGTTCTGGCTGGGCGTGTCGCACATGAATCCGTTCTTCTACATGATCGATGGCTTCCGCTACGGCTTCTTCGGCCAGTCCGATGTCGAGCCGTGCACCAGTCTTGCGATCGTGTCCGTGTTCTTCGTCGTACTGGCCGGCATCACGATCCGCCTGCTCAAGAGCGGCTACAAGCTGCGCCACTGAGGCCTCTGCTGCTCCCGACGTTGAACGAAATTTTTTTGCAAAGGCCAAACCGTGCTACCCACACCTGATCTGATCAAGAACTACATCGCTTCCGGACTGGAATGCACACATCTCGAAGTCGAGGGCGACGGCCAGCACTTCTCGGCCCTGATCGTCTCGCCTGCCTTCGCGGGCAAGCGCCTGATCCAGCGCCACCAGCTGGTGTATGCGGCGCTGGGCGACCGCATGAAGGCGGAGATCCACGCGCTGTCGATGAAAACCCTGACTCCGGAAGAATTCCAGGCCTGATGGACAAGCTCCTTATCCGCGGCGGCAAGCGCCTGACCGGCGAGATCGTCATCTCCGGCGCGAAGAATGCCGCGCTGCCCATCCTGTGCGCCGGCCTGCTGACGGCCGATACGCTCGCGCTGGCCAACGTCCCGAAACTGCAGGACGTGGCGACGATGAAGAAGCTGCTCGCGCAGATGGGCCTGGGCATGGCCGACAAAGACGGCGTGCTCGAACTCAACGGCGGCGGCGTCAACAAGCCCGAAGCGCCGTACGAGATGGTCAAGACCATGCGCGCTTCCATCCTGGTGCTGGGGCCGCTGCTGGCGCGCTTCGGCGAAGCCAAGGTGTCCTTGCCCGGCGGCTGCGCGATCGGTTCGCGCCCGGTCGACCAGCACATCAAGGGCTTGCAGGCGATGGGCGCCGAGATCCGCATCGAAGGCGGTTACATCCACGCCAAGGCCAAGAAGTTGAAGGGCGCGCGCATCGTCACCGACATGATCACCGTCACCGGCACCGAGAACCTGCTGATGGCAGCGACGCTCGCCGACGGCGAGACCGTGCTCGACAATGCCGCGCGCGAACCGGAAGTGACCGACCTTGCCAACCTGCTGGTGGCGATGGGCGCGAAGATCGATGGCATCGGCAGTGACAAGCTAATCGTGCACGGCGTGCCGGCGCTGCATGGCGCGTCGCACAGCGTGATCGCGGACCGCATCGAGACCGGCACCTTCCTGTGCGCCGTTGCGGCCACCGGTGGCGACGTGGTGCTCAGGCACACCCGTGCCGACCTGCTGGATGCGGTTGTCGAAAAGTTGCGCGAAGCCGGTGCTATCCTGACCACCGGCGACGACTGGATCCGCGTGCAGATGTCGAGCCGCCCGAAGGCCGTCAGTTTCCGCACCACCGAATACCCGGGCTTCCCGACCGACATGCAGGCGCAGGTGATGGCGCTCGACTGCCTCGCCGAGGGCAGCAGCCGCGTCACCGAGACCATTTTCGAGAACCGCTACATGCACGTGCAGGAACTCAATCGTCTGGGCGCCGCTATCGAGATCGACGGCCACACGGCGATCGTGCATGGCGTGCCCCGACTGGTCGGCGCGCCGGTGATGGCAACCGACCTGCGTGCGTCGGCGTCGCTGGTGATCGCCGGCCTCGCGGCCGAAGGCGAGACCCTGGTCGACCGCATTTATCACCTCGATCGCGGCTATGACCGCATGGAAGTGAAGCTGTCAGCGGTCGGCGCCGACATCGAACGCGTCAAATAAAGAATCAAGTCACAAAACACAGGCGTGCGCGGTGCCGGCGCGCCCAACAAGAAAGCGAAGCAGGAACGATGACCCAGACACTGACTCTGGCGCTGTCCAAGGGACGCATCTTCGAAGAGACCATGCCGCTGCTGCAGGCGGCCGGCGTGGTCGTGACCGAAGATCCGGAGAAGTCGCGCAAGCTGATCCTGCCCACCAGCGATGCCGCGGTGCGCGTGGTGATCGTGCGCGCCTCCGATGTGCCGACCTATGTGCAATACGGCGCCGCCGACTTCGGCGTGGCCGGCAAGGATGTGCTGCTTGAGCATGGCGGCGACGGCCTGTACCAGCCGATCGACCTCAACATCGCGAAGTGCCGCATGTCGGTCGCGGTGCATGCCGGTTTTGATTATGCGAGCGCGGTGCGCCAGGGGGCGCGCCTGCGCGTGGCCACCAAGTACGTGAACGTCGCGCGCGAGCATTTCGCGGCCAAGGGCGTGCACGTGGACCTGATCAAGCTGTACGGCTCGATGGAGCTGGGCCCGCTGGTCGGCCTGTCGGACGCGATCGTCGACCTGGTGTCGACCGGCAGCACGCTCAAGGCCAACCATCTGGTCGAGGTCGAGCACATCATGGACATCTCGTCGCGACTGGTCGTGAACCGCGCGGCGCTGAAAGTGAAACGCGACAAGCTGCAGCCCATCATCGACGCCTTCGAGCGCGCATCGCGTCGCGAAAAATAATCAGCAGAACCCTTGAGCAGGACCCCAGCATGACCGTAAAGATCCGCCAACTCGACACCACCGAAGCCGGCTTCCAGGACAAGTTGCTGGCCGTGCTCGCCTTCGAAGCCTCCGAAGACGAGGCAATCGACCGCGCCGCGGCCGGCATCCTCGCCGATGTCAAGACGCGCGGCGATGCGGCCGTGCTAGCGTACACGAACAAGTTCGACCGCCTGACCGCAGAGAGCGTTGCGTCGCTCGAGATTCCGCGCGCCGAACTGCAGGCTGCGCTGGCCGGCCTTGAGCCGGCACGCCGTGCCGCGCTGCAGGCCGCAGCTGACCGCGTGCGTGCGTATCACGAGCGCCAGAAGAAGGAATGCGGCTCCGACGGCTTCACGTTCACCGAGGCCGACGGCACCGTGCTGGGCCAGAAGGTCACGCCGCTCGACAAGGTCGGCATCTACGTCCCGGGCGGCAAGGCCGCATACCCGTCGTCGGTATTGATGAATGCGATCCCGGCCAAGGTGGCGGGCGTCGGCGAAGTCATCATGGTCGTACCGACGCCGGACGGCGTGAAGAATCCGCTGGTGCTGGCCGCCGCGCAGATCGCCGGTGTCGACCGCGTGTTCACCATCGGTGGCGCGCAGGCTGTCGGCGCGCTGGCGCACGGCACAGCGACCGTTCCGCAAGTCGACAAGATCGTCGGCCCTGGCAATGCGTACGTGGCCGCGGCCAAGCGCCGCGTGTTTGGTATCGTCGGCATCGACATGATCGCCGGCCCGAGCGAAATCCTGGTGCTGGCCGACGGCAGCACTGACCCGGACTGGGTCGCGATGGACTTGTTCTCGCAGGCCGAGCATGACGAGCTCGCGCAATCCATCCTCGTCTGCCCGGACGCGGCCTATCTGGAGCGCGTGCAGGCCAGCGTCAACAAGCTGATCGCCGACATGCCGCGTCACGAAGTGATTCGCACCTCGCTGACCAATCGCGGCGCGATGGTCAAGGTGCGCGACATGGACGAGGCGTGTGAGATCGCCAACCTGATCGCCGCCGAGCACCTCGAGATTTCCGCCAACGACCCGATGCAGTGGGCCGACAAGATCCGCCATGCGGGCGCGATGTTCCTCGGCCGCTATTCCTCCGAATCGCTGGGCGACTACTGCGCCGGCCCGAACCACGTGCTGCCTACCTCGCGCACTGCGCGCTTCTCGTCGCCGCTGGGCGTGTATGACTTCCAGAAGCGCTCGTCCATCATCCATGTCAGCGAAGCCGGTGCGCAGACGCTGGGCAAGGTCGCCGCCGAGCTCGCCTATGGCGAAGGGCTGCAGGCGCATGCGCGCTCGGCCGAACTGCGCCTGAAGTGAAGCGGGCTGAATCACCTGTAAAGCGCTGCCAAGACCGAGCTGCAAAGAACGAGCTTTCAAGAACAAGCCGCCAAGAGATCTGATCCGTGAGCCGTCCTGACATCGCCGCCGACAAGGTGGCCGAGAACATCATCCGCGCCGACGTGCGCGCGCTGTCTGCTTACCACGTGCCCGACGCATCCGGCTTCGTAAAGCTGGATGCGATGGAAAACCCGTACACGCTGCCGCCCGAGCTGCAGCAGCAGCTGGGCGAGCGCCTCGGCCAACTGGCGCTGAACCGCTATCCGGTGCCGAGCTACACGGCGCTGAAGGACGCCATCTGCGACCAGCAAGGCGTGCCCGACGGTTTTGGCGTGGTGCTGGGCAATGGCTCGGACGAGCTGATCTCCATCGTCTCGGTCGCCTGTGCGAAGTCGGGCGCGAAGGTGCTGGCGCCACTGCCGGGCTTCGTGATGTATGCGATGTCGGCGCAGTTCGCCGGTCTCGAGTTCGTCGGCGTGCCGCTGGCGGCCGACCTGTCGCTGGACCTCGACGCGATGCTCGCGGCAATCCGCACGCACCGCCCGGCCATCACCTATCTGGCTTACCCGAACAACCCGACCGGCAACCTGTACGACCTCGACGCGATGCTGGCCATCATCCGCGAGGTCGGCGACACCGGCGTCGTGGTGGTCGACGAGGCTTACCAGCCCTTTGCCGGCACCACCTTCATGCCGCGCCTGCCGCAGCATCCGAACGTGATCGTGATGCGCACCGTGTCCAAGCTGGGACTGGCCGGCATCCGCCTCGGCTACATGTCGGCTGCGCCGGCGTTGCTGGCCGAGTTCGACAAGGTGCGCCCGCCTTACAACGTCAACGTGCTGACCGAGGCGACCGCCGAATTCCTGCTCGCGCAGGGCGACGTGCTGGACCGCCAAGCTGCCGCCATCTGCGCCGAGCGCGAGGCGCTGGTCGCCGCGCTGGCCGCGACCCCGGGCATGCAGGTCTACCCGTCGGCCGCCAATTTCCTGCTGCTGCGGATCACCCGCGCCGGGCTGACCGGAACCGAGGTGTTCGAACGCCTGCTGGCGCGGAAGGTGCTGGTGAAAAATGTCGGTAAAATGCACGCACTGCTGGAAAACTGCCTGCGGGTCACCGTCAGCACGCCGGCCGAGAATGCACTCTTCCTGGCGGCACTGCAGTCCAGCCTGAATCCCTGACCACCTATGTCCATGCAACGCAAAGCAGAAGTCGTTCGCGACACCAATGAGACCCAGATCCGGGTCGCGATCAACATCGACGGCACCGGCCAGCAAAAGCTGGACACCGGCGTGCCCTTCCTCGACCACATGCTGGACCAGATTGCGCGCCACGGACTGATCGACCTCGACATCGCGGCCAAGGGCGACCTGCACATCGACGCCCACCATACGGTGGAAGACGTTGGCATCACCCTCGGCCAGGCCTTTGCGAAAGCGATGGGCGACAAGAAGGGCATCCGCCGTTACGGCCACGCTTACGTGCCGCTGGACGAAGCGCTGTCGCGCGTGGTGGTCGACTTCTCCGGCCGTCCCGGCCTCGAATTCCATGTGCCGTTCAAGCGCTCGATGATCGGGCAGTTCGACGTGGATCTCACGCACGAATTCTTTCAGGGCTTCGTCAATCATGCGCAAGTGAGCCTGCACATTGACAACCTGCGTGGCGAGAATGCGCACCACCAGTGCGAGACCGTATTCAAGGCCTTCGGCCGCGCACTGCGCATGGCCGCCGAGCTCGACCCGCGTGCCGCGGGCACCATCCCTTCGACCAAAGGCAGCCTCTGATCGCCTGAATGCGGGCGGCCCGTGCTGCCCGCTGCCTGACCCCTCATGAACAAGATCGTCGTTGTCGATTACGGTATGGGTAACCTGCGCTCCGTCGCGCAGGCGCTGATGCATGTTGCCCCGGAAGCCGAAGTAAGCATTTCCCATGACCCTGAAGCGATCCGCAAGGCGGACCGCATCGTGCTGCCCGGCCAGGGCGCGATGCCCGACTGCATGCGCTCGCTGAAAGCCTCGGGCGTGATGGAGGCGCTGCTCGAAGCGGCGAAGAACAAGCCGCTGTTCGGCGTCTGTGTCGGCGAGCAAATGATGTTCGACTGGAGCGAAGAGGGCGATGCGCATTGCCTGTCGCTGATGCCGGGCAAGGTCATCCGTTTCCGCCTCGACGAACAGCTGCAGCCGGATGGTTCGCGCTTCAAGGTGCCGCAAATGGGCTGGAATCGCGTGCGCCAGCATGCGCACCCGATGTGGGACGGCGTGCCGGACGACAGCTATTTCTATTTTGTGCACAGCTACTATGCGGTGCCTGACAATCCGGCCCATGTGCTGGGAGAAACCACCTACGGCAGCGCGTTTTGTTGCGCTGCGGGACGGGATAATATTTTTGCCACGCAATTCCACCCGGAAAAAAGCGCAGCCGCAGGTTTGCAGCTTTATAAAAATTTTGTACAGTGGAAGCCGTGAATCGGGGCCGGACGATCGGAAATCCGAAAGATCGCCAGCCTGCAGCCGACACGCTCCACTCCTGACCCTCTGACACAGAATCCACATCCCCAGTAGCCATGCTGCTCATACCCGCTATCGACCTCAAGGACGGCCATTGCGTCCGCCTCAAGCAAGGTGACATGGACCAGGCCACCGTGTTCTCGGAAGACCCCGCGCAAATGGCGCGACACTGGCTGCAGCGCGGCGCGCGCCGCCTGCACCTGGTCGACCTGAACGGCGCGTTCGCCGGCAAGCCGAAGAACGAGCCCGCGATCAAGGCCATCATCGCCGCCGTCCAGCAGTTCGCGGCCGAGAATGATGTCGAAGAGATCCCGATCCAGCTTGGCGGCGGCATCCGCGACCTCGACACCATCGAGCGCTTCCTCGACGACGGCCTGTCCTACATCATCATCGGCACCGCCGCGGTGAAGAACCCGGGCTTCCTGCACGATGCGTGCAGCGCGTTCCCGGGCCAGATCATCGTCGGCCTCGACGCCAAGGATGGCAAGGTCGCCACCGATGGCTGGAGCAAGCTGTCCGGGCATGAAGTGATCGACCTCGCGAAGAAGTTCGAAGACTACGGCTGCGAAGCCATCGTCTATACCGACATCGGCCGCGACGGCATGATGAAGGGCGTGAACATCGAAGCTACCGTCAAGCTCGCACAGAGCATGACGATTCCCGTCATCGCGTCGGGCGGCGTGCACAACATCAAGGATGTCGAGGCGCTGTGCGCAGTGCAGGACGAAGGCATCCAGGGCGTGATCTGCGGCCGCTCGATTTACGAAGGCACGCTCGACCTGCAATCGGCACAGGAACGCGCCGACGAACTTTCCGGCGAGCTGGACGAAGACGCCTGACATGACTCTCGCAAAGCGCATCATCCCCTGCCTGGACGTGACGGCAGGGCGCGTCGTCAAGGGCGTCAATTTCGTCGAGCTGCGCGACGCCGGTGACCCGGTCGAGATCGCGCGCCGCTATGACGAGCAGGGCGCCGACGAGCTGACCTTCCTCGACATCACCGCGTCGTCCGACGACCGCGACCTGATCCTGCACATCATCGAAGACGTCGCATCGCAAGTCTTCATTCCGCTGACCGTCGGCGGTGGCGTGCGCGTGGTCGACGACGTGCGCCGATTGCTGAATGCCGGCGCCGACAAGATCAGCATCAACACCTCGGCCGTGACCAACCCGCAGCTGGTGGCGGACGCGGCCGACAAATACGGCTCGCAGTGCATCGTGGTGGCGATCGACGCCAAGCGCAGCACGGCCGGCCACTGGGAAGTATTTACGCACGGCGGTCGCAAGGCGACCGGCCTCGACGCCGTCGAATGGGCGCGCAAGATGCAGTCGCTCGGCGCCGGCGAAATTCTGCTGACCAGCATGGATCGCGACGGCACCAAGGTCGGTTTCGACCTCGCACTGACGCGTGCCGTGTCGGATGCGGTGTCGATTCCCGTGATTGCATCGGGCGGCGTCGGCAGCCTGAAGGACCTGGCCGATGGCATTACCGAAGGCCATGCGGATGCGGTGCTGGCCGCCAGCATCTTCCATTACGGCCAGCACACCGTGCAGGAAGCCAAGCAGTTCATGGCCGCGCAGGGCATCCCGATGAGGCTGGCATGATCGCGAAGGCCAAGTGGCTCAACCACATCAAGTGGGACGAGAACGGGCTGGTGCCCGTGATCGCGCAGGAAGCTGGCACCAATGACGTGCTGATGTTTGCATGGATGAACCGCGAGGCCCTGGCACGCACCGTCGAGCTGGGACAGGCGGTGTACTGGAGCCGCTCGCGCAAGAAGCTGTGGCACAAGGGCGAGGAATCCGGCCACTTCCAGCAAGTGCATGAAATCCGGCTCGACTGCGACGAAGACGTGGTGCTGCTGAAAGTCACGCAGGTCGGCGACATCGCCTGCCATACCGGTCGTCATTCGTGCTTCTTCCAGAAGTTCGAAGGCGGTCATAACGGCAATAACGGCGAGAACGGGGACTGGGTCGAGGTCGAGCCCGTCGTCAAGGACCCCGACGCCATCTACAAAAAATGACATGAGCGACATCCTGAACCGCCTCGCCGAGGTGATCGAGTCACGCAAGCCCGAAGCTGGCGGCGACCCCGACAAGTCCTACATCGCGCGCCTGTTTTCGAAAGGCGACGATGCGATCCTGAAAAAGGTCGGCGAAGAAGCGACCGAGACCGTGATGGCGGCCAAGGATGTGCGCCACGGCGCCGACGCCGACACGCTGGTCTACGAATGCGCGGACCTGTGGTTCCACTCGATGATCATGCTGGCGCAGTACGGTCTGAAGCCGCAGCAGGTGCTGGACGAGCTGGCGCGCCGCGAAGGCCTGTCGGGCATCGAAGAAAAAGCCAACCGCAAGCTGCAGGAACGCGAGCAGGCCGAGCAGCGCAAGTAAGCCGAGCAAGAAAGCCGACCCCAACAAGAGGACAGCCCTTGGATAACTGTATTTTTTGCAAGATCGCGTCCGGCGCGATCCCGTCGAAGAAGGTCTACGAAGACGAAGACCTGATCGCCATCCACGACATCAACCCGGCCGCGCCGGTGCACCTGTTGCTGGTGCCGCGCGAGCACATCCCGACCCTGGCCGACTGCACCGAGAAGCACCAGGCCTTGTTGGGTAAAATGCAGCTGCTGGCATCGAAACTGGCGCTGGAACAGGGTGGCGGCTACCAGAACACCGCTGACGGCCCTGCCGGGGGCTTCAAAACCCTGTTCAATACCGGGCCTGACGGTGGTCAAGAGGTGTACCATCTGCATTTGCACGTGATGGGCGGCCCACGCCCGTGGCGTGGCCAGCGCTGAAACACGGCGCTGACAGATTTTAGAATCGGATCCCCCAGGGATCCTGCGAGGAGATAAGTAATGGGTTCGTTCAGTATTTGGCACTGGGTTATCGTGCTGGTGATTGTCATGCTGGTGTTCGGCACCAAGAAGCTTGGCAACATCGGTTCCGACCTCGGCAAGGCGGTCAAGGGCTTCAAGGATGGCGTCAAGGGCGGCGAAGAGAACGCTCCGCCGGCACAGCAGGTGGCCGACAAGTCGACCATCGACGTCGAGGCCAAGGAAAAATCCAAGCACTGACCCCGCCACTGAAGCGGCGGCCGCGTCCTGCGCGTTCGCCGCACCCGCCTGAAATCCAGTCCAGATGATTGACCTAGGTCTTACCAAGATCGCGCTGATCGGCGCGGTGGCGCTGGTCGTCATCGGTCCGGAAAAGCTGCCGGCGGTTGCCCGCATGGCCGGCAACTTGTTTGGCCGCGCGCAGCGCTACATCAACAACGTGAAGGCCGAGGTCAACCGCGAGATGCAGATGGAGGAATTGCGCAAGATGCAGTCCAACATCGTCGACGCGGCGACCAACCTGAACAAATCCATGTCTTCCGACCTGGCCGATGCGGCCAGGGAAGTCAATGAGGCCGGCAAGGAATTCACCGAGGCGGTGGCCGAGGCCACCCATGCGTATGAAGGCAGCGAGAGTGTCCGCGTGCCGGCCGAGTGGGAGCTGGCGGCCAAGCGGCGTGATTTCCGCAAGAAGAAGCTGCAACAGACCTCGCGCGTGCCGCTGTGGTTCAAGAACCAGTCCGGCAAGAAGACCCGCGTGATGTCCGGCGCCGCGCGCGTCGCACGCTTCCGTCCTTCGTCCGGCAAGACCGTGAAGTTCTTCCAATAAGTCCATGTCAGACGACCAGCCTTCCGGTATTCAGGAAACCTTCATCTCGCACCTGATTGAGCTGCGCACCCGTCTCGTACGTGCGTCGGCCGTCGTGCTTGCGGTGTTCATCGTGTTGTTCATGGTGTGGCCGGGAGCCGCCCAGGTGTACGACTACATGGCGCAGCCGATGATGCACGCGCTGCCCGAGGGCTCGAAGATGATCGCCACCGGCGTGATCACACCCTTCATGGTGCCGGTCAAGGTGACGATGATGCTGGCGCTGCTGGTGTCGTTGCCGTGGGTGCTGTACCAGGCCTGGGCCTTTGTCGCGCCGGCCCTGTACACGCACGAGAAGCGCCTGGTGGCGCCGCTGATCATCTCGTCGTCGCTGTTGTTCCTGCTGGGCGTGCTGTTCTGCTACTTCTTCGTCTTCGGCACGGTGTTCAAATTCATCAACGACTTTGCGCCGAAGTCGATTGCGGTCGCGCCGGACATCGAGAACTACCTCGACTTCGTGCTGACCATGTGTCTGGCCTTTGGCCTGACCTTCGAGGTGCCGGTGGTGGTGATCGTACTGGTACGCATGGGCATCGTGTCGGTCGAGAAGCTGAAGGAAATTCGCCCGTACGTGATCGTCGGCGCTTTCGTGATCGCTGCGGTGGTAACGCCGCCCGACATCATGAGCCAGCTGTTCCTCGCGATCCCGTTGTGCCTGCTGTATGAGATCGGCCTGTTCATTGCGCCACTGTTCAAGAAGGCCACGACTGCGCCGGACGAGCGCGCCGATTCCGAAACGGCCTGAGCCACGGTCTCAGGTTAGCCCTCAGGTCAGCCGTCAAGTTCGATCCCATGCAAAGCCCCGGTGCCAGTGCACAGCGGGGCTATTGACCATCAGGGCGTCGGCCCCGCAGTACGCAGCCACTTCACCAATGGAGACAGCGCGCTGAATTCTTCCACGATCCTGGCCGGCAGTTTTTCCGGCGCCAGCTTTTTCACGCTGGTTTCGCGCCAGGCGATGTAGCTCTTCAGCTTCAGGTAGTCCGCCATCGGCGATTCGGCGTCGAAGCCTTTCGGTACGCGCGCCAATATGTCCTGGGTCTGCAGGTCGCCGTAGGCTTCATGCAGCCCCTTGGTCTTCAGCACCTTCTTCAGCCCGGACGGATCGTCCACCACCCGCTGGCGGATCTCGCGCAAGCGGTCGGCCGGCGGCCGCCATTCGCCGCCGGCGGTAAACAGGTGGCCATTGGCATTGATATGGAAGTAGTATGCCGGCCCGCCGCCCTGGCTCGGCTTCTTCAGCCCGCTGGCCGTGATCGCTGCCGAGAAGGTGGTCTTGTACGGCGGACGGTCTTTCGCAAAACGCAGGTCGCGGTTGATGCGGAACAGCGCTTTCTTCGGATTACACGCAGCCACTGCCGGATCGAAGCGCGTGATGTCCTTGATCAGCCCCGTCACCAGCTCGAGAAATTCGGCGCGCAGGATGTCGTAGCGCGGCTTGTTCATCACGAACCACGCGCGGTTGTTGTTCTCTTCGAGTTCGCTCAGGAACTGGACCAGGTCGCGCAGGTGCATGCCGCCTCCTCGGGGGAATCTCGGGGTGATTATTCTTCGTCTTGTTGCAGTTGCGGCTGGCGCATGCGCGGACGGCGGCCGACGGTCAGGTCAAGTGCCGTCTCGCGGGTTTTGCGCAGCACCGTCACCTTCACCTGGTCGCCCGGCGTCAGTTGCGCGACCAGGTTCAGCATCGATACCGTGTCCGTCACCGGCTTGTCGGCGACTGACAGCAGGATGTCGCCGGGCTTGATGCCGGCCTTGTCGGCCGGGCCGCCCTTGAGCACGCCGGCGATGATGGTGCCCGACGACTTCTGCAAGCCGAAGCTCTCCGCCAGTTCCGGTGTGATGTCCTGCGGTTCGACGCCGATCCAGCCGCGTACCACTTGGCCGTTGCGGATGATGGCTTCCATCACCGTCTTTACGGTGCTCACGGGGATCGCAAAGCCGATACCCAGCGAGCCGCCGCTGCGTGAATAAATCGCGGTGTTGATGCCGAGCAGATGGCCATCACTGTCGACCAGTGCGCCCCCTGAATTGCCGGGGTTGATCGCGGCATCGGTCTGGATGAAATTCTCGAAAGTGTTGATGCCGAGGTGATTGCGGCCCAGCGCCGACACGATGCCCATCGTGACCGTCTGCCCGACGCCGAAGGGATTGCCGATTGCCAGTACCACATCGCCGACCTGCGTGTTCTCAAGCTTTGCCAGCGTGATCGACGGCAGGTTCTTCAGGTTGACCTTGACGACAGCGAGATCGGTCTCCGGGTCGGTGCCGACCAGCTTGGCCGACACCTTGCGGCCGTCGGCCAGCGCGACCTCGATCTCGTCGGCCGACTCGATCACGTGATTGTTGGTGAGGATGTAGCCTTCCGGGCTGACGATCACGCCCGAGCCGAGGCTGAACTGACGCTCGTCCTGTCCGTCGCCGAAGAAGCGGCGAAACATCGGGTCATTGCCCAGCGGGTGCCGCTGCTTCGCGGCCTTGGTGGTGAAGATGTTCACGACGGCTGGCATCGCGCGCTGCGATGCGGTGCGATAGCTGTTGGGCAGGCTGGCGCCACCAGCTTCTTCGCGCACCGGGATCGTGGTCGACTCGAGCTGCGCATTGTTGTGCCCGTCCCGCAGCCATTCCGGCTTGAGGGTCGCTACAATGAACCAGAGTGCGAGCGCGACCGTGACGGTCTGCGCGAACAAGAGCCAAAGACGACGCATGTCAGGACTGGGAAAGGGTAGCTAAAGAGATGATCGACAAAGCGCGCAGCGTGCACCGCGATACGCTGGAAAAACATCTGGCCAGCACGCTGGATATTAACCGTTTTCGCGATTACTGCCCAAACGGGATGCAGGTCGAGGGCAGGGCGCAAGTGAGCTGCATCGTCAGCGGCGTCACTGCCAGCCAAGCCTTGCTGGACGCGGCCGTCGAGCGCGGCGCCGATATGGTGCTGGTCCATCACGGCTATTTCTGGCGCGGCGAGGATGCGCGCATTGTCGGTACCCGTCAGCGCCGCATCAGGACACTGCTGGCGCATGAGCTGAACCTGTTTGCGTATCACCTGCCGCTGGACGCACATCCCGTGATGGGCAACAACGCGCAGCTCGGCAAACGGCTTGGCTTCAGCGATGAAGGGCGCTTCGGCGAACAGGAACTGGGCTGGCTGGGTCGCAGCAGTGCGCGCACCGTCGGTGAGCTCGCGGCCATCGTCACGCAGGCGCTCGGACGCGAGCCGCTGGTGGTCGGCGATCCGTCACAGCCGGTGTCGACGGTCGGCTGGTGCACGGGCGCCGCACAGAATGCGCTGGGCGAAGCGATTGCCGCCGGTGCGAGTGTCTACCTGAGTGGCGAGATCTCCGAACCCACCGTGCATCTTGCGCGCGAGACCGGCGTTGCGTATCTCGCCTGCGGCCATCATGCGACCGAGCGCTATGGTGTACAGGCTCTCGGTGAACATCTTGCGAAAGAGTTCGGCATTCGGCACGAATTCATCGACATCGACAACCCTGTTTGAAAAAGCCGCAAGGACTTCGCACAGATCAATCCACAAGGGAACAAAGCACAGGCATTCTGTACCGACGAGACGTTTGATTTTCGGATGGAGCCTGCATGGTGCCTCCCCTCGCATCGTCGACGCCATGCCGGATCATGGTGGTCGAGGATGATGTCGTCACCCGCCGCTTGCTGTGCAATGCGATCGAACTCGAACCTACACTGCAGTTGTGCGCAGCGGTCGACAACGTCGCGGACGCATTGCGCACGATGGAGACATCAAGCTTCGATGTGCTGTTGACCGATCTCGGCCTGCCCGATGGTTCGGGCCTCGGCGTGATCCGCAGCTGTCGCCGGCTGATGCCGCATGCCGATATCCTGGTGATCACGATGTCGAGCGAAGACGAGCAAATCCTCGCCTGCATCGAAGCGGGGGCATCCGGCTATGTGCTGAAAGAAGGCGGGCACACGCAAATTCTGAAAGCCATCCTCGACCTGCGTGCCGGCGGTTCGCCGATCAGCCCTGTGATCGCGCGCAAGATCCTCGCGCGCATGCGCCGCCATGTGCCGGCTGTTGATCTCGATACGACGGTTTCCGACAGCCTGCTGACGCGCCGCGAGTCGGCGATCCTCGAGCTGATCTCGCGCGGCGGCACCTATGCGAAGGTCGCGCAGGCGCTGGGCTTGTCGGTTGGTACTGTACAGACCCATATCAAGCACATCTACGTGAAGCTGTCGGTGCATTCGCGCACCGAGGCCATCATCGAGGCACAGCGGCGCGGTTTGATTACTTTCGGTGCGGCTGCACGCTGGTAAGTGCTGTGCATGCAAACGCACAAGGTGCGGCGGGCCGCATCCTTGCGCGGGCTTAGTCATTGGCCAGTATTGCCATTTTGAGAATGGCAAAAGCTGGCTGCGCCACGAAAGTTTTCAATAAGCTAATCCATGAGCGCAGTCGCGATTCGTTTCCCGACTTCTTCACTTAGCTTATAACGGTTTCAAACAGGTGATGCCTCCGATATAATGTAAGGTTGCTGGAAGTTCCGAAAAAATTAGCAATTTCACTTGATTGGGGTAGTCATGAGCGACGAAAACCAGGTCGACTCGGGTCGACGCGGCCTGCTGGTTGCGACCTGTGCAGCAGGT
>JACCDU010762414.1_pt1 | contig 23958 bp, 39 predicted proteins | sample 7446081 | NCBI WGS metagenome assembly JACCDU01 (sample SAMN15323447, study PRJNA562643) | freshwater metagenome | isolation source: river surface water | place: USA:Blue River Watershed | collected 2017-08-17
TAATAGTCTGTGAACTGCATGATTACTCTCCGGTTAGCTACTGGAACTAATATACTTTACTTTGTATTTCAAGTCAAGATAAAACATACAGAAATTAGCATAAATTTTGATTTGATAGTGTGGTTGATGCCGACACACCAGTTAACATCAGAGATTGAAATTCTTTACAAGAGTTGATATAAATATGTGTGTAACAGATAAAAGAAAAGCGACCCGAAGGTCGCTCTATGATTAAATACAACTTTATTGTTCGTCTTCTTTCTTTTTGTAGTACTTGTTTTGTTTGACTACACTCTTGACAAACTGCTTAACATCCTCTTCAGTTTCACAATCAGATCCAATGTCCCCATGATATCGAAATTCATCATGTTCTGCTGCTGTATAAATTTCCAACGAATCTTCATGGATTCCTAGATTAAACCAACTTGGTTCAATATTATATTGTTCACACTGTTGTGTCAAGACAATAAACAGATTGTTAATATGTTCAAAATTCATTTATTTCTCTCCTTTATAAAAATCTTCTACCCTTGTATCTTTATAATTCAACTTCTTCTCTAAATTATAAAGCTCTTTTGCTATCTTGTAACTTGGTCTAAATCTAAACTGGATTTCTGCAAATTTATTATCAACTGCATGCAGATGCCCGTATGAATAAAATTTGTTTGCAATCCAAACTTCATAGGTTTTATTGTTATGTTTGAACATAATTGTGTGTCTTGTGATTTTAATATCTTCTGCATTATCCATTAGATTTTTAAGAAACTTATCGTAACTTTCGTGTTTATTTTCTTGAAACATATTGAATATTTTATTCATAAACCACCTAAAAATCATTTTACCTCCAGTCCCTTTAAGTCACCCCAAGATACCATTTTTAACCCTTCTCTTGATAAATTACCACGCCACGATTTCTCAGTGAGCTTTTTATGTCTGTCATTAACTTCTTTTTCAAGTTGTTGATATGTATAAGCTTTGCGTTGTTGGTTAGCATCAGGTTGTTTCATATTTAATCCTTTAATTTTCGATAACCTTCATTATAAAGACGTTCTGCGATTTCATTAATTGTACCACCTAAATACACTATGTCAAGCAAACCTTCAATTTCTTTTTCTCGTTCTGTTTTGACAGGATAACACATATTCTCTCTGAAACATGCACAAACTTCAGGGTATCCATCCAGTTCGTCTATAAGAACAGATACCATCTTAGTTGGAAGTGCATAATTGTTCTCTGGTGTTGTAAATTTAGAAACAACAGCGACTTCTTTTCCAACAAACCCTTCACCAAAAGGTGTCAATGTGTAATTTTCTGTATTGAGTATTACAACTTTCTGACCGACAACTGGAAATTCTTCTTTTGAATCCATATTTTCATTTTCCTCTTTTTTATCTGATTTTTCATTTTGTTGCTTGGTTTCCATTTTCTCTGGTGATTCGGCTGAACTCCAAGATTCTGGAGCATTATCAAGAAAGACATCATTGTAATATACCGGAACAAAACCATGCTTTGGGTGAAGTCTGTATTCAGGAATGCTGTAGTGTTTAGTATTCTCGATTAAATCACAAGATACAAAAGAGCCATTTACAACAAACACCTTATTAATATCATGCTTTGTTTTTAGAAATTTTGCAACTTCAGGTGTACTCTTGACATAAAAACTCATATTTTCTCCTTATATATTAATTTATTGCTTTTTCTTTGAATGTTCGTAAAACAAAGTATACAACGGAACATTACGGTTGTCAACAATCTTTAAAAGTTGTAAGTCAAGTTCTGATACATTTTTAGGATCAATCCCAAGTTCAACCATTTTATCATAACAGTCTTTGTAAATGCAATTTTCATATTAATTCTAGCAATCCATAATTATCAAGTAATTTATTCAAAATATATAAACAATCGTTCTCAAAACACTCTTTACTCCATTTGACATAGTGTTGAAAATTACGCTCACGAAGTTCACTATGAAGTTCTTGCTCTGTATCATAAATTTCTTGATGAGTTGCAGTGAAAATTCTAAGTTTATGAATCTTTTTAATTGGAACTTTAGATTTAGTTCTTAAACCTTTCATTCTTTCATCTACATCAAAACTTCTCCCTACCTTTATAAATTTACTATCAAAATCTAGAACATACAAGAAATCTTTTTCGTTCTTTCTTTCTTTCTGGATAATACCCATTTCCATTACCTGTTTCTTTCTGTTTATCTTTCCAACAACCTTTACACCTCGCACCGTCATTAACGAAACTATAGTAACGTATATTTTGTTTTCCATGTGTTGGACACATATATTCAAAAAGTGACCTGCTGTTTTTATACCCACTAGGAAAACCTAAAGATTCATATCCTTCAGTCTTACATATTACTTGACATTTCTTCAAGACCTCTTGTTCTGTTTGCCTATAAACACCAGCACACTTCTGACAGCCACTCCCTATATTAATAACACTATTTATACTTGCAGTCCATCTGTGCCCATCTTTTAAGCATTCAAGGTTTAATTTGGTATGTGCCCCATGAAACTCTTCAGCAAAACCGTTGACTATAAAACGCCCTTGCGCTGCTCTACGAGCAAGAATTAAATACTGCTCTTTATTCCATTTAGGTTTAAACGCACAACCGCAGGGTTTGTTTCCATCAACCAAGGTACATTTTTGACTTATAAAATAACCATTTGGAAACAATTCCTTATCTTCCGAACACTTATAACAGATACCTTTGAATTTAGAGTGCTTTGATTTTTCTAACAACCCAACAACCTCTAATAATCCGTCATCTGACTTCCAGCCAACAAAATCTTCCGATTTTTGTAATTTCTTTTTACTCTTTTCTTCTTTAACTATTTTTACTTCTTCACTCATTATCCCTCTTTAACTATTTAACAATCATCTCTGTTTAAATTATCCAGTTGGTTTTGTAGATCCATTTTCCTTAGTTCATAAATAACATCTTTCCAGAATTCTTTGCGGAATTCTGTTTTAGAACCATTATAGATAATACGGGCTGCATATACAGCCTTTTTGATATCACCATTCTTCTTTGAAATCAAAGAATCAATAGCTTCTTGGATTGAATTGTGTGCCACAATATAACCTCCATTATTAATAGTGTAGAATTATATTAACATAAATATTTAAAAATATCAAGTGATTCCTAAGTATATTCAATTGATTTAATTCCAAAATCAGATATGATTTTTTGACATATTGTACATGGTTTAGCAGTCCCTATCTCACCATTTTTCATTAGGCGCGCAACATATATTTTATTTGCCCTCTTCTTATCTTTATTATTGAGTCTGACAAGTGCAGCAATCTCTGCATGTAGGAAGCAGGATTCAGGACGATTTACTTTATTTGCATAAACCTTCATCAGGGGGTGTGTTTTTGTATATGAATTCTGCCCAATACTTAAAACATTTCCTTTTCTGTCAGTAATAACAGAACACAACCTTTGCTTCCCTCTTTGTGTAGGGACAGACTCTAGAATCTTGATCGCTAATTGTAAGGACATAAAATCTCCATAAAGAAAAGGACTATCAAATTGATAGTCCTATTATACACTGTTACTTCTTATTGTCCACAGCTTTTTCTTCTGATTTCAATTCTTTCTCATACTTTGTCAGAGCAGTCTCTACAATTGAAAGAGTCCTCTTTCCGATCTGTTGAACTTCTTGGCTCTTTCCAATTGTCTCAGCAACACTTTGAATACCGTAAGCACCAAGCATAACATATGCACCATTCTTAGATGGAATAAAGTTGCTCAGAATAAGCAGGGTTGAACAAATAACTGCAATCTTACCAAAAGGAACTTTATTGAGTCTTTCGTGGTATGGTTCTTCATCAATAAACATCCTCATGAAATAACCTGCTGTGGCGGCAAAAGTAACCACTGTCATAATTAGTCCAAGACCAAGCATAGGTTGGCAAATAACTTCAATAAAATAGATAATCCAAACAAGTTCCACAATATTCTCCTTAGTTAGTTTGCATTTAAATTTGTTCGTGGGTGCCACATTGGCACCTATAGTTGGTTAATTAATTCTGTACATTATAAGCTTAAAAATCTATAGTGTCAAGGTCAATTTTGTTCTTACTTACACCAGCAAAACCTTCTCCACGCTCTACCATCTGATTTAGTGATTTTAGCAGAGGGTCGTACTGAGTCTTGTAAAGCATAATGTGTGCTTTTGCATAATCATCATTAACTGAATCTGGATATTTTTCTGTCAAACTCCCAACAACATCTTTATCATTAAGACCATAGAGATTGTATTTCTTATCCCAACCTTCTCCTTCAACCTCAACATAATATGGTTGTTCAATAAAAGCAAGATAACTATCTTCTTTTCTCAGATAATCCACCATCCATTCGGATTTATATGGTGTGGGTTTATCAACTACAGTTTTGATATTATTTTGTGTGTTGAAAATCAGTGTAGGTTTTTGATAATCCTTGCTAAACTTCTCTAATGCTTTCTCAGCATCAAACAAAGCATCATCTTCTAAGAACAAGTCAACACTTGATTCCAAACCATACATACTACCATATTGGTGAAGAAATTCAGACTTATCTTCTAGATTCAATTTGCTAATTGCTAGTGCAATCTTGCGCAACTCACCGTTGCCGATACTGAACCCTTTCTGTTGGTACTTCTCAACACGCAACAAGCTAATAATAGGGAATTTTGTGCTTTGACTAAATACTAACTTTTTAGCTCCAAGGTGTTCCCAGAAATCCTTGTGAAAGTGAAATTGTTTATCATCAAAACTATAAGCGCACATGCAAACACTAAAATCGAAGTCCCGAAAGATTTCATCTGCATTATTGTAACTATCAAAATAAATCAATTGGAATTCTTTAGTTCCATATTTAGTTGTAGACAAACTTAGACTTATGCTCTTGTCAGTGACACTGTGCAAATACACACCACTATTTTCTTCAATAAACTCTGCAACAGATTCTCGACTAGAGAAGTACAGATCTAGATCATTGATCTTGTTTCCTGTCATCAAAGATAGAACTGCCCCTCCCGCTAGAAACGTACCATCTGGCATGTGGACACCTTCAAAGTAATTCTCTATGGCCTGACGTTGATATTCAAATTGCATTAATTGTTCTCCTATTTAAATTTCATATTGTTCTAAAACTTCTTGTACCATAGATATAGTATGGTCTTCTGTTGTCCTGTTGTCAAGAAGATCTTTCAACAATTTGAAGATTTTCCATTGGTACGCAGGGACATCAGGGTTTGTGATCTTTAACAACTGCCAATCTAATTCTGATAGGTTTTTAGGGTCTTCAACTACATCTTCAATGAATATTTTATAATTTAAAGAAGTAATAGGTAAAGTTTTAGACCCAACAGCTTCGAAATAATAAGACCTTTTTAGTTTTGTTACAATATATTCATCTGTTAAGTATACATCTTTGTAAGGGACATTTACTTTGCAGGAGACCTCTACAGTTCCTCCAGAATGTTGCCATTGTTCAATTTCTATTTGCATGCATTACCTTCCTCACAAATACTGATCATATTCAACATACACACCAATGTTTCTGGTAGCATGTTGCATATTCTTGGTTGTACTCACAAAAATCAAATTTTTAGAGTATTTCTTCAACAGTGAGCAATCTCCAAAATACATATCTGAAAATACAATTACTTTATGTTCAGGTTTCAAATCAAGAGATTCAAGATAAGGCATGACACAACGAATATCTGTTCCACCATTACCATAAAATTTGTAATTGTCAATTTCTTTTTTATTAAATTTAGTGAATGTTTGTTCACTTTCAATAAAGTGCTCGGTATCCCAACAGCTCACTACAATTTCATAATGTTTATATTGGTTCATAATTCCTTGAACCTCACCCAACATTATTGAACGTTCTTTGTTGGATATGGAGCCGCTAGTATCGAACAAACAATATACTTTTACTTCTGGCTCAGGTTTCTGTGCTGCCTTGTATAGTCCCAACTTAGGATCCAATAACCCTTGTTGTTTCATTGCGGATGCTAGTCCGTGGACTCTACGATGAAGTCTTTTAGGGTCTTGTTCTGATCTGACTAACCCTGTCAATGATTTACGCAATAGACGTTTCCAATTAATAATAGGTTTTGTTGATTCTTTAATTTGATCAATAATCCCACCACTACCATACCCTACTTCCTTAGCCGTTTCAATGAAGGCTTGTTTAATACGATTGTTATTCATTTGTGTACTACTTGGTTCATCGCTGTTCATAGCAGATATTGATTTCTCAGGTAGTCCAAGAACATCACGAACAAATTTATCAAATTCTGTTTCTTTAGATGAACCTTTATCACTATAAATATGCTCATCTAATGGTTGTCCGGATGATGAACCTACAGCACCATCACCAGATTGACCTTCTCCTTGTTGACCGGAACCATTCTGACTTTGCTGTTGGTCTTGTTGTTTTTTCAAATCATCATAAATCAATAGGCTTGTCCATTTCTTATCTTGATATTTTTTATCAAGGCACAAATGTTTGAAAATAGGTTCTTTAGAAATGGCATTATCAATACTTCCCCAGAGCTTAATAGCAAGGTCTGCATTGATTCGATAGTCAGCAGCTTGATTGTATAGTCGTTTATCACGAGTTCCAACAAGAGTAAAGTGATCAAACAGACAATGATTCAATTCGTGCTGGCAACAGAATTCAAGAAACTAAACAGATTTCTTTCCGAACATCACTTTAAATTTCTCTTCAGATTCAACTGAATAAAATGGTGATTGTTTTATGCTTGATATAATACTATTCATTTCTGAATCTTTTAATCCAAGAACAAATAACGGGTTGACAAACAGACTTTGACCATCAGTGGCTAATGTTGGAAGATAATCAACAGCAACCAACTTCAATTGTGTACTAACAACACCATATAATTTCATATCGACATTTTTATTGTTAATCATTCCTAGACGAATACCACGCATCAATGCAATAGCGTCAGTCTTATGTTGTTCTGTGATTTCAATCTTCATGCATTTACTCCCATAAAAGAAAAGGACTAACCAGATAAACTCCAGATAGTCCTTATATTAAGCTATGTTTTATTGTGTGTCAAACATTATTTGTTATTATTGCCTTCAATCAACTTACTGAGTTGTTGTTCAAACTCCATGTTATCCTTCAACAACAGAACAAAACTTGGGTTGTCCTTGCGGATTTCCATGATGAATTGTGGTCGATCGTGTTCTTGTCCAACCTTACACAGCTTATTGATAAACGAAACCAGAATCTCTTTTTCTTCAATTAATTCCTCACTCATGAAACGAATCAGATTCTTTCCGTATTCAACTGAACAGCTTTTATTTTCTTTGATTGCTTGTGTCAAATGGAACATACACCCCGACAATACAGAAAATATACCTGCCATACCAACATTATCCAATTTCTTAGTGTTTGTTCGTTCCAATACTTCAATAGCTTTTGGAAGTTTTACACAACTTTCATAAATTGGATAAATTTGCAAGAATTTATCGTTACCAAGAACACCATCCACAGCACAACTGGCGATCTTCTGATTGATAACCCCCGCTTCGAGCTTATGAAAGATGTCACTTGCTGTTTTCATACTTCGACCACTAGAGAAGCTGGGGCAATCATCCTTGCTGCCATATTCGTACAGTTTATCGTTATTATCATACACATACTGGTACACAGCAGGGTGAATTCCAACCTTATCCGCATAATCTTCAAGCCAGTGTTTAGCATGAGGTTCAAGTTCACAAATTAACAGGCGGTTAGCAAGAGGTCCAAGAAGATCTTGTGATGCTCCATTGTCAAATGTCCTATTTCCCGCGAGCACGATCTGCATCCCTTTTGGTAGGTCACGTCCAGCTAATTTACGCTCATTGACTAATTGATACAAGCAATGTGCCATGCTTTGATTGATGTTGGTGATTTCATCGAGGAATAGAATACCAACAAAATTTTTGTCCATTGGAACCAGCGCAGATTCAGACAGTTTCATGTAGACTTTTCCATCTTCGATGAATGGGATCCCCTGCCCAACAAGTTCGGTGCAATCATGGTGGCTTAAAATAACAGTGCAACAAACACCTTTGTATTCTTTTTCAGCAAACTGCTCTACAATTTCTGTCTTCCCACACCCGCTGGCGCCTAGCACACAAACAGGTTTGTTGATTTCCTTACCAAGTTTCAAGATATCAATCAATTCGCGAGCGTTGATCCTATTTTCATATAACCATACATTCTTGCTAGACATTAATCTTCTCCTTTGAAATTTAATCTGTTAATTTACCGAAACACTTTACATCTTTAAAGTACATGAACCTATCAATGTTGTCAAGTGTATCGTACCTCGTCAACCAGTCAGACACCTCGTTGAGTGATTCTCCGTGGTGACCTTTTGTCCATTCAACTTTCAAATTCTTACTGTAAACAATAATATCACATCTCTGAACGAAGTCAAGCATCTTTTTACATATCGGTGCATTGCTTTCAAGACCAGATAAAGCCCTCTGGAAACTCTCTACAACACCTCTATTATCATTCCTGATAGCTACCCTATACCCAAGTTGCAGATACATCAAAGAAAGCGAAATTGAAGCTTGTAGGGCCTCTAATTCAGCAATAGCGGAATTGTCTTGGCATTCAAACCTAATATACTTCAACTGACCACTATGGACTATAACTACACTTGCAAATCTAAATTTTGCAGAGGCGTCACAGTGAACAAGAATAGGTTTGCTTTTGTCTTGAGTATTGAATAATTGTACAAATTTCAACAGTTTGCAGAGCATACAACGAGTCCGTGTTTGGTCTAAGATAAGGATAGTGTAGTTAAAGAGAGTAATAAATGCAATCATATATTAAATGAAAATTTTATGTTTTTGTTGTTGACACAGTCGAATTGTGTGTTAAGATATGTACAACTTGAACAAAAGGAGAGCCAAAATGAACGATATTAAAAGAGAAAGTGGATGGTACTTGGTTGATGATATGAATCTTGATATCTGGGAACCGATGTACTATAATGCCAGTTATTCAAAGGAACAAGGTGCTTGGCATGTTCATGACTTGGGATGGTTGCTGGATGAATTTGCCAGTTTTAAAATTGATGAAAGAAAAATAGAAAGGAATAAATAAGGAAAGTGCAGATGAAACTAAACAAACATGAAGTGCAGAAATACATTGATGCCGCTAATAGGCAGACACAAGAAGGTACAAGTTACCACTATAGGTTTGGACAAGCGATGTGGAATCTACTGCCTAAAGAAGTAACAGAAGAAATTTACATGACAAAATTTGACTTCTTTTACTGGACAGACTATTATGCTGTCATGAAAGTGATTAATGAACAACTTACCGAAGGAGAGCTGTAATGATTAAAGAAAAACAACAACCTAAATTTTGTATCAATCAAGAAGTCCGTGATTATAATGGCAATTCCCTATCGACTGTGTATGTTGTGTTGGATGTCAATTGGTTTGCACCAAAAGATAAATCATCAAGTGAACATTGTTTCCGTTACACATTGAAACATTCAGACGCCCCATCTGAAATTATCTTTCTTCGTGAATGGGAACTTAAAAGTACAGATGAACTTTGTCCTTATGAGGTGTATGGAAATAAAATGGTTGGTAAAACAGTTAAGAGTGTTGAGTTCAGTAGTGAAAACCTGCTTATCACATTTGAAGATGATTGCATAGCTAAATTCTCAGCAGATTGTTGTCAAAATTACGGGTATCTAGATTTTGGGGGTAATTTTTAATGTGTAAGAAAGACCCTGAAGTTTGCAAAGCTAAAATAAAATGCAAAAGTTGTAAGAATGTATCCAACAACACTGGATTTGGAGATAATTTTATGTTAAATTTTAAAAGCTTAAGTGATATGAAACTTGGCATCCCTGTAGGAGAGTTGTTCGTGTTAGGAGCTGGAAAAGGGTCACATACTATCGTTAATTTTGATACTGAATTTGTGATTGACAAAGAACAAGAACATGATAAGATTGTCATAGATGTTCAAGAAGTAGACAAACTTCAAATAGAAACAGATAGTATTGTGATTGTTAAATAGGAGAATTAACCGTATGGCACGTTTCAAACACATTGAACTTAATTGGAATGCCGGATCTATTCATGGGTTGACAAACAATGCAATTAAAACTGCTGAAGCTTTTGATTGCAAAGTTACATTCCCGTTTAACGGCATCAAGATTACTGTTGACAAATATTCAAATGTGGATTATATTTCTAACAAAGCTTTGGATAATGTTGCTAACCAACTAGGTGATATTAAATGAAATTTGAACAAGTTTTTGAAAATTATAAAATTGTAGTTTATTTTGACAATAAACTAGAAAGCATTTCTGTTGTTAATATGGAATCTGAAGTGTGCTGGTTGTCTGTTAAATCTAACAAGATTGATTGGTGTCGAAAGATTCCGTCTGATGTCAAGAGTGCTTTTGAACTTGTTAACATGTATCAGGAAGCACTTGCTATCACAAATACAAAGAATCTGACTATTGGCTTGTTGGTCAACCTTGGTTATACTGAAGTCAAATAACAAAAGGAGATTGATGTATGATTACAGCTAAAGATTTCAGTAAGATTGTGAATAAACGTTCTGGATGTTTCGAGCAAGTTCTTGATTATTGGCTTGAAAACTATGTTGCGGATAAATATAGAGAAGGTGTTCGTGTTTTCCAACTACCTAAACTACCAGTAGGAGACTGTGTTGATTCTCTCCGAGAACGCGGATTTCATGTTGGTCACGGCCCAGATGATTGCGATGTTGTTGAACTTCGTGTCCCACCGCAAACTCGTTGAGGATAACAAATATGCAATTTACACAATTGACAAAAGAGCAATACTTTAAAGATAAAATCTTCGAACTAGAAATGGAACTGAAAGAACAACAAAGTATACTGTCAAGACTTAACTCTTGTGATTTTATTGATGGTATTGATGAAACATGTTATAATCTTGAGCTTGAAATTCAAGAGACAATCTGCTATATTCAATATTATCAAAGTGAACTACAATATATTGAGGATTTGAAATATGAATAAAGAATTGGAAATTGGTCAACGTGTACGACTTAACCATAATACTTACTGGGATACAACAAGTGACAGTAATCCTATTGATTGCAATGGAACTGTAACAGATTTTGATGGCTGGGTTTGGGTCAAATGGGATAACGGAGTTGAAAACGCTTATCGTCCTTATGATGAAGATTTAATTCCTGTGGGGGAAGAATAATGGATTATCTTAAAAATCATTGTTAACATTAATTCATACGAAGAGCACAACGTAGAAGATTGGCAAAACTTATTTACAACAGAAAAATATTTTAGTAAAAGTAGATATGAAGAAGCTAAAGAAATGTTTTCTGGAGAAGAATATTACACCGAAGATTTCTTCAAATCCTATGCATTTAAAACAATCAATGTCCTAAAAGAGGATGTATATCAGTGGCTTATATACAATATCTCTGATGATAAATACGGAAATAAGATGTGGTGCATTGGTAGCAAAGAATATAGAGCAACAGATTCATGTAGCAGTTTTAGTTTCTTCTTTCAACGAAGGAACGACGCAATGAAGTTTATTAAGACTTGGAGCAAATACAAAAAGCCTGTACACTATTGCCAGTATTTTACAGATGTCCGAAAGAAACTTAACCTTGAAACAATGAAATATGAAACTATTTAATAAGGGAATTAAAATGAATCAAGCAATACAAACTAAAGACCTATCTCAGTCTCTGGATTCTATTCCCGTCGATAAATTGAAAAAGATGTTGCATGTCGGGCAAGATAGACTGTTAGAACTACAACAAGAAATTATTGACTTGCAGGAACATTTGAAATATATTGAATCATTGATTAGTAAGAATAGTTAAGGAGAATAAAATGAAAAAGTATTGGATTTTATTTATCGCTGTGGTAATAATGCCACTCAACGGCTACCTACTCGGAACAGGTAAATTGGATATTACTTGGTTTATCTTACTTTGTACAATGCACCTCCCCAAGTTAATTGATATTTTGAATGAGAATAGTTAAGGAAAAATGTGAAGTTTGATAACGATGATATTCTAAATTGGTATGAAATTTATATTCTTGATGGAAAAGGTGATGTGCATAGCAAGTTTGCAACAACAATCTCCGAGTCAAGAGATACAGCAAAATAATTGGCATACAAGATTGCCTACAACATTTCTCAGTCATATATTATTAAAGCTTTTAAGGAGAATAAGTAATGAACATTCAACAAGAACGTCAACTGTTGCAAGAACTACTTGAATCTGGAAAACTAGATTCATTGAGTGTCCAAGTTATTGCATTGAATCGGTTTGCTGAAAGTATCGGATATAGAGCTGTCAATGGAGATATTCGCAAAGGTTTCTATTGTTATGCACGTCCTGCATTTTCAACAGTAAGAGTATATTTTTGTTCGTTAGTTGAAATGCAATCTTTTTATAATAATGGGTTCCGTAACTATCGTTTATCGAAGTATAAAGTTTCAGGTGATAAAATCGTTGAGTGTATTGGGTTGCAATATAATAAGAAACTTGGTAAATTGGTGACTCAGAAACACTGGCTTAAATTTGTTAAGGAATCATAAAATGTTTATCAATTTTACTCTTTACTCTTTTGAACTTGAATCTGAACTATCCGTTGAAGCAGAGGTCAATTACAAAGAGCCTGATCCAAACAACACTGTGTCTGACCTTGACTTTTATGGTGGATACGATATTCTCTCAATTGATGCTTATGATGAATCAGGCGAGCCTCTATATGTCAGTGGTCACAAACAGCAGCAACTTGATAATGAGATTAGAGATAAATTGAATCAACAAATTAGGTGTATGGAAATATCGGATAGCAGGTTCGATTATCTTGATATTGATGATGAACTTGAGAGGGAATATTATGGAGAAGACTGATGGAAGGAATATATAAATATAAATATGTACAAGATCGTACCATGTTTGTCTACCATATTAGTATCTCAGATAAAGATGAAAGAGGTGGTTGGTATAGACAATTAACCAGTATTGAAGCACTTGTATCAAAAATTGGAAAACGTTGGTATAATAAATTTTATCTTAAAAGCAAAGATAAAAGAGTAATTAGTAGGTATGATTGGGAAGATGGACAAAGTTGGCTACGCATAAACAAATACCTTGAAGAAACCGATAAATATAATATTATCAATAGATATTTTGACAGTGTTTGGGATTTTTATGAATATGTTGGATATGATTATAAAAACAAATCAGTTAAGCAACTGGACAACCTTATCATGAATTGGAGAAATTGAATGTCGAATATAGATGTGGCTCTTAACTCAATATTGTCTGGTGAAAATACTGCTATCCTCGGCGGTGGAGGTCGTGGAAAGAGCCATCTAATCAACTCACTCAGTAATTTCTTTGATGGGTGTATGTTGAAAGTTGGCCCAACTGGAAGTTCAGCATTAAATATTGGTGGTAGTACAGTACATAGGTGTTTTAGTTTAGCTATGGAACCTTATATTGAAGGTGTAACACTTAAACGAAATCTAAAACGTGAGCGAGCGGCTGTTCTTAAATCTGATGCACTACAGATGCTGGTGATCGATGAAATAGGGGCCGTCAGGTCAGATAAGTTAACCGAGCTGGATTTCACACTTAGAAAATATCGTGATAAATCAAAACCATTTGGTGGATTGCAAACTATTGTTGTTGGTGATTATCTTCAACTCGCACCTGTTGTAACAGACAGTGATAAAAAGGTGTTGTCTGGACATTACAATTCACCTTATGCTTTTGATTCACCTGCCTACAAAGAGGCACAATTTAACACAGTAGTATTGTCTGAAAACTTTAGGCAAAGCAATCAAGAACAACAAAAAATGTTGAATTATCTGAGGCTTGGAGAAAATAAGGAAGTGGTAGTTGAATACCTTAACGATCTCTGTTATAATAAACAATCAAGTCATAAAGATTGTGTCATTCTTGCGCCAACAAACAAAGTAGTTGAAGAACACAATAATTTTCACCTTGCAAATTTGAAAAGGAATGCTAAAATATTTAAAGCTGTTGTCCGTGGAGACTTTAAAGAAGAACCCTCACCTAAACTGCTGTCTTTGAAAATTGGTGCTCGTGTACTGACAACAATCAATGATGAAGAAGGTAAATATGTTAATGGTTCAAGTGGGACAGTAATCGACATCTTCAGAAATGAAGTTACAGTTGAATTGGATAATGGTGAAACAATCTTATTGAAACCAAAGACACAACATAGTATTGAATTATATACTGACATGACTGGACAAATTAAAGAGCGTATTATTGGAAGTTATACGCAGATTCCATTGCGACTTGGTGCTGCCATCAGCATCCATCGTTCACAAGGAATGACTCTCGATAACGTTTCTTTGCAGATGAATCACTACCCTTTGTTCGGAAGCTCAATGCTATATGTGGCTGTTAGTCGTTGTAAGAATTTGGATAATTTAAGTATTAATCGCAGACTGACAGTAAGAGATATTATTGTTGATAATTATGTGTGCGATTATATGAAAAGCTTAATATAGGAGGTGTAAATGGGGAGGTTTTTAGGGCACTTCCAATGTATAAATGATGATTGCGGTTCTTCTGATGCACTAGCTTTGTACTGTGATGAAGATGAATCAGGAGAAGAGAATGTTAATGGAACTTGTTTTTCGTGTGGGAATTGGTTTTCTCACAATAGAATAGCAAAATCTGATTTAGGAGAAGAATTGGGGGTAAAATTGAATAATGGTTTTGCAGGATACAAAAAAGATAAAAAGACAATCACAGAAAAACAAATGGATGAAATTAAAGAAATAACTGAATATGATGACACGGGTTTTAGAGGACTCCACCTTAAAGTAAATGAAAGGTACGGAATTCTAACAGAGTATGGTGATTCAGGTAAACCATACAAACAATACTACCCTGCTACACTGAAAGGTGAGTTGGTAGGGTATAAGGTTCGTGTTGTAGAAGATAAAGAGTTTTATAGCATTGGTTATGTTGGTGCTGATTGTGATGTATTTGGTTGTAATGTAACAAAAAATGCTAAACATGTTATTTTGGTTGGTGGAGAGTTGGATGCTCCTAGTGCTTATCAAATTCTTGTAGCATACTTCCATCAAAAAGGATATAATAACAATATTCATGTTGTATCTACCGCAGTTGGTGAGTCTGGTAGTGTAAAACACATCAAGAATAATTATGAGTTTTTCGATCAATATGAAAAAATCTATTTGTGTTATGATAACGATGAAGTAGGTAAAGAAGCACAAGAGAAAGTTTCTGAAGTCTTACCTCTAGGTAAGGTATATCTAATGGATTTGCCAGAGAAAGACCCTAATGATTGTCTTGTTAACAACAAACATAAAGATTTCGTGAATGCATATTATTCTGCTAAAAAATACTTGCCAACTGGCATTAAAGATAGTAGTATGATGTATGAAGCACTACTTGAACGTGCTGTAATGAAAAAGATACCACTGCCACCTTTTATGAAAGGACTTTCAATGTTGTTCTGTGGAGGTATCCCACTAAAGACTATTATCAACTTTGGTGCTGGTAGTTCAACTGGTAAGACAACTATTGTTAATGAATTAATTCATTTTTGGTTATTCAATAGTCCTTATAAAGTTGGTGTTGTTACTTTGGAAGCTGACGTGGCAGAGTATGCAGAGTGTCTTCTATCTCGACATATTCAAAATAAGTTGCAGTTGATTGACGATCCACAAAAGAAACTAGAATACTTGCAATCTGACTATGTTAAAGACAAGGCACATGAATTATTCTTTGATGAACAAGGTGAACCTAGGCTTGGTATTATTGATGACCGTGATGGTGATGTTAGGACTATTCAAAAGAAACTTGAATATTTGATTGTTGCTGGATATCAAGTCATTTGTCTAGACCCATTCTCCGACCTTATTGCAGGGTTCAGTCCAGAAGACACAGAGTTGTTTATGAAATGGCAGAAGACAATGATCAAGGTTCACGAAGTGTGTTTTATTAATATTCAACACATTAGGAAGTCTTCTAACACAAAAGAGTCTGCTTCTATTGGTGGTATGATTACAGAAGAAAGCTTTCATGGCTCAAGTTCAATCTTTAAATCTGCACACGCTAATATCTTGTGTACTAGAAATAAAATGGCCGAAGACCCAGTTGAACGAAACACCACAAAAGTGTCTGTAAGTAAATGCAGGTGGTCTGGGTTTACAGGGCAAGCTGGAAGTTGGTATTATGATAACCAAACACACACACTGCATGACTTAGATGCATTCTTTAGTCAAAAGAGTGAACAAGTAATCTTGCAAGATGGGTTTGAAGTAGAAATGTAAAAGGAGAAAGAGTGGATAATGTAAACTATAAAAGTTTTTTTGCTAGTGATATTGAAGCAAACGGGCTGTTGGATCAAGTAACTAAAGTTTGGTGTATCGTATCTCAAGATATAGAGACTAATGAGTTTTTCATTTTCCACGACTATCCTGAATTTGATAATAAAACTGTTACAGACCCTGTTGATGGAAAAATGTACACAATTCCAAAAAGAAAAGGCACCTTGATTGATGGGGCTAGATTTTGGTATAAAATTGGAATGCACGGAGGAAAGATAGTATGTCATAATAGCTTATCATATGATAAACCGCTGCTTGAGATGTTTTATCCAAAATGTATTATTCCTGTATCTTCTTGGTATGACACTCTCATACAAAGTAAGGTGCAATGGTACGATCGTCCTTGTCCAAAAGGAGCACGAGGTACACATGGTCTGCAAGCTTATGGTGTCCGTTTAGGGGTAGAGAAGCCTGAGATTAATGATTGGTCTTCTATGGATATTATGAAACTCCACCGTTGTATAGAAGACGTTAAAATCCAAGCACTAACTTATAAGTATCTTGAGAAAGAGCGTTTGGTAGTTAAAGAAAAACTTGGAATCGATTTCTCAGAGGCAATTGAAAATGAAGTAAATTATCGTATTAATGCAACAAAACAAGAAAGGAACGGTGCTGCTGTAGATGTACCATTTATGCACTCCTGTATTGCAGAGCTAGACAAAATTGTAGAAGAGTTGCGGGATGAGATTGAACCTCAGTTGCCAAAACAAACCAAACCTAAATCTACTAAAATTTCAAAGTCAGAGCTTGGTAAGTTGTTGGGTCTTAAGTTAAAAGATTCCCATAGCATAAAAGATGGTGTTGCTGTAGTTGATAAACCTTACTACAAACCTACCACTAACATATTTAAAAAGGATATTCGCAAGGGTTATCAAGGGTTTTATAAAGACCGATATAAAACTAATACTTTCGTTAAACTAAAAGAGTGTCGTGATTTCATCAAAGAAACTTACCCAGAGACAAACCTTAAAGATTGGACTATTGATAAAAAAGAGGATGAATTTACTGTCCTTACAAAGAATGTCTCAGAATATTTTGATATACCTACCACTTCTGGTGTTGTAGTTGGAGCTTTTACAAAAGTAGATTTTAATGAAACTACACTAACACAGGGTGATGTTGTAAAATCATTCCTAGTATCTCAAGGTTGGAAAAATGCACCAGAATGGACACTAAAGAAAGATAAAGAAGGTCAGTTTGTGAGGGCACAATGTGACACTGAAGTTAGGTGGCCTGAGAAGCCATTATATGGAGATTCTAATAACCAACTTGTCCGCTTGGTTAAAAAAGGTCAACCTTTAGTAGTAGCACCAAAACTGACAGAAGAATGTTATGAGGAGTTACCAGAAGGTCTGGGTAAGAAAATTGCAGATTACAATACTTATCAACATCGTAGAAGATTCTTGATGAATGATAAGGATGATGAAAAAGGACTCTTGAACTTAGTTCGTCCTGATGGTAGAATTACTTGTGGTATAAATAACTCAGCAACTAGCACATTAAGAAGTTCACATAGCACTTGGGTTAATGCCCCCGGAGCAGGGGCTTTGTATGGGGAGGAGATTAGAAGTTGTATTATTGCACCAGAGAGTAAAGTGCTAGTTGGCGCAGATATGAAATCCGCTCAATTGTCTATTGCTGCTTACTATGCAAATAACTACGATTACTATCTTGCGGTGGCTGATGGGAAAGAAATTAAAACAGATGAATTTGGTAACGAATTGATCCACCCTAAGTCTGGGAAACCTTGGTATCTAGGCGAGTCGGGGCACTGTGTTAACGCAAGAGCTTTTACTTTAGTTTCCGATGAAGAATGGAAAAGAGCCGTTGAAACACAAGACCAAGAATTGATCCATCATATCTCACTACTTCGTAAGAAAAGTAAAGGTGGTAGTTTTGCAACAATCTTTGGAGCTAGTGGTAAGAAGGTAGCACAGACTCTTGGTATCCCAGAAGCAGTAGGTGAAGCAAAGAAGCAGGCGTTCTTGAGTAACATTGGTCTAGATGAAGTAATTAAAATTCTTCAGATGATGGTTGCTAAGAATTCAAGGTGCGGTGGGGGTTATATTGAATTGCCTTTTGGTTATTATACTTGGTGTAAAGCTCCACACAAAGTGTTTAACTATTTAGACCAAGGAACTGAAGCAGCTTGCCAAAAATGGGCTGTTAACTACTTTGAAGAGAAAGCCACAAAACTTGGTTTACGGTACAAGAAGATTCTGGACTACCATGATGAATATGCGGTTGAATCCGATGAAGATTGTGCAGAAGAGGTGGGAAAGATTATGGTAGAGTCTTACCACGAAGCTTCTGTAGCTTGCTGGGAATGGCATAAAAAACACTCTAAGTGGTTTACAGGAGACTCTTTGCCACACTTTATGTTTGATCTTGCAGCGGGGTTTAAAGTTGGAAAATCATACTGGGATATCCATTAAACGTTGATTTATCATTGAATCTTTGATAAAATACATAAACAAAATATAATAATTGGTAGTAAATACATAGAGACTTGGTGCTATTTTCATTGCCGTGATTTTAGCACTTAACAATAAACCTCAAAAGGAGGAATAATATGGCAATTTCTAAAGTTAAAGGTAAGCTTGGTGAGATGGAAGTAATTGATAATGTAACTTTCAACTTTATTAATATCCGAGTACCTGTTAACAAATTTGAATCTGATAAAAAAGAATATAATGTTTCTTGTACAATTGGTGAAGATGATTTCGATGAAATTGAAGAACGTAAATATAAAGTCTCCACCGAATCAGTAAAGAATGATAAATACGAATCTCGGTTCAAGATTGAAGTACCTTTCCCAGACCAACGCAAACAGTGTGTTGTACGATTCGGCTGTTCCAACCTACGCAAGGACAAGAAGACAGGTGAAATGGTTGAAGTGGATTATGAGCTGGAGCTACGACCAAAAGTTTTTCATGTTGTAGACGGAAAAGAGGTTGACATCACTGATAAGATGTTGTCTAACGGGTGCAAAGGGAAGGTATTTTATCAAACACATACCAACTCCTTTGGTACAATGTGTTATCTACGTAAGATTGTTTTAGATGAAGTAATTGAGTACACTAAGCCAGAAGAGACAGAATAATCATTGACAAAAGGCATTCATTCAAGTATGATGTAAGTCCTTATTTAATTGAAGGAGAACACTATGAAAGTTTCTAAAATGATTGAATTGCTACAACAAATGCCACAAGATTTGGAAGTTTATAGTTATTGTGATCACGGACAAACACCTGAAGAATCTTGTGACCCAAGTGTACAGGTTTTGATTAAGGATTATAATGGTAACGTTTATACCGAATCATTTATGTCTTATGATGACGCAGTTGATTCGGGTTACGATGAAGAACAAATTGTTAAAATTGTGATGTTGTAATTATTATGTTTGAATCTGGAGAGTATGCTGTTGAATCAGCACTCAAAGAGTATTTTGAAGGAGAGAAAATGAATAAAGAATTTACTGGTATTATCGAACGTCTATTTGTTAATGATCGAAAGACAGTCAAAGGTAATAAAAAGAGTATCCAAATCGCCAATAACAAAATTTATTATGGGTTAGGTTTGCACGATACAGATAGCTATCAAGTTGATGGCGTAACTCTGAAAGAGGGGATGGGGGTCTCCTTTGAGTTCACAGATGGGAAATATAAAAATGTTGTTCTTGATACCTTGAAGATTATTCAACAAGAGGCAACAAAAGAATTTAAGAAGGCAGAAAACGACAAAGATCTGGCTCTCCGTCTTGGAAACTCTGTAACTATTGCTACTCATCTTACTAAATCAAAACTTGATATTGTTGCTATTGCTAAGCAGGTTATGCCCATGGTTGATGAACTTCGTGACAAGTTGCTTGCAAAATATCCAAATATGGATCAGTATGGTCTAAAAGCTAGACTAGGACAGGCAGCTATCATTTCTGCACAGTATACTGCAAACATTAATGATTTTATTGACTTTGCTGAAGAACTATTTGAAGATATTTGTCTTGCTGAAGAAGAATTGAAGAATCCTGTTGTGAAGGATATAAATGGAAATAATAAAGAAGAGAAGGTTATGGAAGTGCAACAAACTAACACTGCAGGAAATGTTGGTGGTAATGACTGGGATGATATTCCCTTCGCGTATATTGGACTACAATATCCTCAAATTATATGGTGTATGTGATCGATCTTAGATGAAATCTGAATAAAAATAAAGCCACTCAAAATGAGTGGCTTTTGTGTATATATTTATTTATATTTAAATACCTAATTTGTCTAATCTTGCTTCAATATCAGAAAGGCGTTGTTCTGCTCTCTCTGCTCTACGTCGAGCTGCCGCAGCAATAAGCCACAAGCATTGATCTGGTCTAATACCCCAACGGGAGCCCGCATTAACTACTAGTTTTTTACCTATTGAAGTTTCACCATCTTCCCCGAACACATCTTCGAATTGATCCCCCCACTCATCATAACAAAGGAGCCCATAATCACAACCATCCAACCCATATTTTACAAAACAATCTCTAACTTGTTGGGCGATAGGGCCAAAATGCCACCTAGCGGAGTCTTGACCTTTCCTAGAAATAGAGTCTAACCATTTCCACACTGTGATATCTATTTCTTCTGCAACATCTAATAATATATCCTGTATTGGAGTTGGGGGTGTTTTTTCATTGGCATCAGAAGTGTTTATTGTTCCAGAAACAGCATATACTTGAGTAAATCTGAGTCCAGCAGACCCTGCTTGCATTTTGTTATCTGCACCAGGAGAAAGAGAGTTTGATAGTATATTAAGGGCAGTGACAGTTGTTGGTGACCCATTCTCCCTCACTGCAACGCCAAATCGGGTTACACAAGTGTTGTTTGTAACATCACCAGAACTTATATTAATCTGTGTTCTTCCTATTCTGTTATTAGTACTTCCGTCTACAGACACAACATAATCGAGTCCTAGATTCTGCCCAGTCATCGTGGATGTTATGGATGATGGAACACACCCTTTTATTGTACTAAAAACACTTTCGCCAGACAGCATTCTATTTGAATAGTCATTTTTTACAACCGAATCAACTAAAGTCCCCCCCAAAGAATATCCAGCTAAAAATCCAGATCCTTTTACTTTTTCAGCGTACAGTGTTCCTCCCCCAACACCACCTAATGAGAACACAGCGTAGGATCCGGAACCTTCTACCAATGTTGTATCTGAGATTGTCCAATCAACAGAAGGTGAATTGGTGAAAACAATATTACCTCTGACAAATTTATCTATGTTGGTATCATTAAAAGAGATACTTTTTGCATTAGATTCAAATGTAAAGAGTGCCTGTCCATCTATGCCTCTGTCATTTACATCAAGAAGTTTTAGTTTTGTAAATGACACATATCCATTATATCCTCTTGCCCTGAATATATTTTTAAACGGGATAGTTGCTATATTTGGCATATCTACTGTTTTACCGACCACTTGAAAATCTACTATTTCAATTTGTCTAGTATTATACAGTTGAATATAGTGTGCCTCTGCTTGGAAAGATGTAGAGTTAGAAAACGCATAGGTATTTTTTGCAGTACATTGATGAAGATAAATGTGATGAACAGTTTGATCCACACTTTCAAAATCTGTGCTTGGACTGTTTGGAGCAGAAATTATATAAGCTTGATGGTTATTTTCTGCAACACAATTTCTAAACCAAATATGGTGTGCTGGAGGAGTATTATCGTGACCTTTTGCTTGATACCCACCAAAACCTCCGTGCGAATAGCAGTCAACCACCCATACATACCTAGACCCGTCATCAATTTCAATCCCGTTAGAGACAGCGGGCATTGAAAGTTCCTCATAGTTTCTTGTGAGCCAAGATTCACAACGTTCTATCCATATGTGCTCAGAATCATGAGTGGTAATTCCGTCATCATATAGTTGATTTAACGCTTTGCAGTCTACAAATCTTACAAATTTTGATGGGTACTTTTCAACATAATCATATCCTTTTTCAAAACTACCTGTTCCTGCTCTTACGTTGAAGCAGTGCTGAATTGCATCTTTTACTTCAACCCTTTCAATATTTACTCTTAATACTTTATGTAGTTCTATACCTGTACCTTGTTCCCTGTCAGTATAGGTTTTACTTCTGTTTTGCCAGTTACCGTCTACAGTCAGGTCATAGATGGCTATATCAGTTACATAAGGGCCAACGACAGAGTCTACGTTTGCATCAGTGGCAATCCTTGCATCTATGCTGGTGGCATTTGATGACACTATGCTGTGCCATACTTGGTCAGTTCCATCTTTAAATTTTAATATAGTACTGCCTTTTCCAGCCCCGCATATAACTGTGTTTGAAGGTATTGATAGCTGTGTATGTACATAAGTACCTGAGGGTATATAGACTTTTGTTGATAAATCAAGAGCTGTCTGAATAGCAGTCGTATCATCAGTAACGCCGTCACCTTTCGCTCCAAAATCCCTTACGCTAATAAAATCTCTTAGTGACGGCTGGGGCCTATTTAAAAAATCTAAAGGTCCAGATGGAGATTGCAGTAACGTTTTAATAGTGGAGTTTGTGACATTAATCCAAGTTGTTGGTGTTACTCCACCAGTCCCTGTAACAGTAGAATTTGCAGGAACAACTTTAGGAAGTGTTCCTCCCCATCTATAAACACCAAAATCACTTCCGTAATTGATAATAACATCTGTGGTTGTATTCAGTGTTGCACCTTCTTGAAAACTTCCTGCTACGACATTGTACCCTGCTTCTGCCCACGAACGTTCAATCAGCTCTCTATTGGCCTTTTGTGAATCAATAACACGATCCCAGCTAAATACTTTCCACAGAGGATCTCCATAAGGAGTTATACCCATGACCACAGGATTAGTAGCTGTTGCATTTGGTGCAATCCACCATGTTCCATCTGTAAACTTTCTAATTTGATTGAAAACTAATTCAGATTGTCCTTGTTGCCAATCAATTGGATCTTTATAATAAAAATTATCAATAAGTGCTTTACGAACACTTGGAATTTTGCTACCATCTTCCACAACAATTTCAGAAGTTGCAGAACCATTAATTATTTCATGGAATTGTTCAGCACCGGTTATTGTTTGTTCTACAGCCTGCTGATATGTTAGTGCCATTGTTGTCCCTCTTTATTTGTTATCTTCTGAATCAGGATTTTTAATATTGTTTATATTTTGTCCAAACCTCAAACTTATGAAGTTTTTAAGTTGTCGTGGGTAAGTGACCAATAAACCAAAAATTAAAAATAAATCCCAGTCTGCCTTTAAATGGTAACAGTACCAACTGAAACAAACACAAACTATAAATAATCCTGTATTTGACCACAGTTTTGAATGGCTAAATTTACCACTTGTGTGGTCTATGAATAAGTCTCTTAACATAGTTTTATCCAACTATTGTAAATATGTGTGGAATTGTAAGCACCACATTTATAAAATAAAAAGTGTATTTACTTATTTTAGTATCCTGAATAAACGAAAAATTAAGCAGTAGCAATA